>Ga0302326_10010561_pt1 | contig 20013 bp, 16 predicted proteins | sample Palsa_T0_3_FD_202264 | JGI IMG/M metagenome (GOLD analysis project Ga0302326, IMG submission 202264) | Peat permafrost microbial communities from Stordalen Mire near Abisko, Sweden - Palsa_T0_3 | ecosystem: Environmental > Terrestrial > Soil > Palsa > Peat permafrost | place: Sweden: Abisko...
CGTCGACTTCGGCGACGCTGCGCGCGCTGGCGAGCTGCTGATAGGCTGCGATCTTCTGCGAGACCTGCGGGATGTAGTCGTTCGGAATGAACGCGTCGATCTTCACGTCGATCACCGCTTCGCGCCGCTCGGGCAACTGGGCTTGCGCGCCCTTGCGCGCGGCGATCGCCTCGGCGAGCAGTTCGCAATAGGTTTCGAAACCGACCGCGCCGATGAAGCCGGACTGCGCGGCGCCCAGGAGATTGCCGGCGCCGCGGATCTCGAGATCGCGCATCGCGACTTGCAATCCGCTGCCGAGATGGGTGAATTCCCGGATCGCCTCGAGGCGCGCCTTGGCGTCTTCGCTCAGTGCCTTGTGCGCTTGGTACAACAGGTACGCGTAGGCCTGATGATTCGAACGGCCGACGCGCCCGCGCAATTGATAGAGCTGGGCGAGCCCGAACTTGTCGGCGTCGTTGACGACGATCGTGTTGACGTTCGGGATGTCGATCCCGTTTTCGATGATGGTCGTGGCGACGAGTACGTCGATCTCGCCATCGACGAAGCGCGCCATCACGGGTTCCAGTTCCGCTTCGCTCATCTGTCCGTGACCGACCGCGATGCGGGCTTTGGGCACGAGTTCGCCGAGCGCGCGCGCGACGCCGTAGATCGATTCGATGCGATTGTGCAGGTAGTAGACTTGGCCGCCGCGATCGAGTTCCTGCACGATCGCCTTCGCCACGATGGCGTCCGACGCGGGAACGACCACGGTCTTGATCGACATGCGGTTTTTCGGCGCCGTCTGGATGAGTGAGAGATCGCGCACGCCGAGCAGCGACATGTGCAGCGTTCGCGGGATCGGCGTGGCGGAGAGGGTCAGCACGTCGACGCTCGCGCGCATCTGCTTGAGGCGTTCCTTGTGCATGACGCCGAAGCGCTGTTCTTCGTCGACGACGATGATCCCCAGGTCCTTGAAGACGACGTCCTTTTGCAGCAGGCGATGCGTGCCGACGACGACGTCGACGCGACCGTCGGCGAGATCTTTGAGCGTGGCCTGCTGTTCCTTTTTGGTTTTGAAACGCGAGAGTTCTTCGATGCGTAGCGGAAAGCTCGCGAAGCGCGCGCCGAACGTGCGATAGTGTTGCGCGGCGAGCAGAGTCGTCGGAACGAGCACCGCCGCTTGCCGCTTATCGGCGACGGCCTTGAAGACGGCGCGCACCGCGACTTCGGTCTTGCCATATCCGACATCGCCGCAGATCAGGCGATCCATCGGACGCGGCCGTTCCATGTCGGCTTTGGTTTCGTCGATCGCTTTCTGTTGATCGGGCGTGGTTTCGTAGGGAAACGCTTCCTCGAGTTCGGCCTGCCACGGCGTGTCCGGTTCGAACGCGTGGCCTATTGCAATCTCGCGCGACGCATAGAGATCGACCAGGCCGTCGGCGATCTTCGCAAGATTCTCGGAAACGCGCGTCTTCGTACGAACCCAATCGGCGCCGCCCATTTTTGAAAGCCGCGGAGCGGCGCCCTCGGAGGCACCGTATTTGCCGACCTGATGCATTTGCGTGACGGGCACGAGCATGCGATCCGTTCCGGCGTACTTGAGATCGAGATAGTCTTGTTTCGCGCCGAGAATCGTCTCGGTGCGCAGTCCGAGATATTGCCCGATGCCGTGCACGGCGTGTACGATATAGTCGCCGACGCGCAGATCGGCGAGCGTCACCGGCACGCCTTCTTTCACGGCGCGCAGCTTGACGCGCTTGGGCGGCTGGCCGTAGATCTCGCGGTCCCCGAGCACGTGCAGGCGCAATCCCGGAATCGAGAAGCCCGCTTCGATGTTGCCTTGATCGACGAAGACGACGCCGCCGCGCGTCATGCCGGGCGCGCTTCCGACGAACGACGCGGCGCCCGTTTCGCGCAGGTGCAGCATCGTCGCGCTGCGTTCGACGGTGAGGTCGGCGGCGCGCAACATCTCCGCGAGTCGCGACGCTCCCGAAGCGACGAGCGCCACGGTTTCGCCGTTGCCGACCCAACCCTTCACCTGATCGAGAAACATCGCGATCTGCCGGTTGAAATGTGCGACGGGCCGCGTTTCGAGCACGAAGGATTCAAGGGAGCGCGGAGCCCATGCGAGATCTCCGCCCTCGATCGCGCCGGGCACGATCAAGGCTCGTCGCGCCGCGAGCGACGGCGCCATGCTCTCCAGGCTCGGACGCGGCGCCTCGATATCGGCTAACAGCGCTTCGCCGACCGTGTCTTCGTCGACGCTGAGCTCGCCCGATTCGACCGCCGCGAGCAAGACCTGTTCTTCGCGCGATCGTTCGTCTTCGAGGCCGCGCTCGATCGTTGCGAGCATCGCGGGCTCTTCCAGAATGACGAGCGCGTCCGCGTGGAGATAGTCGAGCAGCGTCTCGCGGCGATCGTACGCGAGCGAGAGCCATGCTTCGGGGGTATCGGCGCCGCTCGCGATGTACGCGCGCGCGGCCGATATCGTCGCCGCGTTGCCCGAGATCGCGGACAGCACCTTTTCTCGCACGGCGCCGTCGCGCGGCAGCTCGCTCCACGGTACGATCTCGAGTCGCTCGATCGATTCCGTGCTGCGTTGCGACGCGAGGTCGAAGCTGCGCAGCGACTCGATCTCGTCGCCGAAGAACTCGACGCGCGTTGGCGCGTCTGCCGTCGCGGCCCACAGATCGACGATGCCGCCGCGCACGGCGTATTCACCGGCCGCCGCGACGACGTCGCCGCGATGGTAACCGAGTTCGAAGAGCCGCTCTTGCAACGCCTCGAAGCCGAACGCGTCCGCCGGCGCGATCGCAAGCGAGGCCGTGACGAACGCACTCTTCGGCATCACGAATTGGCGCAGTGCCGCGACGGGAACGATGGAGATGCCGGCGTGCCCGGCCACGAGATCGGCGAGCAACGTCATGCGCGCGCTGCGTTCGGAGGGGCTCTCGATGATCCCGACGCTTTCTTCGCGCGGTCGCACGAGCGTCACGTCCCGCGCGTTCTGCGCTCCGAGATAGTAGGTGAGGTCGGCGAAGGTGCGTTCCGCGATATCTGCCGTCGGGACGACGATGAACAGGGGAGTGCGCAGCGCGCGGAAGATACCCGCGTAGAGATAGGGGCGTGCCGACTGCGTGGTCTCGTGCAGCGAAAAGGCTCCGCGATGCGTGCGCAGGCGTTCGAGCAGCCCGGCGAGGGGGCGGCTCGAACTCGGCAGGGCGCGCACGAGCGACGGGGCGAGCGTAGCGATGGCAGCGCCTACTTGAGCATGAACGGAAGCGTCAGGCGCAGGACGCGCCCGTTTTGCGACGTCGCGGTGACGTCGACATCGAAGCGTTTGTTTTTGACCGTGTCGGGCACGGGCGGTATCTGGCCGTCGAAGCGAAACACGCCGACGCCCGTCTTCGGAATGGAGAACTCGTACCCGAACGAAGCGGCCAAGACCGAAACCACCGAATCGCTCGTGAGCACGCGGACGTGCAAGGGTCCGGGTGCGGCGATCGTTTGATCCGTTACGTCGATTTCGAGGATCTCGGGAGCTCCGAGCTCGGGGAAGGGCGTCGATCCGGGCGCCGGGGTTGCCCGGTACACGAAATTGTACACGGGCGTCGGCGAGGGCGCGGGCGGCGTTCCCTCGGGGCCGGGGCTCGGCGCCGCCGAGACGGTCGGCAGTGGTGCCGGCGTCGGCGCGGGTCGCGGAACCGGGGTCGTCGTCGATTGTGGCGACGGTGCCGGCGAAGGTGTCGCCTGCGCGAGCACGAGTGCGAGAAACAAAGCGATCATAGGAGTTTTACCGGAACGCGGACGGTGGTTTTCTCGCCGGTCGGGCCCGTCGCGACGAACTCCAGGAAGAGCGTCATGCCCGAGGCGATGAACGGCACCTTCGGCAGGGTCGAAAAGGCTTCGAAATCTCCTGGAACGATCTCGGGAATCACGCCTTGGTGCCCGTTGCTCTCGCTCACGACTTTCACCACGTCGCTGCTGGTCTGCACCTTAATCTGAATCGGCCCGTGCGAGTGCAGCGTCTTGTCGTTCAGATAGACCGCGAAGATTTGCGGCTCCCCGGGTTCGAGATGGTCCGGTTGGCGCGGTACGAACCGGTATTTGTAGGTGTCCGGCGCCGTGGTTGGAGCAGGTGCCGGTGACGAACTGGCGCCGTCTGTGGGCGCGGAAGTCGTGGCGGCGGGGAGCGCCGTGACTACCGGTGAGGGGGCGCTGCTAGGAGATGCGGAGACCTGCGGGCTAGCGCTGAGAACTGAGAAGATCGCGGAGGCGGCTACGGCGTTCACGGTTGAGACGGTACTTTCTTACGGAGGGCGGCGAACGGGATCTCGGTGAGGGCGTACAGGAGCGGGAGCGCTGCCGCGACGGCCAGAGCGCGGGCAGTCAGCGGATCGATGTCGCCGACGGCATCGGGAAGATAACGCAGCACGGACGAAATTGTCGCGCCCCAAAGGGCGATCGAGGCTCGCCCGGGTCCGCCGGCTAGCGCAAACGGCACGAGCCACACAGCATACCACGGATAACCGCTCGGGAGTCCGACCAACAGCGCAATTCCAAGCCACGCATACCCGCCCTGCAGGCCGCGCGCGAGCGAAGCGACCCCATAGGAGGCCGCGGCTACGGCCAGCGCGAGCGCCGGTAGCGGCCCGATTAGGCCCTGTATGGAGACAGCGGGGGCATATTTGCCATGGGCCCCAAGTGCGGCAAAGGCCGGCCGCATCAGCGCGAGGTAGGGGCCGGCCGCAAACGCCAAACCCGCCGCGAGCCAGCCGTTGATTGCGGCTCGGTCGCGCCGTAACCTGAGCCGGCCGTCAACCAGGGCGCCCAGAGCGAACGCCGCACCGGGGGCTTTCACGATGAGGGACGCTCCTAGGGCGAACGCGCCGAGCCGCGGTTTCGTTCGCGCGAGGGCGGCCGCTCCCATGACGGCGAGCAGCAGCCACGCGTCGTTGTGGCCTTCCGCCACCGTCCAAAGGATGACCGGATTGAGGCCGTAGGCATACAGGGCGATTGCGCTTTCCCGCCGTGGACGGCCGCCAAGCGCGATCCGGAGACATCCGATGCTGCCTAGGAACGCGAGGGCCGTGGCGATGCGCAGGGCCCACAGCGTGGCGCCGACGCCGAGCACACTGAACGCCGCGACCGCCGCCGCGGCGATCGCGACGAAAGCCGGTCCGTACACGCAAACGGGGTACGTACCGCTCCATTGCCAGCGCGCGGCCTCGTAGAATGCGCCGTGAGCGTGTAGCGGCAGGAGCGCGTACGGATCGAGCCCGTCACGCACCATCGCTCCGTACGCCGCGTAGGCATACGGATCGCTCGAAAACGCAAAGGGCCACGCGAACGCGCCGGCAATCGCGAGGCCGGCGACGACGATAACCGCGGCCGCGTTACCCGGTTTCGGATCGCGCCCGAGCGTGCGCGCGGCGAAGATGAGGGCAACCGTCGCGCATGCGAGCGTCGTGGCCAAAAGCGCGAACGCGGCCGCACCGTATACCCCCCAGGACGTGACGATGACGTACGGCTGTGCGAGGTCCGCAGCGAACTGCGAGGGAGCGCGAGCGAACCACCAACGCGCGGTACACGCGCCGGCCGCGAATATCAGCGGAATCGGCAGCAGGGCGAGCGCACGCACGTTCACGCTGGGTCGTCGCCCTGGTCCGCGCCGCGATCGAGTCGCGCCGCGCCGAGCGCGAGCACGATCCACCACGTTTCGCCGACTTTCGGAAAGAAGACCAAGAGATCGAAGACCTGATGTGCGGCAAGCCCAATGCTCGCCCCGAGCGCTCCGGCCACGAGGGGCGCGGAAAACGGTCCGCGCGCGAATGCCGCGATTGAAACGAACACGAGCGCGATCGTCGCGACGGCGAGCACGATGCCGCCTTCGGCGAGCGCCTGCAGATACAGGCTGTTGGCGTGGGTGTGCAGCTGCGGAAAGCCCGCGATGCCGAGTTCCCGTTCGAAATTGCCGGCCCCGATGCCGAAGATCGGATGCGTGCGCCACAGGAACAGCGCGGCGTGCCAGAGTTGCTCGCGGGTACCGAGGCTCGCGGGTGCGTTCGTCGGCGCCGCCGATCCGAACCGGTCGAGCACCTTGACGCCCTGGAAGGACCTGGCCGCGGTGAAGCCCCAGCTCGCAATCACGGCGCAGCCGGCAATGGCGCCGCCGGCGACGGCGAGGACGGCACGGCGCCGCTCGCTCCCCTTGGAGGCGACGAGCACGACGATGATCCCCGCGAGCGAAGCCGCGACGCCGGCGCGAGAAATCGTCAGGACGAGCGCCGCGCTCCCGAGCCCGAGCGCCACGAGTTCGAACGGCGCCTTGGGGCGCCGGATCGCGTATGCGGTGATGACGGCGAGGAGCAGGCCGAGATATGCCGCGAGCTGATTGGGTCCTTCCAGCGGCCCCGCGATCCGCGGGATCGGGAAGTTGTCGTACCATAGGCCGGACGGCGCGCCGATCAGTTCCTGCGCGAGCGCGAGGACGCTGACGACGATCGTCGTTGCCACGAGCGCGATCCGGATCGCGCGATCGTTCGCGTCGGCGGCCACGGCGATCAGCACGACCGCGAACAGTGCGACATATTGCGCGGCCTTGAGTGTCTCGCGCAGCACCGGCGCACGATAGTGCGCGTCGACGATCGAGAGCGCGGTCGCCACCACCACCCCGACGCCGCACGCGAGCAGGACGCGTGCCGTGTTGCCTCCCAGTACCCGGGCATCGCGACGCCCGAGGAGAAGCCCGGCCGCGTTTGCCAGGAGCGCGACTTTATCCAAGCCGATCGTGGTGTCGCCGAGGTAGTGCGGAAACCCAAATGGGAGCAGGGCGATCAAGGCCACCACGCCGTACGAGGGTCTGCGCACGCTCGCGAACACGATCGCGCCGAATGCGGCTGCGAAGACCACGATCGTCCCGGGATCGAGCGGCGTGTGGATGATGACCGGGTCGATGACCGGATGTGTCGGCACGGACTCGCGGGCTTCGCGCTTCCGTTCGCGAACCCCGGGCGAGTGACCGAAGCCGAGATGCGTCGCGCGATCGAACGCAAGCGCGACGGCCTGGATTTGGATGCCGGCGTCTGGCCGGCCGTCATCGAGGCGCATTTGGGTGGTGCCGTCGACGATGCGCAACTCGCGGCGCTCCTGATGGCATGCGTGTTGCGGGGCATGGGCGAGGCCGAAACGGCGGCGCTCACCGAGGCCTTCGTCCGCAGCGGCGAACGGCTCGAGGCACCCGATCCGCGCACGGTCGACAAACACAGCTCGGGTGGGGTCGCGGACACCGCGTCGCTGATCGTCGTGCCGATGGTGGCCGCGTGCGGAATTCCGGTCGCGAAGCTTTCGGGCCGCGCGCTCGGACATACCGGCGGCACGCTCGATAAACTCGAGGCGATCGACGGCGTGCGAACTGATCTCGACCCCGAACGATTCTTCGCCTGCGTCGCAGAGGCGGGCTGCGCGATCGCGGCGCAAAGCGGGCGGCTGGTTCCCGCCGACAAACGCATCTATGCGTTGCGCGATCGTACGGGCACGGTGCCGGCCGCGGGCCTGATCGCGGCGTCGATCGTTTCAAAGAAGATCGCCGGCGGCGCGCACGCCTTCGCCTTCGATGTGAAGGCCGGGTGCGGCGCGTTCTTGCACGAACCGGACGAAGCGCGCGAACTTGCGGAATTGCTCGTGCGGCTCGCGCAATCGTTCGGGCGGCGTTCGATCGCGTTCGTCACCGATATGAACGAACCGCTCGGCCCGGCGATCGGCACGGGGCTCGAAGCGATCGAAGCGCGCGATTTTCTGCGCGGCACGCGGCGCGATCCACGCCTAGCGGAGGTGTGCGACGCGCTTGGAGTTGCGATGCTCGAGGTTGCGGGCGCGGGCGGGACGCGTGCCGCACTGCGCACCGCACTGGATGACGGACGTGCCTACGAAACCTTCGAGCGGATGCTCGCGTTTCAGGGTGCGCGCTCGGGGGCGCTTGCGGCGATGCGGCCGCACGCCGCACGCACGCCGTTGCACGCGGTTCGCGGCGGATTCATCACCGCAGTCGACGCCGTCTTGCTCGGAGAGGCTGCGCGGGATCTTGTCGCACGCAGCGGTCCCGGCGCCGGGCTCCGCGTGAGCGTGCGCATCGGGGAGGCGGTGCGAGCGGGCGATGTGCTCGCGACGGTCTTTGGCGACGCGAGCCTCTCGTTCGATCTCGGCCGCGCCTTCGCGATCGGAGATGCGGCGCCGCCGCCTCGCCCCGTCGTCTACTTCGAGACAGGCTCAGCGACGAGCGCTTCAGAGACGAGTGCATCGGGTTCCTCGACCGGTCCGCGTTCGACGCTCGATAACAAATAAAGCGGACGCGCTTTCACCTCGTCGTAGATGCGGCCGATGTATTCGCCGGCGATGCCGATCGTGATGAGCTGCACGCCGCCGAGGAAGAGGATCGCGACCATCGTCGAGGTGTAGCCCGCTTCGTTGTATCCGAGGATCTTCAAGACGATGACCACGATGCTGTACACGAACGCGAAAGCGCTGACGCAGAAGCCGAGATACGTCGCCAAACGCAGCGGAATTTCCGAGAACGACGTGATGCCGTCGATCGCAAAGCGCAGCATCTTCGAGAGCGGATATTTCGTTTCGCCCGACATCCGCGCGTCGCGTTCGTAGTCGACGCCGATTTGTTTGTAACCGACCCAGCTGACGAGACCGCGCAAAAAGCGGTTCTTTTCGCGTGCGAGTGCGAGTGCGGCCACGACGCGCCGGCTCATCAGGCGAAAGTCGCCCGTGTCGACCGGGATTTCGACGTTCGTGAGGCGCCTGATCGTGCGGTAGAAGACCCGCGCGGTCAGCTGTTTGAAGAAGCTCTCACCTTTTCGCGCCTTACGGGTCGCGTACACGACGTCGTAGCCCTCGCGCCACTTTTCAAGAAACGTTTCGATCAGCTCGGGCGGGTCTTGCAGGTCGCCGTCCATGAGCACGACCGCGTCGCCGCGCGCCGTTTCGAGGCCGGCCGTGGCCGCGATTTGGTGTCCGAAATTGCGCGAGAGATCCACCACAACCAGGCGCGGCTGCAGCGCTCGCGCCGCGCGAAGCGCCGCGAGCGTGCCGTCGCGCGAGCCGTCGTTGACGGTGACGATTTCGTAGGCTTCGCCGTGTGCGGCCGTGACGCGATCCATGATCTCGCCGATGCGGCGCAACAGTTCCGGCACGTTGTCCTCCTCGTTGTAGAGGGGAACGACGACGCTGATCAACTTCATGCGAGCGCCGTGCGCACGGCTTGCCAGAACAGCGGGAAGAGCAATTCGTGATGCCCCGTAAAGGAAAAGCCGCGCCCGTTCGTGCCCAGGTGCGGCCGCCGCACGACGTTGGTGGCCGGACGGTATTGCCGGATGAAGTCGAAGTCCGCCGTGGTGAAATCTCCGTGGTGGCCGAGGTTTCGCGCGACGCTCACGGCCTTGAGGAACGCTTCCGGCAAGAGCACGGCCGATCCGAAGTTGAGGTAAACGCCGCCATCGAGGAGGTCGGCCACGACGGAGCAGAGCGTGCGGAAATCGATGAGGGCTGCTTCGCCGAGAGCCGCGCCGTCGGCCTGCGGATGGGCGTGCACGATATCGGTGCCGATGGCGACGCTGACGCAGAGCGGCAGATCGAGCAGGGCACACGTGGCCAACACCGAGGCGTTCGCGTGAGGCGCCTGCGCCGCGATCAAGGCATCGCCGAGGGCGCGGCCGATGCCGCGTTCGCGGCCGGCCGCGATGGCCGACAGAATGAAGTCCGCCGTTTCCGAGGACATTCCGAAGGAGCCGTCCTGCAGCGCGGCGTCCACGTCTTCGGAGGTCTTGCCGACGAGCGCCAGTTCGGTGTCGTGAATCGTCACCGACCCGTTCGAAGCGACCGCGCCCACCAAGCCGTCGCGCAGCAGATCGCACACCATCTCGCCGAGGCCGACTTTGATCACGTGGCCCCCCATGCCCAGGAGCACCGGTCGCCGCAGCAGGATCGCCGTCGCGGTGCGGCTCACGAGTTCCCGCAAGCCTTCCCCTGCCAGGATGTTCGGCAATGCGTCGAACCACGACCTGAATGACGCATCCGCCGCAACCGTGCGCCCCCCGTCCGCCGAGCGAACCTTCGAGGGTCGGTTTTCGAGCGACGTCACGCGCAGACGTGCGAGATCGATCGGGGTATAGCCCACAGCCTGCGGGTTCCACCAGCCGGAAGCGAGCCCTTGTCTCGCTCGCCGCACTCGCCTGCCTCACCGCCGGTTGCGCGCAGCAAGCGCATCGGGATGCGGGTGTCGTCCGCGCCGCGCCTGCATCGACCGGCGAGCCCGCGCCCGAGCGCGCCCGGGCTCCGCTCGCATCGGCCCCGGCCGCGAGCGCCCCGGCCGCACGTTCCGAGACGCACGCTGCGACGGTGGTTCCCGCACCGCGGCCGTCGTCTGCGGTCGCGGCATCCGCAGCGTCAGCGGTTGCGCTGCCTGCGCCCCCGCAGATTCTTAGCGTCAGCGCCTCGCCGCGCGTCGTCCGCGATGGGCAGGCAGTCGTGTGGGACGTTCGCACGACGGCCGACATCGTGCGGGTTACGGCGAGCACGACGATGATTGTGTTACCGCTGCAGCGCTTCTCGCCCGGCCATTTCGGATTGACGTTTTCGATCCCGCACGGCGTGCCGGGCTTTTTCCACGGCACCTACAACATGGACGTGAGCGCCGTCTCGGCCGGCGGCACGACGCTGCATCGCGGCATCGCGTTGACCTTTCTATGAGCGAAACGGGCGATGTGATCGAGGCCCGCGTGGACCTCGTACGACGCCCTCGCACGGGCATCCCGGAAGTGATTTACGGCGCCGGAAAGACGCGCGCACAGATCGAGCGCATCGCGCGCGAGTTGTACGCGGCTTCCGGGTTCGCTCTCGCGACGCGCGTCTGCGCGGCCGATGGCGCTGCCCTCGCGGCCGCGTTGCCGGAAGCGCGTTACTTCGAGCGCGCGCGCATCCTTCAATGCGGCGTGCTCGCACCGACGGGGCATCGCATCGCGGTCACGTGCGCGGGCACCTCCGATTTGCCCATTGCCGAAGAAGCCGCGCGAACGCTCGATGCGTTCGGGCACGAGGTCCTCGAACGCTACGATGTCGGCGTCGCCGGAATCCACCGGACGCTCGCCATCCGCGACGAACTTGACGCATGCGCCGCCGTCATCGTGGTGGCCGGTATGGAAGGCGCGTTACCTTCGGTGATCGCGGGGCTCGTACGGCCGCCCGTCATCGCGGTGCCGACCTCCGTTGGATACGGCGCTGCTTTCGAAGGCCTCGCCGCGCTCCTCGCGATGATGAACTCGTGCGCCCCGGGCGTGAGTGTGGTCAACATCGATAACGGCTTCGGCGCGGCTTGCGTCGCGCACAAGATCGTCGCGCTCGCAGCGAGATCGGCGTGACGATCGACGGCGCGTTCGTCACGATCGATTCGGGCGGCGCGCCGATGCGCGCGTACGTCGTGCGTCCGCGTGCCGCGGGGCGTTATCCCGGCATCGTTGCGTTCTCGGATATCTTCCAACTCACGCCCTCGACGCTGCGCGCGCTCGATCGTTTGTCCGGGTTCGGCTTCGTCGTCGCGGCGCCGGAGATCTATCATCGCATCGAACCCGCGGGCGCGGCCTTCGCGTTCGACGATGCGGGCCGCGACCGCGGCCTCGCCGACGCGAAGCGCACGAACGTCGCCGACTTCGATGCGGACGCGCGTGCCGTCATCGCCGTCCTGCGAACGGATCCGGGCGTCGCTGCCGGCGCGATCGGCGCCGCCGGCTGGTGCCTCGGCGGCCATCTCGCGTTTCGCGCTGCGTTGCAGCCGGAGGTCGTGGCGACGACCTGCTTTTACGCAACCGGCGTGCATTCCGGCGAACTCGGAGCCGATGCCGATGCGGGCACGCTCGCTCGCGCGCACGAGATTAGCGGAGAACTGCTCTTGATTTTCGGAGCACGCGACCCGCACGTCCCGCGCGAGGGCCGCGATCTCATCGCGCGCGAACTCGAACGCGCGGGAACGAACTTCGCACTCACGATCTACGACGCGGAACATGCCTTCATGCGCGACGAAGGCCCGCGCTACGATCCCGAATTGACCGCCCGCGCCTACGCGGAGGCCGCCGCATTCTTTCGGCGCGCCTTGCCTATAAGTCGGCCCAGCGTATGACCGTGTCGCTCGATTTTGCATTCGGCGCGGCGACCAGGACGTGCGGCTGCACGATGCCGCCGGTACGGTCGCGTTCGACGGTGGCAAAGCTTCCACGCGTGAATTGGTATTTGAGCGCACTTCCCTGCGCGAGCGAAACCGCGGTCGAGAAGGTCGACCCATCGACGCGGTCCATGCGCACCTCCGCCGGACTGTAGCTGCTGCGTTCGGTCGCGAGATAGACGTCGTCGGATGACGGCGTGTTTCCGGGAACGTGCACGACGATCGTTACGGTCACGAGGCCGAAGGGTGCGGCCTGCGATTGGCCGGTCGCCGCGGGAACCGGTGCGCTCCTCGGGCTGACCACGACGTATTGACGGGGGATGTTGGCGGCGTCGATTTCGGCTGCCATCGACGTGCGCGGTTCGAGTTCGATCGACGTGACGACGCGCCCAAGTTGGTCGATGCTGATGCGCACGTAACTCCCGGTCGTGACGCCGGCCGGAATGACGAGCCCCGATACGACGCGCAGCGAATCCCCGCTCGTGAAAACGAAAAATCCGCCGGAGATCGTCAGCACCTGCCCGTGCACGTAGAGCGGCGGAACGGCCGGCTCCGCGGTCGCTGCCGAGATTGCTCCGGGCGTCGCGGACGGGGCAGCGGAAGGTGACGGTGCGGGCGTGGACGTCGGCGTCGAGCTCGCGTAGGGTGGGAGCGTCGGTGCCGGCGTAGGCGATGGTGCCGCGAGGCCGATTGCCGGTGTGAAGGCGAGCGCGAGAAACGCGGCGGCGAGCGCGATGCGCATCGCTACGGCGAGATACCGAACGTATACTGCGGCGTGAGGTACTGCCCGGCCCAGCCGAATTGATACGACCGCCCGATCTCGATGCGCAGCGAGGGCGTGATGCGCCGGACGATATCGATCGACGCGTAGTACGGCGGGCGGCCGAAGCCATCGTATTGCGGGAAATCGTGCGTGTAGTAGAACGTCAGCTGCACGCGATTGTCGCCGCGGCCGTTGAAGGTGCCCTGCATCTCGTATCTGCGGTACGTGTTCAGCCCGGAATATGCGTAGTAGCCGAGATACGGCTGGCCGTCGTACAGCAACGTTGGAGTGCCGATCGGCGGCAGCCCGAGTGCGATTTCCCCGACCGCAATGTCTCGATAGCGGTTGTCGTTTTGTTCGATGGTCACTTGCCCGAACAGGTTGACGGCCGAGTTGACCTTGCGAGAGACCGTGAGCGTGGTCGTTCCGGTCGTCACTTCGTGCGGATAGTCGTAGCCCGTGACGCTGTATTCGTACTTGGCGCCGAGCGCCACGCCGGCGAGCGTGAACGTCGGCGTGAGGACGATGCCGTCGGCTCCCATCCGGAAATCGTTCGAATACGGGAAGCCTGCGTAATTGTGATCGTATCCGTACGACGTCTTCAGCTGGTATCCGAGAAAATGCTTGATGTCGTGCTCGTACGTGGCCAGATCGAATTCGGCCGAGTTCGAAGCGTCGAATTGATCGTAGAGCAGCGTCTCCGTAAGCAGCTTCCCGCTCTCTTGCAAGCGGTACGTCAGGATGTTTTGGGCGAACGCGCCGAACGTGTGCGTGGCGGTCAACGTCTGCTGCAGCCCGGGCCGAATGACCTGATATGAGAGCAGGTCGAACTGCTTATCGCGGAAGGGCAGCACCGAGGTAACCAGGTAGGCCTTATTCCCCTCCACCAGATGCTCGTCGAGTGATTCGGTGAAGCCGTTGTACGAATCGTAGCGCAGGTGCCCCGCGGTCAACGAATTAGGCGACCCGAAGATCGAGTAGGGCTGGTCGAACGAAGCGCTCGGAGCGGCGCTGTAGGCGATGAACTGGTTTTGGACGAGCGTGTAGAGATAGACCGGCAAGGAAAGCGCTGGACCGGCGCCGGTTGGAAATTCCGCCGGCATCATCCGGACGGCCGCACCCGGCGTGACCACCGCATGGCGCGAACGCATGAAGGGCCGCTGCCCGTCGAGATCAACCGCGTCGAAGAGTTTGGGCGGTGCGGGTCCCTCGCTTGCGGTATGCATATCGTCGTCGTGCAGCGCGTACGTCGCGGGGATCGGGTCGACCGTCATCAGGAATCCGTCGCCGTTGGAGAGATCGCGAACGTATGCGGCGCCGTCGAAGGTCGTCGCGCCGCCGCTCACGTGAACGTGCCCGGTCGCGACCATCCGGTTTTTCTGGAGGTCCCAGCGCAGCGCATCGCAGGTGATCGTCCGCGAGCCCGTGCGGACGACCACGTGGCCCTCGCCCGAAAGCAACGCCTCGTTCGTGTACGGGAAGAAGCTGATCCGGTCGCCGCGGACGTCGACTTTGCTTGGCAGGCCCTCGGACGCCGCAACGCCGGCCGACGCTATGAACGCGACGGCTGCGAAGGCGAGCGTCCGAACCATCATTTTGGGGCTCTCCGAATCCTTAACGGTGCGGCGGGAGGTTAAAGGGCACCGGATTGAACGGTGTCGGCAAAGCACTTCCATTGTCCGGTGAAAAGCGATTTTCGTCCTGCCAGCTGTATACAACGTCGTTCCTAGATTGTATATCGGTATTTCTGACGAGAAGCAGTCGCGAATGCATAGCGAGCCCGTTTTGATCGACGTCCGCCGATTGCCAGGACCCCCGGGTATAGCGATAGAGCAGCCGCGTGCCCGAGGGGTAGGTGCGCGTCACCTTGTAGTGGAGCGCGTCGATGCGGTCCATGCGAATCGCGGTCGCGCTCCAGCCGCTGGCGTCCGTGGCCAGGTAGATTTGGTCGCCGAACGGCGTTTTCGGCGGGACCTCCACGACGAAGATCACGGGCACGGGCTTGCCGTTAAAGCCTTCGCCCGTGCCGAGATCGGGGTTCGGCACCTCGGTCGACATGGCCACGGCGAACTTTTTGACGCTTTGGTAGGAAGCCTCGTCCGGGAGCTTCTTCCCCGAGAGGGCGAGTTCAACGATCGCGCCCGTGCCGCTGTCGAAGCCGGCGCGAGCGTATACGCGCGTCTGCGGCAGGAGCTTGGTCGGGCCGCCGGTCGCTGCGTCCACGATCCTGACGTCGGGCGCGATCCGATACGCGTCACCCGTCGTGAAGAAACAGTAGCCGCCGCGATAATCGAGGATTTGCCCTGCGAATTTGACGAGCGTGCCGGAAGGCGAGGGTGTGGCGGTTGCCGAGAGCGGCGGCGGCGTCTGCATCACGGCCGAGTCGACGGGTGTGGGAATCGAGGCCGCGCGCGCGGGCAAGCCGTTCGAGCCATTGCTGCCGACAAAGACTGCGACTGCGGCAACGAGCACGTAGATCCAGCGTTGCGGTCCGTTTCTCACGTTATTTCTCCACCTGGAAATTGAATTGCTGAGACCAGCGCTGATTTCCGCCAAAACCGAAGTAGTTCGAGCGCGAAACATCCAACAAAAAGACGCGCGAGATGCGGAAGCGGACATCGAGATCGAGTTCGTACGGCGTCACGCCGTAGTTGAGGTACCCCAGGCCGTCACCGATGATTTGCAGCGTTCCCGGGATCGGGCGCGGGAAATCATCGTTTTCGCGCATGTTCGTGGTGAACGCGATCGCCTCGGAGGGTACGAAGACGAGGGACTGCGCGAACGAGCGCACGGTGCCGAAACCTCGGAATCCGGGCGAGACCTGGAGCGTTTGGCCCGTGAACGGATTGAAGTACAGGGCGCTGCCGGGATAGGCCGAGGATTGCTGCGCGCCATAGAAGTCGCCCGTGTTGGTGTTGCTGTAGCTCGCGAGCACGATCACCTGCGGATCGAATACCTTGGTGATCGATCCGGTCGCGACTTGCGTATCGATGTGATGCGGTAACGAGAACCATTCGCGTTGGCGATCAAAGAGTGCGGTAAAATAAATGTCGCGGTGGCGTCCGCTCGGATCGGCGCGCAGCGTAATGTTCTTGGTCGTGATGTCGATGCCGAGCGCCTTGTCGTATTCCTTATAGTAGTTGACGCCGCCGAGCTGCTGCAGCGGTGTGATCGTATCGGTGTCGACGCCGGCTTCCGAGCGCAACTGAAAATAGATCGGCAGCTGGTTGATCTGGTGGCGAAAGCCCGACCACGTGAGCTGGATGTTCGAGGGGTGATCGGGTATCCATGGGTGCGTCGGATCGTCGTAGTAGTAGACCTGCTCGCCGTTGTCGTATCCGAACGTCGACGGCCGGGCGAGTAAGCTATCGAAGTACGAGTTGTCGTTGAGGCGCAGATACGAGTGCGCGAGCGATGCGGTGAGCTGCACGTTCGCGTACGCCGTCGCCGAAAGCGGTCGGCTAAAGCCGCTCTGAAATGCCGTCTCCTGGATTTGCGATTGAATCTGCACGCCCGGCGTGATGCGATCGAACGTTAGGAGATTATATTGTTTGAGCGGGCGCGTGATCGGATTTGCGGAGACGACGATGTAGCTATTGTCGCTGACTTCGTGCAGCTCGAAGGCGCCGAAGGCGTGGTCGATGCTGTCGTAGCGCACGTGCGCGGTCGCGAGGCTATGTTCGCCGCCGGCGAAGTCGAGTGGGCCGTCGGCGTAGGCGCCCGTCAGCGCATTTTGTGCGAAGAGCGGGTTGGCTGAAAAATTCAGAAAATAGGTCGGGAACGGGACGAACGTGAGGCCGAAATTGATGCGCGCGGGCGTGAATCGCACGCTCTGTTTCGGATCGACGAGCGCGTTCTTCGCATACAGGAAGACGCGTTCGCCGGAGAGATCCGGCAAGAAAAACGTATCGCCCGGCTCCAGGCGTCCGAATCGCGGATGCGCGTAATCCCCGGCGACGAACGTCCAGCGGTCGGGCTGCGAAAGGATCGGGAGAAAATACGCACGATCGAAATCGAAGTACTCGGCGAAGGCGGCACCTTTCACTTCGGTAAGAGCGGCGGTTACGCGCACGGCACCGGCGATCACGAAGCGGTTTAGGCGCAGATCGTAAAAGAAGGTGTTTCCGGCGATGTGCGTCCCGTCGCCGAGCGCGACGACGACGTGTCCATCCGCCTCCATGATGTAGCGGTTGCTATAGAAGGCAATGCGGTCAGCCGTTACCTTGAAGTCGGCCAAACGTCGCCCGGTGGGCGGCGTCGGAGGAGCGCTCGGTGTGACGTTCGCCGAGGTGGGAGCCGGGGAGGCCGGCGACGCGAACGGCGACGAGGCCGCGGGTCCGGGGGATGCTGCAGGCGACGGAGCTTCCAAGGGCGCGGGCGTCACGCTTGGAGGCGCGGCGGGCGGATCGAACGCGAGCGAGGCGCGCTGCGTTCCTCCGAAGCTGAGCGCGAACGCGGCGGCGGCCGCGATGATGAAGCGAAATTGCAAGTACCGTTACTCCGAATGCAAGGATTTGCCCGCGAGTCTTCTCATCTGGAATTATATCTTCGCGCGTGTTCGAGGGGAGGCATCGTTGGTTCAACTACGAAGCGATTTGACGTATGACACGATGCATCGTCATCGTTCTCGATTCCGGCGGCATTGGTGCTCTCCCCGACGCAGCTTCGTATGGAGATGCTCCCGGAGCGAATACACTCGGCAATGTTGCGGCCCGCGTCGGCGGTCTGAGAATCCCGAACTTCGAACGTTTAGGTCTTGGCCTTTTGACGGATATACGGGGAGTCGAAGCCGTCGCCCGGCCAGCCGCATACGTCGCACGGCTGGCGGAGACCTCGAAAGGCAAGGATACGATCACAGGCCACTGGGAAATGGCGGGCATCCGCACTGAGGTTCCGTTTCCAACCTTTCCCCAGGGCTTTCCCGCCGAGGTAATCGAGCGGTTTTCCGAGATTTGCGGTATGCGACCGCTCGGGAACGTCGCGGCTTCGGGAACCGAGATCATAGAACGTCTCGGGCCCGAGCATATGCTTTCCGGCCGGCCGATTCTGTACACCTCTGCGGACAGCGTGTTTCAGGTTGCCGCGCACGAAGAGGTCGTGCCTCTTGACGTCCTCTACGAGTGGTGCGAGCGGGCGCGGACCATGCTGCTTCCGCCATACGAAGTCAATCGCGTGATCGCGCGCCCCTTCGTCGGCCAGCCAGGTACCTTCGTGCGGACTCCGAACCGGCGCGACTACGCGCTGGAGCCGCCGGTGAATCTCTTGGACCGGCTGGCGAGCGACGGAATCGGGGTGTATGGCGTCGGCAAAATTTGCGACATTTTCACGGGACGCGGCGTTTCGTCTTCCGTGCGGGTCGTCGATAACGAAGACGCTATGGAGCGGACCTACGATCTTTTGCGCTCCGTCGAATCGGGGTTCATTTTCGTGAACTTGGGCGATTTCGATACGAAATACGGCCATCGGCGCGATGTCCGCGGATATGCCGAGGCGCTCGAACGGCTCGATCTGCACCTCCCCACCTTTGAAGCGATGCTGCGGCCCGGGGATACCGCGATCTTTACCGCCGACCACGGCTGCGATCCGACGGCGCCGGGCTCCGACCATACGCGCGAATACGCGCCGTACCTCGAGATCGGGGAGCGCTGCGGAGACGGCGGCATCCTCGTGGGCTTCGAAAACGTGGGTGCCCGCGTCACCGCGACGCTCGCTTCTCGGAATGGTGAGCGATGTTACCCCAAGTAGAGCATCGCGCCGAGCCGCGCCGGAACGGACGCTCGCGCTCCGGGCTTGCTCGCCGGGTCGTACCTGCCTCCTGGCACCGCTACAAACGTGCGATCGACATCGTGATTGCCGCCCTCGCGACCTTCGTAGTCCTACCCGTCATGGCGCTCGCGGCGATCGCGATCGCGGTCGTCTCGCCCGGCTCGCCCCTGTTTCTTCAGGAGCGGGTCGGCAAGGACGGGCGGCGTTTTAAGCTCTTCAAACTGAGGACCATGGTCGACGGCGCGCATCTCGTGCACGATGAGATGCGGCGCTACAGCGAGGTCGACGGCCCGGTGCTCAAGATCCGCAACGACCCGCGTCTGCACCCGCTCGGGAAGTTGCTGCGGCGCACCAGTATCGACGAATTGCCGAACCTTTTCAACGTTCTGCGCGGCGAGATGTCGATCGTCGGGCCACGTCCCCCGTTGCCGGGTGAAGTCGAGGATTACGACGCTTTCTCGATGCGACGCCTCTCGGTGAAACCGGGTATCACCTGCTTGTGGCAGATCTCGGGCCGCTCGAACGTCTCGTTCGAAGAGTGGATGCGCTTGGACAACGCGTATATCGACACGTGGTCTCCTCTTTCCGACCTCGCGATCGTCGCCAAGACGATCCCGGCGGTCATCTCCGGTGAGGGCGCTCATTAGCCGGCTGCGCAAACGGCAGCGTCTGCGGTGAAGCCGCAACTCCGAGCCTTACCGGCGGCGGCCCCGAGCCACGTGTCGCTTGCCCGCTCGACCGTCCTCGTGATGCTCGCGACGCTGCTATCGACCCTGCTCGGGTTCGGCCGTGAGGTCGTCAGCGCGCAGTACTACGGGACGCAGTGGCAGATGGACTCGTTCGTGGCCGCGGCCACGGTTCCGACGATACTCTTCGGCGTTTTCAACGGCGCGCTCGTGAGCGCACTCGTGCCCGTGTTCTCGGAGTTCGTCGCGCGGGGCGAGGAAGAATCCGCGCGGCGGCTCGGCAGCACCGTTTTCAACGTGCTGTTGATCGCGCTGACGGTGCTGGCCGTCTCGGGTTGGGTCTTTGCGCCCGTTTTCGTGCCGATCGTCGCGCAGGGCTTTCCGAAACCCCAACTCGACCTGACGATCGCCATGACAAGGTGGTTCATGCCGAGCGTCGTCGCGACTAGTCTCGCCGGCGTCGCGAGTTCCATGCTCAATGCGCGGAACCGCTTTTGGGCCCCGGCCGCACAGGGGATGGCGATCAACCTCGTGACGATCGGTTGCGTGCTTGCGTTCGTGCATCGGCTTGGAATCAACGCGCTCGTGCTCGGCACGGT
>Ga0302326_10010564_pt1 | contig 20011 bp, 19 predicted proteins | sample Palsa_T0_3_FD_202264 | JGI IMG/M metagenome (GOLD analysis project Ga0302326, IMG submission 202264) | Peat permafrost microbial communities from Stordalen Mire near Abisko, Sweden - Palsa_T0_3 | ecosystem: Environmental > Terrestrial > Soil > Palsa > Peat permafrost | place: Sweden: Abisko...
CGGAGAGATCAATGTTGATGATCTGATCCGCCTCGGCCAGCACCGAATCGGGAAGCCGCTCGCGCACCTTCACGCCGACAAGCTGCTCGACCGTGTTGTAGAGGCTTTCCAGGTGCTGGATATTCAGGGCGGAAATCACATGAATCCCCGCGGCGAGGATGTCCTGAACATCCTGGTATCGTTTGGTATTCTTGCTACCGGGAACGTTGGTGTGGGCCAGCTCATCAACGATAACCACCTGCGGCCGGCGGGCGATGACGGCATCGACATCCATCTCTTCGATGATGATCTGGTGATATTCAACCTTTCGGCGAGGGATCATTTCCAGGCCTTCGATGAGGCCTGCGGTTTCGGCGCGGCCATGGGTTTCAACAAGCCCGACGACGACATCGATTCCCTCCTTTTGCAGGCGATGAGCCTCCTGCAGCATGCGATAGGTTTTTCCCACGCCCGGCCCATAGCCGAGATAGACCTTCAGCCTGCCGCGCTGCGAGCGGCGAATCATCTGGAGAAAACTCTGTGCGCGGTCCTCAGGCATTCCACCACCGTCGCAGGGCAACCACCGCCCAGATTACCTCGACCATTCCAAACGGCCATGCCCCCTGGAGAAATCCGTAGGCGGACCCCAGCAGGCAGGAGCCGGCGAAACCCAGCACGTAAACCGGCGATCGATGCTCCAGCGCGTAGAACACCAGCATCAAACTGACCGCGATCAAACCAAACGCTGTGAGACGATCCATATTGTTCAGCAGGGGCCATGAGAACGGCGATGTGGCGTCGCCGCGCGCTCATGGCCCCGGGGCATATAGAGAACTATTTTCCGGTTGCCGGCGGATAATTCGCATCCAGGGCGATATTCAGCCGCAGCACATTGACGCCCGGATCGCCCAGAATTCCCAGGTCGGGGCCATCGGTAAATTTATCGACAAGGGCTTTGACTTTGTCCGGGGAAATTTTACGGGCGGTGGCGACACGATTGATTTGCAGCGCCGCATTGGCCGGGCTGATGTGCGGATCGAGGCCGGACCCGGAAGCGGTTACCGCGTCGCCGGGGATTAGCGTCCCGAAATCAGAGGCGATCAGACCCGCGGTTGCGCCCGAATGGGGAAACGCATCGACCAGCGCGATGTCATTCAGGCTGCCATCCTTGTTCTGGTAATTTTTCAGCGGCACTTCGGTTTTGGTGCCGTCGGCGGCCACGCTGTAGAGCTTGAACGGAATTCCGTTGTCCGATGCGTAGTGGATGGTCCGCAGACGGATGCCGTCGTAGTTCAGCGTTTCGGGCTGAACGGTCGGCTGCGTCGTGGCCGGGGTGGTTACGCCATTGATCAGCTTGTCGCTGAGCGGGCCAAGCTGGCTTCCACCGGAGTCGGTGGCGTCATATCCGGCTCCAGCGGCACTCGGACGGGGATGAAAATATTGCGGCGCGGAAAAATTCTGCCCTATCAAGGCGGACCCGACGGCCTTACTGTCATCCGTTGTATAAGAACCGTCTTTTGTGAGCAGCGAACCGTCGGCCTGCACGCGGAAAAAAACCTGGCCGATGCCCCAGATGATCGCGGGATAAACCGCACAGCAGATAATTCCCAGCACGATCGTCACGCCGATCGATGCCCAGAGGTGGCCGAGAAGCGAGCCGCCGGGCTGGTCGTTGGTTTCGATGTTCTGCGAAACGGTTTCGTTCGATTTCTGTTCCATGATGATCTCTTCTTTCTGCAATCAGTGAGGCATCGCCAAACCGGGCAGGTGAATGGCGTTAATGAATAAGTCGATCAGTTTGATTCCCGGGAACGGCGCGATGATGCCGCCCAGGCCGTAGATCAGCAGATTCCGCCGGAGAACCGCGGCGGCGGAGGCGGGGCGAAACTTAACTCCCCGCAGCGCCAGTGGAATGAGCAGGATGATGATGATCGCGTTGAAGATGACCGCGCTGAGAATGGCGCTGTGCGGCGTGGCGAGCTTCATGACGTTGAGCGGCGCCACCTGCGGAAACGCGCCCATGAGCATCGCGGGAATGATCGCGAAATATTTGGCGACATCGTTGGCGACGCTGAAGGTGGTCAGCGCCCCGCGGGTCATGAGCAATTGCTTGCCGATTTCCACAACTTCAATCAGCTTGGTGGGATTGCTGTCCAGATCAACCATGTTGCCGGCTTCCTTGGCGGCCTGTGTGCCGGTGTTCATGGCGACGCCGACATCGGCCTGGGCCAGTGCTGGGGCGTCGTTGGTGCCGTCGCCGGTCATCGCGACCAGGTGACCGGCCAACTGCTCTCTCTTGAGAAGCGCCAGTTTGTCCTCCGGCGTCGCCTGTGCGAGGAAATCATCGACGCCGGCTTCCTTGGCGATGGCGGCGGCGGTCAGGGGGTTGTCGCCGGTGATCATGACGGTCTTGATTCCCATCGCCCGGAAGCGCTGAAACCGGTCGGGCAAGCCGCTCTTGACGATATCCTTGAGATAAATTACGCCGAGGGCTTTTTTCTGCGTGGCGACCACCAGGGGTGTTCCGCCTGATCGGCTGATGGTTTCGACCGTCTTGTCAACTTCCGCGGGGAAGATCGCGCCACTTGCCATGACAAACTTGCGGACGCTGTCGGCTGCGCCTTTGCGGATCATGGTGCCGTTGAGATTCACGCCGCTCATGCGCGTCTGCGCTGTGAAGGCGACGAATTCGGATTCCGGCAGCGAGTGAATCTCGCGGCCGCGGATGCCGTATTTGTCCTTGGCGAGGATGACGATGCTGCGGCCCTCGGGGGTTTCATCGGCGAGGGATGAAAGCTGCGCTGCGTCCGCCAACTCCGTTTCGGTGACGCCGGGCGCGGCGATGAATTCGGTCGCGGCCCGGTTGCCGAGGGTAATTGTGCCGGTCTTGTCGAGCAGCAGCACGTCCACGTCGCCGGCGGCTTCGACGGCCTTGCCGCTCATCGCCAGCACGTTGTGCTGCACCATGCGGTCGATGCCGGCGATTCCGATCGCCGACAGCAATCCGCCGATTGTCGTCGGGATCAGGCAGACCAGCAGGGCGACCAGAACCGTGATGGAAAACGCCAGGCTCACCTTGGAATATGCGTCGGGGGAGAGATAAGTCTGCGTGAACATCGCAAACGGCATCATGGTGATGCAGACGGCGATGAAAATGATCGTGAGCGCGGAAAGCAGGATCGAGAGCGCGATCTCGTTGGGAGTCTTCTGACGCTTGGCGCCTTCGATCAGCTCGATCATCCGGTCCATAAAGCTTTCGCCGGGATTGGCGGTGACGCGGACTTTCAGTTCATCGGAAAGAACCGTGGTGCCGCCCGTGACGGCCGAGCGGTCGCCGCCCGCTTCGCGGATGACGGGGGCGGATTCGCCGGTGATGGCCGATTCGTTGACGCTGGCGGCGCCTTCGATGATCTCGCCATCCGCGGCGATCAGCTCGTTGGCGGTGACGACGAAGATGTCGCCTTTGCGCAATGATTCGGCGGGCACCGTCTGGATCGAGCCATCGGGCATGAGCTTGCGCCCGACGCTCTTGGTCCGGCTCTTGCGAAGTGTATCGGCCTGGGCCTTGCCGCGGCCTTCGGCCATCGCTTCCGCGAAATTCGCGAAGAGCACCGTGAACCACAGCCACAGTGAAATCTGCGCCACGAAAGTCAGGTAATCCTTCGTGAAAAACAGATCCAGCGTGGTCAGCGCCGCGCCCACCTCGGTGACGAACATCACCGGGTTCTTAACCATGTGGACCGGGTTGAGCTTTTTGATAGCCTCGCCGATCGCGGGGATTACAATCGCAGGATCAAATAATGGTCTTGCTTTGGCTGCCATAACCTTTCCTCAGTTCATTCTTGAATCGCACTTGATCAATTCGCGTTGGTTCATTGACTTGATTGAAACGCTGTCAGTACAGGATGCCGCCGCTGCGCATGATGAAGTGCTCGAGCATCGGTCCCATGGCCAATCCCGGCAGGAAGTTGAGCGCACCGACGATCACGATGACGGCGATGATCAGTAAAACGAAAGTCGGTCCGACGACGGGGAAACTGCCGGCCGAGGCTGGAGCGGGCTTTTTCATTGCCACTGCGCCGGCCAGCGCCAGAATGGGAATCAATTCCCAATACCGTCCTAGAAGCATGCAGAATGTCTGCGTGTCGTTGAACATCGTGCTGGCATAGACGGTCTGGCCGGCGGCGTTGGTGGTGGTCGGCGAATAGCCGAATCCGCCCATTGACGTGCCGTTGTTGGCCATGCCGGAGCTGTATGCGTAGAAGATTTCGGTGAAGCCGTGCGGACCGCCGTTACCGACGTTGGTCTGGCCCCAGTTGGCGATTGAACCCCAGGCGGTGAAGCCCACCGCGTCAAGCACCAGCAGCAGAAGATATAAACAGCAACACTTGACGCTGTACGCGTCGATCTTCTTGCCCAGGTATTCCGGCGTGCGTCCGATCATCAGACCCGCCAGGAAGACCGAGACGAAGATGAAGACCAGCATCGTGTACAGCCCGCTGCCGATGCCGCCGAAGATCACTTCGCCCATGTGCATGTTGAACAGCAACATGAACGTTGCCATCGGGGTCATCGAATCATGCTGGCAGTTGTTGGCGCCCTCGGCCGTATCGGTCACGTCGTTGGCCCATGCGGCCGAGTTATAGATTCCGATGCGGACTTCCTTGCCCTCCATGTTGGCGTAAGCGGGATCGATTCCCATTGCCACCAGGTTTGGATTGGGCTGGGCTTCGAAATACCAGGTGACAAGGAGCGTCCCCATCAGCATCAAGTACATGGCAATCCAGATGTTCCATGCGTGCATCGTGTTGTTGATCATCCGGCCGTAGTAATAAACCAGCCCGGCTGGGATGGAGAAAAACAACATCCACTGAAGGAACTGCGACAGGGGAGTTGGATTCTCAAAGGGATGGCAGCAGTCGGCGCCGGTGAAACCGGGACCGTTCAGGCCCAGGACTTTCGGGGCGCAGAATGACGCCATCGGGCCCTGGGCGATTGTCTGAATCGTCGGCTGCGCGGCCGATGTCGCGCCTGATTGGTCCAGCGCTACGGCCGCTGTATACGGCCGAAAGTTCATTGGGATTCCCTGCCACACATCCAACGCGGCGAAGACCACGGAGATGGGGAGGAAAAGATAAAGCGTCTGGCGGGTCAGATCGACCCAGAAATTACCGATGTGGGTGGTTTGCTTGCGCTTGACGGCCCGCACAACCACAGCGGCGGCGGCAATGCCCACCTCCGAAGAAAAGAAGAAGTGCAGCGGCGTGTTGCAGCACTGCGAGAAGTACGTGAACATCTGCTCGGGCTCATAACTTTGCCAGTCGGTGTTCGTGACAAAACTGGAGCCCTGGGTAAAGGCGATGACCCCCGGCACCTTGCCGCCACCGTTGATCACGTTGTTCTTGTCCACGGACTGCGCCAGATAGGGCATGTTCTGCTTGAGCGGCAGGACATTCTGAATCCTGTACAACCCATAGCTGAACAGCATGGTCACCAAACCCAGGAACAGCAGCGACAAGGCGTATTGTTTCCAGTTTTGCTGCGCTTTGGGATTGACGCGGGCGACCTTGTAGACGAGCCGCTCGACCGGGCCGAGAATTTTTTCGAGTATGCCCAGACCGCCTTCCTGCTCCGGGTCGAGCACGCGCAAAAGATAAATTCCCATCGGCTTGGTGATAAGCAAGAGCCCGATGCTGAAGATCAGCAACTGGGCCCAATCTGTACCTCGCATATAACTCATAGAACTCCGATCCTTTCAGCCCTCTTATTCAATCAGTTCCATTCAGATACTTGGCCGTGTATGGATTCGCTGTGGCCAAGATTTCCGGAAAACCTGCTTGCGCGCCGGTTTTTGTTTCCAGCCCTGGCGATGTGTTTCCATTGTTGCCATCGCCTGAGCGCGGCCGCCGACCAAACCATCGCGACGATTCCGATCGGCCACGCGCCTTGCAGGAATCCATAGACCGCCAATCCCGCCAGGCTTGCGGCAAATACAAGTGCCTGCAGCCGCGACGGCACGGGATGCATCCAAACCAGCAAGGTGAATATTGAAATCAGAAATCCGGAAAGCATCAGCACATCGAGCTGCGGCGGAGGAGCCGCTGCAAAACGGTGCATGACCGGCGCTGATGCGATTGGATTTAACATGTTGATGGTCGGTGGTGTCCACATGGCTAAACCTCCTTCGTTTGCATCCGCTGATATCTCCTGACCCAAACTAAAAATGCTCCGGACGGATAAGCGTCCAAAATAGATAAATGAGCAATCCAACCGAAACGATTCCAACAATGATGAGTTCCGTCATCGCAAAATCTCCGAAGGTTAAACTTTCCCGATCGCGTGGATGTAAAGTACGCTGACCGCGAAGAATCCAAGCGTCATACCGATGTATAAGAGATCCGTCATAAGTGGCTCCTGATCGAATGTTGGGGGTCGGAATGATGGGCATCGTGCAGCTCGATGAGGTCGGCGAGGAATATTTCCTGCTCGCCAAGGTCAACGTCCGCACCAGCCGGGTTCGCGTCGATATTTTCGAGGCGAAGCAAGTTCCGGCTCGCCGATTCGCAGCCCGAGGGGGCGTTGGCGGCTTTTTGGTAAAAAGTCCTGGCCGCGCCGCGGTTCCCTTCCGCCTCGAATACAGCGCCAAGGAGGTTGAACCAGGCGGGATTGGTCCACGCCTTGCGAAACAAGGTGCCGAGCGTGTGTTCGATGAAATGGATGTCTTGGTTCCAGACGGCCTGACGAATCTTTACCAGGGTCGGACTCAGCTTTTCAGCCGTGCGCGCGGGCTGCGGAGGTTGAACTTCCGGCTCGGCGGCATCGGCAACTTCTTCCAGCGCGGCGGCGACGCTGAGCCGCAGATCATCCGGCGTCGTCGGTTTCTCCAGAAAATCAGACGCGCCCAGACGCATCGCCTTCACCACAACGGGGACGCGATTGTTGGCGGTCAGCACAATCACCCGTGGCCGCTGCTGCGGCGGCTTCTGATTGAGATATTCCAATACCGTCATACCGTCGCTCCCCGGCATCCACAGGTCGAGCAAAACGAGCACCGGCGCCTGCCGCTCGATCGAATCGATCGCCTCTTCAGCGCCCGCGGCTTCAATGACGCGGAACCCGTCCGATTCCAGCGTCGAGCGCAGGAGGAGCCGAATGTTCTGCTCATCGTCCACCACCAAAATGGTTTGATCCCGTTTTGGCATTTGTGTCAGGCCTGAACCTCGGGAAGCTTCGCGTACCAGATGTCGTCGGCCTCATCGCCGAGCATGACCGCCTGCGAGCTTCGCCCGTATCGCCGCAGTTCCTGAAGGCGGCGCAGGTTGCTGCGGGCAGGCCGGTAGTTTTCGTCCGCGTCGATGGATTTCAGGTAACACTTGCGCGCCAGCCGCCATTTGCCCTGTGCTTCGTAGAGCACGCCCAGCAGGTTGAAATATGCCGAGGAGTGCTGGTTGTTCTGATCGGCGGCGGCCATGAGTATGGACATGGCGTTTTCATAATCGGCGAGGCGCAGCAGCTTGCGGATACGGTCCAGTGCGTGGTCGTATCCACCCGGCACGTCGATCACGACCGGCGGCGCAAAATCCAGCTCCGGCTCATCCAGCACGCTGCGGACCGCGTGGCGCAGCTCATCGGGCGTGATCGGTTTTTCCATGAAGTCCAGCGCCCCGAGTTTTGTCGCTTTCACGGCGGCGGGGATCGAACCGTACGCGGTGAGGATGATGATCCTGGGCCGATGCGCGGTGGCCAGGACCTTCATCTGTTCGAGCACGGCCATGCCATCCAGCGCCGGCATATTCAGATCGAGCACCATCAGATCGGGAATGTTCGACTTGATCGCGTCGAGCGCTTCGCGGCCGCTGGCGGCTTCGGAGACGAGATACCCTTCGGTCTCCAGGGCCGTTCGCAGCATCAGGCGGATGGCGCTTTCATCATCGGTGATCAGAATGGAGGCTGGTTTCATATTTCACCTCGGATTGCGTTTGGGTTTTGATTTCGGGCGATTTTTCAAGCGTGAAGGAAAATCGGCTTCCCTGTTCGGGCGTGCTTTGAACTTCCATCGTGCCGCCGTGCACATCGACGATTTCCTTGGCGATGGCCAGACCCAGGCCCGCGCCGGCGGGTTGGTTTTCCCGCGGCACGCGATAAAACCGCTCGAAAATTCGACCGAGATATTCACGGGGAATTCCAATGCCGCTGTCTTCGACGATGAAGCGGACGTATTTCTCCAGCGGCTCGGCGGAGATTCTCACCTTGCCGCCGGGCATCGTGTATTTCAGCGCGTTGTTGAGCAGGTTGGAAAAAACGTGACCGATGCGGGATGGGTCGGCCATCACCGCCGGTGTTTCCACCGGGACGTCCACTTCCAGCGTGATGCATTTGTCGTGAAACGCCGTTTCCATCGGTGTGACCGCATCGGATACCAGCCGCTCGGAAGGTTCGGATTGCAGATCGAGCTTCAGCCGGCCCGATTCGAGGCGGCCCATGTCCAGAAGGTCTTCGATGATTTTCTGGAGCCGATCGGCATCCTCACGGGCGGCCATCAGCAATTCGGTTTGCTTGGCGTTGAGCGGTCCAACGCGCTCCTCGAGCAGCAGATGCGATGCCATGCGGATGGAGGTCAGCGGTGTTTTCAGTTCGTGGGACACGACCGAAAGCAGGCCGCTTTTCATCTCGTCCAGCCGGCGAAGATTGGTGACATCCCCGAGGACGAGCGTAACGCCCAGCAAATGATGCTCGGCATCGAGGATCGGGATGGCGCGCGGAAGGAAGAAGCGAAGCTGGCCGCCCTGGTCGTATACTTCGATGGCCGATTCGTATCCGCGCGGCTGCGAAGGCGCGGTCTCGCGCGCGGCCTGCTGGTAAAGCTCGCCAAGCCGGTGATCGCGCAGCGACATCAGCGATTGCTCGGGATAAAGCTGGAACAATTTCTGGGCGGTTTCGTTGGAAATCTCGACCGATCCCGCGGCATTCACAACCGCGACCGCATCGGGGAGGCTGTCCACCGCAAGCTGGGTGGTGCGCTGGATGCGCATCAATTTGGCGCGGTCGGTGCGGCGAAATTCGCGAAGGCTGGCGGCCATCGAGTTGAACGCCTCGGCCAGGCTGCGCAGTTCATCACGCGATTTCACATGGACAACCTGGTCGAGGTTTCCCTCGGCGATCTCTTCCAGGGAGCGGGTCAGCGTCTGCAGCGGCCGCAGAATCGCGCGGCTCATGAGCAGGATGAACACCACGGCAAGTCCCACGCCAACCACCGCCAGGCGGATAATCAGCCGGGTGGCCGAGTCGGACATGTCCTTGATGCGGCCTTCCAGCGGCTGCATGTTCTTAAAATTCAGGTCGATGATGTCCTGGGCGCGCTGCCTGAGCTGGAGAGAAATGTTTTGCAGGGCTGCATACGCTGCGCGGCGATCGGCGAGCGATGTCTGCGGGCTCAAAAGAGCCTGAAACTCGTCGCGATAGCTGTTGGCCGTCGATTTGGAAATCTGCTCGCCGGTGTGGGTGTTGATTTCATATCCCGACCAGAGGCGGGTGAGGTCCGAGGCTTTGGCGTCTTCGCCGGGCAGTGTGATGTTGTGGTCTTCCGCGACGGTGTTGTCGTCGAAGGTTTGCATCGGCTTTGCGGCGGATGCGGCGGCGGCGGTAACGGCGGCGGCGTCGGGCTGGCCGGTTTGGCCGGAAACACTTTCGGCGATGGTGTTCATCGACTGCAGCGAATCGAGCATGTGCTGGCCGTATTCGACGCTGCGCCAGTTTTCGTACAGGAAGCTATCGAGCCAGGTGCGATGCTGGTGCAGCACCGCGACGCCAAGGCTGCTCACCGCCAGCAGGATGACGAGCAAGCCCCCAAACCCGAAGAAAAGTTTTTGCCGCAGGCCGAACATACTGGGACTGCTTGTGCGAACGCAGTGCCAGCGCCGCGGCGGCGGTGGTGCGATAAAAATGGGATTTCAGTTGCCGCCGTCGTGCAGAATGCACGGTGCGTGTTTCAGGGCGATTGCAAATTGCACGATGATGTAAAGAGGGAATTCAAATGCCGTACTTGCGCCGGCGGCGGTAGAGCGTTGCGAGGTCGATTCCCAGCACCTTGGCGGCTTCTTCAAGCGACTTGGATTTTGCCAGAACACTGCGGATGTGCTTTTCTTCCAGCTTTTCCAGTGAGACGGCGTCGCCGATTTCCTCCGATGGCAACGCGGCGGAGGAAAACTCCGTGGGCAGATGATCCACACCGATGGAGTGATTCTGGCAGAGAAACATCGCGCGCTCGATGACGTTGTGCAGCTCGCGAAGATTTCCCGGCCAATTATATCGCTTCAGCGCCTCAATCGCTTCGGGAGTGAATCCGGCGATCGGTTTGCCGCCGCGCGTTTCGCTCAGGAATCGCTCGGCGAGCATGGTCAGGTCTTCCAGCCGGTCGCGCAGCGGGGGAAGATCAAGCTGGATGACCTTGATTCGGTACAGCAGGTCTTCGCGGAATTTTCCGGCGCGCACGGCGGATTCGAGATCAACATGCGTGGCGGCGATGACGCGCACATCGGCCCTCCGGGTGCGCGATTCACCCACGCGCTCATACTCTCGGTCCTGCAGGAATCTGAGCAGCTTTGGCTGCAATTCCAGCGGCAGGTCGCCGATTTCATCGAGGAACAGGATTCCACCGTCGCAAGCGGCGATGCGGCCGATGTTGTCGCGGACGGCGCCGGTGAACGCGCCGCGGGCGTGGCCGAATAGTTCGCTCTCAAGAAGCTGGGGCGAAAGCGTCGGGCAGGAAATAGTGGACATGGGCCGCTCGGCGCGATTGCTCCAGGCATGGATCGCGCGGGCGATAACGCCCTTGCCGGTGCCGCTTTCTCCGCGGATCAGAACTGTCGTCTCGCTGACAGCGACCTGGCGGGCGAGGCTGATCGCCCGCTGCATCGCCGGGTTATCCGTTTTGAGGATCGGTTCGCCCTTGGATTGGCCGACGATTTGTTCCAGGTCGGCCACCTGAAGTTCCAGAGCGCGAAGGCGGGCGACCCGCTCGACCACGAGCTTCACCTGCCCCGGTGTGAAAGGCTTGGTGAGATAATCGGAAGCCCCGCGCTTCATGGTTTCGACCGCGCTGTCGATGGAGCCATGCGCGGTGATGATCACGATCCGCATCCACGGGCTCTGGGCCAGAAGCTCGGGGATGAGATTCAGCCCGTCATCGAGGCCGAGGCGAAGATCGACGAAGGCGAGATCGTGCGATTTTTTTGCGGCCTCGGCGGCGGCGTCGCGGGCGTTGCTCACCGCGGTGACGTGATGCCCATCGGTTTCCAGGCTGATCGCCAGCGTCTTGCGGATGTTGATCTCATCGTCAACGACGAGAATGTTCAGGGATTGCGGCGATTGATTCTGCGGCATGGTGGTGATCGTCTCTATCAAATCATAGACTAAAAAGCCGGGAATATGGAGATGCGCGAAACCATCATCGTGGGGGCCGGTCCGGCGGGTTGCGCGGCGGCATACGACCTCGCCGCGGCGGGGCGGGATGTTCTGCTCCTGGACAAATCCGAATTCCCGCGGATGAAGCCGTGCGCGGGGGCGTTGACGACCAAAACCATCGATGCGCTGCCGTTCGATGTGGCATCGGTGGTGCGGCGAACATGCTCGGAAATGAGATTGTCGCTGGGGGCGCTGAGCCGGACGCTGGGCAACACTCTTCCCATCGCGGCAATGACGGTGCGGGCGGAGTTCGATCGAATGTTTCTGAAGGAGTGCATCGCGCGCGGCGCAGAATTCCAATCGAATCATCGACTGGTGGGGCTTAACCGCGATGCGGAAGGGTGGATTGTCACCACTCATCGCGGGAAATTTCGTGGACGATTTCTGATCGGCGCGGATGGGGCGAACAGCCAGGTGCGAAAACTGCTGATGCCCGGTCATCCGCTGGCAATGGGGCTCGCGCTAGAGACGTGCATTTCCAATCATGGCTGGCTGGATGCGGCGATGGAATTTGATTTCGGTGCGGCGGATCGCGGCTATGGATGGGTTTTTCCCAAGGACGATCATCTCAACGTTGGGCTGTACAGTCTGAACCCGACGATTCCGCACGCGGGGCGAAAGCTGGCGGAATTTGTGAAAAACAAAACCGGCCGGGAAATTTCCGGTCAGGTTCACGGCCACAAAATTCCGCACAACGGCCGGCGAATGCGCCACCCGTGGAAAGACGCCTGCCTGATCGGCGATGCGGCGGGGATGATCGATCCATTCCTCGGCGAGGGGATTTATCATGCGATCCGCAGCGGCCAACTGGCGGCGCGGGCGATTCTGGACGCCAGCGATCGACGGGAAGCCGATTTTGCCGCGGCGATGAAAGAAATCACGCTCGATCTGGCGAGTTACGACTCGGAGACTCGGCGGTTTTATTCAGACATCAAGCGCGGATATCGCCGGCTGACAAAAACGCCGCTGGGAAAACTGTTGGTGAAAGGATTCACGATGGGGTGGACGGTGCGGCAGATCAAGCGAAAGATTTTCGTGCTGCCGCTCCTTCAGTCCCAGCGGAAAAATGAGAGATGTAGCTCCGCGTGACGCATGTGGAGGTTTTTCCACTCATCGGGCTTGAGCTTGCCGAAGACGAAATGCAATCGGCTGGGCGTCTCCTTCTTCAAGCGGGCGCAGGCGCCTTGGAGCCGCTGGAGGCCGGCTTCGGTGGTCATCATTTCAGTGGCGAAAGTTCCATTGGGAGCGCGCGGCAATCGGCCGCCAGGGTTCATCACTCCATAGATATATTTTTTCTTCCGGCCGCGCGCCATGAGGCGAACCAACCAGGGAAATTTCACCGGTGCGCCTTCGTAGCCGTAATCGATCCAGGTCGCGAGGTGCCCGCACGCCTGGCCGAGTGTCCAGTTGCCCAAGCGTCGCAGCTTGTTGTTTCGCTCCGCCTGTGCGAGCTTTCCGGCGTCGGCGGTGATGTCGTCGAGCGATTTGAAATGCAGCTCGCGTCGCTGCTTGGAGGTATCGGGCATAAGAATATATTAACGGCGTCGGCGGGGATGTCATCAGGCTTCGCGGACGGCGCGGACGAAATCTTCCAGTTTCTCGGGTGATTTTTCGCGGTGGGTGGATTCGACGCCGCTGCTGACATCGACGGCGTAGGGCCGGAGCAATCGCACGACGTCGCCGACATTCTGGGGCGTGAGGCCGCCGGCCACGATAACCGGGGGAAGATTTTTGAATTGCCCGCGGGATTGCAGGTCGTGCAGGTGGGCGAAATCGCTGGCGATGCCGGTGCCGCCGCGCTCGAGGGTTGGGCGGGCGGATTCCACCACCAGGGCGATCAGATTGGTGAGATGAAGATCGGCAATCGCCTGCCGCCAGGTGTGGAGCGTCGTGGTGTCGCCGGGGGCGAGATGCAGGGCCTTGATGACGCGGATGGGTTTGAGATCGGCGACGAACTGGGGCGTTTCATCGCCGTGCAATTGCGCGACATTCAGCGGGATCAACGCGAAAGTCTTTTGAATTTCATCGACGGAGGCGTTCACAAAAACTCCAAGGGTCGTGACGAGAGGCCCGGCGGCTTCGACGATTTTCGCGGCAGTCTGCGTGGATACGTGGCGGCCGGCCGTGGGATCGAGGATGATTCCAACGGCATCCACGCCGGCGCGGGTGGCGGCGACGGCGTCGGCGGGGCGGCAGATGCCGTCGATTTTTATCCGGGTTCTCGGCACGCTAAAATGGTAATCGACGGATCGAAGTCCTGAAACTGGCGGAAGATTATGGCGGCATCGCATTTTCTGGCATTTGACCTGGGGGCCGAGAGCGGCCGGGCGATTCTTGGCACGCTCGACGGGAAAAAACTCTCCCTCGAGGAGAAGCATCGATTTTCCAATCCCAGTGGAAAAATGCTGGGGAGATTCCAGTGGAACCTGCTGGCCCAGTGGGAAGAGCTGAAAACCGGCCTGAGAAAGACATCCATCGGCCTGGCGGGCGAGCTTAGCGGCATCGGCGTGGACACGTGGGGCGTCGATTTCGGATTGCTGAGCGAAAACGGCGAGATTCTGGCCAATCCGACGATGTATCGCGACCCGAGCACCGACGGGGTCATGGAGCAGACGTTTGCGATCGTGCCCCGCGAGACGGTGTTCGCGCAAACGGGGATTCAGTTCATGCAGTTCAATACGCTGTTTCAACTGATGGCGCTCAAACAGCGCAATCCGGCGTTGCTGCAATCGGCGCGGACGCTGCTGTTTATGCCGGATTTGCTCAATTATTTGCTGTGCGGCTCGCGCAAAAGCGAAGTGTCGATCGCATCGACGAGCCAGATGTACAACCCGCAACTGCGGCGATGGTCCACGGAGATCTTGGAGAATCTGGAGATTCCAACGCGGATTTTGGCGCAGATCGTCGCCAGCGGGACGGTGATGGGAAACTTGCGCGAGGAAGTTGCGTCGGAATGCGGGGCGAAGATCGCGCCGGTGATCGCACCGGGATGCCACGACACCGCCAGCGCCGTCGCGGCGGTTCCGGCGGAGGGGGGTGAAGAGTATTGCTACATCAGTTCGGGCACGTGGTCGCTGATGGGCGTGGAATTGAAAGAGCCCATCGTGTCTGACAAGGCAATGAAATACAACTACACCAACGAAGTGGGCGTCGGCCCGTGCGTGAGGTTTTTGAAAAATATCATGGGGCTCTGGCTGGTGCAGGAATGCCGACGGCACTGGCAGAAGAAGGGGCACGACCATGGATACGAAGAACTGACTGAAATGGCGGGGCGCGCGGCGGGCTTTGGAGCGGTGATCGATCCGGCGCACCCGCCGTTCCTGACGCCGGGGGATATGGTCGAGAAAATCGATCGATTTTGCGCGCAGACGAAGCAGCGCCCGCCCGACACGCGCGGGGAATATGTGCGGGCGTGCCTGGAAAGCCTGGCGCTGACGTATCGGCGAACGATCGAAGGATTGGAGGATATCCTCGGCAGGAAGATCAGGGTGATCCACATCGTCGGCGGCGGAACGAAGAACGAGCTGCTGAGCCAGATGACGGCCGATGCGTGCGGCAGGCCCGTCATCGCCGGGCCGGTGGAGGCGACGGCGATTGGGAATGTTCTGGTGCAGGCGATGGCGGCGGGGATGATCAAATCTTTGGACGAGGCGCGGGCGATCGTGCGCGAAAATTTTGGGGTGAAGCGGTATGAGCCTGAGGATGTGCGCGGGTGGGAGAAGGCGTATGAGAGGTATATGGGGGTTGTGGGAGGCTGAGCGCGGTGCTGCGCACCACCGCCAAATGGGTCATGGCGGGAGGGCGGAGAGTTCTTCTTCCAGGGCGCTCATGAGGGGTTTCAGGGTTTTGGGAGAGAAATCGAAGACGATTCCCGCGGCGGAGAAAAGCTGGGGAAGGGGGCGCGTGCCGCCGAGCGACAGGGCGGAGCGGTAGTTGGCCAGGGCTTGGCGGGGGTTTTCCTTGGCTTTCATCCAGAGCTGCAGGGCGCCAAGTTGGGCGATTCCATATTCGACGTAATAGAACGGGGCATGGAATAGATGGCCCTGGCGCTGCCAGAGGGAAGCTCGGACATTTTCCCAGCCGGTCCAATCGACGGCGCCGCCGAAGCGATCGAGGATGGAAAGCCATTGCGATTTTCGCTCATCGCGGGCATGGCCGGGATGGGTGTAGATCCAGTGCTGGAAGGAGTCGATGATCGCCATCCACGGGAAGAAATAGATAATGCCTTCGATCAGTTTTCGCCTGGCTCGGAGCGTGTCGGGCTCGTTGTAGAAAACGTTGAAATGCTCGCTGCCGAGCAGTTCCATCGACATGCTGGCGACTTCGCAGAATTCCATGGGTGCGGTGCGGAGGAAGACGATGTCCTCCTGCCTCGACGCGGCGAGATGGTGGAATGCGTGACCCCCCTCGTGGAGGAGGGTTTCGACATCGCGCTGTAGGCCGGCGGCGTTCATGAAGATAAACGGCTGGCGCGATTCCTCCAGCGGCATGAGATATCCGCCGGGCTGTTTACCCTTGCGGCTTTGAAGATCGAGGTTGCCGTGCTCGCGGAGCTGGTCGAAATCTTTGGCAAGGTCGGGCGAGAGCCGGCTGAAAATTTCGCGGGTTTTGCCGACGAGCGTTTCGATCTGGTTTTCATCGAACGGCTTCAGCGGTGGGCGACCCAGTGGATCGACGGAACCATCCCACGGCCGCAGCGAGGCGAGATTCATTGCCTTGGCGCGTTGGCGGTCAATACGCCGGACCAGCGGGACGCAAGTCTCGGCGATCGAGTCGGCAAAGCGCAGGCAATCACTGGGGATGTAATCAAAGCGTTTGTAGGATTTCCATTGAAACGCGCGGTAATCCCTCATGCCGGCGTTTTCGGCAACCTTCTGGCGCATCGGAAGCAGTGATTCGAAGATCGATTCGATGGCATCCGCATCGACGAGCCGGCGGCGCGAGGTGATTTCCCACGCCTCCTGGCGCGTGGGGCGATCCGGGTCTTCGAGATAGCGGGCGGCCTGCTGGAGGGTTAACTCCTTGCCGCGGAACTGAACGGTCATTCGGCCGTTGATTTCGTCAAATTCGCTGACTTTCTTGGTGATCTCGGTGTCGATGGGAACGTTGATCTCGCGGAAGATTTCCACCTCGGTCTCCCATCGGAGATCGAGAGTGCCGAACTTTTTCTGGTCGAGCTGCCTGCGCGCCGGCGAATCGAGATATTTGCGCTGAAGCGCAAAGGCCAGCGGCTTGATGCCCGGCTCGACTTCTTCGACGAACTGCATGAATCGTTTCTTGATGGCTTCATCGTCGGTGTGGCAGCTTTTATCGATGTAGCGCCGGCTGCCGTATTCATCCACGACGGAGGTCAACTCGGAAAAATCCGTCAACCAGTGTTTGAGCTGGTCGAGCGTTTGGATCGGCCGATCGAGAAGATCGTGGTACAGGGCCTGGGTGCGCGGGAAATTGGAAGGCTCGAGGTCGGCGGGGACGAATCGCCGGGGATGCGCGTTTGCGGTCATCGAAACATCCTTTACAGTTAGGATGTGAACACTAATGAGAAAACGCGCATCGGGCAACAGGCGCGCCGGCGGACGGCGATAGAGATGCGCGGCGTTGGCGTGATGCGCGATTCCCGGTGGATTTTGCGGGATATTGACTGGCGCGTGGAGGCGGGAACGCTGGCGGCGATTTTGGGGCCCAACGGCAGCGGAAAAAGCACGCTGGCGCGCATCGCGGGATGTCATCTCTGGCCGACCGCCGGAGAGTGCAGCGTCCTGGGGCAGCGCTTTGGCGAGGCGAATCTGCCGGAGCTTCGCAAGCAGATTCGGCTCGTGCAGGCGGCGGGGCCGTACGATGTCGATCCATCGCTGACATCCCTTGAGGTCGCTCTGACGGGATTCTTCGGCAGCATCGGTTTGTATCAGCAGGCGAGCGATTCGATGACGGAGGAGGCGCGCCAGACGCTGAAATTGCTGGGGCTGGGGGCGGTGATCGAGCATCCTTATTCATCGCTGAGCAGCGGAGAACGGATGCGGGCGCTGATCGCGCGGGCACTGGTGACGCGGCCGGGGCTGCTGATTCTGGACGAACCGACCAGCGGGCTCGATCCGCTGGCGCGCGAGCAGGTGCTGGGGACGATTCAGATGCTGTTGGAATCAGAAGGCTCGCCCACGATATTGCTCATAACGCATCACATCGAGGAGCTGCCGCCGGCGACATCGCAGGTGTTGCTGCTGAGCGAAGGCAAATCGGCGGCATCCGGGGCGATGGAGGCGGTGCTTCGGCCGGAGATATTGACGGGGGCGTTCGGTTTTCCGGTGGAAGTTCGCCAGAGCGGGGGGCGATTTTACCTGGAAGTTCATCCGATGGCGTGGCGGGAACTGCTGCGGGTCCGATAAAAGATGTTAAACAGTTTCGATAGATGGGTTGCGGAGGGTTCCGGCGGAAGTTCCGGGGAATCCGGCAAAAATTGCCTGTGCTTGTTAAGCACGTGAGATCATGCGCCGATGCTCAAGTCAGCAATCGGGTTGATTCCCGGCCCGTAAAGGTCAGGAGTCGGCCTGGAGGGGCTGTGCTGCAAATGGGCGGCATAGTCTTCAGCGCATTGCGCTTGTGCGCGTCGGCCGGGCTTGTGGTCCGGAATTTCGACGCGGAAGTGATGTCGCCTGTTGGAGAATAATCATGAAGGCGATTAGCAAGTTTGTGATCGGTCTGGTCCAGGACGAACAGGGTGGCGAAGTGCTCGAGTACGCTCTGATCGCTGGTCTGATCGTTGTGGCGGCGATTGCCGTCATCGGTTCTGTCGGCGGCAAGGTTCTTGCCCGCTGGAACTCGCTGAACAGCAGCATGTAAGTCCCAGGCGTCTGGCCTGAGGCTTTCAGCCGTTGGCAAAGAGAACGACCGACAGGCGCGGCTACCGGCCGGCGTCGTTCGTGTCGGAATCTGTCCTCGGCATGCCGGCCCTGAATGGTCCGGGCCGATGCGAACAGCTGTACAGCAACGAAGTTCCGCGAAATATGGGTGGTGGGGGGTCGTTTATGCGATCCCCCACCGCTCTTTCGTTCGGGTTTCGGGGGAAGGCTTTGAGGATGGGCAGATGTTTATTCAATCAATCAGGAAATTCCTGGGGGATGAAACCGGCGGCGAGGTACTGGAATACGCGCTAATCGCGGGGCTGATCGTTGTCGCCGCCATTGGCGTCATCGGAAAAGTCGGGGGCAAAGTCCTGGCCCGGTGGAACAGCCTTAATTCATCCATGTAAAAGGACGATAAGCCGCATAGATGAACTGGTCTGTTCTGGTGAATTGTGCACCGCTGATCGGCACGCTGGGGCTGGCGGCGGTGATTGACGCGCGGGTTCGGCGGATACCGAACTGGCTCACATTTGGGCTGCTTTTGGGCGGCCTGGGTCGAGCGGCGGCTTCCGGAGGGACGGTTGGACTGGAACGGGCGCTCTTCGGCGCCGGCGCGGGCGGGGCACTGCCCCTCCTGCTCTACGCGATTTCCGCTCTTGGCGGCGGCGATGTGAAGTTGCTGGCCGCCATCGGCGCGTGGGTGGGTGCGGGACCGGCGATCCTCGTGTTCATCGTGGAGGCGGTCCTGGGACTGGGAATCGTCCTGATTCAGGCGATTTCGCAGCGGAGGACCGGACAACTGATGCGAAACAGCGCACTGATCGCGGTGAGTTTCGCGGGCGTTTCGGAACTTGGTTTGCAAAACGCTGTGGAAACCGGCAAATCGTGCAAGTCGGTGAGCAGGCCCCTCCCGTTCGCCGTGCCGGTTTTCTTCGCGACGTTAATCGTTCTTTGGATGGGTCAACTCGTCGGGAGATGATTATGTCAGGTTTGAACAAGAGCAATCGCGGCACGACTGCCCGGCGGCGCCGGCGCGGCGGAGCCGTTTTGGAACTGGCGCTGACGTTGTCGATCCTGTTTTCGATCTGCTACGGCCTGATCGAATGCGGGTACTATTTTTACGTTAAGAACACGATGGAAGGCGCCGCCCGCGAAGGGTGCCGCGCCGGAATCGTCACCAACGCGACCACGGCTCAGTGCAACACTGCAATTGAGAATCAGCTCCAGGCCGCGGGCCTGGTGCCCAACGGCACGACCGCCAGCGGCAGCGGAAACAGCTATACCATTGGAAATTACACGGTGACCTTCGAAGACAACGGCACGGCGACGAGCAATGTCGCGAATGTTCCCACCGGCGATACGCTGACCGTGCAGATCACGGCGACTTGGGGCACGGTGGGCGCGGGTTTCCGCCCGGCTGCGATTATCGGAGCAAACAAGACGATCACCACGGCTTCGGCGATGCGCGTCGAGGGGTGATACATCTGCTTTGCCGCGCAGTCACGCAATAACGGCGCGATCCAATAAAGCGGTCGCGCCACGTGAGACATTTCGTCGCGATGGTTGATTCCAATAAAAACTGTGGAGAAGGCGAGTGCGCGTCCGGCAGGAAATGACGCAGGTCAGATAACTGCGCAACGTCTCAAAATCTGAATCTCATCGCACCCTTCCTAAACCGAACAACCGATTCATCCGAGAAGAGAGACACAAGGTAAATCGCGTTATTTACG
>Ga0302326_10010565_pt1 | contig 20009 bp, 21 predicted proteins | sample Palsa_T0_3_FD_202264 | JGI IMG/M metagenome (GOLD analysis project Ga0302326, IMG submission 202264) | Peat permafrost microbial communities from Stordalen Mire near Abisko, Sweden - Palsa_T0_3 | ecosystem: Environmental > Terrestrial > Soil > Palsa > Peat permafrost | place: Sweden: Abisko...
GCAGTGGGTTCACAGGGTCCCACCGGCCCGCAAGGCCCCACTGGCGCGACAGGTCCTGCCGGTGCGACAGGTCCGGCTGGTCAGCAGGGACCAGCGGGTACAGTTACGTTGCCGTTCAGCGGGACTGCGGCGGGTAGCACCGGCTCGGTCTTCAACATCTCCAACACAGCGCCGGAGCATTCCGCGATCGCCGGCCACGGCGCTCAGGCACTGTCTGGCGGCACCACCGGCGGTGTTGGAGTTGGCGGGTATGGCGGATCTTCCAATGGTACAAGTTCTCAGATAGGCACTGGCGGCGTCGGCGTCTCTGCGGTTGGGGGCGACGGCACGGCCGAGGCTGACTACGGGGGAGTTGGCGTAATAGCGACTGGAGGCAGCGCCAACAACAGCGACGGCACCGGCGGCGCCGGTGTCGTGGCTTGGGGTGGGAGCTCCAACATTGGAGGCGACGGCATCAGGGCAATTGGTGGCTCTGGAACGGTGGAAGGGGGCGCTGGAATATACGCCGTGCAAAGCAACGGGAGCGACGCCGGCGATTTCGCGGGCAACGTGGACGTCGCAGGCTCTCTCAGTAAATCCGGCGGCTCGTTTAAGATCGATCATCCGCTCGATCCCGCCAACAAATACCTCTACCACTCCTTCGTCGAATCGCCGGACATGCTGAATATCTACAACGGCAACGTCGTCACCGACGGTAGCGGGACGGCCATCGTCACGATGCCTGCGTGGTTCGAGGCTCTTAACACCGATTTCCGCTACCAGCTCACCGTGATCGGCCAATTTGCGCAAGCCATCATCGCGTCTGAAATCACCAACGGAAATTTCACAATCAAGTCCAGCAAGCCGGGGGTGAAGGTCTCCTGGCAAGTTACCGGCATCCGCCAGGATGCTTGGGCCAACGCGCATCGCATCCAGGTGGAAGTGGACAAGCCGCACGGGGATCAAGGTCACTATCTCCATCCGGAATTGTTTGGTCACGAGGGCGAACCAAATATCCTCGAAATGCATCATCCCCGGCCACCTGCGCCCGCGCCGGGGCAATAATTGGCCCCATTGTGAGATCGGGGCTTCGTTATCCTACGAGGTTATGGACATCAACAAAATGCTCACCCAACTTCGAGGGGAACGAGACTAGCTCGGCGAGGGCGATCCTCAACTTGGCAGCCAGGCTGCACTCGCGTGTTCAGGAAACAAGCTGGAACTGTGCGGCCCATCTAGCTGCGCCGTGCGCCACAACCACCGCAAAATAGGCCCTCACTCGCAAGCGGCCCGCCACAATGGATGCAGAAGGCGCTTCCAGAGGTTTGGGCGGCCGTGGGAACCCTGCCGGATCTGTTTGCCGCGAATCTGCGAACAGTTCTGAGGATAAGAATCGCTGCAATCGCCACCAGGATAAGTGCCCGTAAGCTGAATGAAGGCATTTCTCAATATTCCGAATCGACTGTCGCCGTCACCAGTTCCATCGGCACAAGTGTTGGAAACGAATAGCTACTCAGTGTGGCCGTTGGTCATACAGGGAGTGGTGGCTGAATCAGGGATGGCAGTTCCGCATGTCCTGACTCAGGATAGGCGATCCTGCAAGCATGGACATCAACAAAATGCTCGCTGAGCTGCGGGCAGAACGCGAAAACCTCGAACAAGCAATCATTACTCTGGAACGCCTCGCCGCCGGCCGTGGCAGGCGCCGGGGTCGCCCGCCGGCCTGGATGACACTCGTAAAACGTCGCGGCAGGCCGCCGGGAGCAAGAACAAGCCGAAGGATGCCTGACGCCGCGCTCAGTTCGATCTGACCTGGTCGCTTACAGGAGATGTCGCGCATATCCCCCATTGGCTAAGCTCGCGCAAGACGGCTCTCAAACCCTTAGCCGGGAAACGCACGGTGAGCTAGCCAGCACCAATCTCTACCGGGCCACCGACTGGCTCCGCGAGCGGGTTGTTAATTGGTCAGGCCAGTCGCTTATCCTGATCGGAGTGGAGTATTTCTTTGCGTGCCCGTACTGTTCTGAATGGATATCGATGGTGCTGGATACCTCAGTGAAGAGGCAAACCTACATTGAGGACTGCGAAGTGTGCTGCCGTCCGATAGAAGTGCTTTACGCCGTCAAGAATGATGAAGTGTGCGAGTTTGAAGCCAGGGCGATCTGACTCGATGAGTTTCTACCCGACAACTCATTGAAATCCCCGTCTGCTACGATCAGCCGTGGCCCTTCTGAAAAGCCTTTCCACCGCGCAGAAAATTGGTGTGGTCTCGGCCGCCATCTTTTACGTCGTCGCGGGCTCGTTGCATTTCATTAAACCCGATGCCTACTTGAAGATTGTGCCTCCCTATATTCCGTGGCATGTGGCGTTGGTACGCATCAGCGGAGGTTTCGAGATCCTCGCTGGCATCGGCCTGCTTGTCCCTCAGATGCGCCGGGCGGCGGCATGGGGATTGATAGCGCTCTTAATCGCGGTCTTTCCGGCCAATGTCTATATGGCCACGAATCCAATCGATGCCGGCGCGGCTTCCATCGCTCCTGTGCTCAGGTGGGGACGCCTGCCGTTGCAATTGCTCCTAGTTTGGTGGCTACTCTGGTGTACCCGGCCTCGTCTATCGTTCCGTTGAATACACGCTCGCGTACTGTGGCGGATGCACGACGTGAGCGACTTTGAATTTCCTTTAGGCGGTCTGGGCATTGGATTTGTCTCTTGTACTCAGGGTGAGAATTGCAATCGCTTCGAGTGAGAGCACGGCATCTAGCGGCGTTAGTGCCGAAGCTCGCAATTGCAAATTCGTCGAGTGCAGAAACAAGATCACCGCTCGAAAGCATTTGCAGGACGCGTCGCGCCAATTCTACTCTGGCGGCCGTTAGCCCAATCCCCTTACTCTAGTGTGCAGCCTTCGCAACGGATCGGATTGAATCGTATCACGAGCGGCCTGAGCACGCGAATCCAACGCACGCCCGGTTCATGACGGAGCGACAGTCATCGACGACGTGTTTCAGTTGTTGATACTCCGCGTGGGCCGAGATTCGTGTCTTGGCGTTGAGATTCGTGACCGCATCCGAGTAGTCTTGTGTCGCTTGGTTGCGTTCAAGAACGAGGCGCAATTGTTCGTCACATAACACCGTTCATATTCCCACCGCTTGCGCTGTCTTTTCTAACCCTCGCTCCGAGACTTCGAGTAATGCGGCCCAAATCGATGACTTCCACAGCCGGATGGTTGCGACGGGTATGCGGTGCGTGCATACTTCCATCATGACACTCAAGAACGCGGCACTTTTCGCACTGATCGGGATGCTTCTGCTCACAATTCTGCTTGTGGCAGGTTTAATCCTCGATGTGCTCAACGTCTCACGAGGTCTAATTCCTGCAACGAAGATGTTGTCGTCTTTAATCCATGCGTTGGCTGCCGTGGCCGTGACGGTGTTTTTTTACGTGTTCCATAAAACCCAGTCTTGACGCCCGAAGGCGATGATGGTGTAAAGAGGGCCCATCGCAGTCAGGAGCAAGACCGGAAGGCACTAACAGAAGAGCGGGTCATCGGCGATGAAATCGAAACTACTTTGGCTGATCATCTCGGAGAACAACAGCGCTTTAGCGTCTCGGGAAATATCCTGGATGATCGAGTTGTCGTGCCAATAGAGATCGGTTTCTTTCGAATCTACGGCCGACAGATAGAGAAGCGAGCTCGAAATGGCCACATGCACCAGCAGGACGCGGCGGTAAACAGAATCTCATCGCTGGAGGATGACCATGCAAGGCCACCTACTACGCCCAACCACAACTGGGTGAGCTTCCTCCTCTGTTTTTTCGTGTCTACTACAGTAACGACACCCAGGCCGTGCTGCGATCCGGCGTCGTAGATGACCACGATGTTGGGATGATTAAGCGATGCCAGCACTTCAGCCTCGCGCTGAAATCGAAGCATCCGATCGGGATCTTGAACAAAAGCGGCCAGTAAGACTTTCAGAGCGACCTCGCGCTTCAGTTTGGTGTCGCGCGCCTTGTAGACCCTGCCCATCCCACCTTCACCGACCAGTTCAGTGATGACGTATGGGCCGATCTGCTGACCCATGAGACGATCGGGAAGCTGACCAACTGCGTTGGCTACCGCAACCGCCAGTACGTCGTCCTTCGATTTGTCATTTGCCAACAGCGACTCCACCTGGCGGCGCAGTTCGTCATCGCCGGCGCAGGCGCGCGAGAGGAAATCGGCACGCTTGACGGGCGCGAGGTCGGCGGCTTGGTGAAACAGCTTCCTCGATTCGCCGCCACCGCTCGTCGGGCATAATTCTCGTTAGCTAACCCAGAAAGAATCGCCGCAGCCACGGGCCTCTCCCAGCCGGAGATCACGCTTGCTCGTGGCGAGCGAGACGCGAAGAGCCATAGGAGCATTCTGGCACAAACGCCAATTCCAGCCCATCGCGGCGTAAGCGGGTCTCGCGTCGCGGCGCAGCAAGAAACTCCAGGAATATTGCGCCGAGGTTAGCCGCCGTGTCCTGTCAGAACGGCAAGATTGAAACCGCCGAAATCCATTCCGCTGAGGAAGCCGCCTTCTCAGCCACCCTCCCTGGCCTTTTCGCCTGCGGAAGTGCTGATTCGATAGAGCAAGCTTGGGGAATTCGTGACAAAGTAGCCGACATACGCGACCAGGAGGCTACTACTCGCTCTTTTGCCGATAAGTAACGCGCACCTACCCTGGTCGCCGCCCGGTGCCCGAGCTTAGGGCAACACGTCAAACGCTACGTTACTGGTAAGCGTTGCCGTGGGAGTGACCACCTGAACAGGGCCAGTGGTGGCGCCGGAGGGTACGGTGGTTGTAATTTCCGCGCTCGAAACCACGGTGAAGGCGGCTGCAGTGCCGTTAAAACTGACGCTCGTCGCGCCCGTTAAATCGTTGCCCAAAATCTTGACGGCCGCTCCAACCTTCCCGGAGGTGGGCACTGTTTTCACAAATGGGGCCAAGCCTGTGGACAGGCGATAGACCGTTCCGTAGCCGTGGGCTCCGCCCCCGTTCGTGGTCCCGTAGAAATCGCCGTTAGTTCCCTGAACCGGCGCCGCGTAGGGACCCGATCCATTCGTATTGTCAAAAGCGGCCAGCGTGGTTAGCGCGCCACGCGGGGTGATTTGGTAGATCGTGCCGAAGCCGCCACTGGTCGTACCGTAAAAGTTTCCATCGCTGGCCAGGATCAATCCTCCTAGAGGGACTTGGCCGTCCGGGCAGCCCGTCTCGGTGCAAAAACTATGAAGGGTGGTCAGCGCGCCACTCGGTGTGATTTTGAAAACCGTGCCTTCGCTGTTGTTATTGAGTCCGCCAGCCGGGGTTACTCCGAACAAGTTCCCATTGGGCCCGAGAACCAGACCGGCGTTGGGTCCTGAGCCGTCCGTGCAAGCGGAGCCGCCTTCAGCGCAGAAGCTATACAGTACGGTTTCCGTGTCACCTATGAGCTTGAATACGGTGCCGCAGCCACTGTCGTCGCTGCAGTTGGCTCCGCCGTCCGTGGTGGTTCCATAAAAAACCCCGTCTTCGGCCTGGATCAGCCCTGCACTCGGGTGCGCGCCGTCGGGACACCCGCTTGTGGCGCAAAAGCTGTACAGCGTCGCCAGCCCGCCAACCGGGTTGCTATCGAAAATTGTCCCAGAATTGTACATCCCGGCCTGATTGGTGGTCCCGAATAAGCCCCCGCTGTGAGCTTGGAGGAGCACGCCATAGGGTGCCCAGCCATCTGCGCACGATGCCAGATTGCAGAAACTGTAAAGCGTGGTCAGTTCGCCAGACTGTGTAATTCTGTAGAAGGTGCCACGGTTGTTGGCTCCGCCAAACAAGGTTGTTCCATAGAGATAGCCATTGCCGTCCAGTATGAGTCCCATCCTGGGTTGTTCGCCGTCCGTGCAAGCCGTGCCGCCCTGGGAGCAGAAGTTGTATACCGTCGAAAACACGCCGCCGGGAGTGATTTTGAAAACCACGCCTTGGCTGTTGGCGCCGCCACTAGAGGCTGTCCCGTAGAAGTCGCCATTGGCAGCCTGGACCAGCCCTCCCCACGGGTATGAGCCGTCCGTATCATGAAAGTTGTGCAGCACAGTGAGAGTCTGCGCCGATAGCACGCTCGCCGAGAAAGCACACAGAATAAGAGCGGTGTTTGTCATTTTCCTCAATTTTAGAATCGACGGTGTGATTCCCGATAAAGTATCGCATTTCGTAGGTTTCCACGTGCCCAAGAATGGAAGTGGATTTGGGGAGGGTGTCATTTGTGGTTGCTCCTTTAGGGTGCAACGACCATTCTCGGGTCATTGCCCTGAAAATAATTCAAGTTCGGTGACCATCCGGTCGACGCCACGCAGGGGGGAATGAAAACAGCACAGGCGCGGCTGACCGCGCAAAGATCTCGGCTAGCCCCGGCTCGAAGGAAAAATGATATCCGGCGCCAATGGTTAAGGTACGTTGTGGCCGCCTGAAACTGTCCCCGGTTCTCTTCGAACTTCGGAGGACCAATCGACGCGAGAAACTCGTTGGGTCTCAATCGCGTGCCGGTGGATAAGGGCATGATGGCTAAACAATCTTACCGCATGCGCTGTTTTAGAGGGTTTGAGCGCCAAGTCCTGCTTGACGCGTTATACGGAAAGTGGACGCACGGAACGAGGCCGACTCTGGGCGATCGACCGGGGCCAGACTTCCGCCTGATATCTGGCATTTTCCGCGCTCTGCAACAACGCAGATCCGCGACTAGGCCGGTTTTGCGGCCAAGTGACTCTCTCTTAGTCTGTGTCGGTCATGGCAAAAATCCAGAGTTTTCCGAAGGCGACAATCGAACACAACTTCGGTTAGATCCCAAGCGACACCGAGGAACCAAGGCGTACAGGCTTCCGAGCTTTCCGCCACGGCAATTTCACCGTAACGCAAACCGAACATCGCGTCGCAGACCTCTAAAGCCAGAATCTTTGCGTACCTTCCATCTTCTTTGGCGCTCCAGTAAGCTCCGCCTTAGTGTAGGGAATTGCAAACCGACCATCGAGTTGGAATGAATCGCCAAGGACAAGACCAGTTCTGACTTTCGATTCCGGTATAGCGAGATCATGAAGGGCAGCTCGAATACGCTGTACTTCCGTGATCCCAGCAGGACGGATCGCGATCGGCTTTATCAGGGCTTGAACTCAAAGGCGACGCCCGAGTTACTCGTCTGGCCGCCGGTTATGGTGTTTCCGTACAAGAGTCCGTTGCCGCCTTGGTCCATGCGGCCTATCGGATAGGCGCCATCGTCAGGACCGCCTTTGAACCTGTAGCTCACGAGGTAGTGCCAATCGCCAACGATGATTCTATCCGGATATAGCTCGAAAATGGTGCCAAAACCCGAGCCGGTTGTGGTGGTCGCGCCCCCCTCGTACGTGGTGGCCCAGAGATTTCCTGAGGAGTCTTTGAAAGGGCCGGAGTAAGGGATCGCACCGTCCGGGCCGCCGGTGAAGTTATGGTGATTGATCAAGGTGTACGGATTGCCCTCAATTTCCACCTTGAGTTCGAAGATCATCCCGCAACACTTGGCGCTCGCGCCGCCGCTGCGAGTGGTGCCGAACAGGTCGTTGGTACCGCCGGCCAGGCCGCCGTTCGGGCTGGCGCCGTCGTTCTCATCGGTGCCGGCGAAATCGTGGATGGTGTTGAAGGTCCATTCAGTCCCGCTCGTGGGGGGAACCAGGGAGTAGACCTCGCCCAAGCCGTTCGCTCCGCCGGTGGGAGTGGTGCCGAAGATATATCCGTTCGAGTTGTCGATCAGAAGATCGCCATTGGGTGTTGAGCCACCCTCGCCCCCGGTGAAAGTGTGCAGGACCTCGAACAACCATCCGTATGCGATGTTATGGTGCAGGCGGAATACGGTTCCGCAAAGGCAACTGCCGCCGCCGCCAAAGTGGGTTACCCCATAGATGTCACCGTATTGGTCGATCGATAAGCTGCCGTACGGTCCGTTGCCGTCCAGCCCTCCGGTGAAAGCGTAGATGGTATTTTCAGTCCACTCGGTGTCACCGGCCGCGGGCGGACTTAGCTCGTAGATCAAACCACAACAGCCGAAGCCGTCGATAGCGGCTCCGTACAGATTGCCGCTCTGGTCGGCGATCACGGTGCCGGAGGGAGTCCCATTGCCCTCCGGGCCCGTGAAGCTGAACAGCGTCCTTTTGGTCCACGTCGTCCCGGAGGTCGGCGGCGTGAGCCTATACACTTCTCCAAAACCCTCGCTCCCGCCGTGCAGCAAAGTGCTGAAAAGACTGTATTTATAAGCTACGAAACCGTGAGTGGGCTCGTCTCCACCCCCGCCACCCAGAAAGTTGTAAATGACGCTTTCGGTCTGAGCCGAAAGGGGAAAGGCGGCCAACATCAGACACATACCGCTCATCGCACCGGCCCACAGCCAACCAGTTCTGTTCCTCATATATGTTCTCCTCCCAGTCCACCCGCTACCGGGGTGTCATTCCGTGCACCCACTTACACCTGCGCGTTACGGAGAGAAATTTAGCGCAGCCGATTACTTTTTTCGGCTTCGGGCGGGAGGGCCCTGCGGCATGATTTAATATGTGAAATGTCCACGCCGCCGATCACCGAATTGCTGCAGCGCGTGCATGCGGGCGATCAGCAGGCTCTGCACACGGTGATCCCGCTGGTTTATGACGAGCTGAAGAAGCTGGCTGCGGGACACCTGAGGCGGGAAGGCGAAGTTCGCCCGCTCGACACCACAGCGTTGGTGCACGAGGCTTTTCTACGCCTGGTGCATGGCCAACACCCATCGTATGAAAACCGGTCTCACTTTTATGGGATCGCGTCACGGCTGATGCGCCAGATCCTGGTGGATCTAGCCCGCTCCCGTTCGAGAGAAAAGCGCAGCGCTATGCAGGAGGTGCGGCTAGCCGACATTCCCGAGCCCGGTCGGCAGCCGGACGAAGCCTTGCTGGCTATGGACGAGGCCCTGGAGAAACTGGGGCGCACAGATCCGCATAAAGTGCAATTGATCGAGATGCGCTATTTCGGCGGTATGACGGCGGAGGAGTCCGCCGCAGTGCTGGAGATGTCTGTGCACACTGTGCGCCGCGAGTTACGTGTGGCACAGGCCTGGCTGCACAAAGAGATGGTTGGATGAAGGTCGAAGTCGAGCAGCTATTTCATGTGCTGGCGGATCTGTCGGCCGAGGCCCGCGCGCAATATCTGGCCGAACATAACATCAATGCCGAGACCCGCCGTGAGGTCGAGGTGCTGCTCAAATTCGATTCCGGCGCGAGCACCTTCCTGCTGCGCGACATAAGTATCGCGGCGGGTCGTGCCCTGCCGCAACTGGATGGCATGGGATGGCGTTGCGGGCCTTACCGGCTACTGGATGTGGTCGGGCGGGGAGGCATGGGCACGGTTTATCTGGCCGAGCGCGTGGATGGCGAAGTTACGCAGCGCGTCGCCGTGAAGCTGCTAACGCCCGGGGCCGGCGAGATCCATGGTGAACGTTTCCTGCAGGAAAGGCAGATCCTGGCGTCGCTTACGCACCCGAATATCGCGCGCATGCTGGACGCGGGTCACTTGGATAGCGGCCAGCCTTACCTGGCCATGGAGTACGTCGAAGGCCAACCCATCGACGTGTACGCTGCTGGCATGGGCGTGCGCCAGAAGATCGAGTTATTTCTCAAGGTGTGCGCGCCGGTCGCGTACCTCCACCGGAACCTGGTGGTGCACCGTGATCTCAAGCCGAGCAACATCCTGGTGATGAGTCCAGGCAGTGGGCAACCGGGAGAACCGAAACTGCTGGACTTCGGCATCGCCAAGTTTCTGGACATCGCTACGGATTCCACCTTGACCAGCATGCGCATGCTGACTCCCGATTACGCCAGCCCCGAGCAGGTCTCTGGCGGCGCGGTGGGCACCGCCACCGATATCTATTCGCTGGGCGCCCTGCTGTACAAGCTGCTGACCGGCAAGCCGGCGCACCAATTCGAAGATCGGTCGCCGGAGGGAATCGCCAGTACAGTCACCACACGCGAAGTAACCCGGCCGAGCCGATGGGTGCCCGATCTGAAGGGCGATCTCGAGTTCATTTTGCTGAAGGCGCTGCGCAAGGATCCGCAAGAGCGGTATGCCACCGTCGAGCAGTTCGCCGAAGATCTGGAGGCCTTTCTTGCGTCGCGGGTGGTGCGGGCGCGTTCTGGAACAACCTGGTACAGGGCGCGCAAGTTTCTGCGGCGTCACTGGGTTCCGGTGACGACGGCAGCGCTCGTAATCGCTGCGTTAACAGCCGCGCTGTATGTGACCGCTCAACAGCGTGCGCTTGCGCAACGGCGTTTCCAGGATGTGCGCTCGCTCGCTAATCGCCTGTTTGATATCGACGCCGAGGTCCGCGGATTAGCGGGCAGCAGCGAAGCGCGCCAATTGATCGTAAGTACGTCGCTCGACTACCTGCGGCGGCTTACGGCCGACGTGCACGGTGATCCGCAGCTTGCGCTGGAGCTGGCCAACGCTTACATGCAGGTGGCGCGCGTGGAAGGCGTCGCAAACGCGGGCTCGAATCTGGGTCAAGCCGACAAAGCTGAGCTTGACCTGCGGAACGCCGGGGACCTGGTGCGCTCCGCGCTCGCGTGGCAACCGGGCAATCGCAAGGCTATCCTGCAGGCGGCCCAGATCGCGCGCGACCGGATGGATCTGGCATGGCAAGCCGGCAATGAGGATCAGACGCAGGCGTTGGCCCGGGAGTCGGCGGGCTGGCTGAGGAAATTCAACGCCGCCCAGGGCGATCGAGCCGATTCAATAGCTATTCTGAGCACCTATGCCGGCGTAGCCCGCTACATGGTAGAGTCGGAGCACTTCGACGAAGCCCTGGAGCTGGCGCGCCGTGGCAGCCAGCTTGCGGCGCTGTTCGGCGGGCCGCGCGACCGTGGCGATTTCCTCCGGATCACGGCCGTGATCCTTCGCTACCAGGGCCAACTCGATGAAGCTCTGAAGTCCGCTCACGAGGCCGAACTGCGTCTGGATCCAGGCTCGCGCAGGGACTACAGGCCTGCTATGATCTTTGTTCTCACGCTCACCGAAGAGGGGCTAATTCTCGGAGAGGATAACGCCGTCAGCCTGGAACGCTCCGAAGAAGCGGTCGCGACTCTCCAGCGTGCCTACGATTTCGCCGACGAATTCGTTCACAAAGATCCGCACGATCAGGCGTCTCGAACCCAACTGGCCACTGCGGGAAGTCCCCTGGCCGATATCCTAAACCACTCGGACGCCCGCCGCGCGCTGACTGTGTACGACCACACGCTGCGCCACCTGGCCGAGATCCGCGGCAACGGCCCGCAGCAATGGGAGGTCGCGCTGCTGGCCGGCTCCAGCTATGCCTTGCGCCGGGTAGGCCGTCCCGCCGAAGCACGGCGGCGACTGGATATCGCGTTCGCGGATCTAAAGGAACTGCATCTTTATCCGGCGGACAAGATCGATGCGTGGACAGTGGTCCAGGCACTCTGCGCACTGGCCGATCACGAAGGCGATACCGGCCACGCCGCACGCGCCATCGAAGTTTATCAAGGGTTGCTAAAAGGCATGCTGGCCGGCGGCACGAACCCGCAGGCCAACCTGACGAACGCTGTGAGCGTATCCCGCATCTGGGCCTCTTTAGCCGCATTGGAGCGTGGCGAGGGACGCGCCGATCTTGCTTCAGCGCTCGAATCCCAGCGTCTGAATCTGTGGCGCCAGTGGGATCGGAGGCTATCTAACAATCCGTTCGTGCTCCGGCAGATCGCAGCGGCAGCTCGCCTTACGTAAGCGTCCACCACTTCGCTCTTGTTCAAGTCGGCTTTTTCGGCCGATACACCGCTCATACCACCAGGTCCGGACCGCCCAAATGAGGCCGCGCAACCAGCAGGTGCTTTGGGAAGCTCGAGACCGCACTCCCGGCGAATTACGCGCCAGTCTTCTTCCAGAGCGCGGATTTGCGGGGAGCCGCCAGCTCAAGGTGCATGAGGCAAAGAGTGCGGTAGCACGGCCGCAGGAACGGAAGTTTCTCGGATTCAGCTTTACCGCTGGTCGAGGTCAGGCGCGTCATTGCGCCGAAGCCTCTGGATCGGTTCAAGCGACGAGTACGGGAGATCACGCGACGAGCCAAGGGCGTCAGCATGAAAACCACGATGGAGGAGTTGGCTCCGTATATGCGGGGCTGGCGCAGTTATTTTGGATTCTGCGAAACGCCTGGCGGGTGACCGTCGCCCCTATGCTGATCAAGCCGGCTACGGGTTGAAGTGCCACCAAGCGCACCTGCAGAGACCTGTTAAGTCTGCATTATCGGCATTCTTCAGCCAGAGGGACATCCGCGACCAGGCCGTTTTAAGTCCATGTTAAAGGGCCATTTGCCTCGCCAATCGAAACCGCCTACGATCAGATCAGGTTCGCGGATGCAGAATCGGGTAGCGATTTGACGCATATATTCAGGCTTACGAGCTTGATCGCAGCTGTAACGTGGCCCGGCACGGTAATCGCGCCATCGCAGCAAACTACGGGCCTCAATCCCACTCTCGAACTCGAAAAACCGACATACGCAGCGGACGAGTCCATTCGATTCTGGATCGGCTTGACTTCGGCATCCGAGATCCCGGAGGCAGAGCAATCTTCGTGCCTCTTACACTGGACCCGCCCCGATAGCACCCGCCATGATGAGCAGGTAGGTTGGCCACTAGACGGGGATGTTTCTCACGGCTGGCAGGGTGGCTGGGGCTTCGGGAAGCAGGATGTAAGTTTGGGGCGATACGTTGTCTCCTTTGAATGTGCAGGCAAAAAAACCCCGGATCAAAGTTTTGAGATTATCACCGATCCTTTATCGAGCGGCATCCGGGCTCAGTGGATTCTTGTAGACACTAAGTCTGGCAGCAGTATTCATGCACGGTCCGCTTTCCTTCATGTAGAAAACGGGACCGACCGGGTGTTGCGCTTCGCAAAACCGGGCCTAGTCGGTAGCGAGGTCTGGCTTCAAGTCAAGGCGTTGCAGCCCCCCTCTGCGGTGTCTACGCTTGTTTCGGAATCAGCGATACTGCGGGCCGACGAGATCCCTTCGTTCTCATTTCAGAAAGTTGAGTGGAGCAATCAGTCGAAATGGCCGATGATCACGGTTGCGCCTGGTGGCTCGGCCGATCGCGCTGTAGATCTGCAATCCGCCTATCCGTTTCGTAATGAACAGGAATATGAAGTCACCATCAGCACTACTTTGACTGTCTTCATAGGCGAGCGTGAAGATCCCGACGCCGGCCTTTTCCCGTTGCGAGTACCAGTTTCCACAACTACGCATTTTCGATGGTAGAGGCACCAGCAATTAATGGCACAAAGGAAATTCAGCTTGAGGCCCTTTTGACCCATTGTCGGCATCGCGCGGATTGACGAATCGCTCATTCCAAGAGAACGTAGGCCGTTTTACGGCAGGTGGTCCTCGGACTATCATCGAACCGCCCCGAGAACGCATTTGGACCGGATCTTGCGCTTGCCCCTCAGCTATTTCTTCGCCATAGTTGAGTAAATATCAAAACGCAGTTATCTCGGCGAAATGGAGCTGATGGTTCTACTCGCAGTGGTGCGGCTAGCGGATGATGCCTATGGAGTCCCGATCTCGAAGGAACTGCTCACCCTCGCCGGAAGGGAAGTCGCCCTCGGCAGCATTTATGCAGCGCTGGACCGACTGGAACAGAAGGGTTTTGTGACCTCGCTACTTGGAGACCCAACGCCCGAGCGCGGCGGACGGGCCAAGCGCTATGTCCGCGTGACGCCAACCGGCGTTCGCGCGCTAAAGATGACCCGTACTGCACTGATGAATCTTTGGAGCGGGATACCTGTACTGGAAGGAAGGCGTTCATGAATAGCAACCAATCCAATCCACCAAGGTTAGCCATTTGGTGGTTACTGCACGTGTGCCCCGGTAGTCACAACGACGCCTTGACGGGAGATCTCATCGAGAGGTTCCGTGAAGGACAAACGCGCGGCTGGTTCTGGGGGCAGGTTCTCATCGCGTTCGCAGTCGGTGTTGCAAGGGAGATTCGGTGGCACTGGCCGGCATTTTGCTATGCGGCCGCTGGAATGGAAATGCCCGGGCTCCTGTCGCCTGTTTTTAGGCAAAGTTTTTTGCATTGGTTTCGCCTGTGGGATAGCCTTGCTTGGTGGACGCCGGCTGTTGGCCTTCCCGAGGCGATTTGCCATGGAATTGAAGAAACCCTACAGATTCTGGAATTTGGCTCCCCACACTGGACGCATTTCGAACTTTTGCGGCTGAGTACACGTTGAGTCCAGGAGTCCTTTCAACAACTTCGGGCACGAGGATCGGAGCGAGCATATGAAGGTGCCGACTTCATTTCGAACGCCGCAGCTTTTCTCCGGCCAGGCCGGGCGGTTCATTCGTGAAAACGTCGGCCCGAGGATTGAAAGTGAGTTATGAAGCCAATGCGCGCCAGACGTGCTTCAGAATGGCAATTGAGCGTGGCAACGGATTTCGCCCTCCTTCGAGAGCGTCATTCTGACAGAGATACCATCCATAAGCCTGTCGGCTTAGGTTCGGGCGGCCTACCGAGCGCGGTGGCTGTCCAGCTTCTGTCCCGGTTTTGTCCAACTATTGTCCAGCCTCAGTTCGCAGTCTGAAGCACCATGGAAGACAAATTTCAGGACGTTTTCAATAACATAGGCGCCAAAGCGGGACGCTCGCGGTTAGAGCGAACTCGTAGACGAGTTGCGGCGCCAGGCTTTGACCTGTCGCGATATTGCGGCTGTTCTCGCACAGGAATGCCAGTTTCAAACTTCGAAAAGCGCGGTCAACGATTTTGTGCGAGCACGAGCGAGAAGGCGGAGGAATAGCCGCCGCCAAATTTCGCGCCGCGCGGGGCGGGAATCACCTCCAGCGCCTCCATCGGAGTCGACGTCTCAGTCGCCGAACGGGGACGATCCATCTCCAGTTGCGTATGCACACCACCTTTCCAGTGGATCGTGAACCGCAGCGTTTTGTTCGTGGCATCCGTACGCACAATGATCTCCTCGATGGCTGTGCGAAAGATCATCTTCTTGAGCGTCGGCACGCAGCGATCACTGTGCCAGACACCGGCGAAGTTCTCCCCCATCGAAAGGATCTCTGCTTCTTCTTCAGAAGACAATGAATGACTTTTACCTTCAAGACCGGAGAGTTGTTGCCGGGGCGTCTCGATCTCTTCCAGCTTTTCGTCCCAGCGCCGTTCCAGTTCAACGGCCGCCAGACGGTTCCGGGCGTCCACCACGTCATATTGTTCGAATGCCCGCTTTGCTTCGTACTCCAGTTGCTCAAGCTTATTCGTTAGAGCGGCGCGCTGTGCGGCATCTCCGGAACTCACTTCGTCAATGGCTTTCAGGCTGGCTTCGACGCCGAAGCGCGATATTACCTTTAGCAACTCGTGACTGAAGCGACGATCCACGGAAGCGCCACCAAAGCCGATGCAGTACTGTCCGCCGTCATCATAGTCGCCTTTGCATAAATTGCGCGCGTGAGTTCCGGATCCGCCCCAGCAGCGCACGAGAAGCTTGCGCCCACAGTGGCCACAACGAAGGAGACCAACGAGCAAACCCTGATCAGCACGGATTGCCGACATGGATTTATCGGCCCGCCAGTTGACGGAGTGGCGACGGGTCATCCGCTGGTTTCCCGGTAAGTGGCCCAGTCAATATACCCTGGATGACGGCCAGGGATAAAGACCCGGCAGTCCTCGGGCCCGCGATTCGCAGCCTGCCGTTTCCTGAGCCTGCCCTCGATCAGCAGGGCTTCGACCGGGCGTCTTCTCCAAACATAGGCACCAGCGTAAAAAGGATTGCGGAGGATGTCACGGACGAGGCTCTGCGAAGGAATCTTCCAGACGAGTCGCGTTCCACGGATCGGATTGGCGGGCAACTCCACATCGTGATCACGAAACCATTGGAATGTCTGGCGGACGCTCAACAGTTCCCGGAATTTCGTGAATGCGAGTTTGAATGGCGACAACTCGCAGATCAGAATGCTGAACAACCTTGCCGGTTGCATCCTTTATATAGCCCACCGGAAGCCGCTTGAACAGCTCACCGTGGCGGGCTTGGATTCCTGCCCTGCCTACGTTGCCGAAGAACTTTCAGTTCGACGACACTCAGTGTTCCTTTGATGCCCAGCACGAGCAGATCGTCGAGGTAACTCAAATCGTAAACCTGTTGTTCGTCTCCGATGAGGGTTCCGAAAATCTGGCACACTTCAACAAGCCTGCACCAATCCTTGTCCGAACGGGCCACGCGCGAGACTTCGCGGCTAACGACGATCCCTACCTCGCCTAAGGCCAGAGAGCTGAAGACGCGCTCAAATCCCTCCCGATAAACGGCGCCGATCGCCGCACTGCTGCCGAGATCGCTGTTTGATGACTTCGACTTCCTGCCAACCCAGGCCTCGTATTCGCTCGGCCATGTCGTATTGAAGCCGTTGGCTCTCCGTATTCTGGCGAACCTGCTTCTGTTCGGGTCAGACTCAGGAGCGGTCAAAGTTCCTGCTGCATCTATTCACCGCATTCGTCGAGATGGAGCGCGGAATTACCCGGGAGCGGGTTTGTGCCGGCTTCACGAAGCCGATTTTGTGTACATTTTGACAGCCGTAAAAAGGGAGTCTCCAAGTCACACCCGCAGGCGTTCTCACGCGCCGCAAGTTCCAGATGAAAGCCGCGACATCGCCAGAGTGCCCGAAACTCCGATCTGGGTGTTCGAAAACATATATGTTTTCGAACGCTAAACCGCTGGTCGCTAAGGGGTTGTGTTAGCGGTCGCCGATTACGGTCGACCATGGGCAGATTTAGCGCTACGAGGAGGTTTCGCCAGCTCATTTCCTCAACCCGCAGTCTCAGCCTCCTCGCGCCGGAAACGCGCCTGGGTCACAGTAGCCGCGTTCCGTTGGCCTTTGCGCGTGCACCCCGAGCCACGGCGCCTGCTGGAACCAGTCCATGAACTCGTTCGACGCCATGTTGTACACGCGTTTGAGTGCTCAGGAGGCAGTAGAACGTAGCCTCCCCGACGCCCACAAGGTCACGGGCTCAAGGTTTTCCGTAGTTTTCCGAAGAGAGGAAAAGTGACCGTGCCGCACTGAGCTATGTCGCTTTAATCCTGCGGCTTTGGAAAGCGAACTACCAGCATTATGCTACAGCCTTGTCGTCTGCCGAACGGCTTCCCGGCCACGGCCACATTCCTTGTGATGGCCGCGTTCGTGCCGGCACTGGCGTCCGCAGGCTCGGTGGGTTTCACCAATGGCGGTTTCGAGGACGGCGACCTGACCGGCTGGACTGTCCAACACTGGCTAAATGACACGGGTATTCCGAGTCTGATTGCAACTCCAGCTCGCAGTCCCGTCACTTTCGGCGACCTGAATCTCACCGCTGACACAAACAGCGGGTCGTCCACCGCCACCTCCCCCACCTCCCAGACCTACACCGGGATAGTGCCGACAGGCTCGATTACCAGCCCGGATCCGTTGTCGCTGAGCGGCCTGACGTTTCCGCTGTATGGAAGTTACTCGGCCGTGGTAAACCAGCTCGATGCCGGTGTAAACGCCGAAAAACGCGCCACGTCCCTTTCCCAGACCGCCGTCATGTCCTCCAGCAACATCGATGCGATCGACGGTAAACTCCACGTACGGTTTGCCTTCGCCGGCGTGGTGGAATTGCCGACGCATACGGCGAACCAGCAACCCTACATTTTTGTCGAGGTGCAGGATCTGACCAAAGGCATCACCCTGTATTCCCGCTTCGTTTACGCGGGGCAAACCGGCGCTGGGTGGATAGCCGGCCCTACGACGGGTGCCGGCAGCAGCGGGCCCTGGTTTTACACCCAATGGCAGACCGTCGATGTCGCGCCGGGCGCCGGTACTCTGGACGTAGGCGACTCGGTCGAGATCATCGTCGTCGCGTCGGCCTGCGAGCCGGGGAAACACGAATCCTACGTGTACGTCGATGGGGGGCTGACCGACACGTCGTTTCCATCTCCCACCGTCTCGGCAAGCGGTCCCGCGTCCGTCGAGCCTTCGCAGGTGATCACTTACACCTATACCTACGTCAATCCGATGAATTCGCCGGTCGCTGACGTACAGGTAGTGGCGACACTGCCGCCCGATACCACCTATGTGTCCACCACCGGGACAGGTTGCACGACGCCATCTCCCGGAGGCACCGGCACGGTGACATGCCCGATCGGCACGGTCGCGGCCGATTCTGAGGCATCGTTTACGATAACGGTGACGATCGCGAGCGAGCCGACATTTCCGATTAATAATGGCGTGTACCAGATCTCCGGCACCGGTATACCCACCTTATCCGGACCGTTGCTTTCGACGCCGGAAACGCCACAATACAACATCACAGGACCCTCTACCGGAGTCGTCAACACGGCGGCGACGTTCACCATCACGCCCACGTCCGCGATTACCAGCACCATCACTATCACGCCTTCGGGCGGCGGGTTGAGCACCGCGGTTGTAAAGACGTTTTCCAATTCGTCCACTTCCCAGACTTTCACCATTACTCCTACGGCTACCGGAATCGTGGAACTCAATCCGGTCTCGGCAAGCAGCACCCTCCTGGATCCGCCCGTGACGGTGTACCACGTTTCGGCAGGCACGTATACCCTTACTGGGCCGACCAACGGAACGGTCGGCATAGCCTCTAGCGTCTTCACGATCACGCCGGGCCAGGCGATTTCCGGTACGATTACGATCACCCCATCGGGAGGCGGGTTAAGCGCGCCGATTACCTTGACGTTCTCGAATTCGTCGATGGCGCAGACTTTCACGATCACGCCGACGGCCACCGGAACCGTCACTCTGGTCCCGTCCAACAATGCGAGCCTGCAGGACGCCTCCAGCCTCACCTACACTTCGATTCCAGCGGCCACGGGCTACACGCTGACCGGTCCCGCGGGGGGAGCGGTGGGCAGCACCTCAACCAACTTCACGGTCACGCCGAACGCGGCATATACCGGGACGATCACCATCACGCCTTCGGGCGGCGGACTGTCGACGGCGATCGTGCTGACGTTCAGCAACTCCCCGGCGGCGCAGACATTCACCATCACGCCGACGGCGGTGGGTCCGGTCACGCTGACGCCGACCAACAGCGGTTCGTTGGCGAACGCATCGGCTCTGAGCTACGCGACCAATCCGGCGGCGCCGACCATTGGCGCGGCCGGGGCAGGCAACGGGAGCGCCTCCGTGGCGTTCACGGCGCCGGTGAATACGGGCGGGTCGACCATCACCGGCTATACGGCTACCTGCAGCCCCGGCAGTATCACGGGAACCGGGACAACCAGCCCAATCACGGTCTCGCCGCTCACCAACGGCACACCCTATATGTGCACGGTGACGGCGACGAATACGTACGGGCCCAGCGCCGCATCGGGCGCATCGAACAGCGTCACTCCGGCGGCGCTAGCCACGGGCTACACGCTGACCGGTCCGGCGGGGGGAGCGGTAGGCAGCGCCTCGACCAACTTCACGGTCACGCCGAACGCGGCCTATAGCGGAACGATCACCATCACGCCTGCGGGCGGCGGACTGTCCACGGCGATCGTGCTGACGTTCAGCAACTCCCCGGCGGCGCAGACGTTCACCATCACGCCGACGGCGGTGGGTCCGGTCACCCTGACGCCGACCAACAGCGGTTCGTTGGCGAACGCATCGGCTCTGAGCTACGCGACCAATCCGGCGGCGCCGACCATTGGCGCGGCCGGGGCCGGAAACGGGAGCGCCTCGGTGGCGTTCACGGCGCCGGTGAATACGGGCGGGTCGACCATCATCGGCTATACGGCTACCTGCAGCCCCGGCAGTATCACGGGAACCGGGACAACCAGCCCAATCACGGTCTCGCCGCTCACCAACGGCACACCCTATATGTGCACGGTGACGGCGAGGAATACGTACGGGCCCAGCGCCGCATCGGGCGCATCGAACAGCGTCACTCCGGCGGCGCTAGCCACGGGCTACACGCTGACCGGTCCGGCGGGGGGAGCGGTAGGCAGCGCCTCGACCAACTTCACG
>Ga0302326_10010567_pt1 | contig 20006 bp, 16 predicted proteins | sample Palsa_T0_3_FD_202264 | JGI IMG/M metagenome (GOLD analysis project Ga0302326, IMG submission 202264) | Peat permafrost microbial communities from Stordalen Mire near Abisko, Sweden - Palsa_T0_3 | ecosystem: Environmental > Terrestrial > Soil > Palsa > Peat permafrost | place: Sweden: Abisko...
TGGGCGCCAATTCGAAGCTTAATTTGAACCACTCCTTAACCATGCCTGCCTAACGTCCCGGAACGCGGGAATTCCCGCGGCCCGGAGAGTGGAATGGCCAAAGACAAGTCGAAATCCGAAGCGGACGAGCCCGGTAAGGATGCGGATGGCGCCGAAGGCGATGTCCCAGGAAAACGTTTCGGCAAGAAATTTCTTCTGATCGCGGGGGCCGGCGCACTTGTTCTTCTGCTCGGGCTGGGCGCCGGCGCCTATTTCTTCTTTTTCAGCGGATCCAGCGACGCCCACAAGGTGAAAGTCGCCGGCGGTCCCGCACCTCTCGTGACGCCGCAAGTCGCGTTTTTCGACATGCCCGATATCGTCGTGAATATCCAGACCGCCGACGGAACGCCCGCCTATCTCAAGCTTTCGGTGTCGCTCGAACTCGACGCGGCCGACGAAAAGCCAGGACTGCAGGCGCTGATGCCGCGGATCGTGGATCAGTTTCAAAGCTATTTGCGCGAGCTCCGGGTCGACGATCTGCGCGGATCGGCCGGCGTGATGCGCCTGAAAGAAGAGTTGCTGCGCCGGATCAATGTGGCGGCGGCGCCTTTTTCCGTTCGCGACGTGTTGCTCAAAGAAATGATCGTTCAATAACGGAAAGACCTATGGCAGATCCTCAAAACGAGAATGTAGAAACCGACGCAGGCATCGGAACCGGTGTTCCGGATGCGGCCGTCCAGGGCGATGCGCCGGCTGCGACGACCATGGCCACCAGCGCCGAGCGCATCCTGAACCAGGACGAGATCGACAGCCTGCTTGGCTTCGACGTCAATGACGACAGCTTGCAGGACAAAAGCGGCGTTCGCGCAATCATCAATTCTGCACTCGTCTCCTATGAACGCCTGCCCATGCTTGAAATCGTCTTCGACCGCCTCGTGCGGCTGATGACGACGAGCTTGCGCAACTTCACATCCGACAATGTGGAGGTAAGCCTCGACAATATTACCTCTATCCGTTTCGGCGACTATCTAAACTCGATTCCGCTGCCGGCCATCCTCGCGGTATTTCGTGCCGAGCAGCTCGACAATTATGGCCTGTTCACCGTCGATTCCAATCTCATTTACTCGATCGTCGACGTGCTCCTGGGCGGCCGTCGTGGCACGGCTGCGATGCGCATCGAAGGCCGGCCCTACACGACGATCGAACGCACGCTCGTCCAGCGCATGACGGAAGTGATTCTCCAGGACATGTGCCAGGCCTTCGAGCCTTTGGCGCCGGTCAATTTCGTGCTCGACCGTCTGGAAACCAATCCCCGCTTTGCGGCGATTGCACGGCCTGCCAATGCGGCAATCCTCGTCAAGCTTCGTATCGATATGGAAGACCGTGGCGGACGCACGGAATTGCTGCTGCCCTATGCAACCCTCGAGCCCATTCGCAAGCTCCTGCTGCAGCAATTCATGGGCGAGAAGTTCGGTCGCGACTCGATCTGGGAAAGCCATCTCGCAACGGAATTGTGGTCTACCAAGGTCGACATCGACGCCATTCTCGACGAACAAATCATGTCTCTGAACAAGGTCCGCAGCCTCGAAGTCGGTCAGACCTTGATGCTGAATTCGAGCCCCGATTCCAAGATCGAACTCCGTTGCGGCGGCGTTCCGCTGCTGCGCGGACGCATGGGACGCGTCGGCTCTTCCGTAGCCGTGCGCGTCGACGACGCAATCGAACGTACCGACGCTTCGCGCGCACTCTAGAAGGAGAGCGACATGACCATCTCATTGATCGTGGAACTGGCGCTTTCGGGACTCCTCCTGGCGACAATCGGCTATTGCGCCCTGCTCGAACGCCGCCTCTCCGCCCTGCGAAAAGGCCAGGACGGACTCAAGGAAACGATTGGTGAACTCAATAGCGCAATCGTCAACGCCGGTGCCTCCATGCGCGCGCTCAGGGCGCATGCCGCGGACGCCGCAGAAAACCTCGACGAACGTCTTGCGCGCGCCCGTGGACTCGTCGACGAATTGGCGATGCTCACATCGGCGGGCGAACGCATCGCCGATCGCATCGATCGCACCGCCGCCACGACGCAACCGGTCGCGAACGGCACCACCCCGGCCGTGCTCGCGAGCCGCCTCAACGCGCTGCGGCCGGAAGCAATGAGGAACATACGGTGACGTTCGGAAAACTCTTCGGCCGCCTCCGCCTGCTCCCCGCCGTCATGGTGCTGGGCGTCACTTTGCTGGGGCTGAAGACGACCGGTCTCGTGATGGAAGCGCGAGCACAGGATGCGGCGGCAACGATGCCGGCGATTCCGCCAACTGACGCTGCGCCTTCCGCCGAAGCCGGCGATTCGGCGGATGATCCCGAAACGTCCAGCGGACAAGTTGACGTGCTCACGAGCCTGTCCAAGCGCCGCGCCGAACTCGACGCACGCGAGCGCGACGTCGAAATGCGGGAGAACCTCATCAAGGCCGCCGAAGATCGCGTCGACAGCAAGATCGCAGACCTGAAGCAGTTGCAGACGCAGATTCAAGCATTGTTGCAGCAGCACGATACCGCACAGCAGAAGCAGATCGACTCGCTGGTAAAGACCTATGCTTCGATGAAGCCGAAGGACGCCGCGCGCATCTTCAACAATCTGAACGACGATGTATTGCTCGCTGTGGCTTCCGGGATGAAGCCCGACGTGCTGGGCGCCATCCTTGGTCAAATGCAGCCCGACGCGGCACAGAAGCTGACCGTTAAGCTGGCCGACAAACTTAAGCTGCCCGAAACGGCGCAGGCGACACCGGCGCAAGTGGCGGCACTTGCACCCATGACAACGACGCTTCCGGCAACCACGCCGGATTCTACGACGCCCGCGCCGGCACTTGCGGCGGCATCGTCGGTTGCTCAGACGCCGGCCGCATCGCAGACAGCCAGTGCGTCGCCTGCTCCCGTGCCAGGCACGAAGGCTCCGGCCGCAAGCACCGGAGCGCCTGCTCCGGCCGGCGGAAAATAGACGGGCGAACGAAGCGGATGGGGCAAATCGCACAATATTGCCGGCCGTGGGTCCAACGGATCGCGCGCACCCCGACCATTGGCCGACTGGCAGCTCTTGCGGCGTTCGCGTTTCTCGCGTCAGCAGGTGCAGCCCGTGCCGACAGCGTGAGCACGTTCTCCGGCAATGGTTTCGCGCGCATCGTCTTCGTGCTCGATCCTGTTGCGCATGCAAAACCCACAATGGGCGACGGCGTCCTCACGCTTGCCTTCGACCGTAAGATCGCCGTCGATCCCGACGCGCTGGCGCAAGGCCTGAGTTCCTATATTTCCAGCGTGCGGGCCGATCCGGACGGTCAAACATTCCGCCTCGCGCTCTCCCAGAGCGCGAAGCTGCACACCAGCACGTCCGGCAACCAGATCGCGATCGATCTTGTGCCGCAGACGTTTGCCGGAACGCTGCCCGACCTTCCGCCGCCGCCGCCCCGGCAAGCGGCCGCGGTCGATGTCGCGAAGCTGAACGTGCTCCCCATTCGGGCCGGCGCGTATTCCAATTTCACGCGGCTCGTTTTCGACTGGCCGAAGAACGTGCCCTATGCCGTGTTTCCCGGCGCGGGAAACATCACGATCCGCTTCGAGGCGATGGTGCGACCCGATTTCGCGTCATTCGAACATGTCTCGCCGCCCTGGGTAAAAGAAGCCGAGTGGCGCATCGAAAACAAAGGCACGGTGATCGAGTTCCAGACCGACTCATCCTCGGGCTTTCACGACTTCCGCGACGGCAACAAAATCGTACTCGACATCCTCGCACCGAAATCGGACGCAGAGGCCTACAACCCGCCCGGTACGGAAAAAGGCGCCAAGCCGAAGATTACGAAGCTCGGCGCCAGCAATGCAGCGACCTCCGCGCAGGCGGGCGCGATTGCAGACACTGCCGCAAAACTGAAATCCGACATTGCGCCGTCGCAGGCGCCGACCAAGCCGCTGGAAGCCCAGACACCATCGCCGGCACCGGCATCTTCTGCGGCCGTCGCGATCCCGCCTGCGACACCGTCCACATCCACGCAATCGGTGACAGTACAATCCGCGGCCGCGCCGACAGGCGCTATGCCGGTTGGAACATCCCCACTGCCCGCATCGGCAAACGAAGCACAAGCGCAACGTACGCATGAAGGCGCCATCGTCACATTGCCCGGTGCCGCGACCCGCGGCGCCGCGATTTTCGTGCGCAACATGACGGCATGGATCGTGGTCGACGGCGCGCCCACGATCGATGCGGCGCACCTCAAAACCGCACTCGGAGAATTTCCCTCATCCGTGGACGTTTCAAGCGACAACGGCGTGACGGTGCTGCGCATCGGTCTCAAGCAGCCCGAACAGATCGCGGTCCACGCCGATGGCTCGAATTTGAGCGTGAACGTGGCGCCCCACGCGACCGAAACGGCGACGGCAATCGCGTTCCTGCGAGACGACACGGACCCGAAGAAGCCTGCGCTTTCGACATTGATTCCGGGCGCCGCCCATGTCGTACCGCTCGTCGATCCGGCGGCAGGGGATTCCCTGTTTGTTGTTCCGGCAGGGCTTGGCCGTGCGACCATCGATCTGCACAATTATGCCGAATTCTCCGCGCTGCCGACTGCCGCGGGCGTTGTCATCACGCCGCTCACCGACGATCTCGACATGCGCGTAACGCAGTCACGTGTGACCGTTACACGCCCGAACGGATTGCAGCTTACTGCACCCTCGCTTGCGACGGCGGATTCCCCAGCCGCGCTCGCGTCGACGAATGATGGCCCCTGCTTCCTCGATCTGGCGGCCTTGGGGCACATGGCCGCCGGGAACTTTCTCGATGCGCAGCGCCGGCTGCGCAAGACTCTCGCAGCGATGAAACCGGAGGAAGCGAACCGCGCCCGGATTGCATTGGCGCGCTTCTATCTCGGCAACGGCTTCGGCGCCGAAGCGTTGGGACTGATCGAACTGACCCAGGCGAACGATCCGTCGCTGCAAGGCGATCTACAACTGCAGACCATGCGCGCCGCGGCCGATTTTATGATGGGTCGCTACCACGATGCCCATAACGACATTGCGGGCCAGGCCTTCGACAACAATCGCCATGCCGCATTCTGGCGCGGGTTGACGGAAGCTGCGCTCGAGAACTGGGATGGAGCACGCAAATCCTTCGCGCTGGCCGATCCGGTTCTACACCGCTATCCGGCGGACTGGCAGGCGCGGGCGCGCATCGCGGAAGCGAATGCTGCCCTCGCAGCCGGTGGGATCGAAGCCGCGGACCAGGAATTGGCGCGGTTGCCCCAGAACTTGCCGAAATCCGTCATGCTCGATGCCCAGTTGGTTCGTGCGCAACTTTACGCGCAGGAGGGCCGCACGCACGACGCGATGGACCTGTTCGAGGCACTCGAAAACGGCGGCGACGAGCGGGTTGCCGCGGAAGCAATCTACGACCGCGTGGAAGCGGGGTTGGCAGCCGGCGCGCTGGCGCATGATGCCGCGATCTCGCAACTTGAAATGCTGCGCTATCGCTGGCGCGGCGATGTGCTCGAACTCAAGACCTTGCGGAAGCTGGGCGCGCTATATTTCGGCAAACAGCGCTGGCACGACGGATTGCAGATTCTGCGCACGGCCTCACAGAATTTTCCCACCGAAGACGTCGCGCGCCAAGCGCAGGACGACATGCGCGACACGTTCGAGACCCTGTTTCTCAAGGGCAAAGCGGACGCGATGTCCCCCGTTGCGGCCCTTTCGCTCTTCTACGATTTCATCGATCTGACCCCCATTGGCCCCAATGGCGACGAGATGATCCGGCGCATGGCGGACCGCTTGGTTGCTGTCGATCTGCTGGGACCTGCCGCGCAGCTTCTGAACTATCAGGTGAACAAGCGCCTTGACGGCATCGCGCGTGCGCAGGTGGCGACGCGCCTCGCCATGATCGAATTGATGGACCACAAGCCGAAGGATGCGCTGGAAGCGCTACGCTCGACTCGGATCGCGGGCCTTCCCGACAATATCAATCATCAGCGCAACTTGCTCGAAGCGCGGGCGCTCGCAGCCCTCAAGCAATGGGATCAGGCGCTTGACATGATCGCGGTCGACGAGCAGCCCGATACGCGGCAGTTGCGTGCCGACATCTACTGGGAAAGCGGCAACTGGGCCGTGGCAGGGCAAAAGGCGGAGGAACTTGTCGGAACTCGCTGGAGTGATGCAGCCCCGCTTTCGGACGACGAACGCCGGGAGATCATGCGCGCGGCCATCGCCTATTCGCTTGCCGACGACCAGACCGACCTCGAACGCCTGCGTGGACATTTCGCCCCCAGGATGAAGGCGAGCGCGGACGCGAGCGCATTTGCGGTTGTGACACAAGACATCGATTCACAAGGCACCGCGTTCCGCGATCAGGCCGCCCAGATCGCTTCGGTCGACACGCTGGAAACCTTCATGCGGGATTTCCGCAAGCACTATGACGGCATGAAAGCGACAAACTGAACCGCCCGGCAAAGAATGCGGACGTGATCCGCGCTATGGCGCGACTTTCGTGCGCCTGCCTTTTTCCGGAACAACTTCGGCCAGCCATTCCAATGCGCGCGCAGCCACCTTTTTCCAGTCCGGCTCGCCGATCAGCCAATGGCTGTGGCTCGCAAGTTCTTCATAGACTGCACGGCCGCCGTAACGGGTCGCGACCCGACGCACGGTCGCGGGTGGATTGACACGATCTTTCGCACCGACAAGACAGAGTACGGGGCATGTGACATCGCGGGGATCGATCTGCGTGGCTCGTTTGAAATCGAGCGGCCAATGCATCACTTCGAACGTGGCGAGCCCGGATTCCGGCACGAAGCGCGCAAACACCGAATCGCGCTCTGCCGGCGGAAGCAGATCGAGCGCGTTCGCCGCTGCAATCCAATGCGTCGGTCTCAATCTCTTGTTCCAGAAATCGCCCACAAGATAGAGCGCCTGGGCGGAGACGAATTCGAACGGGGTTGATGGCAAGACGCCCCAGGGCGCGGACGGCGCCAGCAGCACCAATGCGCGCACGTCTCGCCGGGCCGCCAGCATCTGCGCAATCAATCCGCCCATCGAGTGACCGATCAGGATGGGTGGCGACGGCAGACCTTCGATCAACTGCTCGATGTCGTCGGCATAGTCGCGGATGCTGGTCGTGCCGAGTTCTGGCGGAGGATCGTCGCCGCGATCGTGATAGCGCAATGTGGGCGCATGGACTTGATGTCCTTTCGCTTCGAATGCCGCGCGCCAATGGTCGAATACCCACCCGCCGCAGAATGCGCCATGAATCATCACGACCGGAGAACGCAATACTGTCATGTGGACTTTCTCAAGAGGCGGTAAATGCGAGATCGCGGAATGCGGCGATCACTTTGGCATAGGTATCGCGCTTGAACGGAACGATGAGCCGCGGCAGCGCCTCGATCGCGAGCCATTTCCAGCTTTCGAATTCGGGTTCCGGCGTGGCAACATTGATTTCGCTGTCTTCGCCCCGAAAGCGCATCGCAAGCCATTTCTGCCGTTGTCCGCGATAGCGGCCGTGCAGTGCGATGCCCAAGAGATGTGCGGGCAGATCGTATTCCAGCCATTCGTTGAGCTCACGGAGAAACTCGGCATTGTTGGTGCCGATCTCTTCCTTCATCTCGCGCAACGCGGCTTCCAGAGGTGCTTCGCCGTCATCGATTCCGCCTTGCGGCATCTGCCAGCCCTCGACCGTCTGGTCGATCCGCTTGCCGACGAACACGAGCCCTTCGCGGTTGAACAGCATCACGCCGACGCAAGGCCGGTACGGCAGATCTTCGTGACGCAAATTGAGACCCTGGCGGGACATATCGGCTTACCGGTTACTTCGTATGCGGAACTATGGCCGAAGCTGGCACCAGAACAAAGCCCCTGCCGGGAAGACCCTTCGCCCACTCCGATACCCGTTCGATAGTGACGGGATAGAGAAATCCAACGCCGGATGCGCTGCCATTGAGCCGTGCACGCGTTTCGAGATCCGACAGCCGCTGGTCGATTTCCATCGCGGTCTGAATCGTGTCGACCGTCGTCGAACTCTGTACGTAAGGCGCATCGAGCCGCTGGGCAACGTCGGGTGCCGCGGAACGCGTGGCAGGACCGCTATCGAAGAAGAAAAGGCCGCGCCGCGCCAGAAAGGTCATCACCGGCTCGAGCGAATCCGGATCACCCAAGAAACGTCCGCCCAGGAGGTTGGTGACGCCCGCGTAACCCGTAAAGCGCGTCAGCGACCAGGTGAGGCGCTGTGTGTTGGATTCTTCGCCGACGCCGGCCCGCAGCGTATGCGGACCGGGATCGCTGTCCGGGAAATCATACGGTTCCATCGGCAATTCGAGCAGCACTTCGTGACCCTGGCGGCGCGCCTCGCTGACCCAGCGCTGCACATCGTCGTCATAGGGTGCAAAGGCCAGCGTCACGTCGGGCGGCAATCCCCTGATTGCGGCCGAGGTCGCCTTCGCACTGATGCCGAGGCCGCTGATGACGATGGCGATTCGCGGGCGTTTGTCCGACGGCGCAGGCGGCGCATAGGCCGTCATCGGCGTGCGCCCATCGTCCGCAATGCGCGGAAGCGGTCCTTGCTGCGTTTGCTCGATCAGGGCCGGATCGGCAATGAGAGCTTTGCCCGACACGACAGGTTTCACGATGGTGCCCGGCACGATCTGCGGAGGCAGCGGTGGGGCAGGGGCATTTGCAAATGGAGCCGTAGAACCCGGGGTTGCCGGCGCGCCGGAGGAGGCCAAAGCGGCAGATGATGTGCTTGCGCCAGCCGGTTTGGCACTGGGAGCGGTTGCAACATGGAGGACTTGCTTCGGCAATCGGGGCGAAACGCCATGCAACTCTAGTGTCACGACCGGATCGCCGTCACTTGCACGGCCGAAGTAAGCTACGGCACCGAAGACGAAAATAACCACCACAAACACGCTGAAATAGGCCAGCGCGAGGGGGTGCGGCCCCCGCCTCCCGGCAATCGCTTCGCCATCCACCATGCTGCTCGCGGCCATGGCGCTACATAGCGCAATTCATGGTTACAACCGCGTTAATTCGAAGGATCCAATGCCCGTCCGCTCAATTTGCGTGGGCAATCCGCACAAAGGAATCTGACTTAATCTTTCCGTTCATCACGTCGAGCGCATAGGACAGCTGGAAGTCGGCAATCTTCGAACCCGGCGGCGGGCGGATCGGTGCGACGCTGCTTCGCTTGCTTTCGTCCTCCGCCACCAGATGGTGCGGCAGGTCGGCTTCAGACGGCTCCTCGACCTTCGGCAGATCGCTCGCTTCGTCGCCTTCGGCGACGGCGATGTCGGGTGCTATTCCCGTTGCCTGGATGGACCCGCCGGACGGCGTGTAGTAGCGCGCCGTGGTCAGATGCAATGCGCCGTCCTCGCCGCCATTGAGCGGGATGATGGTCTGCACGGAACCCTTGCCGAACGATGTGATGCCGAGCGTGATCGCGCGCTTGTGGTCACGCAAGGCGCCCGCAACGATCTCGGATGCCGAAGCGGTGCCGCCATTGATCAGCACGATGACCGGCTTCCCGTCGGCGATGTCGCCAGGCTTGGCGTCCCAACGCTCCGTGTCTTGTGGATTGCGTCCGCGTGTGGACACGATCTCGCCGCTGTCGAGGAAGTCGTCGGATACGGCGATCGCCTGGTCCAGCACGCCTCCCCCATTGTCGCGCAGATCGACGATATAGCCCTTCAATTTCGGGCCGATCTGCTTCTTGAGCGAGCGCACAGCGGCTTCGAGTCCATCGCTCGTATGCTCGTTGAACGCGGGAATGCGGATATAGCCGACGTCGCCTTCGCGGTGCGATTTCACCGCTTCGACTTCGATCGCTGCGCGTTCAAGCTTCACTTCGAAAGATTTGTCGTCCCCGCCGCGCATGAGAGTGAGCGTGACCTTCGTGCCCGCAGCTCCACGCAGCAATTCCTGCACCTTGTCGAGGCTAAGCCCCTGCAGTCCTTTGCCGTCTACGGCAAGAATGATGTCGCCGGCCTTGATGCCCGCCTTCGATGCCGGCGTATCGTCCATAGGCGAGACGACCTTGATCGCACCATTGTCTGCGGATATGACAAGGCCGAGACCGCCATATTGGCCCTCGGTCTTCACCTGCATGTCTGCATAGGTCTTTGGATCAAAATAGCTCGAATGCGGATCGAGACTCGAGATCATTCCGTTCAGGGCATTCTCGACCATCAGCCGATCGTCGGGCGCCTCGACGTAACGCGCGCGAACGACGGCAAAGGCCTGACCGAAGCGGTCCAGCGCCTGATAGGCGGATTGGGATTCATTGTCGGCGCCATGCGCCACGGGCAGCAGCGCGAGACCCGCACAGAAACCCACGGCGATGCCAATCCCTGTCAGCGCATAACGCTTCATGGTGTTCCCGCTCCGCTCAATTCGCATCCGTCGGCTTGGCGATCGAGCTTACCGTCGTCTTGCCGCGCAGAAGATCGAGCGCGTAAGACAGCTGGAAGTCGTCATATTTCTTTCCCGCGGCGGGACGAATGACTTGGACCGACTGTTTCTTGGGTCCGCTTTCCCCATTCAGATGGCCCGGCAGATCGGCTTCGGTCGGACGCTCGATCTTGGGCGTTGCGTCTTCATCGCCTTGCGCGACCGCAACATCGGGCGTGATGCCCAGCGCCTGAATCGAATGACCCGACGGCGTGTAGTAGCGCGCCGTGGTGAGCCGTAGCGCGCCGCCGTTCTGGCCGAGCGGAATGATCGTCTGCACGGAGCCTTTGCCGAACGACGTCATGCCGACAACAGTGGCGCGCTTGTCGTCCTGCAATGCGCCTGCAACGATTTCGGCGGCCGAAGCGGTACCGCCATTGATCAGCACGATGACGGGTTTGCCGTCCGTAGCGTCGCCGGGCTTGGCGTCATAGCGGCTGGTATCTTCGGGATGCCGGCCGCGCGTCGAAACGATCTCGCCGGAATTGAGGAAGTCGTCGGAGACTTCGACCGCCTGATCGAGCAGGCCGCCGGGATTGTTCCTAAGATCGAGCACGTAGCCCTTGAGTCCGGGACCAATCTGGCGCTTCAACTCGCGCACGGCGTGTTCGAGACCCGCATCGGTCTGCTCGTTAAAGGACGGGAGCCGAATGTAGCCGACATCGCCTTCACGATGGAATTTCACATTGTCGACTTGAACGATCGCCCGCGTGAGCGTCACGTCGAACGGCTTCTTCGTGCCGGTGCGCAGCACTGTGATCGTGACTTTCGTACCTTCCTGACCGCGCATCTTGGCGATCGCATCATCGAGCGCCATGCCCTGAATCGGCGTGCCGTCGACGGCTGCAATGAAATCGCCAGTCTTGATGCCCGCTCTTGCGGCTGGCGTATCGTCGATCGGCGAAATGACCTTGACGAGGCCGTCCTCCATGGTGACTTCGATGCCGAGACCGGCGAACTGGCCGCTGGTCTGGACCTGCATGTCGGCGAACGCTTTCGCATCCATGTAGCTCGAATGCGGATCGAGCGAGGATACCATGCCCTGGATGGCCGCGCTGACAAGCTGGCTGTCGTCGACGGGGCGCACATAATTGACACGCACCCGCTCGAAAGCGTCTTCGAAAAGATTAAGTTGACGATAGGCCGAGGGGTCGTTTGCGCCTTGGGCTGTCGGAAACAACATCACCGCTGCGGCAAAGCCTGCCGCCATACCCACGCCGACCAATGCAAACCGCTTCATGTCCTCTTTGCCTTCCTCAGATCGATTTCGAGCCAGGGCGCCGGACTGACGCCTTTACCATTCTGCCGCAATTCGAAGTAGAGCCTCGTTCCGGCGCCCGTTCGCGGCATGGCACCGACTGGTTCGCCCGCGAGCAACTGGTCGCCCGTTCGCACTTCCACGCGATCAAGCCCCGCCAGAACGAGATCGTAGCCGCCCGCGCTTTCCAAGATCAAGACTTGGCCGGTCTTATGGTAAGGACCGGCGAAAAGAACCTGGGAGTCCGCCGGCGCCACCACCTGGGCGCCCGGCGCGGTCAGGAACGTCAATCCCGGCGCGCGCACGCCTCCTACCCCTGCCCCGTCATCCTGCACCAGCCTGCCGATTGCCGGCTTGAGCAGCGAGCCGCGCTTGGGATTCGGCGCAGCGGTTGCGTTTTGCGCGGCAACGACGACGATGCCCGATTCTGGAGGCAGTTCGGAGCGGAGCGCGGCCACCTTCCGGAGCAGCGATCCGAGATCGGCGGCTTCCGTCGCTGCTGCTTCGTATTTCGACTGAAGGTCGCTGTATTGCGACGACGCCTCGTCGGCTTCCTTGTCTTTCATCGCGAGAAGTTGATCGAGCTGAATGCGCGCCGAGCCCAGTTGCACGGCGTTACGCGTGCTTTCGGCACGCCGGGCGATCAATTGCACGCGCGTGGTGCGCAATGTTTCCAGCTGGCTTCCCAATGCGGCTGCTGCGCCATAAATCCGCGGCAGCGATGCGCCGAGCAGCATTGCGCCACGCGCTGCTCCCAGCGCATCATCCGGCTTGAGCGCCAGCACCGGCGGCATGTCGTGCTGCAAGCGCTCGAGCACTGCGAGCAGCCGGGCGACCTGAACCCGATCGCGCGAAAAATCCGCGGACAGCGAAATCAGCCGCGCAGCCAGATCTCTTATCTCGGAATCGAGATTGCCCTTCTCCTCTTCCAACGCCTCGACGCGCGTGGCCGTATCGACAAGTTTTTGGCGCAGTCGAGCAGCTTCTGCACTGAGCATGTCGCTCTTGAGCTTGGCGCTTTCGACCGCGGGCTTCGACTTGGCCATTTCCTTCTCGAGCGCGCGATATTGGTCGGTCGTGCTCGGCATCCCGTTGACCGCACCGGCAGGTAGCGCGCCCGACACATCGGGTTCAGCCGGAGCAGAAGGCAAAGTCGGTGGCTGCGCCCCGCGGTGCCTGTGCTTGATGGCTGCCGCGCCAGCCGTCAATGGAATGACGGCAACGAGGCTCACGACAACAGCGCGCGCGAGAAAACCGCTCAGCCCACGCGCTCCACAGTGGTTGCAGCACCTTCGATCAGCGAATGGCCGACCATCTCGCGAGGCTTGGCAAGGCCCATCAGATCGAGAAGCGTTGGCGCGACATCGGCGAGCCGACCAGGCACAAGCTTCAGGTTTCGCGGCCCATTCACGACAATGATCGGAACGTCGAAGGTCGTATGCGCGGTATGAGGGTCACCCGTTTCAGGATCACGCATCATCTCGACATTGCCGTGATCAGCCGTAATCAGAAGGACACCACCTGCCGTCTCGATTGCGGCACGCAACCGGCCCAGACATTGATCGATTGTCGCGACGGCCTTTTCGGCGGCCGGCAGAAAACCCGTGTGACCTACCATGTCGGGATTGGCGAAATTGACGACGATCAGGTCGTATTTGCCCGACGCGATCGCAGCATCGAGCTTGTCGACAACCTCGAATGCGCTCATCTCCGGTTTCAGATCGTAGGTCGCGACATTCGGGCTCTGCAGCATGATCCTGTCTTCGCCGGCGAAAGGCTCCTCGCGTCCACCGTTGAGGAAGAATGTGACATGGGCGTATTTTTCGGTCTCGGCGATGCGCAACTGCTTGAGACCAAGCTGGGACACATATTCACCGATCGTCTCGTGCAGGTCTTGCGCCGCAAACAGGGCAGTCATGAATTTCTTCAGCGGCTCGGAATACTCAGTGAGACCGACCGCCGCCGAGAATCTCACAACCCGCGCCCGCGCAAATCCGTCGAAGCCGACATCGAGCAGCGCCGTCAATATCTCTCGCGCACGATCGGCGCGAAAATTCGCAAACAGCAACGCGTCCCCGTCGGCGATGCCTTCATAATCGCCGATCACGGTCGGAAGAACGAATTCGTCGCCCGCGTCCCTCCTGTAGGACGCCTCAATCGCGTCTCTTGGTTCACGCACCAGTTCGCCTTTCGCTTCGACGATCGCTGCGTAGGCTTTCGCCACGCGATCCCAGCGCTTGTCGCGGTCCATCGCAAAGTAACGCCCGGTCATCGTGGCGATCCGCACGCCGGCGAGACCTTCGATCTCGCGTTGAAACAGATCGAGATATCCCAGCGCGCTTCTGGGCGGCGTGTCGCGACCGTCGAGAAATGCGTGAACGAAGACCGGCACGTTGGCGGCATTCACCGCGCGCACCAATGCCACGACATGGTTCTGATGGCTGTGCACGCCGCCGGGCGAAAGCAGACCCATGATGTGCACCGCGCCCTTTGACGCCCGCACCTTCGCGATCAACCGCGACAGTTCCGGAAGCTTTGCGAAAGAGTCTTCTGCGATCGCATCGTCGATTCGCGGCAAGTCCTGCACCACGACCCGGCCAGCACCGATGTTCATGTGTCCGACCTCGGAATTGCCCATCTGGCCCACGGGCAAGCCCACTGCCCGGCCGGAGGTCGCGAGCAGGCTGTATGGACACTCCGCCAGCATCCGCTCGTAATTGGCGGGATGGGCCAGCGCGATTGCGTTGTCGGTCGTGTCCGACCGCCAGCCCCAGCCATCGAGGATGCAAAGCACAGCGGGTCGAGGACGTTTCGGCTGAGAATCGGCGGGCATCCGGGACCAGAACTCGGTTTGACTTGCCGGTCCGTTTCTATCCTTCCGGCCAGCCCAGAGCCATTGCGGATTTGCGCAATGTGAACGCGGGAAGCTGCCATCCGAGCGCGGCGACGATGCCACCACGCCGCGGACCGAACCTACCCGGAAAATCCTGCCGGGTTGGTGAAAAATGTCCGCCGACGCAAATATATCTCTTTGATTTAATTGATTTTTCTATGTCAAAACCCCGGCACGGAACTGGCAAGGAGTGGAACGGCAAAAACCTCTACAGAGCAGAATGCGCTCATGGCATTGCGTCGTTTCCACGGAAAAAGACTTCTGGCCGCCCTCTGCGCAGGGCTGATTGCACTCGCTCCTGTCCAGGCTTCCGCCTTCTCCCGCCTCAAGGACCTGATCGACGTCGAAGGCATCCGCGACAACATGCTGGTCGGCTACGGCCTCGTCGTAGGCCTCAACGGCACCGGCGATTCGCTCCGCAACGCGCCCTTCACCCAGCAGAGCCTGACGACCATGCTCGAACGGCTGGGCGTGAACACGCGCGGCGACACGATGCAGACCAAGAACGTGGCCGCCGTGATGGTGACGGCGAACCTGCCGGCCTTTGCCGCCCAGGGCACCCGAATCGACGTCTCGGTCAGCGCGCTGGGCGATGCGACCAGTTTGCAGGGGGGAACTCTCCTGGTCGCGCCGCTGTTCGGCGCCGACGGGGAAATCTATTCGTTGGCCCAAGGCCCGGTCGCGATCAGTGGCTTCGTGGCGCAGGGCGCCGCCTCCAGCGTCACCCGCGGCGTGCCGACTGCCGGGCGCATCTCCAACGGCGCCATCGTCGAGCGCGAACTCACATTCTCTCTGGCCAGCCAGAGCAATCTGCGCCTGTCGCTGCACAATCCGGATCTGACGACCGCCAATCGAATCTCCGATGCGATCAATGCCTATCTCGGCGCCGCTGTCGCAGTGGTGAACGACCCGGCGACGGTGCGCATCAATGTGCCGGGCAACTACAAGAACGGCGTCGTCGGCCTTCTGACCGACATCGAACAATTGAAGGTCGATCCTGATCAGCCCGCCAAAGTGATCATCGACGAACAGTCCGGCGTCATCGTCATGGGTTCCGACGTGCGCATTTCCACCGTCGCGATCGCGCAGGGCAATCTCACCATTAAAGTCACGGAGACACCTGAAGCGAGCCAACCGCTTCCCTTCAGCCAAGGTCAAACGAAGGTCTTGCCGCGGACTGCGATCCAGGTGGACGACGGCAAAGGCAACAAGATGGCCGTGCTCAACGACGGCGTAAACCTGCAACGTCTTGTCGACGGATTGAATGCGCTCGGCGTGGGCCCGCGCGACATCATCTCCATCCTGCAGGCGATCAAGGCCGCCGGCGCGTTGCAGGCGGACATCGAGGTCATCGGATGAGCACCGGCCTCGATCTCTCGGCCGCGACGGCGAACATCCAGGCGGCGCCCGTGAAGGCTCCGACCCAGACTGGGAACTACATCGCGGCGAAAAAGGCCGCAGAGCAGTTCGAATCCGTGTTCATTTCCGAATTCATGGGACAAATGTTCGAAGGCATTTCGACCGACGGAGAGTTCGGCGGCGGCGAAGGCGAGGCGATGTTCCGGCCTCTCCTGCTTGACGAATACAGCAAGCAACTCACCGCGCAGGGCGGATTCGGTCTTTCACAAGCCGTGACCCGACAGCTTCTTCAGACACAGGAAAACCGCGATGAACGCGCCAAACCCAAAAATTGAACGCGTGATCGCGCTGACCGAGCGCCTCACCGAAGCGCTCAAGGCGGATATCGTCGCACTCGAGCAGGGCCGTCCGCGCGAGATGCGCACGATCGAGCCCGAGACACAGCAAATTGCAGCGCTTTATGGGCGCGAAGCGGGCTCCATCAATGCGGCGAGCATCAAGACATTGCCGGCGCAGACTCGCGCCAAGCTTGCGGAAGCGACCAAACGCTTCCAGGAAGTGCTTACGCTTCAATCGCGCCTCATCACCCGCATGAAGAATGCGAGCGAAGGCATCGTGCGCGCAATCGCCACCGACGTGGAGCGCAAGCGCAATGCGAACCGGCCCTACGGCAGGACTCCGGCCGCTGTGCCCCGCCCCGCGAGCGCGCTGCTTTATAACGGCCTGGTGTGAGGCGGCGGCGTTTCGCCCGACATTTTCCAAAGTATCGCTTTGCGACCTCTACGCCAGCGCCGATGACGACGCGCCGCTGCTGCTGCTTGATGCGGCATTGAGCAGCGATAGCGCAGTGCTGTAATTCGACAACTGCGATGTGAGGTAGGCCGGCGCGGTTCCGTTCGCATTCAACGAGGGCGTTGTCGAAGCCGTCGTTGGGGGCGTATTCGACTGCTGATAGATGTTCTGGATGATGTTTGCGACGTTTTGCATTTCGGCGTTCGCGGCGCCGGCGCTGGTCGATGACGTCAAGTTGAGACCGGATGTGTTCATATCGAGGCCGTAGACCGTCTTGACGGGCGTCGAACCGCTGCTTGAACTCGTGGTGGCGGGAGTCGAGCCTGCCTTGGCAGGCGCTGTCAACGTACCTGCCGTGATGCCGAGGCGCGACAGCGCATCGAATCCACTCGGACCTGGAACCAGATTGGCCGTGACTCCGGGATTGACCGCGATTTTCAACGTCTCTCCGCCATTGGCATAAGTGACGCTCGCCTTGCCCTTTGTGAGGAGCACATCGTTTATCTGGTTGGCCAACGATTGGAGCGTTTCATCCTGCCCGATCGTGACTGTGCCGGTGCTGCCACCGGTACCTTCGACCTGTATTTGAAACGAATCACCCGTCTGCAGGCTTGTCGCCGATTGCAGATAGACGGATTGCGCCGTGGTCACCCTGCCGCTCGGCAGACCGAGCGAGTTGAGCACGCTCGAGCCTGTCGGATTGATGGCCACCGCGCTGCCGGTGGATTGGCCATCCGTGCCGCCGAATTGCTGCGTCCATTGTAATGCACCGGCGCTGCCGATCGCCGCCACAAACGCATTGTTGACGCCGGCGACGTTGCGGGTCTGACCGGCGAAAGTCCCTGTCGTAGTGCCCGCAAGATAAACCGTGCCGTCCGGTCCAACCGTGATGCCGTTGCCCTGACTGGAACCCGAATCGCCGACATAGGTCACGTAATTGGCAGTGGCACTTGTGCCTTGATCGGTGGCATTGAAGACAAACGCATTCGCGCCGCCGGTACTCGCATTGGCGACGGTTGCCTGGCCGCCAGCCGTAAGGGCGCCGCTCGATGTCGTGCCCGAGACATAAATCTGGTTGCCCGATACAGTGACTCCGCTGATGGAGCCACCGTTCTGGAGATTGCCGAGATCAATCTGCCAAACGGGCGCCACCGAGGTGTCGGTGCCGGTATACTCCGACAAAATGCCCTGGCCGTTCTGCACACTCGCGACGACGAGATTGCCGGAGGCCGTCGTTGCCAGTGCGGATACCTGATTGCTGCCGGACGCGCCGAATTGCTGTTCAGACGTGATCGTGCCGCTGGAATTGAGTGTCGCGATATAGGCGTCGCTGCCGGAGCCGGAACTCGTCTGACCTGCGCCGATCGAACCGGTCACGGAGCCGCCGATCGTCACATTGCCTTGCGCATCGACTGTCACGGCATTGGCCTGATTGGCGTTCAACGTCGGAATCTGCGTCAGCCAGTTTTGATCGCCGCTCGAATCGTAAGACGCAACGAAGCTGCCGGTGTTGCCGTTGGAGATGCCTGTGGTCGAGAGGTTGCTCGTCGTACTGCCCGCAACAACGACGCCGCCCGTCGAATTCAGCGCGAGCGAGTAGGCGCTGGCGCTGCCCGAACCACTCACAAGCTGGGTCCATTGCAGATTGCCAGCCGAATCGTATTGACTCAGATAGACGCCTTGCGTGCCCTGGTTGAGTTCATTCCCGAAATTGCCGGTCGCGTTACCCAGCACATATACATCGCCGTTCGAGTCGACGACGCTCGATTGTACCGTGGTGTTACCGCTCGAAGGGTCGACAGCGGTGTTGGAAACGACTTGCGGCGTCGACGACAAATTGTCGAGCTGTACGAGACGTCCTTGTTGATCCGCCGGTGTCGTCGTGACCGATGTTCCGTTCGAATTTGTGGTCGTGGAAATCGTGGGTGCCGTCGTGCCCGACGACCCCGCGAGATAGAGCGACGGCGTCGCCTGGGTCGACGACAGCGCAATCGTCTCGCCCGCACCCTGCTGTATCTGGACGCCCCAGGTCGCGGTTGACGTATCGTTGATCGAACCGCTGGTCATATTGGTGCTGAATCGCGTCGTGAATCCGTCGGAGGAAAGTTGCTGGTTGACGTAGCTGACGATGTTTCCCAGCGTCAGCGGACCCTGTATCTGCGAGAGATCTATCGGCACATCCGTCGTCGTGCCGCCTTTGGTGACGGAAACATCGAAGCTCTGACTTGCGCTCACGCCGGGCAGCGCGGTCGAAAGATTTGCGTCGGTAACGACGGTTCCGCCCGAATAGTTGATCGGCGCGAAGGGCACTGCGGCACTGCCTGTCACCGAAGCGCTCGGTGTCTGCGTTTGCAACGTGAAATTGTTGAACGTCGTGGATTTAATGAAAGATTCGACCTGTTGAAGACCCGTTTGAAAGCGCGTGTCGTAGCCGGCAAGCTGGCCGGTCGTTGCACCTGGCTGCTGCGCCAGACTCGCCAGTTGCGTCAACGAATTGACGGCGTTGTAGAGCGTGAAGAGATTCTGGTTGTCCTCCGACGTCGTCGAACTCGACGCCGAAGCTGCCGCCAATTGAGAACTTGACGGATCGATGAAATTCGTCGTGTTGAGAACCGCCACATCCTCCGCCAGCTTCGACGGTTGCGGTTCGTTCCAGGGCGGTGTTTGCGTGGAAGCGCTTGAAGATGAGGCGGAATTCGTTGCGGTCGACGACTCCGCGGTCGCGTTTGCCGCGTCCGTGCCGGCGAAATAGTCGAGCAGGTCCGTCGAGGTGATTGACGGCAACACAGAGTCCGTCAAACTGCTCGACGATGCGAGTCCCTCCGAGGATGTGCTCGTCGAGGACGACGCGAACAAGGTCGTCAGATATGACGGCAAACTTCCTATGGACGACATCGATTCCGGCCCTGAATTCAACCAGGGACTATCGCCCCAATCGTTTAACGTCGAGCTAAGCCGCCGAAATCGTACTTAAGGGGCTCTTAACGGCGGAGGGCGCACAACCCGTTCCATGACCGCTTCGGCCCATGTCGACCCTTATGAAGAAGGCCTCAGGCTTTCGGGTCAGAATCGCCATGCCGAGGCGATCGATCGCTTCGAACGCGCGCTGCAGGTTCGTCCCAACGATCCGCGTGTGCTTTTTGCCCTTGGCAACACGGCTCGTGCACTCGGAATGCTGAGGCAGGCGCAAGAGTTTTTTAACCATGTTCTCGCGCTCGAGCCCGGACGGATCGAGGTGCTCGTCAATCTGGCCAATCTGCT
>Ga0302326_10010568_pt1 | contig 20006 bp, 11 predicted proteins | sample Palsa_T0_3_FD_202264 | JGI IMG/M metagenome (GOLD analysis project Ga0302326, IMG submission 202264) | Peat permafrost microbial communities from Stordalen Mire near Abisko, Sweden - Palsa_T0_3 | ecosystem: Environmental > Terrestrial > Soil > Palsa > Peat permafrost | place: Sweden: Abisko...
GCAGCCTGCTGTTCGCTCATGCGGCGCTGCATGTCGCTCATGTCGCTCTGCGTTGCGCCGAGGGCTCTCTCCTTTTCGGATACCTCGGCCTGCTTTGCTGCCAGCTGCGCCTGAAGCTCCTTTACCTTGCCTGGGTCGAGGCTTGGCATGTCGGCAAGTTTCACTTGCAGCTCTTTGACGACGCTACGCGAGCGCGCCAGCGCGATGCGATCGGCCGCGATCTTGGCATTGGCAGCCTGCAGCTGATCCGCTATCTGGCCCGTCTGTAAACGCAAGTCGGCGAGTTGTCCGTTCAGATCTTCGAGCTGCTGACTCAATGCCGCCGACTGTTTTGCGGCTTCCTCTTTGGCGGCCGCCAGCTTCCAGGAGTAGTCGAGATCATCGCCCAGGCCTGAGGCTTGACGCTGCAGATTAATGGCACGCAGGCGATCTTGCGGAACTCCGAGTCCCTTCTCATACAGATACCCGAGCTCCTGCATGGCTGGGGCAAATTTCTGGTCAGCCGCACGTTCGTACCACACTGCGGCCATTCCGAAATCCGGAGAGACCCCGTCCATGCCGTTCGCATAGATGCGGGCGACATAGTATTGCGCCTCCGGATTCCCTTTCTCAGCCACGGGCAACCATCGCCGCAGCGAGAAGGTGCCGCCGGCAAGGTCCCCCACCGTGTATTGACCGCCGCGAGTGCGGCATTCGACGGCGCTGAGGCGCTGCAAGGTTCCGGGGGTGAGGTAGTTGCGCGTACCGCCGAGCTGGATCAGGCGACCGGGCAGCTGGCAGTCGATGACCACGGCATCCGACAGGCTGGCGGCGGCGATCTGCACGCGCGTCTGGGTCTCGGCGGACGGGGTGGCGGCGGAACTTGCGCACGAAAAACCGACACTGCAGGAGATCACGAGCAGTACGGGCTTCATCACGATTCGGCGTAACCTATCCATAATCCTGTGCCGTCCGTATGTTTGTTTTTTCAGGTCTCCAGCGTTTCCTTAGAGCCGGATCGTCCCTGGCTAGAATCTTCCGGAATCATAGACCATTCTATGGTTGCTTGGTAAGCCGGAATGCAGCGGCCCAAACCGACGCGCTCCCGGCATATTAGCTCATTCGATCGGGGGCACATAAAGGATTCACGCCGGGCAATCGCATGCGGGACGAGGCGCTCGACGAAAGACCAGTGGACAATGACAAAACCGACGCGCTACCGTACGCCTCGCACTCCTGGCGCAGGGATGAGCGTTTAGCACAAAAAAAACGGGTGGATGACAGTTGTACGCTCGTTTAGCGCGCTGATAATGATAATCATTTTCTTTTGCCGCCCGTGCGGCCGTTTGTCTCAATCGCCCTGCCGAGGTGATTCATGGGTGAAAAATATAAAATAGCCATCGTCGGCGCCGGGCCCGCCGGCTTGAGTGCCGCCGCGCGAGCGGCGGAAATCGACGCCAAGGCCAAGCGATCGAGTCCCACCTACATCCTGCTGGAGGGATCACCGGCGCACGCCAAAACCATCCAGAGGTATCAAAAGGGCAAGCACGTCATGGCCGAGCCCAGCTATCTCGACCTGCGCAGCGATTTGCGTTTCGCGGCCGGCAAACGCGAGTTGATCTTGAACAATTGGAAGGAGGATTACAGCCGGTTGGGCATCCATATCCGCTTTGACGCCGCAGTCCGGAAAATCACCGGAAAGTTGGGCGACTTCCTGATCGAAACCGGCCGGGAGGCCATTTCCGCTGAAACGGTGGTTCTCGCCATCGGCTTGGAAGGCAATCCGCGGAAAATCGGCGTGCCGGGCGAAGAATTGGCTGTTCAGTATCAGTTGGATGATCCAAAGGAATTCACGGACGAAACCATCCTGGTGGTGGGTGCGGGAGATGCCGCCATCGAGAACGCCCTGGCCTTGAGCGAGCAAAACGACGTCTGGATCGTCAATCGCGGCAAGGAATTCGCGCGCGCCAAGGACAAGAATTTGAGCGATGTGCTGGCCGCCATCAACAACGGCGACAGCCGGCTCGACTGCCTGTACGAAGCACGCATCAAGCAAATTGAGGCGCGCCCGAATCTCTCGCCGCCCTTCAGCGTGGTGCTGGATACCGCCGGCGGCGAGAAGACCATCGAATGCCACCGCGTCATCGCACGACTTGGCGCCGAACCGCCGCGTAAATTCGTCGAATCCATCGGCATCAACTTTCCCAATGCGCGCAGCGATGCCATCCCCAACCTGTCCTCTCGTTACGAGAGCAATGTCCCCGGGGTTTACATCATCGGCTCACTGGCCGGCTACCCCTTGATCAAACAAGCGATGAATCAGGGGTATGACGTCGCCGAGTTCATCAACGGCAACGACATCAAACCGGCGGATTTTCCGCTGGTCGAGTGCCAATTGCGCGGGCTGCCGTTCGACTTGGACCCCGACGTCATGCTGGCACGGTTCAAGGGCAGGATACCGATGTTCGGCGCGCTGAACGCGCTTGCGTTCCGCGAACTGGTCATCGAAAGCGAAGTCCGGGTCTCATACGCCAGCAATGCCGATTTCCAGGCGGCCTCCTCCCGGGTCGCCAAGCTCATCGCCGCCAACGCCGCTGCCGGCAAACGGCCGCGTGTGACCCGGGTCATTCGCGAAGGCGACGTGATATATAAGGCCGGAGAATTCGGCACATCGTTTTTCACCATCGTCAGCGGCGATGTGACCTTAAAGCCCATTGAAGCCGGCGCCGTCGAGTCCCAGCTGCACTTGGGCGAATTCTTCGGCGAGATGAGCCTGCTCTCGGGACGTCCCAGGACCGAGACGGCGATCGCCGGCGCGGCCTGCATCCTGGTCGAGACGCCCCGCCGCACCATGCTCAAGCTCATGAATTCCAACGAAGATGTCCGCAAGGGCATCGATTGGATCTTCGTGGTGCGCGAACTGCAGCGTCAATTCGCGCCGCATGCGACGTTCGCGGAGCTGCGCAGCATCGCCGCGAATCTCAAGATCCAGAAATACAAAGCCGGCGATGTGGTCTTCACCGAAGGTCAAATCGGCGACTGCTTGTACGTGGTGCGCTCGGGCGGCATCACTTTGACCCGCAAGCGCGACGGGCAGGATGCGCTGGTCGCGCAGATCCCGTCCGGCGAACTGGTCGGCGAGTTGGCGCTCATGGGCGATCCGCAACGGCGCGAAACCGCCAAGGCTGCGGTGGCCTCCGAGCTGATCGAGGTGAAGCGCCAGGCCTTCGTCGAGCTGACGGAGCGCGGCGATGCCCGGGTACTAGCAAGGCTGCAGGAGGGCGCCAGTCGCCGCGTGACCGACATTGCACGCATGATGGTGCAGCCTGAGGCCGGCTCGACGATGAATTTCATGATGGCGGACGGTTTGGGCGAGGCGACGGATGTGCTCATCATCGATGAGTCGCTGTGCGTCGGCTGCGACAACTGCGAAAAAGCCTGTGCCGAAACACACGGCGGCATCAAGCGGCTCGATCGCAAGGCGGGCGTGACGTTCGCCAATGTGCACATTCCCGTGGCCTGCCGTCACTGCGAGCAGCCGCATTGCATGAAGGATTGTCCGCCAAACGCCATCCGCCGCTCCGTCACCGGCGAGGTATTCATAGACGACACCTGCATCGGCTGCGGCAACTGTCAATCCAACTGTCCCTACGGCGTCATTCGCATGGAATACGACGCGCCCAAGAAGCCCTCGCTGCTGGCCTGGCTGATCGCCGGCTTGGGCCCCGGCTTGGGCGAAGAGCCGCACTACCATCCAACCGCAGCTGCCAAGGATAAGGGCAAGAAGGCCGTGAAGTGCGACGCCTGCATCGACGTCAAGAACGGGCCGGCTTGCGTCAAGGCATGCCCGACGGGGGCCGCCATTCGCGTCGGGCCGAGCCAGTTTCTCGATATGATCGAGGAACGCGGCAGGTGATTCACGAAGGCGTACTGCGCCATCGCAATGCTCGCTATCTGTGGGTGGCGCTGCTGCTGATCCTCGGCAGTGCGGTTCTCTATTCCACGCAACGCGGCTTGCGCCCGGCCGGCGGCGGCACGTGGCAGGGCTATGTGTTGGGCACGATCGGCGCATTGATGATCGTGTGGCTGGCGTGGCTCGGCATACGCAAGCGCAGTTATTCCTCGACCGTAGGCACTACGGCCGGCTGGACCTCCGCGCACATATATCTCGGCATAGCACTGATGGCCGTCGCGACTTTGCATTGCGCGGCGAAATTCGGCTGGAACGTGCACACGCTGGCCTATGTGTTGATGAGCGCCGTCGTGTTGAGCGGCATGTTCGGCGTGTACGCCTATTTGAGCTTCCCTCAAAAGCTGTCGGAGAATCGCACCGGCGGTTCGCGCGCCAAGCTATTCGCCGAGCTCTATGCACTCGACAACGAAGGCCGCGAAGTCGCGCGCCATTGCAGTGCGTCGATCAACACCGCCGTCAAGAGCAGCATCGAGCGCACCGCCATCGGCGGTGGCGTCATCAATCAACTGCTGGGGCGCGACCGCTCGTTATTCATATTGGAGGATGCCGGCGACGAATCCGCCAAGAACGGACTGACGAACAACAAGGATCAGCAGGAACTCATCGCCTATGTATCGAATCGGATTCCGCGCGTCGACAAAGGCGTGGAGGCTCCCAATTTGGAGTCCTTGTTGCTCATTTTGTGCCGGCGCCAAGCGGTACTGCGGCGTATCCACCGCGACATCCAGTTGAATGCATGGTTGAAGCTGTGGCTATACGTGCACGTACCGCTGACCATCGCACTGCTGGTGGCATTGAGCATTCATATCCTGACCACCTTCTTTTACTGGTAGCCCCGTGAAGGCGCTCATCCGGTATCTACGGCAGGGACCGGACGGCGTCATCGAAGCGCAGGATTCCGATGCGACGGTCAATGAATTGACCATCGGCAGCGCGGCGGACCGCCAGATACAGCTGATCGGCCGCGAGGTCGGCGCCGATCATGCGGCCATCAGGGCCTCCGGCGGCAAGCTGGCGATTGCCTGTCGCGGCAGATTCCGGGTTCAGATCAACGGCAAGAGCGTCGCCTCAGGCAGCCTCGCGCTCGGGGATCAACTCGATATCGCCGGCCATAAGCTGCGGCTCTTCAAGCCCCCCACCGGATTCGACGTCGCGATCGAAGTGACGCTGACCAGCACGGACGCCAGCGAATTCGAGAATGCCTTCCGCACCGACCTGGACAAAACCTGGCTGTCCAAGCGCAGCGCCGCTTGGTTGCTGGCCATAATCACTTTGTTGCTGGCGCTCGCCCTGCCGCTGCAGTCTGTCTTCATCCATCGCCAAGGTAAACCGACTCCGATTCCCTCGGTTGACGATGCGCTCTGGTCCGCAGGGCCCTTAAGCCCGGCGCATGAGCTCGCCGCCGGAAAAAAATGCAGTGCCTGTCACCAACAGTTGTTCGTGCACGTGCAGGACACTGCCTGCCGCGATTGCCATCGGTCCGTCGCGGATCACATCGCCGCCTCGACCCAAGCCCTCGCGCATCTGGGAACCCAGCAGCGCTGTGCGCAGTGTCACCGCGAACATGACGGCGGTGCTTCGCAAATCGCGGTGCGCGATGACACCCTATGCGTCGGCTGCCACGCCGATCCCGGCGCCTCGTTCGGCTCGATCCCTCGAAAACTCGGCGCGGTATCGGGCTTTGCACGCGGCACTCACCCGGCTTTTTCCATTCAGCTGTTGAAGCCGCCGGCTGGTTCCGAGATGGCGGCGCTGCAAGATTGGGTGCAGAGCCGTGAGCCGCTGGCCACGGCTCGCGAACGATCCAACTTGAAATTCTCCCACCAGCAGCACCTCGACGGCGCGCGGGTGACGCGCGCCCGCGACGGGGGAGTCCTCGGCTGCGCCGATTGCCACACGCTCGAGAACGACGGCCAACATTTCCTGCCGGTCACCATGGAGACGAGCTGCGCCTCCTGCCATCAGCTCACCTTCGACCCGAATGAGCCCACCCGGCAGCTGCCGCATGGCAAGCCGCTGGACGCCATCTACGTGATCGAGGATTATTTCGCACGCAAATACAGCGATCCGACGCTGCCGGTCAAAAAGTCCACGCAAGCTCGCCGTCTGCCGGACAAGGAGATCCCGACCGACTTGGCGGATGTCTGCACGGGTCCTTCATATATATGTGCCAATCGGCGCGCCGCGGCGGAAATCGAAAATCAATTCGCCGGCCGCGGCTGCGTCAGCTGCCATGAGGTCCAGGACAGCCACGCGAAGGACATCCAAGAGCGCTTCCAGGTGATACCGGTGCACCTGACGCAGGATTACTTCGAAAAGGCTCGGTTCAATCATCGGGCTCACGCGGTGCAAAAAAATCTCACCGGTGATGCGGCCTGTTTGTCCTGCCACAAGGCAAAGGACTCCAAGGAAAGCTCGCAGGTGATGATCCCGGACATCGGCAACTGTTTGCAGTGCCACAGCAACCGTTACGTCAAGGACCAGGTCACGGTGCAATGTGTGAGTTGCCACAGTTATCACCCCATGGCAATAATGCAGGCAAACAGCCAGGAACAATAATAAATGGCTATGAAGGGATGGTGTGCGATTTGTGTATCGGCGCTGCTTGCCGCTTGCGGCGGCGGCGGCGCAGCAATCAGTTCCGTCGGCGCCAGCGTTGCCCCCGCGGGCTCGGATTGCACCGGCGGCTGTGCCAACGCCAGCACGTACCTCACCGTCGCTGACGTGCAAACCATCGTCAGCCAAGGCGTCGCAGAGGCGACGGCGCAAAATGCTTTGGCCACCATTGCGGTCGTCGACCGGGTCGGCAACGTGTTGGCCGTGTATCGGATGGGAGCGGCGGCGAGCCATCCGGTCATCATCGGCTCGGAATTCGACGCCTCCGGTAATGCCATCCTGCACAGCGGCTTGGAAGGGATAAAGCTGCCAAGTCCAGGGCTGCTCGCCGGGGCCAACATCGATCATCTCGCCGCAATCTCCAAGGCCGTGACAGGGGCGTATCTTTCCTCCGAAGGCAATGCGTTCTCAACGCGCACGGCCAGCCAGATCGTTCAGGAGCACTTCAATCCCGGCACGGCCAACGCTCCATCCGGTCCCTTATTCGGGGTGCAATTCAGTCAGCTGGCCTGCTCCGATTTTCTGATGCCCGCCGGCATGACGGCGGCGACACCCGGCCCGCAATCGGCACCGCTGGGATTGGCCGCTGATCCGGGCGGATTCCCTCTATATAAGGGCGGCACGGTGGTGGGCGGCGTCGGCGTGATCGCGGACGGCGTGTACAGCTTGGACAAGAACATCGATGACATCGTGGTCGGCACCGACGAAGTCATCGCGTTCGCCGCGGCTTACAACTATGCGGCGCCCGTCGATCGGCGCGCCGATGAGATAACGGCCGGCGGCGTGACCTTGCGCTTCAGTGATGTGTCGGCCAGCGATTTGTTGAGCGATCCTGCTAGCGCGCCCTCCTATACCTCGCTCAGTGGCGTCGGCGCCTTGGTTCCGGTACCCGGCTACGCCGACGGCATGGTGCATGCGGGTACGGCATTTGGACAGCCAGGCTCAGGCATCATCCCGGACGGCGGCGCGAGCTTCCCCGGGTTCAATGCGTACGTTTTCGCCGATTCGCACAATGTACCGCGATATCCAGCGATTGCCGGCACCGACGGCGCCTCCGCCCTGACGCAAGCCGAGGTACATCAGGTGCTCGAATCCGCACTCTCGGTCGCCGGCCAGGCGCGCGCGCAGATTCGCCTGCCGGTGGGAATGACGGCCAGCGTCACCATATCGGTGGTGGACACGAATGGTGCAATACTCGGCATGGTCCGCACTCAGGACGCACCGGTGTTCGGCGCCGATGTGTCGCTGCAGAAGGCGCGCACGGCGGCGTTTTTCTCGTCCAGCGGCGCCGGCGCCTACCTGCAGGCTCTGCCGGATGCCAATTACCTGACGTTTTCTCCGGCAGGTATAACCTTGAACCCGGTGAGCCTGGCGCAATATCTGCCCGCCGCACAGACCTTCCTCGCGAGTCCCAGCGCCTTTACCGACGGCAACATCGCCTACTCAGACCGCGCCATTGGCGATCTGTCCCGCCCTTTCTTTCCGGACGGCATCGACGGCGCGCCTAATGGACCTTTCAGCAAACCCGCCGGCCAATGGAGCATCTTCTCTACCGGACTGCAGCTCGATTTGGCCATCAACGCCATTGTGCAGAACGTATTGTTCGTCAACGGCGCGGCGCCCGCACCGCTGCCGGGATGCGCGGGAGTCGCTGCGATGGGCGCGCCTGTCCCGAGTTTCGCGCAAACCTTGTCCGCGCCGGCCAGTGCCAGGTTGGCCAACGGCCTGCAGATCTTTCCCGGCAGCGTACCCATTTATCGCGGCGCGACCCTGGTCGGAGCGGTCGGCGTGTCCGGCGACGGCGTGGGCCAAGACGACATGGTCGCCTTCCTCGGGCTGGAGCGCGCCAGCCTCGCCCTCAACGGTTCCATTGGCGAGGCGCCGCCCGCACGCCGCGCCGATACCTTGACACCCCAGGGCACGCGCTTGGTGTATGTGCAGTGCCCGCAATCGCCCTTCGTCAACAGCGACCAAGAGAACGTCTGTGCCGGCTTCTAAGCACATACCGGCTTTTAAGAACGCGCGGCACTCGCGAGAACCGGTCGCGCGGGTGCGGCTGACGTTCGTGCGGTTGACGCTGATTTCCGCGCTGTTTTCGATCGCCGCCACCGCGGCGTTGGACGCGCGCGGCGCCGACACGGACGCTGACACCTGCTACAAGGACCCTTCAGGCCGCATCGTCAGACGCCGCCAGCCTGGATTCACGCCGGTACCGTGTCCAACGGAAAAAAACGACATCGAGCAGTCTCGGCGCATGCAACCGGTCGCTCCGGATCAGCCGCAGAATCTACCGGGTCGTCCCGGCCTCTCTGACCGCGGCGCGCCGCCGCCGGCATCGCCGATCCAACGTCCCAGCGTCACCGATTACGTCGATGCCGTGCCGGTGCCCGATCGCTGGCGCATCGTCGACAGCTTGGGCTACACAGAGAGCTTCTTCGATCCCTACAACCGCAATCCGCTGAAGGCCGACAAGCCGTTTCACGGCGATTGGTTTTTCAATGTGGCCGTGTTCTCCGACAGCTCATTCGTATCCCGCAATGTCGTATCCCCTTCCGGGTCGAGTTCGATCGCCAACGCGGGCGAAAACGATGTGTTCGGGCGAACCAAGCAAACGACTTTCTCGCAAACCGTCGGCACGGAATTCGTGCTCTATGAGGGCGACACCACCTTCAAACCGCCTGATTTCGAGTTCCGCTTCGCCCCGGTCTTCAACTTCAACCATGCCTCGGTGAGCGAGCTGCAGCAGTTGAACGTCAACCCCGATGCGGGCGAGACCCGCAACGATGATTTCGTCGGCATTCAGACGGCATTTATCGACAAGCACTTGCGCGACGTGTCGGATCGCTACGACTTCGACAGCCTGCGCGTCGGCATCCAGCCGTTCTCGGCCGACTTTCGCGGCTTTCTATTCCAGGACAATCAGCTGGGAGTCCGCCTGTTCGGCAATCGTGAGAACAATCTATACCAGTACAACCTGGCAGCGTTTCGCCTCATCGAGAAGGACACCAACAGCGGCCTGAACGACCTGGGCCAGCGGCTGCGCAGCGATTATGTGGTGGTCGCCAACTTGTATCGCCAGGATATGCCGGTTTCGGGATTCACTTCGCAAGTCACCGTGATCTACAACCGCGACCGCGAAGGCGATGACGTCCATTACGACTCCAACGGCTTCCTGGTACGGCCGGAGCCCCTTGGCCTGCAAATCGGCCGTGATTACGACGTCGTTTATCTGGGCTACAACGGCGACGGTCATTTCGGCCCGTACAACCTCACGGCTTCCGCGTATTACGCCACCGGCCATGAAACGCCGGGCACCTTCGTGCTGGGCCGGGACGACATCAGCGCCTGGTTCGGCGCCGTCGAGTTGTCGCGCGATTTCGACTGGTTTCGCGGGCGCCTCTCGCTCCTGTACGGCAGCGGCGACAAGAACCCCTTCGACCACAAGGCCACCGGTTTCGACGCCATCCAGGAAAATCCTCAGTTCGCCGGCGGCGACACGAGCTATTGGATCAGCCAGGCAGTGCCGCTGGTGGGCGGCGGAGGCGTGACCATTTCCGGGCCCAACGGTGTGCTCAACGACCTGCGTTCCTCGAAGGATGAAGGGCAGTCCAACTTCGTCAACCCCGGCATCTTCCTCGCAGGCGTGGGCGGCGATGCGGATGTGCTGCCGCAGCTGCGCGCCTCTTTCAATTTCAACTATTTATCGTTCATCGACACCGAGGTGGTCGATGTTGCCCGCGCGCAGGGCGGCGTACCCAAACACATCGGCGAGGATCTTTCCGCATCGCTCATCTACCGGCCCTTGATGTCGCAAAACATCGTGCTGCGCGCCTCGTACGCACGTCTGATCGCCGCGCGGGGCTTCGATGCACTGTTTCCCCACGCCAATCCGAACTATTTTCTTTTGAATGCGGTGTTCGCTTATTAGCTGCGCGGTATGACCATGTTTAGACGCATCCATTCCGTCCGAAGGGCAGCGCTGCTTCGCAAGGCCATGCTGGTCCGCGCGGCAGCGCTCGCCTCGCTGCTCACGTTTCTGTCCATCGGCTGCGGCATGGTCGCGGCGAGCACCAACGATGGCGGCGCCGAAAAGCCGGTCAGCCGCCATTACGTCACGGCCCCGCCTTCTCCGCAGAGCCAGACGCAGGAAATGGCGGAAGCCAAGAGCGCCGGCTGCAAGAGCTGCCACACGCAGTCCGATCAGGCCACCATGCACATGAATCCCGCGGTCAAGCTCGGCTGTGCCGACTGCCATGGCGGCGATGCGTCGATTGCCTTGACCGCCGGCACACCGCGATCTTCGCCGCAGTACCAGGCGATGATGGATCTGGCGCACGTGCTGCCGCGCTATCCCAAGGCCTGGCACTATCCCTCCTCCGCCAAGCCCGAGCGCACGTACACGCTGTTGAACCGGGAGAGCCCCGAGTTCGTGCGCTTCATGAATCCGTCGGATTACCGCGTCGCCGGCGAGGCCTGCGGGGCGTGCCACATGGACATCATCGAAGCATCGCGCCGCAGCCTGCACGGCACCAACGCGATGTTCTGGGGCGGCGCTTCGTACAACAACGGCATACTGGATGTGAAAAATTATATCCTCGGCGAGTCCTACAATCGCAACGGCGTGGGCACGATTCTCAAGGGTCCCAACATCCTCGATCCCAAGGTGGCCTTCGATGCCGAGATCTTGCCGCAGCTCTATCCCTTGCCCGCCTGGGAGACGGTGAAGCCTGCCGACGTGTTCCGCATCTTCGAGCGCGGCGGCCGTAACATCAGCAATCTTTTTCCCGAGACGGGTCTGCCCGATTCCACCGGCGAGCTGCAGAAGCTCGAGGAACCCGGGCGCCCGGACTTCCGCCAATCCAACCGCGGACCCGGCACCGGCGCGCGCATCGGCATCCCGGTGCTCAACATCGCCAAGACGCGGCTCAACGATCCGCATCTGTGGTTCATGGGCACCAATGATCAACCCGGAGACTACCGCCAGTCGGGCTGCGCCTCCTGCCACGTTATATACGCCAACGACCTCGATCCCAAGCACTCGAGCCTGTACGCGCGCTTCGGCCACGACGGCATGTCGCAGACGGTGGACCCCACCATCGACAAAACCACCGCCGCGCATCCGCTGCAGCATGCCTTTACCCGCTCCATCCCCTCGAGCCAATGCATGGTCTGCCACATGCACCAACCGAATCTGTTCATGAACAGCATGCTGGGCTACACGATGTGGGACTACGAAGCCGACGCCCCGACGATGTGGCCGAAAACGCAGCAGTACCCGACGATCTCGCAAACGCGCGCGGTGCTCGACCGCAATCCCGAAGGCGCCGCGCCGCGCGGCAACTGGGCTGATGTGGAGTTTCTCAGGAACGTGTCCAAGCTCAATCCGCAGTTGAAGGACACGCAATTCGCCGACTATCACGGCCACGGCTGGAATTTCCGTGCGGTGTTCAAGCGCGACCGCAGCGGCACGCTGCTCGATGCGGCGGGCAATGCCGTCTCGGACGATGATCCGCAGAAATTCCAGAAGGCCGTGCACATGGCCTCCTCCCACGTCGATGTCGGCATGCAGTGCGTCGACTGCCACTTCTCCCAGGACAACCATGGCAACGGCCACATCTACGGCGAGGCGGCGGCAGCGATCGAGATCGGCTGCAAGGACTGCCACGGCACGGTAGCCAGGTATCCGAATTTGTACACGTCCGGGCCGGCGGCGCTAGGCGGCGGGGTGGATCTTGCGGATTTGCGGACGCCCGACGGCCGCCGCCAATTCGAATGGGTTGGCGGGGCCTTGTATCAGCGCTCCATGGTCGATCCCAATCTGGAATGGAAGATGAGCCTGGTGAAGGACACCGTGACACTGGGCAATCCGAGCTACAACGCGAAGGCGGCGCGCGCCAAGCTCATGAGCCTCGACACCAATACTCTGAAGTTGGGCCAGGCGCTCGACGCCTCGACCCTGGCTCACGGCGACGACAAGATGGAGTGCTATAGCTGCCACACGTCGTGGACACCCAGTTGCGGCGGCTGCCACCTGCCGATCGAGGCGAATTGGAAAACCGCACGCCATATGTACGAAGGCGGGCAGACCCGCAATTACGCCACCTACAATCCGCAGGTGGCGCGCGACGACATGTTCCTGCTGGGCCACCGCGAAACTGCGGCCGGCGGCAAGATCGCCCCGTATCGTTCGAGTTCCGCGCTGGTGCTGTCTTCCACCAACGCCAACCGCGAAAAAATCTACGTGCAGCAGCCGCCGGTGTCGGCCAGCGGCTTCAGCTCGCAGGCGTTCAATCCCCACTATCCGCATACCGAGCGCAAGGTCGAAACCAAGACCTGCAGCGATTGCCATCTGTCGAAGCAGAACGACAACAACGCCATCATGGCGCAGCTACTCATGTACGGAACGAACTTCGTGAACTTCATCGGCTACAACGCCTACGTCGGCGGCCAGGGCGAAATCAACGCCGTGACGGTCACCGAATGGGATGAGCCGCAGGCGGTCATCGGCAGCTACCTGCATCGTTATGCCTATCCCGATTGGTACGCTGCTCATCAGCAGCGCGGTCAGGCGCTGCAGCACGCATCGCAGCACGATGCCGGCGATGCACGCTGCCTGCAGCTGCGCGGCGAGTATCTGTACGTGGCCGAAGGCGGCCGCGGTACGCGCGTCTACGATGTCGCCGGCATCGGCAACAAGGGCATCTCCGAACGCATCATCACCGCTCCCTTCAGCCCCCTGGGCCAGAACACGCACATCGCCTCGGCCGACGCCACCTGTGTAGCGTTGCCTACCAATCAACCGATCAATCCGGCGCGCAACCTGGGCGACAAAATGCGCAACGCCAACCAGGAATCGATCCTGGCGCCGCTCTACACCTATGCCTACATCACGGATGCCAAGGAAGGTTTGATTCTCACCAACGTGAATACCCTGCAGGACGGCGAGCCGCGCAACAATTTCTTGAAGCGCGCCCTCACCTTCAATCCTGACGGCGTTCTGAACGGAGCGAGCCACATCACCATCGGCGGCAACAACCTGTACATCGCGACGCCACGCGGCATCGTCATCATCGATGCCGAGGAGCCGCTGAACCCTCGGGTGATCGCGCAGGTGCCGCTGCAGGGCGTGCAGTCGACGGCGCTGCAGTTCCGCTACCTGTTCGTCACCGATGCGGCGGGCCTCGAGGTCGTCGACGTCACCCACGCGGATGCGCCCAAACTCGTGCCGCGAAACACCGTCGCCATCAAGGATGCGCATCGGGTCTACGTGGCCCGCACCTATGCTTATGTGGCAGCGGGCGCCGAGGGCTTGGTCATCGTCAACGCCGAACGCCCCGAAGCGTTGACGGAACTGTCGAGATTCAATGCCGGCGGCCAGTTGGTCGACAGCCGCGACGTCGTGGTCGCCTCGACCAATGCCTCCCTGTTCGCCTACGTCGCTGACGGCAGCGGTGGCTTGAAGGTGATCCAGCTGTTCTCGCCGGAGTCGCAGCCGAAGTTCTACGGATTCAGTCCCGAGCCCAAGCCGCAGCTGATCGCGCACTATAAGACCGGCAGACCGGCATTGAGCCTGTCGAAGGGATTGGAACGCGACCGTGCGGTCGACGAGACCGGCGGCCAGATTGCCGTCATCGGCCGCCGCGGCGCCAAACCTCTGACTCAGGATGAAGTGCACCGGCTGTTCCTGGACGCGAAAGGCGCGCCGTGGTTTGTGTCCGATGCGGCGGCCCACTGATCCCGTGCCGCTCGAGCGCCGCATGGATTGGCGGATCAAGCTGCTGACAGCAGCCTGCATCTGCGTCATCGGTTTCGCCGCGCACACCCAGACCCCGGTCAATGACTACAAGCACCTAGGCGTCGCGAGCTGCGCCTCGACGGTCTGCCACGGCAAAGCGACCGCCCAGCCCGACCGGCACGTCGCGCTCAACGAGTACCGGATCTGGATCGAACAGGATCGGCACTCGCAAGCCTACCGCGCACTCGAATCCCCGCAATCCAGACAGATCGCCGCCAAGCTCGGCATTGGCAACGCGGCGGGCGCCAAAATATGTCTCGATTGCCACGCCGACAACGTCGCGCCTGCCAAGCAAGGACCGAAGTTTCACTTGAGCGACGGCATCGCCTGCGAGGCCTGTCACGGCGGCTCGGAAAAATGGATCGAGACGCACACCGAGAAGACGGCCACGCACGCCGCGAACATCGAGCGCGGCATGTATCCGAGCGAGCAACCGCTGCGGCGCGCCGAACTATGCCTGTCCTGCCACCTGGGCACCAAGGATAAATTCGCGACGCACGTCATCATGGGGGCCGGTCATCCACGCTTGCGGTTCGAGTTGGAAGCCTTTACCGCCAATCAGCCCGCGCATTTCGTCGTCGATGCGGACTATGTCGAGCGCAAGGGCAAGATCGCCGGCATGAACCTTTGGCTGACGGGACAACTCGAGAATGCCGAGCGGCTCCTGACGCTGCTGCAAAGTCCACTGTTGACGCCCGGCGGCATGATTCCGGAACTGTCGTTCTACGATTGCTACGCCTGCCATCACAACAAGGACAAGATGGTTTGGACGCAGGCGCGCGCCGGCGCCGGCGTGAAGCCCGGTACCTTGCGTCTGCAAAAGTATTCCTTGGTGATGTTGCAGGCGGTAGCCGAGGCGCTCGCATCCCCGGCCGCCGCCCCGCTGAAGGACGCGACCGACGAGTTGGTGCGCGCCGGTCAAACCGACCCCGCCACTCTGCGCGCCGCGGCACAAAAGCTTCTGGATCAGCTGCGTGCAATGGAACCGTGGGCCAAGCGAGGCTACAGCAACGCCGAAGTGGCCGCGGTGCGCAAGGCGCTGTTGCGCTACGCCGCCGAGGACAAAACCAGCGATTTCGGCAGCGCCGAACAGGTGGTGTTGGGCCTCGAGAGCTTGAGCTACTCCCTCGGCGACCATGATCGGCTCAAGGCGCCGCTGGATGCGCTGTTCGCCACCGTCAACAACGGCTCGGACTTCAATGCCGCGCATTTCGCCGATGTGGCGAAACAAAATCTGGGCCGATTCTAGCATGACCGCGATCGCCGGTCTCACCGACCCTGGGAATCGCGCCGGCGAAAATCAGGACAGCATCGGCTGGGATGTCGCGCGATCCGTCGCGCTGGTCGCCGATGGATTGGGCGGTCATGCCAGCGGCCAGATCGCCAGCGGCATCGTCAAAGAGACCGTGCTCAAGCTCGACCACCTGGACTTGAGCGAAGCGGTGATGCAGGCGCACTCGGCCGTGCTGGAGGCCGCCGAGAAAGACGAAACAATGCATGGCATGGCCTCCACCATCGTCGCCATCAAGATCGCGCAGAGCATCGGCCATGTCGTCTGGGTGGGCGATAGCCGCGCGTATCTGTGGCGCGGCAATCAGATCAGCCATTTGACCCAGGATCATTCGGTCGTGGAAGAACTCCGCGCCGAGGAGAAGCTGTCTGAAACTCAAGTCCGCAGTCACCCACAGCGAAATCAGGTGACTCGGGTATTGGGTGCGGGCGAACCGGAGCCCGGCCGGCACGAGTTTCCGATGCATAACGGCGACTGGGTGCTCCTCTGCAGCGACGGATTGCACGGCGAACTGCGCGACGGCGAGATCGCGAGCGTGCTCAAGTCCGCGACCTCGATCGAGGACGCCGTCGCCGGACTCATTGCAGCTTCGCTCGAGAAAGGCGGGCACGACAATGTCAGTGCCGTGCTGGTCGAGTATGATGGACCGACGAGGCGCGCAAAACTGAGCGATGCCACGATAAGCTGGCTGGCGGTATTGGGCGGAATTCTACTGGCAGGTTTGTTGGCGGGCGCCTTGATTTTATTTCGGGGCAAACGATAGGTTTCCTGGCAGACGATAGTGGATGACTGACGCCATGGCTGAAACGCGATTCATTCTGAAACAAATTCCGAATGGCCCGGAAACCGCCATCGTCGGCGTCACGACCGTGGGGCGCAACGAAGACAACACCTTGAGACTGGCTGAAAGCAAGATATCGCGCTATCACGCACGCCTTACACTTCGGCAGGACGCGGTTTTCGTCGAGGACTTGGGCTCCTCCAACGGCACCTTCATCAACGACAGGCGCATCGAGGCGAACAAGCCGCTGCAACTCCACAGCGGCGACCGCCTGCGCTTCGATCGCGATGAATTCGAGTTCCGTGCACCGGCGGAGGCGTCCAACAAGACCGAGATGCGCCCCAGCCCTGGTCCCCCACCCAGTGCGAGCCCCAGTCCCCCACCCAGTGCGAGCCCCAGTCCCCCACCCAGCGCGAGTCCCGGCCCCCCACCCAGCGCGAGTCCCGGCCCCGCGCCCAGTGCGAGCCCCAGCCCCGCGCCCAGTGCGAGCCCCAGCCCCGCGCCCAGTGCCAGTCGCGGCGGCGGCTCGGCGCGGCCTGCGTCGTGGATCGAGGATCCGGACGGCAAACACACCGTATTCATCGCCCCGCCTTCGAAAAGGCCCGCTGCGGTCAAAGCCCCCGCGCCCATTGCACCCATCAGCCATTCTCCCGGCGATGCGCCGTACTTGTTGATCTCCACCGGAGCTAAGGCGGGCAGCAAGATCGAAATGCCGGTGACGGCGGCGGCCAGGCAAACCTGGACGGTCGGCGGCCAAAGCGATCGCAACATTTGTCTGAACGAGACCGGCGTTTCGGCGATTCATGCGACGCTGCGCCGCGACGAATCCGCCTGGCAATTGACCGATGATCTGTCCGTCAACGGCACTTTCGTCAATGACAGGAAGATTTTGCAGTGCTACCTGAGCGATGGTGATCGCATCCGCTTTGGTCCCCTGGAATGCGTATTTTGCATCCCGCCACCCGCCGCGGAGAGCTCCGGCGGCGCGAGCAGGCGCCTGAAGAATGTGGTGCTTTTGGTCGCAGCCGCGTTTCTCGTCACGCTGGCCGCGATATTCGCGGCCTACAAATTTTGGTTGAAGTGACGGGCGGCATCCGCTCGAGATTTACAGCCGGGCGGCCGCTTTGCGCAGCGGATCGATTTCCGTCGGTGCGGATGGATTGGTGATCCGCATTCTGATCTCGGCCTTGCCGAGCGCAATCTCATCGCCATCCGCAAGCTGCGTGGGCTTGGAAATCACCTTCTTGTTGACATGGGTGCCATTGGTGCTGCGCAGATCCTCGATCGTGGCGCCGCCGTAAACCACGATGATGCGTGCGTGGCGTCGCGAAACGGTACTGGCATCGACCACGATCGAACACTCGGCGCTGCGGCCGGCGATGTTTTCCCCCACAGCCAGCGGCAGGGTGCGTCCTTGCCAGATCAACGCTACGCCGGTCGATGCCGCAAGCCCCGCCGAACCCATATTCTCCGAGGCCGCGGACTTCACTGCGGTCGTTACCACGGGGGCTGCAAAGGCATAGCCGGTCTTGTAAACAGTGCGAATGATGCGCGAATCGCGCGACGAGTCGTTGAGGACGGCGCGCAGTTCAGAGACCAGGCGGGTCAAACTGCCGCGCGCCACGTAAACTTGCGGCCAAAGCAGTTCGTCGAGTTCTTCATTGGTCACCACCGCCGGGCGCCTTTGAATCAGCACCTCGAGCAGGGTGTACATTTTCGGTTCGAGGGAAGCCACCACGCCGCCTCGCTTGAGCTGGCGGGAGGTTAGATTCAAAACGCAATCGGCGAACGTCAGTTCCATAAAACGAACACGTAGTTGCGGCGTGTTCAAGCGTACATCACTTCGCGCTGCTGATCGAGGCCCGATGCGCCCGGCCGATTCCTTATGGCCGGGCGCATTTCCTCATCGATCACTTGACATTATTTTGAGCCACAACCGCGTAGGTGTGGCCGAGCTTCGTCTGGTAATAAGCCGACAGTGCTCCGCTGTGCACGTTGTCCACCGCACGCGATTCGGCGCGCACGATGCAGGATCGCTGCATCTGCATAGCCCCCAAGTCCCTTGCATCGCCCTGCTCGCACACCTGCTTCGCGGCTTGGTGAATGCGCTGATACAGGGCCACCGTGCCCGCCTGCGTGCTCAAGTTCAGATCCTCGAACTTGACGGTTTGCGTGCGGACGGAATCGGTCGGTTCGGCGGCAAAAACCTTGGGGCTGAGAAAGGCCGCGGCGATCAAGAAAGCGCCGAGGAAACGGGCTACGATTTTGCTGTTCATGTTCATGGTCATCTCCTAATGATTTGTTGAGGATCGTTTTCTAAAGGGCCTCTGGGACTTTGGCGTTTGGCGCTGCGTCTTCAGGCCTCGGTACTAAAGTTAGTCCGCAAGGCCCCGCCAATCCTTAGGAAGTCCTTAGGAAGTTGTGAATTCCACGGTGCCGAAGGTTTCGCGCGTCGCAACAGCGGCAGCCTACGCTCGGCCCTCGTCGCGCCGGGTCTTTTCGTGATAAAAACCATCTCTGTTCTCGAGTAATCAGTCGCAGGATCTAAAACGTGGCGAGCCAACCGCATTCTTTGAAGCTTAGGATCAGTTCCGCGACCCAGTTGTGGCTCGTACAACCGAACGGCGAACAAATCGGCATTCATCCGTTGTGGCTGCGCGAGCGTTGCCAGGATCCGGAGAGCCTGGATTTGCAGAGCGGCCAGCGCTTGCACGACCCTTCCGACTTCGATTTGGATCTAAGTTATGTCTCGCTGTCGGCGCCGGCGCCGGGTCAACTGCACGTACGCTTCAGCGATGGCCACGAAGCGGATTTCACGGAGCGCGAAATACTGGCTGAGGCGGCCATGCCGCCGGGAGATTATGGCTGTCCGGCGCCGGTATTCTGGGACGCCAAGCTCGCCGACCTGCCGCGGGCGCAATGGCATGAGAATCCCCAAGACGCTCGCGTCGCGCAGTGGATGGAGTCGTTCCTGCGCTTCGGATTCATCATCTTCCAAAATGTCCCGACCGATCCCGAGCAGGTGCTGAAAGTCGCTTCCCATTTCGGTTGGCCGCGAGAAACGAATTTTGGCGTCACCTTCGAGGTGCGTTCCAAGCCCGCGGCCGAGGCCAATGACTTGGGCTATACGCCGATCAAACTGGACCCGCATACCGACAATCCCTACCGCTCGCCCGTGCCGGGTGTGCAACTCCTGCACTGTATTGCCAACGAAACCTCCGGCGGGCTCTCGACGCTGGTCGATGGCTTTACCGTGGCCGAGGCGCTGCGCACGCGCGACCCGGAAGGCTTTCGCATCCTCTCCACCACCCCGGTACGTTTCCGCTTCCGCGACAAGGACACGGAGCTGTTGTCGAGCGCCGTGCCGATCGAGCTGGATGCGCGCGGCAACGTGAGAACGATTCGTTTCAGCCCGCGGCTGGATTTCGTGCCTCTGCAGCCGCCCGATGAGCTGGCGGCTTACTATCGCGCGCGCCGCGTTTTCGACCATGCCTTGCGTTCGCCGGAATTCGAGGTGCGTTTCCTGCTCAACAAGGGCGATTTGGTGATGTTCGACAACTGCCGCCTGTTG
>Ga0302326_10010570_pt1 | contig 20004 bp, 19 predicted proteins | sample Palsa_T0_3_FD_202264 | JGI IMG/M metagenome (GOLD analysis project Ga0302326, IMG submission 202264) | Peat permafrost microbial communities from Stordalen Mire near Abisko, Sweden - Palsa_T0_3 | ecosystem: Environmental > Terrestrial > Soil > Palsa > Peat permafrost | place: Sweden: Abisko...
ACGACATCGAGCAGCAGGTGGGTGAGGTCGACGGGGTCGTGCGCGAGTTCCCGGCCGGCGTCCAGGCGGGCCAGCATCAGCAGGTCCTCGACCATCGCGGTCATGCGTTCGGCCTCGGATTCGACGCGTTCCAGCGCGTAGCTCAGCTGGGCCGGCGCGTCCGGGCGCATCGGGCGGGTCAGCTCCGCGTACCCGCGGATCGCGGTCAGCGGGGTACGGAGTTCGTGACTGGCGTCGGCCACGAACCGGCGCACCTTCATCTCGCTGCCCTGCCGGGCGGTCAGCGCGGCGTCGACGTGATCGAGCAGCCGGTTGACCGCCCCCGCGACCTGGCCGACCTCGGTCCGGTCGGCGGCCTGGCGCGGGTCGATCCGTTCCTCGATCGCCACGTCGCCCTGGGCCAGCGGCAGCATGCTCACCCGGACCGCGGTGTCCGCGACCCGGCGCAGCGGCCGCAGCGTGCGGCGGATGATCAACGCGCCCGCCGCGGTGGCCAGCACGAGGCCCGCGGCCGCGACGACGATCTCGACCACGATGATCTGGTGGATCGCGCGCTGAACGTCACTCAGGGGCAGCCCGGTGATAAGCACGTCGCCCCGGCCCGCCGGCAGGCCGGCCACCCGGAACTCGCCGAGCCCGGCGATCGTCACCGTCCGGGGCGCCCCGCCCGGGTGCACCGAAGCCAGCACCGACACCCGCGCGGGCGCCACCGCGTCGAGCTTCCCGTTGCCGTCCAGCACGGCGGCCGCGGTGACCTTCCCGTTCTCGACCCGGACGCCGAGCGTGCCGACCGCCTGGCCGGGAGCGAGCAGGAACCTCGCCCCCGACGGGCCGGGGCCCGAGCCGCCGCCCTGGCCGCCGGTCGGCGGCGCGACGTGGACCGCCCGGCCGCCGGCCGAGGTCAGCTGGGCGTCCAGCTGACCGATGAGGAAGTCCTGCATCGCGATCACGGTGATCCAGCCGACCGCGGCGCACACCACCGCGAGCAGGGCGACCAGGACGAGCAGCAGCCGGACCCGCAGCGACCGGGAGCCGCGGCGAAGACGGGGGCGGAGGCGGGGTACCACCGTCCGTTCGGTGTTAGTCATTTGCGGGTTTGAGGACGTAGCCCACGCCGCGGACGGTGTGGATCATCGGCGGCCGGCCGGCCTCGATCTTGCGGCGCAGGTAGGAGATGTACAGCTCGACGACGTTGGTCTGGCCGCCGAAGTCGTACCGCCAGACGCGCTCGAGGATCTGCCCCTTGGTCAGCACGTGCCGCGGGTTCTGCATGAGGAAGCGGAGCACCTCGAACTCGGTCGCGGTCAGCGTCAGGTCCGCGCCGGCGCGGCTGACTTCCCTGGTGCTCTCGTCGAGCACGAGATCCCCCACGACCAGGCGGGTTTCCTGGGTTTCCGCGGCGATCCCGGCCCGGCGCAGCATGCCACGGACCCGGGTGACCACCTCGGCCAGGCTGAACGGCTTGGTGACGTAGTCCTGGGCGCCCGCGTCCAGGCCGGCGATCCGGTCCTCGACGGCGTCGCGGGCGGACAGGTAGAGCACCGGCACCTCGAGCGCCTCGGCGCGCAGCCGGGCCAGGACCTCCAGGCCGTCGAAGCCGGGCAGCATGATGTCGAGCACCACCACGTCGGGTTTGAATTCGCGCGCGGCCCGCACCCCGGCCGGCCCGTCCGGCGCCGTCCGGACCGCCCAGCCCTCGTAGTCGAACGCCATCGTGAGCATCTGGGCCAGCGTGCCCTCGTCCTCCACGACCAGGACCCGCATCGGGGTCCCGTCCGGCCGGCTGAGCTGAATCCGCTCGGTCACGACTACCCCATCCCCTCAGGAACAACCGATTAAGGCCGAACGTAACGTGCCATCACCCGCCATGACCAGCATCACGCGTGCCGTGGCCGCTGTCTGGCCACCCACCGTATGACCGGGCCCCGCCACCACCCGGGGTTGGGGGGTCGGGGGTGGTGACGGGGCGGTAGCCGGCCTGGGGGCTGAGCCGGCTAGCTCAGCGGCTGGCTGAGGTCGTAGACCGTCTGCCCGCCGATGGTGATCTTCTTGTAGTGCGCCGCCACCCACTTGGTGATCTGGGCGGCCGCGCCGGCCGAACCGCCGCCCATCGCCATGCCGCCGGAGGCGATCAGGTACCGCACCTGCCCGGTGGCGACGTACTGCTCGAACTGCGCCAGCGTGGGCGAGGGGTCGGTCCCGCTCCAGCCGCCGATCGAGATGACGGCCTTGCCGGTGGCCAGCTCGAGGGTGGCCGCGCTCTGGTCACCGACGACCGCGGCGGCCCACGTCGACGACGTAGCCTTGAGCGCGTCGGTCAGCGCGGTGCTCGTGGTCGCGCCGCCCCCGCCGGACGGCATGCCGCCCGCCCCGTCCGGCCCGGACGTCGTACCGCCCGCTGTCCTGGACCCGGTCGGCGCGGACCCGGTCGGCATCGAGCCGGTCTTGGCCGAACCGCCCGGCCCGGACGTTCCGGTGCCGCCGCGGCTAGCCGATCCCGGCAGTCCGCCGCCGGTCCCCGGTCCGCCGCCGGCCGAGGCGGCGGCCGCGGGACCCACGCTCGGGATGCTGCCGGTGTGCGGGCTGGCCGCGGTGGCCACGCCGAACGCGGCGGTTCCGATCAGCGCGGCCGCCAGGCCGCTCGCGAGCAGGCCGCGTACGGCCAGGCGGGGCCCGATCGGCACGGCCAGGCCGATCCCGGCCACCAGCGTGAGGACGAGGACGAGCCAGCGCAGCTCGGGCTGCCAGCTGCTGGTCCGGCCGAGCAGCACGAAACTCCACAGGCCGGCGGCCAGGACGAGCGCGACGCAGGTCAGGCGGCCGGTGACGGTCGCGCGGCGTACCCAGGCGGCGTGAGCGGCCAGGGCGACGAGCGCGGCGATCGCCGGGGCGAGGGCCACCGTGTAGTACGGGTGGATAATGCCCTGCATGTAGCTGAACACCAGGCCGGTGACCAGCAGCCAGCCGCCCCACAGCAGGGCGGCCGCGCGCAGCCGGTCGGTGCGCGGAGCCCGGCGGGTGAACCACAGCAGGGCGACGAACCCGACCAGCGCGGCCGGAAGCAGCCAGGAGATCTCGTTGCCCATCTCGCTGCTGAACAGCCGGGACAAGCCGGTGGCCCCGCCGAAGCTGGAGCCGCTGACGCCACCCGCCGTGCCGGCGTTGCCGCTGCCCCCGAAGATCCGGCCCAGGCCGTTGTACCCGAAGACCAGCTGCAGGATCGAGTCGTTGCTCGAGCCGCCGATGTAGGGCCGGTCGGAGGCCGGCCACAGCGTGACGATCAGCACCCACCAGCCGGCCGCCACCAGCACGGCCGCGGCCCCGGCGAGCACCTGGCCGATCCGGCGCCGCACCGGGACGGGGCCGGCGAGCAGGTAGGTAAGCGCGAAGGCGGGCAGCACCAGGAAGCCTTGCAGCATCTTGGTCAGGAACGCCAGGCCGATCACCGACCCGGCCAGGACCAGCCAGCGGGTCCGCCCGTCCGCCAGGGCCCGGGTGACCGCGTAGGCCCCAGTGACCATGCACAGGACGAGCAGCGCGTCGGGATTGTCGAAGCGGAACATCAGCACCGCGGCCGGGGTGAGCGCGAGCGCGGCCCCGGCGGCCAGGCCCGCGGCGGAGCTGGCCACCCGGCGCACGGTGCTGTACAGCAACCCGACGGCCGCGATCCCCTCCAGGGCCTGCGGGACCAGCAGCGACCAGGAGTTGAAGCCGAAGATCCGGCCGGAAAGCTCCATCACCCACAATGACGCCGGCGGCTTGTCGACGGTGATCGAGTTGCCCGCGTCCAGCGAGCCGAAGAAGAACGCCTTCCAGCTCTTGGTGCCCGCCTGCACCGCGGCGGCGTAGAAGCTGTTGGCGTAGCCGGAGGCGGACAGGTCCCATAGGTACAGCACCGCGGTCAGGGCGAGCAGGCTAAGCAGGGCCGGGCGGGCCCAGCGCGGCTGGTCCGCCGGACTGCGCCAGATCCGCTCCAGGCGGCGGCGGTCATCCGGCGGGGTGGGCGGGGTGGGCGGGGTGTGGCGCCCGGCGCCGACGTCGTCGGCGGGGCGGTGAGCGGCGTGCCGTGCTGGCAGCAGCTTCGTGGTCATGGCGAAGTCCTCGTCAGATCGTCGATGGGATGTCATAGGGCGAGGTTGACGTCAGCGGCGCCCGGCCGAGTTGCGCGCGTATCTCCGCGACCGGCAGCCGGCCGGTGGCCAGCGCCCGGCCGAGCCGGGCGACGCCGCGCAGGTCGGCCAGGGCGGTGGCGACGATGTCGACCCGGCTGTCGGGGTCGTCGATCCAGTCGACCGGCACCTCGGCGATCCGCAGCCCGGCCCGCTCGGCGAGAACGAGCAGCTCGGTGTCGAAGAACCAGCCGCTGTCCTCTACCAGCGGCAGCAATTGCTGGGCCACCTCCCGGCGGATGGCCTTGAATCCGCACTGCGCGTCGGAGAACCGGGTATGCAAGGTGCGGTGCAGCAGGACGTTGTAGCTGCGCGAGATGAACTCGCGTTTGGTTCCGCGCACGACCCGGGCGGTCCGGGCCAGCCGGGTCCCGATGGCCAGGTCGGAGTGGCCCGACAGCAGCGGCGCGACCAGCGGCAGTAGAGCGGTCAGATCGGTGGACAGGTCGACGTCCATGTAGGCGAGCACCGGCGCGTCGGACGCCAGCCAGACCGCGCGCAGCGCCCGGCCCCGTCCTTTCTCCGGCAGATGGACGGCGCGGACTTCCGCCAGGGCCGCCTGCAGCGTTTCGGCCAGGGCGAGGGTGTCGTCGGTGCTGGCGTTGTCGGCGATGGTGATGCGGAACGGATAAGGAAAAGTGCCGGTCAGGTGGGCGTGCAGCTGCCGCACGCACGGTTCGAGGTCATCCTGCTCGTTGTAGACGGGAATGACCACGTCGAGGACCGGCGGACCAGACGCCGCGTCGCCGGCCGGGTAGGGCGCGGGTCGGTTGAGGGTGATCGTCATGCAGCCAATGTCGCCGCTGCGCTTATCACCAGCCTGTCGCGTTTCTATCGAAACCATAAGTCTGCCCAGGCGCCGCCCCACACGCCCCGCACGCCCCACACGCCTCATACTTGGACATTGCACTCATATCGGCCTGGCGCCAGTCGAGCCGAATTGTATGGTTGCGGCAGCCTGAACACCCCGTTGTGCAGGTTGCCACTTCCATACACGGGCGGACAGCGGACCGGTAGCGTCCGGGCCGGCCGTTCGGCCTGGCCGCAGCGAGATTCGTCGTTTGCGCGTGCGGCGGGTCCGTTCCGATAAAAATTGGGCAGACCGCAGGGGAACAGCCTGCTCAGCACAGACGACGGAGGTACTCGCATGACCACCACCAGCATGGCCGAACTGCCCTCGCTTAAGGGCCAGGAGCTGGGCAGCAGCCCGTGGTTCGAGGTCACCCAGGATCGGGTGTACACCTTCGCCGAGGCCACCGAAGACCGCCAGTGGATCCACCTGGACGTGGAGCGGGCGAAGCGGGAGAGCCCGTTCGGGGGTCCGGTCGCCCACGGCTACCTCACCCTCTCGCTGCTCATCCCCCTGTGGTCGCACGTGCTCACCGTCGTCGACACGACCGCGGTCGTCAACTACGGCCTGAACAAGGTCCGTTTCCCCGCCCCGGTACCGGTCGGCGGCAGGATCCGGCTGACCGCGACCCTGACCGACGTGACGGAAGTAACGGGTGGCCTGCAGGTCACGGCCAGCGCCGTCATCGAGCTCGAAGGCAGCGGCAAGCCCGCCTGCGTCGCGGAGCCCATCTTCCGCTTCCAGGCCCCGAAGGAGCCGTAGCTGCCCCGCAGGGTCGCTCAGCTAGCGGCGCGGGTCGCGGGTCTAGCGGCGCGGGTCGCGGGTCTACTTGATGAGCGGGTCTCGGGGGAGGCCGAGGATCCGCTCGGCGATCTGGTTCCGCTTGATCTCCGACGTGCCGCCGGCGATCGACATGGCCCGGTTCATCAGCACGAGCGTGGCCGCCATCGCGCCCTTGCCTTCCAGGAACGCCGCGTCAGGCCCCGCGAGTTCCGCCATGATCGCGGCCGTCTCGTGGCCGACCTCGGACAGCAGCAGCTTGGCGATGTTGCCCTCCGGCCCCGGGCCGGAGCCCGCCACCGCCCGGTAGGCGCTGCGCTGGTTCAGCACGCCCATCGCCTGTGTGCGGGCGATCTGCCTGCCGACCCGCCCGGCGCCGCCGGCCAGCCGTTCCGGGTGCGCGTCGAGCGCGGCGATGAACGCCTCGCCCGGCATCGTCATGGTGCCGCCGTCGCCGCCGCCGATGCTGACGCTCTCGTTGCCGAGCGTCGCGCGCGCCACGGTCCAGCCCGCATCGACCGGTCCGACGACGTCGGCGTCGGGTACGAATACGTCGTCGAAGAAGACCTCGTTGAAGTCTGAGTTCCCGGTCGGCATCTTCAGCGGGCGGACGGTGACGCCGGGCGCGTGCATGTCGATCACCATCGTGGTAATGCCCTCGTGCTTGGGCGCGTCCGGGTTGGTCCGCACCGTGGCCAGGCCAAAGCTGGCTACGTGGGCGCTGCTGGTCCAGACCTTCTGGCCGTTGATCCGCCAGCCTCCCTCGACCCTGGTCGCCCTGGTCCTGATGCCCGCCGCGTCGGACCCGGCGTCTGGCTCGCTGAACAGCTGGCACCAGGTCACGTCCTGGTTGAGCGCCGGGCGGACCCAGCGCGTTACCTGGTCCGGGCGGCCGTGCTGGATCAGGGTCAGGACGACCCAGCCGGTGATGCCGTAACGGGGCCGTTTGATCCCCGCCGTGGCGAACTCCTGCTCGATCACGAGCTGCTCGATGGCGGACGCGTCCCGGCCCCACGGCTTCGGCCAGTGCGGGATCACGTAGCCGGTCCCGATCAGCGCCTGCTTCCTGGCCTCGCCCGTCAGCTCGCGCAGCCGGGCTACGTCGAGCCTGACCGCCGCCCGGATCGGTTCCGCCTCGGCGGGCAGGTCGATCGCGGCCGCCCGGCGCACGCCGCGGCGGACCAGATCGGTCACCTCGATCGCCGCCTGCTCGGTGTCCAGCACGGCGGCCATCGCCGCGGCCCGGCGCAGGTACAGGTGCGCGTCGTGCTCCCAGGTGAACCCGATCCCGCCGTGCACCTGGATGTTCAGGCTGGCGTTGCTGACCGCGGCCGGGATGGCCAGGGCCGCCGCGATAGCCGCGGTGTAACTGAGCTGATCTCCGTCGACCCCGATCCCGATCCCGGCCCGGCCCGCATCCCACGTGGCGGCCGCCGCCACCTCGGCCGCCACCAGCATGTTCGCGCAATGGTGCTTGACCGCCTGAAAGGTCGCGATCGGGCGGCCGAACTGCTGGCGGACCTTCGCGTACTCGGCCGCCAGCTCGGTGGTCTGGCTGGCGATGCCGGCCGCCTCGGCCGCGAGCACCGCCCGGGCCACAGCGGTCAGCAGCCTGCGCGCACCCGGCAGCACCGTCGCTGGTGCCCCGTCGAGGCTGACCCTGGCCGCGGGCCGGCTCGGGTCCAGGTTGGCGGGGACCTCAGCCCGAACGCGGCCGGCCGACTTCTCGATCACCAGGACGTCCTCACCCGCCGGGACCAGCAGCACGTCCGCCAGGTGACCGCTGATCACGACGCCGGCCTTCCCGGTCGCGGCACCGTGGGCGAGCCGCACCTCGCCGCCCAGGGCAACCGCGCCGATCACGCTGCCATCAGCCAGCCCGGGCAGCAGCCGCTTGCGCAGATCACCGGGCCCGGCCGCAGCCAGCACGGCGCTGGTAACCACGGTCGGGACGAACGGCCCCGGTGCGAGGTAGCGGCCCATCTGTTCGGCCACGACCAGCGTCTCGAGCAGCCCGAAGCCCGAGCCGCCGTGCTCTGGCCGTATGTGCAGCCCGAGCAGGCCCAGGCCGCTCAGCTCACCCCAGAAGGCCGGCCGCGCGTCCGCCTGGGCCGTCGTCAGCAGGTTGCGGGCCGCCGCGCGGGACTGATGCTTGGTCAGCAAGCCGGCGACGGTCTGCGCGAGGGCCCGGTGCTCTTCGGTAATGGCGATCGACATAGCTAAATAGTTCCTTGTTTATACGGTGCTGGCTATCAAGGGGCTGGCTCTCAGCGGGCCCGGGGCAGCGCGAGTGTCATCTGCGTGCCGTGTTCCGGCCGGCTGCTCGCGGTCAGCCGGCCTCCGTGCGCCTGGGCCAGCTCGGCGGCGATCGCCAGGCCGATGCCGCTGCCGGAGATCTGGGCCGCCTGCTGTCCGCGCCAGAACCGGTCGAAGATATGGGGCAGGTCACCGGCCGGGATGCCGGAACCGGTATCGGTGACCCGCAACATCGCCTCCTTGCCGTCGTGGCTGGTGCTGATGGTGACGTGGCCGCCCGCCGGGGTGAACTTCAGCGCGTTGGTGAGCAGGTTGGTGATCACCTGGTGCAGCCAGTGCGGATCGGCCGAAACCGGAATCGGGGCGAACTGCCGGTCCAGGGTGATCCCGGCCGCCTCGAACCGGCCGGCCAGGCTGTCGGCCGCCGCGGCGGCGAGGTCGGCCAGGTCACAGTTCCGCCGGGACAGGTTCAGCGCGGCGGCATCGGCGGCGGCCAGCGTCTGCAGGTCGCCGACCATGCGGGCCAGCCGCAAAACCTCGTCCCGCAGCGAGCCAAGCACGGCCGGGTTGGGCTCGGCCACGCCGTCGAGCAGGGCCTCGTGGCCAGCCTGCAGGATAGCGATGGGAGTGCGAAGCTCATGGGCGACGTCGGCGACGAGGTTGCGGCGGATTAGCTCCTGCCGGTCCAGGGCACCGGCCATCTGGTCGAAGGCGATCGCCAGCTCGCGTAGCTCGCCGGCGGCACGGATCTCGCCCGCCCGCGCGGTGCGGTCACCGGCCGCCATCGCCCTGGTCACCGTGATCAGCCGGGTGACCGGGCGGGTGATCCGGCGCGCCACGGCGAGCCCGGTGAACAGCGCGACCAGCGCCGCCAGCCCGGCGGCCCCGGCGATGGCCCGCAACAGCGCGTTCTTCAGGCTGCGGTCCGCGGCGTTGAGCCCGGAACGAGTAAACCGGGCCACCGCCGTGCCCACCCGCTGGCCCCGGACCACGATCGGGTGGCTCGACTGCGGCCCTTTCGCGGCGGTGAAATCCGCCGAGGACGCGACGGTGTGACCGGCCTGATCGCGGATCTGGACGGCCGCGCCGGTGCGTTCGGCGTTGTCGAGGACCGAGGAGAGGTCGGTGGAGTCCCAGGTGCGGCCCTGGCTCCATACGGCCGCAGCGCCGACCGCGAACCCGCTGGTCAGTTCGGTGCGCTGCTGGTTGGCCAGGGTGGAGACGTCCGCCGCCGCGAACGCCGCGGTGAGCCCGGCGAGCAGCGCGACCGCGGCCAGCGCCACCATCAGGAAGGCCAGGGCGAGCCGCAACCCGAGCGTGCCGCCGCGGGCCGCCCGGGCAGACGCGCCAGGGTGGTCAGTCATCGCGGGCCAAGCCGAGCCGGTAACCGCCGCCCAGGACGGTCTGCACGATCCTGGGCTGGCCCGGATCGTCCTCGACCTTACGGCGCAGGTTCTTCACGTGTGAGTCCACGGTGCGCTCATAGCCTTCGAATTCATACCCCCGCACCCGGTTGATCAGCTCGAACCGCGAGTACACCCGGCCCGGGACGCTGGCCAGCGCGAAGAGCACGCCCCATTCGGTTGGGGTGAGGGCGACCGCTGAGCCGCGCACCGTGGCCAGACGCTGCGGTTCGTCGATGACCAGCTCGCCCTCGCCGTAGCTGGCGACGCCCTGGGGGACCGCCGACCGGCCGCGACGTAGGATCGCCTGCACCCGCAGGACCAGTTCCCGCGGGCTGAACGGCTTGGTCACGTAGTCATCGGCGCCAAGCTCGAGGCCGCGGATCCGGTCCTCCTCGGAGCTCTTGGCCGTCAGCATCAGGATGGGCGTGGCCGACGTGCTCCGGAGCTCGCGGGCCACGGTCTCGCCGGGCACGTCAGGCAACCCGAGATCGAGCACCACCAGGTCTGGCGACGCGGTGGCCGCCATGGTGATGGCCTCGGCACCCGAGCCGGTCGACAACACGGTGAACCCGGCCCGCTCCAGGTAAGACCGGACCAGGTCACGCAGTTTGCGCTCATCCTCAACGACCAGCACCGTCGACGCCATCGCCGCTGTCCGCCTTTCCGCTCCGCCAGCCCGACGGCTGGCCGTCTCCACACCGTCACCATGCCAGCTTCACCGGTCCCGCATGCCCACCGGGTGCACTCATGGTGACAGCACTGGCCGCTGGGACGCTTTTAGGTGGCTTTAGGGGATGAAGCCGATGACCGGAACCGACCTGATCGTGGCCGCACCGTGGATCATCTTCGCCGTCGTGCTGGCCACCATCTGTGTTTTCCTGCTCCGCTCACGCCGCGCGTCCCGGCCTGACCGGCACAAGCCGACCTCCGAGCCGCCCCAGAAGGAAGAAAGATGCCCGCAGCAGAACAACGAAACCCCGCGGTCATGACCGCGTCCTGCCCGCCGATGCGCGGATGACCGTCCTCGCTCGAGCGGTTCGGAATGCCGCTCATCGTGCTATGCCGGTTCGTTTCGTCCTATGCCGGTTCGTTCCCGGCCGTCAGCGGGATGATCGAAGTAATCCGGCGGATCAGATCCCGGTCAGCCGATTCGGAGCGGAAGCGTGCGCGGTCCGCGGATCTGACCCGCGGACCAGGTCACCCCGCCGGGGTCGTCGAGGGTGAACGCCGGGATCCGCTCGAGCCAGACCTCGAGGGCGACCCGGAGCTCCATCCGGGCCAGGTGCGAACCCACGCAGCGATGGATGCCCAGGCCGAAGGCGGCGTGCCGGTTGACCTCCCGGTCGATGACGACGTCGCCGGCCTGGTCGAACTGCGCCGGATCACGGTTCGCCGCCGGGAACGACAGCAGAATCCAGTCCTCGGCCTTCATATTGACACCGTGCCAGTGCATGTCCTGCTTGACCAGCCGCGCCATCGTGACCGGCGCGTAGGCCCGGAGGAACTCCTCCATCGCGGTCGGCAGCAGCCCGGGTTCGGCGACTAGCCGCTCACGGTCGCCGGGAGTCTTGGCCAGATGCCACAAGGACGCGCCGATGGCACTCCAGCTCGTGTCGATGCCGGCGATGAGCAGCAGCGCCATCGCGCCGGTGACCACGGACGGGTCGAGCTTGCGGCCGTAGAGCTCGGCGTTGATGAGGTAGGTCGTGAGGTCGTCACGCGGTTGGTCCAGGTGATCGTGGACCTGGGCGAGCAGGTAGTCGAACAGCCGTGAGACCCGCTCGATGCGCTCATCCGGCGGCAGGTTGATGCCTTCGAGCAAGTCCTCGACAAACTCACGGAACTGCGGCCCGTCCGCCGGGGGGAAGCCGAGCAGGTCCGCGATGACCCGGACCGGGATGTGCTGCGCGTAGTCATGGGCCGCGTCCACCACGTCCCGCCCCTCGAACGAGTCGATGAGCGAGTGGCAGAACGCCCTCGTCGCCGGTTCGCACCGGGCGACGGTCTTCCTGGTGAACGCGGGCAGCAGCAGCTTGCGGGCCTCGTGGTGAAACGGCGGGTCCGAGGAGATAGGCGGCGATCCGCCGATCGGCGCCAGCTCGCGGGGTGGCCGGAAGTTGCTCAGGATGATCGACCGCGAGGAGAAGCGGTCGGTGTCGTACGCGATCGCCGCGACGTCTTCGTAGCGTGTCGGCAGCCAGGCACCGCCGAACCGCTCGGTGCGGGCGATCGGGCAGCGCTGCCGCAGGTCGTCCTGGATCGGGTAGGGATCGGCGGACCACTCCGGCTCGAGGTGGGAGAAGTCGGTCGCCCAGTCTGCGACCGGCCCGGTGATGATCTCGCTGCGGGTGCCGATTATCTCGTCTTCGCCAGTCCCCTGGGGCTGGAGGGTGAAGCGGTCGTCGGCGGCCATGTCACCTCTCCTCGAGCAGCTCGACGGCGCGCTCGGGGCAGTTGAGAGCGGCCAGGCGGGCGTCACGCTCCGCCTCCGGCGGCACGGCGCCGTCGGAAAGCACCTGCCCGTAGCCCTCGTCGTCATCCCGGAACAGGCCGGGGGCGAGGTCGTAGCAGCGGCCGTGCCCTTGGCAGAGCTCGGGATTGATCTGTACTTTCACCGTGCCGCTCCTGTCTGTGCGGTGAGGGGCCGGAGCGACCCGCACAAGTTCGGCGAGCCAGTCACCGCGTCCGGACTATTCACTTTATTCGTCAGCAACGGCCAGCGGCTAAGTCGACGTGGCTGTCGTGCGGTGTCCATCCGGCCGTGGGCGGGACCGGGCAGGAGAATCTTCCAGGTGGCCGGTTCGTCCGGGGCCGCGGTGTAGGTCAGCACGCACGACAACCCTGCGCCTGCGTCGAGGGCGTACCGGGTCTGGTGATCCGCGTGAGTTCTCTCAACGGTCATCTTGAGCCTTCGATCTTGATGGGGATGCTAGCCCTAGGCACGGACCCAGGCCGGGTCCGCCTTTCCTAGCGTGTAGGTCACCGCGGCGCCGAGGATGATCACGACCGCGGCAATCAGGAGCGGGTAGTAGGCCTGGGTGTGGCGGATCAGCGCGGCACCGACGAAAGCGCCCGCGAGCATGGTGACTATCGCGAGGAGCCGGCGGCCGGCCTTGGAGCCGGTGCCGCCGGCCAGGGCGCTGTCGGCGGCGATCCCGGTGATGGTGAGGGTGAGCACGGTGGTGGTCAGGTCGGGTACCGCGATCTTGCGGGCGGAGGCGTTCTGGATGCCCATGGCGATGCCGAGCACCGCGATGAGGGCGTAGCGGTAGCCGGCCGCCAGCGGGCTGCCGGCCGCGGCGAGGATGACGGAGGCCGCCAGGAAGAAGCCCTGAATCACGGCGGCGGAGCTGTGCAGGCGGCCTCGGTGGTCGCTGTACCGCGAGCCGAGTTTGCCGCCGAGCAGGGCGCCGAGGAAAAACGATGCCACGGCGGCCAGGGATGCGAGCACCGAGAATCCGGGGACGCCGGCCAGCGCGAAACCAAGGAACACGACGTTCCCGGTCATGTTGGCCACGAAGACGTGCCCGAGAACCAGGTAGCTGAAAGCGTCGACCAGACCCGTGACCAGCGTCATGCTGAGCAGCAGCGGTGGCAGCGGGCCGTGCCTGCCGTCGCGATCCGGGATGATCGTGTCGCGGATATCCGCGAGGAAAGCTGTGCTCATCGGGCTGTTCTCCTTGTCGCGTGTCTCCTTGTCGCGTGCGCTAGGTAGGCCGCTGTGGCCTGCTCGCTGCGGGTCACGTGCCGGATCGCCACGACAAACCTCTCTCGGCTGGAGTCGGGAATACCCTCTCAGGATCACGCGCTCGCTGCCATCGTGTCCAACGATTGATATCGCTCAGCATCATCGATGCCATTGATGGCGAGCGGGCGGGGACTTAGCCTGGATCCGTGGAGATCCGTGACCTGGAATACTTCCTCGCCTGCAGCAAAGCGGGGACCTTCACCGCCGCCGCCCGCGAAGTCCACATCGTCCAGTCGGCCATGTCCAGCGCCATCGCCCGCCTCGAGCATGATCTCGGCGTGTCCCTGTTCGACAGGTCCGTCACGCCGGTAGCCGTCACCGAGCACGGAGCGGCCTTGCAGGCTGCGGCCCAGCGCATACTCGATGCCATGCAAGCGGCCCGCGACGATGTCGCGGCAGTCTCCGGCCAGGTCCGCGGCACCGTCATCCTGGGCTGCACCCTCAGCACGGGCCCGCTTGACCTCGGTGCCGTCCTCGCTGACCTCCGTGACCGCCACCCAGACGTCATCATCAAGCTGCGCCAGTCGCTGACCGGTTCCGCAGGAAACCTGCAAGCCGTCCAGGACGGCTCGATGGACATCGCGCTCACGGCCGGCACCCTCCAACCGGGATCGGGCCAGCCGGGATCGGGCCAGCCGGGATCGGGCCAGCAACTGCGCGGGATCATCCTCACCCCGCTGGTCAGCGAGGCGCTGGTCTTCGTCTGCCCGGCAGATCACCCGCTGAGCCGCCGGCCGAGCGTGACGGTAGCGGACCTGGCGGACGAGACAATCTTGCGGTTCCCGCCCGGCTGGAGCGTCCGGGACACCGTCGACCACGTCTTTGGCACCGTCCCGTCGGCCATCGAGATCGCCGACTACACCCTGATGCTCAAGCTCGTCCAGGGACATTTCGGCACGACCCTGATGCCGGCGTCGGCCATCGCAGCCGGGCCCGCAGGCCCCCGGGCCGTTCCGGTCGACGATGCCCGGCTGCGCTGGAACCTGTCCGCCGCCATCAGCGCCAGCCGGCCGCGCACCGCCGCCACCACCGCCGTGCTCCGCGCGCTCAGCCGGGCGGCCCCACCTCGTTCCGGCTAGCAGCAATCAGGAAACTCCAGACAGCACCTACAGACAGACGGTACGGCGGCGGCTAAGGTTTAGAGCCGGAGAGGGCATCGCCGAAGGAGGTCTAAATGGCATCCAATCCCCGCACCACAAATGACAACGAATCGGGCGGCAGCGACCTGTTCGGACACGAGGCAGGCGGCACCGACGAACTGGGACACGAGGCAGGCGACACCGACGAACTCGGACACGAGGCAGGCGACACCGACGAGCTCGGACACGAGGCAGGCGACACCGACGAGCTCGGACACGAGGCAGGCGACACCGACGAACTCCGGCCCAAGCCGTAAGACGAGCGGAACCTCCAACGCGGCGTCCTGCTTCGGGTAATACGCGGCCACATCCCGGTTCTCCCTCACCACCGGTTGCGATGCCGGGCCGAGCATAGACGAGTCAGGTCTGGCTGGCCGTCGGCCCGGTGGACTGTTCTGACGGCACCAGCAGGCTGCGGATGTGGTTCGGGGTGGCCAGCGTGTGGTGGCAGATCGCCTCGACGAACGCGGCGGTGATCGGGTCCGGGCGGACGCGGGTGTAGGCCGACAGCATCCGCCGCACGGGCGGATCGGGGCGTCGCAGCACGCCATCGAAGACGGGCGGGACGACGTTGCCGGGCAGCAGGGTGACGCCCAGGCCCGCGTGGGCGAGGTTCAGCGCCGAGGGGGCCTGTTCGGTACGCACCGCGGCCCGCGGTACGAAGCCGGCGTCGGCGCAGGCGGCGTCCAGGACGTCGGCCAGGCCGCTCGGCGGGGTGAAGTGCACCCAGTCGTGGTCAGCTAGGTCGGCCAGGCGCACGGCCATCCCGGTGCCCGGCAGCTGCGTGCCGGGGGCGGCCGCCAGGACGAACTCCTCGGCCCCGATCGCGCGCACCGGCCCGTCCCAGGCGGGTGGGACGGGGCCAACGGCGAGGTCGGCCTGCCCGGCTTCCATGGCCGCGATCAGCTCGTTGGTGTGCCGGAACTCCGCCAGCCGCACCTGCACGTCGGGGTAGGTGCGGCGCCAGGTCGCCAGCGCGGCGGGCAGCACGCCGATGCTGATCGAGTACAGCGTCCCGACGTGCAGCTCGCCGGCGTCCAGGCCGGAGGCGCGCAGGGCCGCGCTGGTGGCCCGCTCGGCGTGGGCGAGGCTGGCCCGCGCGTGCGGTAGCGCGGTGCGTCCGGCCGGCGTCAGCCGGACCCCGCGCGGCAGGCGTTCGAGCAGCGGCCCGCCGAGCTGCCGTTCGAGCGTCTGGATCTGGTGGGACAGCCCGGGCTGGCTGACGTGCAGCCGGGCGGCCGCCGTGGTAAACGAACCCTCATCCACCACGGCGACGAAGTATTCGAGTTGACGAAGCGACACGGTCATGCACGCAGCTTATCGAAACAAGAATATCTATTCATTAGACATATAAACGGAACGACACCAGGATTGAGCCATGACTTCTCCGCATGCGTTGCACCGGCCGGCGCCGTCCGGCCTCGATCTGCGCATGCTGTGCCTGCACGGCTACCATGGCTCCGGCGCGATCCTGCGCCAGCAGATGGCTCCGCTGGCCGCGACCTTCCCCCCGGACGTTGAGCTCGTGTACGCTGACGCGCCCTCGCTGTCTGTCGGCGACTTCGGCTGGTGGCACGAGGGTTTCCGCGGCTGGGAACGCAGCCGCGACTGGGCCATCGAACTGCTGCGCACCGGGCCGCGCGTCGACGGAATCTTCGGTTTCAGCCAAGGGGCCGCGCTGACGGGACTGCTGGCCGGGCTGCGTGACTGCGATCCCTCGATCCCGCAGTTCCAGTTCGCGATCATGATCGGCGGGTTCACCAGCACCATGGCGCACACCAGACTGTTCCGGCACAAGCTCACGGTCCCGTCCGCCCACGTGACCGGCCGGGCCGACGTGATCATCCCCCGGCGCGACTCGCTGCTGCTCGCCGACCGGTTCGCCGCGCCGCTGATCATCGAGCACCCCGGCGGCCACGTCATTCCCGGCGAGCCCGCCGTGGCTACGCCACTCGCCGGCTTCCTGGCCAGATTCGGCCGCGGCGACAGCGCCGGGCCAGCGCTCGGGGAATCCGGGAGAAGCCGGTGAGCGAGGGGGCCATCCAGAACCTGATCGCGGCCTACGCCGAGCTCGTGGACGACGGCGATTTCGCGGGCCTCGGCGCCCTGCTCGCCGACGCCACCTTCACCGGCAGCGGACCGCCGGTCAGCGGTCCGGACGCCATCGAGGCGATGTTCCGGGACACGCTGATCGTCTACGCCGACGGCACCCCGCGCACCAGCCACGTCACCACGAATATCGCCATCGCGGTCGACGAGGAGGCGGGCACGGCCGTCGCGCGGTCGTACTTCACCGTGCTGCAGGCACTGCCCGACCTGGCCCTGCAGCCCATCGCCAGCGGCCGGTACCACGACCGTTTCGAGCGCCGCGGCGGACCATGGCGCTTCACGGCGCGGCGCGCCACGGTCGAGCTGGTCGGCGACGTGAGCCGCCATCTGCGCCACGCGCAATAGACCTTCCTCGCGTAGCCCTGAGGCGGCTCCTGGTGCCCTAGCATTTCCCGGTCGCGGCGGAGAACGCGCTGATGGCGCTGTTGCCCTCTTCGAGCTGCGGGACGGCGCCGCTCGCGTCGCCTCCCGCGATGGCGGTTCCTGCGACCGCGTAGTCGGCGGTGAGTGTCTTCCACGCGCCGGGGTCGACGGGAGGCAGCGGCAGCGCGGCGGCGGCAATGGCGTCCGAGGCGAGCTTGCGGCCGGCCTTCGCGACTCCGGGCAGGTTGTTAGCGCTGGCGTCCGCGGACAAGGCCCCGGTGTCCGCGTACAACGCCTTCACCGACGCCGCTCCGTGCTGGGCCCAAGCCACCTGCTCGGAGCACGCGATCCGGGCGGAATCGGCTGGCGCGGCGGCGGTGGTGGCGGCGGCGGCCGGGCTCGGGGTACTCGGGGTACGGGCCAACACGCTCGCGCAGCCGGTGAGAGCGGCTACGGCCAGGACAGGTCCGGCCAGGATGACAACGATCTGGCGCTTCATATCGCATCCTCCCAAGACCCGCCGGCGGCCTCGTGGAGAGCGACCGATCCCTGTGGACCCGGCTGTGACACAAAGTGCATGGATGGTTACTGAATGTACCACATCATGATCAGGCCCCTGCTACCGGAGATCGCTGACTAGCGCCGGCCCGTGTCGGCGAAGTGTTCGTGGCCGAGGACGGCGAGCAGCTGCAACTTCTCGTATCCCTCGGTGCGCGGTGGAGCGGTGAGCACGAGCAGTGCCTGCGACTGATCCTCGGTGAAGAGCACTTGGCAATCCAGCTCGATCGGGCCGAGCTGGGGATGGATGAGCGTCTTGTGGTCCTCGAAGCGCTTCGCGACCTCGTGCCGTTCCCACAGCTCGGCGAACTCCGCGCTGGCCTTCTGCAGCGTCCGCACCAGCTCGCCCGCCCGGGACCGCCGTCCCATCGACCCGTAGGCGGCGCGCAGGTTCGCGACCTGGGCCCGGCTCTGCCGGTCGCGGTCGTGCTCCGGGTAGCGCAGCCGCTCGGCGGGAAGGGTGAACCAGCGGTAGATCTCGCTGCGGGCCAGGCCGGTAAAGCCCGACTTGTCGCCGAACAAGGCGTCGGCCATCCGGTTCTGGACCAAGGTTTCGCCCAGATTGGACAAGATGAGCGCCGGGGTGTCATCGAGGCGGTCAAGCACCCGAAGCAGCGCGGGAGCGACATGCGCGGCGGCCGATACCGACGCCGGGGCGTTGTGGCCCGCCACCTGGAACAGGTAGTCGCGCTCGTCGCTGGTCAGCCGCAGCGCCCGGGCCAGCGACGCGAGCATCTGCTCGCTCGGCTGCGGGCCGCGCTGCTGCTCAAGCCGGGTGTAGTAGTCGGTCGACATGGCCGCCAGGGCCGCGACATCGTCCCGCCGCAGGCCCGGGGTCCGGCGCCGCGCGCCCGCGGGGATCCCGACGTCCTCAGGCTGCAGCGCCTCGCGGCGGCGGCGCAGGAAATCCGCCAGTGCGGTCCGGTCCATGTTCCCATTATCAGCGCTTGCCGGCCGCGAACCAGGGATCGCGGATCCCCCGATAAGCGCTCTCTGCACCCACCGCAGCCAGCCGACGATACTCAAAACATGAACATCGCAGGAAACACCATCTTCATCCCCGGTTCCACCAGCGGCATCGGTCTCGCCCTCGCGCTCGCGCTGCAGGCCAGGGGAAACACCGTCATCGTCGGCGGCAGGCGCGCCGACCGGCTCGAGCAGATCGCCGCGCAGCACCCGGGTATCGACACCGTGCCGATCGACACGACGGACGCCGCCAGCATCGAATCCGCCGCGAAGGAGGTGCTGGCGCGGCACCCGGACCTCAACGTCCTCGTCACGATGGCGGGCATCATGCGCATCGAGGACTGGCACCAGCCCGAGTCGTTCCTCGCCTCCGCCGAGTCGGTCGTGACGACCAACGTGCTCGGCCCGATCCGCCTCATCGCCGCCTTCATCCAGCACCTGCAGGAGCGGCCGGACGCCACTATCGTCACCGTCTCCTCGGGCCTGGCGTTCGCGCCGCTGGCCGCCACACCCAGCTACAACGCGTCGAAGGCGGCGATCCACATGCTCAGCGAGTCGCTCCGGCTGCAGCTCGCCGACACCAGTGTGAAGGTCGTGGAGCTCGAGCCGCCGTCCGTTCGGACCTCATTGCTGCCCGGCCAGGAGGACAGCGAGTTCGCGATGCCGCTCGAGGAGTTCGTGGCGGAAGTCGTCGCGCTGCTCGGGTCGCAGCCCGACGCGAAGGAGATTCAGGTCGAGCGGGTCAAGTTCCTGCGCTACTGCGAGGCTCGCGGCGACTACGACCAGGTCGTCGAGACGCTCAACGCCTCCGACCCGCACGGGAAATAGCCAGGCGAATGCGGCCCACGCTGAGCGCGAACTGGATCAGCGCGGGTCGGTGAACCGGGGCGGGCGCTGGTCGAACTCCGCGGCGACCGCCTCGGCCTGGTTCGGGCTGCCGATGAGGGCGTCGATCTCCTTCTGCTCGGCGGCGAAGCCCGCCTCCAGGTCCACCCGGCCCGCCAGGTCCAGGAGCCGCTTGGCCGCCCGGATGGCGTGCGGGCTGCGGCCGGCGACATGGCGGGCCAGCTCGAGGGCGGCCCGGCGCGGATCGCGATCGACCCTGGTCGCCAGGCCGAGCGCCACGGCCTCCTCGCCGCGCACGACCCGGCCGGAGAAGGTCAGCTCCTTGGCCACATCCCGGCCGACGAGCTCAGGGAGCAGCTGCGAACCTGTCATATCCGGCACCAGGCCCCACCTGATCTCCAGCACCGACATCCTCGCGTCCGGTGCGACGATCCGGATGTCGGCGCCGAGCGCGATCTGCAGGCCGCCGCCGAGCGCATTCCCGGTGATGGCCGCGATGACCGGGACGCCGATCTCGGTCCAGACGTAGGCCGCGCGCTGGCCGGTCGACCGGGCCGGCCCACGGCTCGCGGGCAGGTCGACCTGGGCGCTGAGACGAGTGCCGTTCCGCATCGCCTGGAACATGCCGAAGTCCAGGCCCGCACAGAAGTCCGGCCCGTCACCTGACAGCACCACCGCACGGACGCTGGGTTCGGACTTGAGCCGCTCGCCCGCCGTGACCAGGCCGGCGAACATCGCCGCATCCAGGGCGTTGCGCTTGTCCGGCCGGGCCAGCCGGACGTCGGCCACCCCGTCCGTGATCTCCACCGTGACC
>Ga0302326_10010573_pt1 | contig 20001 bp, 20 predicted proteins | sample Palsa_T0_3_FD_202264 | JGI IMG/M metagenome (GOLD analysis project Ga0302326, IMG submission 202264) | Peat permafrost microbial communities from Stordalen Mire near Abisko, Sweden - Palsa_T0_3 | ecosystem: Environmental > Terrestrial > Soil > Palsa > Peat permafrost | place: Sweden: Abisko...
GCCTTCCAGCTGCTCCCGGACCGGTAAACGAGCATTGCCGTGCTCCCGCTGAAGCCGACGGCGGTGCAGCTGGCGGCCGAACTGCAGGCGATGTCCTGCAGCTCGCCTGTCTGGGCGCTGCCGCGAAGCGGCGCCTCGGCGGCGGTCCAGCTGGCCGCGCCTGACCCGCCGCTGCCGCCGGAGCCGCCGCTGCCCGACCCGCCCGAGCCGCCGCTGCCCGAGCCTGATCCTTTCTGCTTCGCCAGCTTGAGCCAGTTGAAGCTGGCGTAGTAGCCGTTCAGCGCACTCCAGGTCGTGCCGCTGGCCGAGACGGTGATGGTGTTGAAGCCGCGGGCGCCGTCAGTGTCGGACGGATCGCCCTGGTTCAGCGTGGTGATCGTCCAGCCCGCCGATGTCCTGGCGACTTTTGTGACGACGGCGACCTCGGTGCGGCCGCCGTTCTGCTTCTGCTTGCTCCGCCCGCCCCACATGGAGATGATGTCGCCGGCCGCCGGGAGCCTGCTCGCCGAGCCTGACGTCGTCACGCCGATCGAGTACTGCGCGCCGGCGAGGGTCACGAACTGGCCGGCCTCCTCGTCGGCGAACAGCGTGCGGCCGGTCATCATGTACAGGAAGCGGTTCGCGAGCTCGGTGCACTGGAATCCGGCGTAGCTGTCGAACGGCGTCTTGCCCGCCTTCGCGGACTTGGGGGCGCAGGCGTAAACGTCCTTGTAACTGCCCAGGCTGGTGCCGTCGTAGCCAGCGCACCAGGCCTTGCCCGTCCCCTCACCCGGCGTGAACGTGGTGCTCGTGCTGGCAGCCGCAGGCAGCGCCGCGGCCGCGGCAGTCAGGGCGAACGCGGCTGCCGATGCGGCCGCAACCTTCCGGCCGGCGCCGCCGTGGCGTCTGGCTGGGCTGGCGCTTCGCCCGCGATCGTGCATGCTCGTTGTCTCCCGTGTTTCGAGCGCGTCCCCCGGTCTGGCACCCGGCCGTCGGCCAGTGGGCGCGGCGGCGCCGGCACGCCGCGCTGGCAGCCCGGATGCCGGGCCAGCACACAGCTATATCGGTGACGCCCGGGGAGTGTTACGGGCTGAGACTCAGCCAGGCAGGCGGGCCTGCACGCGGCCCAGTGCCGCCGTCACGCAGCCCGGCTGCTCGACCCAGGGGAAATGACCGGCGTTCCCGGCGACGGTGACGAGTGCACCGGGGAACACCGCGGCTGTCGCCCGGGCGACGTCCAGCGGGAACGGGCTAGCCTCGCCCGCCACAATCTCGACGGGCCTCGCACACTCCGCCAGCTGCGCCGGGAGCAGGCCGGTGGCACGGGCTGCGGTGATCGACTCGAAGGTCTCCGTGTAGCAGACGTGGTCGAATCTGAGTCCGGGCGGCGGCTCCGGCGCTGCCTGCGGATCTGCGAAGTAGGCCGGCCAGGTCAGCCGAAGCGACTCGGCTGCGGCGGCATCAGACTCGGGCGTTCCGGGCCGGGCGGCGGCAAGCGCGTCGAGTTCCGCCGCCCTGGATAGCGCCCCGGGAGCGGACCGCGCCGTCAGCGCGGCAGCGAACCCGGCGAGGCCGCCGTCACCGGTCGCGCCGAGCGTGTCGACCAGGACAAGGGCGCGCACCCGGTCCGGCGCGGCTGCGGCAAGCTGCATGGCCAGATAGCCGCCCCAGCTGTGCCCGAGGACGACGGCGGCGCTCACGCCATGGTGGTCCAGAACGGCGAGCGCGTCGCTCACGTGCTGGCTGACGGTGAAAGGGCCGGCCGTGACAGACGGGGCGACGCCTCGCTGGGTGTAGCGCAGCGCATCCCATCCGGTCAGCTCCGCTGCGAGCATGCCGCTGTAGTCGGTCAGGCCAGGACCGCCGTGCAGCACCAGCAGCGGCTCGCCGCTGCGGCACCGGATCCCCGTGAGCACGCCGCCCCGCACGGCGACACTGAACCTGCTCTCCACGCCCAGGATCGTATGCGGCGTCATGGCCGTCGGCATTGCGGCGCCCGCTAGTCGGAGATGGCGCCACCGAGGCCGGCGCGGCCCGCGGGCGTGGCGACGAGCTCGACGCTGGTGCCGCTGCGGGCCTGCTCGCCGAGGACGCTGGCCACCGCGCCAGTCAGCCCGGCAACGAGTCGTGCCGCGATCTCATAGCCGTCGGGGCGCGTCAGGGCCGCCTCGCGGAGGCCGAACGTGATCGCAGGCGCCGCGTCATCGACAGCTCGTCCGCCGATGCCCCAGCGTCCCGGTGGTATGCCCTCGAGATGGACGATCACGAGGTCACGAGCCCACTCGCCGTACACCTGCACGACCGCGTCAGTCAGGGCAGAGATCAGTGCCCGCTCTTGTCCGGCGAGTTGCGCCTCGGGCATGCGCGCCGTCAGGTGTGGCATAGTCGAGTCCTCCATTTGCTCCCCGGCACCTCGCCCTGCTTGCCTACCTGCAGTACGACGGGCCGCTGACGGTAAGCCAGCTGGCTGACCGGCTGGAAGTGGCACCCACCACCGTCAGCCTCATGGTCGGCGGGCTGTCCCGGCACGGCATCCTGATCCGCGCGGAGGACGACGCCGACCGGCGACGCAGAATCGTCGCGATCGCCCCGGACTACGCGGCGCCGATCACCGAGTGGCTGTCCGGCAGCGCCACTGCCTGGACGGAGGTGCTGGCCGCGCTGACGCCTGGTGAGCGAGCGACCATCGTCGCTACGATGCGCGCGTACCTGGCTGCCCTGGACGAGCGCGCAAGCTCCTGATCAGCCCTGGCCCTGGGCCGGGAGCGGCGGTATGGGTCAGGCGCGGTGACTGGCGTGCCGGGCGGCCGGCGGCTGGCCGTGGACAGTCTCCCCGGCCGGGCCGACGGGAGCCAGCCGGACCAGGCAGTTGTAGGTGACGACCGCGATCGCCAGGTGCATCACGAACAGGACGCCCACGGCCTTGGCCGGCTGTCCCTTGACCAGGATGTAGACGTCCGGCAGCCACAGGACCAGCGTGACGAGGATCGCCGCGCGCAGGAAGACCCACCGCGGCTGCGAGCTGACCCGCGTCACGATCGGCCAGCCGATGCACGCGATGATGACGCCGATGACCGTCAGCTTGGCGTAGTCATGGAACTGGAAGTGCACGTAGCCCTTTGTCGAGGGGAATACCGCCTGGCCGATCACGACCAGCAGCGCGTCCACTGCCAGCGACCCGACGATCGCCGCGATCGAGGCGAGCAGCACGCGGGCCCAGCTGGGCTGCCGGTGCCGCGGCGCGAAGTCGATGTGCACGAGCGAGGTGAGCCGAGTCAGCATGACCAGAAGATATCCGGCATGGGCGGGTGGCCTGCGCACGAGGACAGCACCATGACCATTCCATCAGCCTGCCGTTACCTCGTCTTTAGCGAGCTTCCGCAGGCCGGGCGCGCCTGAAGTCCGGGGCGACACCGCTCTCAGCGGCGCTGGCCCGCGGGAAAGTAGCATGGCCAGAGCCGGCCAGCGCGGCCGGCGGGCACGGAGAGAAGGTAGCGATCAGCACGACGCAGGCCAGGATGACCGACGTCGCAGGCGCCGCGGCGGCCGGGGTTATTCACACGGAGGACCTGACTAAGGTCTATCCCGGCGCGGACTTCGCGGCGGTCGACAAGCTGAACCTCGACGTCCGGACGGGCGAGATCTTCGGGCTGCTCGGTCCGAACGGCGCCGGGAAGACCACGACCGCCGGAATGCTGACCACCCGCGTGGTCCCGACGTCGGGCCGCGCGCTGCTGGCGGGCATCGATGTTGCCACTCATCCGGCGCTGGCCAAGCAGCTGAGCGGGATCGTCTCGCAGCAGAACACGCTAGACCGGCAGCTGACGGTCTGGGAGAACCTCTACTTCCACGGGCGGCTGTTCGGCATCGGCGCCCGCGACTCGCGCCGCATCGCCTCCGAGCTGCTGGAGCAGTTCCAGCTCTCCCGCTGGGCGAAGGCGTCGGTGTACGCGCTGTCGGGCGGGATGGCCCAGCGCCTCATGGTCGCGCGGGCGATCTTCCACCGGCCGTCGGTGCTGTTCCTGGACGAGCCGACAGCGGGCCTGGATCCGCAGAGCAGGCTCGCGCTGTGGGACCTGCTCGGCGAGCTGCACCGGGCCGGCCAGACGATCCTGCTGACCACGCACTACATGGAGGAAGCGGACCACCTCTGTGACCGGGTCGCGATCATGGACCACGGCAGGATCCTCGCGCTGGACACGCCGGCGGCGCTCAAGCAGTCGATCGGCGCTGACAACATCGTCTCCGTGCGGACGGCGGGCGACGCTGCCAAGCTCGCTGAACTGCTGAGCGCCGACGTCGACGGCGTGACGCGGACGCGACTTGTCGACGGCGGCCTCGAGCTGCACGTCAAGGGCCGGGACCGGCTGATCCCGCGGATCGTCCTGGCCGCCGAGCGCGGCGGCTTCGATCTCGCCGACCTGTCGGTGGCCGAGCCGAGCCTGGAGACCGTCTTCATCAACCTGACGGGCAAGGAACTGAGGGACGAATGAGCACGTCCGTAACCTCGCAGGCCAGGCCGCAGCCCGCGGCGATCGGTGGCGGTCCCACGCGGTCGGTGGCCGCCGCGAGCTGGACCGCGCTGGGCGCGCTGATGCTGCGGGATGTGGTGGTCCTGCGCAAGCACCTGTGGGAATTCGTCGTGCGGACCGTCATCCAGCCGTTCCTGCTGTGCTTCGTCTTCCTGTATGTCTTCCCCAAGATCGGCCAGGGCATCGGGGGACATGGCCCGGCGGAGGAGTCGGCCTTCGCCACCATCCTGGTGCCTGGCGTCGTGGGCATCTCGGTGATGTTCCAGGGAGTCCAGTCGATCGCCCTCGTGATGGCGCAGGAGTTCGGGTTCACCAGGGAGATCGAGGACCGGGTCCAGGCCCCGTGCCCGATCTGGCTGGTGGCGATCGCCAAGGTGCTGTCCGCCGCCGCTCAGGGCGTGCTGTCCGCGGTCATCGTGCTGCCGATCGCCTCGGTGGTGCACGCGCCTGGCGTGGAGGCGCACCTGACCTTGCACTGGCTGCTGATCCTGACCTTCGTGCCGCTCGCCTGCGTCGCGATGGCGGGACTCGGCCTCGTCCTGGGCACGAGCTTCGAGCCGCGGAACATCGGGCTGATGTTCGGCTTCATCATCCTGCCGATCACGTTCCTCGGCGGCACCTACTACTCCTGGACCAAATTGGCGCCGGTCACCGTCGGCGGGTGGCACTGGCTGCAGACCGTCGTGCTCATCAACCCGCTCATCTACGTGAACGAGGGCATGCGCGCGGCCTTCACGACCGCGCCCCACATGCACCTCTACGTGATCTACCCCGTGGTAGTGGGGTTCGGCGCGGTCTTTCTCGCCATCGGCCTGCGCAACTTCCGGCGGCGCGTGCTGTCCTGACGCTGAGCCCGCCCGGCAGCTAGCTCGCAACTCCGATGTGCCGCCGGACGGCCGCCGGGTCGTCGAGCAGGGCCAGCATGCACGCCGCCAGGTCGGCGCGCGAGATGGTGAGACCGCGCGGCGGGCTGCCCTCGGCTGCGCTCCGGTACGAGCCGGTGGCCGGCTTGCCGGTCAGCCGGGGCGGCCGGACGATCGTCCAGCTCAGGCCGCTGGTCTCGACCTCGGCCTCGGCCGCGCGCATGTCGGCGCAGATGTGCCGCAGGAACGTGCGCCGCGCTGCCGGCTTCACCACGGAGCGCAGGAAGAACCCGCCGTCGTCGGCAGCGATCGATCCGCTGACCATGATCAGCCGGGCGGTGCCGGCCTTCTGCATGGCGGCGACGATGCTGTTGATGCTGTCCGTGATGACGCTCGTCGGGCCTGTCCCGCGCGGTCCGACCGAGGTGAGCACCGCGTCCGCCGCCGTGACGGCAGGCTCGATCGCGGCGGGATCCATGATGTCGGCCGTCAGGACGCGTAGCCCTGGTCCTGACGCGACGGAGAGCCGGGCCGGATCGCGGACGACGGCCGTGACCTCGTGTCCCGCTGCCAGCGCCTGCTGCACCAGGCACGCTCCGACTCCTCCGGTTGCGCCGAAGATGGTGAGTTTCATAGTGCTCTCCTGCCTGCCCCTGACCCGCTCGCGAGTACATTGGCTCTGAGTTTCGTATAATACGAGAATCATATCATACGAATCTCGTATTACCTTGGCCGGGAGGACGGGCGGCACCGATGGCGACGGAGCGTTCAGTGGGAAATGGCAGCGGCGGTGTCGGCGAGCGCGGTTCCGGACAGGAGAGGCGACAGCTGAGCCGCGCCGTGAAGGAGTCGCTGCGCGAGCTCGGGTCTCAGCTGTCCCGGCTCAGCCACAGCGTCGGCGGCCGTCTTGAGATGCGCGACGGCGATCTGGAATGCCTGGATCTCATTACCCGCCACGGTCCGCTCAGCCCGTCCGCGCTGGCCCGGCGTGCCGGGCTGCACCCTGCGACCCTGACGGGCGTCCTGGACCGGCTCGAGCGTGGGGGCTGGATCGCCCGCGACCGCGACCCGGCTGACCGCCGCGGTGTTCTCGTCAGGGCGGAACGCGGCAGGGGAGCCGAGATCCTCAGGCTCTACCTGGTGGACTCGGGGATGAACCCGGCACTGGACGAGATACTCAGCGGCTACTCCGAGGCCGACCTGGCGGTGGTCGCCGACTTCCTGCACCGCACCGCGCAGGCTGGCCGGACGGCGGCTGACCGCCTGCTTCGCGGCTCCGAGTGAGGCCTCGCCGGGCGTGTGTCCGCGAGCGGTGACGTGCCTGACCCGCAGCAGTCCGGATCCGTTCACCTGCCCGCCGCCTGCGCTTAGCCACCGCGCCATCAGCAGGGCGTACACAGGCTGAGGTTCGCACGCCGCAGCTCGGGGAAGAAGGCACCTTGCTCTCATCAGTTCCGCGTCTCGCGAAAGTAGCGGCAGCGGTCTCGGCCGGCCTGGCCAGCCTCGCGCTCGCCGGTCCCGCTCTCGCCGCGCCGCGCGCTGTCAGCACGCAGTCCGCCGCCGGCAATGCCGCGGCCTTCCAGGTGCGCGTCGTCATCAACGGCGCGAAGCTGTGGCACTCCTACCGGCCGGCCGGCTCCGCGAAGTGGAAGAAGGAGCACCTGACCAGTCCGGACGACATCACCGTTCTCGGTCACCACCTGTTCACCGCGTTTCAGAACGGGGTCGGGCCGCAGGGCCAGCCCAGCGCGGACGGCAACGACGACAGCACAGTCGTCGAGTTCACTCCGCGCGGTCAGGTGATCCGGCAGTGGGACCTGCGCGGCAAGTGCGACGGCATCACCGCCGACACTCAGCTCGGCATACTCATCGCGACGATCGACGAGGACGCCAACTCGAGCGTCTACACCATCACGCCGGGCGCGCCCCGTGGCGCGCAGGTCGTGCACTACCGCTACAACCGCGATCCGCTCCCGCACAATGGCGGCACCGATGCCATCTCGGTCTACCGCGGTCGGATCCTGGTCAGCGCGTCGGCGCCGGGGACTGCCGGGACGGCGGCTCCGCAGCCGACGTACCCGGCCGTGTACTCGGTGACCTTCAGTCCGGTCAGGCGCGTCGCAACGGTCCGGCCGCTGTTCTACGACGAGGCACTCGCCCGTGCTGCGAATGTCGGCTCTGCCAGCCAGGGCACGCCCGTCAGGCTGGCGCTGACCGACCCGGACTCCAACGAGATCGTGCCGGCCTCCGGCCCGCGGTTCGCCGGCGACTTCATGCTGACCAGCCAGGGCGACAAGGAGCAGATCTTCGTGCTGCGCAAGGGCAGGCTGGGCAGCCATCTCGCCGTCCTGCAGCTGTCGCAGTCGGTGGACGACACCGCCTGGGCCCGCAGTGCGGCCGGCCGCCTGTACGCCGCCAGCACCGCAGACGGCACCGTCGACGTTGTCTCCGGCCCGTTCCGGCCCGGCACCGTGCTCGTCGCGGTGACGCCCTGCGACGCCGACAACGCACCGGCGACGTGCCCGGCTCCCGGCTTCCCGCCTAACTATCTCGGCCAGCTCAACCCGTGGACCGGCCTGATCACAAGAGTCCCGGTGCGCGGCGCTGACCTTGGCCCGCAGGGCATGGTGTTCGTCGCGCCGGGCTGGAATGTAACGCCAGGCTGACGCGCGGCAGCGGTCTGGCGGAGTTTCCGCCGGGGGCGCCCTTGCGGCTGGCAGTCGCGTTATTGCGGCACTGGGTCAGATAGTGGTGGTGACGCCGTCGGCACCGGCCGGCGCGGGCTCGTCCTGCGCCGGAGCGGGCCCGGTGGACCCGCGGACGACGAGCTCGGGCTCGAACAGCAGCTCCTCCGGATAGGACGAGACACTCTCCATCTGATTGACCAGCAGGGCGACTGCGGCCTTCCCCATCGCCTCGATGGGCTGCCTGATCGTGGTCAGTGGCGGGTCGGTGCAGTTCAGCCAGCCAGAATCGTCGAAGCCGACGACGGACACATCGCCCGGCACCGACAGGCCGGCTCGCCGCACCGCGCGGATCGCCCCGAGTGCCAGCACGTCACTCGCGCAGATAATGCCAGTCACCCTGTGCCTGAGCATGCGGGTCGTCGCGGCCTGGCCGCCCTCGAGCGAGAACAGCGCGTGCTCAACCGGCGCGACCTGCAGGCCTGCGCGCTGCGCGTGCTCGGTGAAGGCTGCCAGCTTGCGCCGCGACGGCATGTGATCCTCCGGGCCGACGACGATGCCGATGCGCTTGTGACCAAGTGACGCCAGGTGGCGGAATGACTGGCCGGCGGCGGTCACGTCGTCAGTGGCAACGATCGGGAAGTCGAGCCCGTCGATGGCCGCGTTCACCAGCACAGCCGGGACGCCGCGCCCGTGCAGCAGCCGGTAGTGATCGTGCGGGGCCGCCAGCTCGCCGTAATGGCCGCCCGCGAAGACCACGCCGGACGCGTGCTGGTCGAGCAGCATGTCGACGTAGTCGGCCTCGGACAGCCCGCCGGCAGTCCGGGTGCACAGCACCGGTGTGACGCCGCGCTGGGCCCGCGCGCCGCCGATGACCTCGGCCAGCGCAGGGAAGATCGGGTTCTGAAGCTCGGGCAGCACCAGCCCGATCAGCCGGGCGCGCTCGCCGCGCAGCTGGGTCGGGCGCTCATAGCCGAGCACGTCAAGGGCGGTGAGCACGGCTTCCCTGGTGCTGTCGGACACGCCTGCCTTGCCATTGAGCACCCGGCTCACAGTGGCCTCGCTGACGCCGACCTTCTGGGCGACCTCAGCTAGCCGGCGCGCGGGAGTTCGTGTCATGCCGCAACAATACGACACCCAGGGGTAACGGCTTGCGTGACCTGGGTCACCAGCCTCGGATGCTCAGTCGTCCGCCTTGCCCGGATCCGGCCAGCTCAGCGCAGGAAAACCTCCTGAACGCGACGTAAGCGTCCGACTCGTCCGTGAAGTCACCAGATCACCGATATCAAGTTGTGTCCTTGCAATTTTTCATCAATATATTGCTCTGAGATGTCCGTCTCAGTATGTTCGGTCCAACAAAACATGCGCCCACAGGCGTAGCGCAAGTCAGTCTTATTCGGGATCATTCCCCGAGCTTGACCGGCGGCCACGCGCCTGCTGCCACCGCGGCTGCGGGCGCGCACGATCGCCCGCGTTCAGCCCAAGGAAGAAGGATTGATCGATGAGCAGACAGCTTCACTGGCGGTCTGGCAGTCGCGTGCTAGCTGCGGTCTCGGCCGTGGCGGTGCTTGGGCTCGGGGCTGCGGCCTGCTCGAGCAGCAACGCTAGTTCGTCGGGCGGGAATGTCACCGTCAGCATCAACTGCGCGCCGACTCAGGCCCAGAACCCGATACAGCACAAGCAATGGGTCCAGGACGTCGCGACGTTCGAGAAGGCCAACCCGAACATCACGATCAAGAGCGTCTACAACTACCCCTGCACAAACCTTCCCGTCTTCACGGCGCAGCTGCGGGCCGGAACTGAGCCGAACATCTTCTACATCGACTTCACGGACCTGCCGCAGGTCCTGACTGCTGGCCAGGCCGCCGACATCACCTCGTACGTGAACTCCCAGACCGTGCCAACGCTCAAGGACATCGTGCCGAGCGCAATGAGGGCCGTGACTGCGGGCAAGACCATCTACGGCCTGCCGACCAACACTTACACCCAGGGCCTGGTCTACAACCGCAAACTGTTCAGTGAGGCGGGACTGAACCCGAACGACCCGCCGACGACCTGGGCACAGGTGGAGACGGACGCCAAGGCGATCGCAAAGCTCGGGAACGGCATTGAGGGCTGGGGCGACTACAGCGCAGGCAATAACGGCGGCTGGCATTTTGCGTCCTACATGGACGCACTCGGCGGCTCGACCCTCAATGCCAACGCCGTCCCGCCGGTGGCGGACTTCGACAACTCCAACGGCCTTGCGATCCTGGAGGCGCTGCACACGCTGCGGTTCACCGACAACGCCATGAGCAAAACGCAGGGCCTTGCCTGGGGAGCGCTCCAGGCGCAGTTCGGTGCGGGCAAACTCGGAATGTACATTGCCGCGCCGGACGACATCTACAACGTGATCGTGCCGACGGATAAGGGCAACATCAACGACATCGGCATGGGCCCGCTGCCCAGCCTGACCGGCAAGCCAGCCGGCTCGCTCGGCGGCGGCAATGCCTACATCTTCGCCAAGTACGACACGCCCGCGCAGATCAAGGCCGGCATCAAGTTTATCGACTTCGAGGACCTGACGCCGGGCCAAGGGGTGACCTTCAACTACGCCAGGCAGAAGGCGGACGGGCTGCCGGTCGGCTTCGACGAGCCGTCACTGTTCGACGGCTCGGCCGGCGCGCAGGTCCAGGCGCTGCGGGACAAGTACGCGACGATCAACACCTCGTACTACAAGGCCTATGTCGATGCAAACGAGGTCAGCGACGGCGAGCCGTTCGACGCCCAGGCTGTCTACAAGACGCTGGACCCGATGATGCTGGCCGTGCTCACCGAGCCGAACATCAACATCCCGGCGCTGCTGAAGACGTCAGCGACGAATGTCAACACGCTGCTGCAGTTCAGCTCGTAACCGCACAATCGGGAATCCCGGATAACGCACGCGTGGGGGCCGGAAAGCGGGGCCGGCCCCCACGCCCTAACCCCGGCTTGAAGGCGACAGGGAGACTTGATGGCGGATGTCGCGACGCTGCGCAAGGCGAGTGCCCGGCAATCGGCCCCGAGCCGGGTGACCACGGGCCGGTTCGGGCAGAAGGTCAGGAGGAATCTGTCGGCGTACGGCTTCCTCGTTGGTGCAGTCCTCTGCTTCACCTTCTTCTCCTGGTACCCGATCGTCCGCGAAGTGATCCTGAGCTTCCAGAAGGCGGTGTACGGGGGCGGCTACACCTGGGCTGGCTGGGTCAACTACGACCGCATCATCCACGACCCGACGTTCTGGCTGGCCTGGCGGAACACGCTGGAATTCAGTCTGCTCGCGCTCGTCATCGGATACGCGGTCCCGTTCTGCGTAGCGATCTTGCTGAATGAGTTGCGGCACGCGCGGGGCTACCTTCGGGTGCTGGTCTACCTGCCGGTCATGCTGCCGCCCGCCTCGGCGCTCCTGCTGTTCGCCTTGTTTTACAACCCGCAGTACGGCCTGTTCGACGACATCCTGCACACACTGCACCTGCCGACGTCGCAATGGGTGTTCCAGCCAGGCACCGGATTTATCAGCATCGCGATGATCTCGGTTGTGATCGCGTCCACCTGGATGAACATGGGCGGCGCCACGCTGATCTACCTGGCCGCGCTGCAGAACATCCCAGGCGAGCTCTACGAGGCCGCCGAGCTGGACGGTGCGGGCCTGTTCAAGCGCATCCGCCACATCACGATCCCGCAGACCAGGCTGATCCTGATCATGCTGCTGATGCTGCAGGTTGTCGCGACCATGCAGATGTTCGTCGAGTCCTTTGTGCTGACCAACGGCGGCGGCGGCGTCGGAGACAACACCGAGTCCGTTGTGATGCTCATGTATCAGTACGCGTTCCAGCTGAGTGGTTCCAGCAACTACAACGCCGCGTCGGCCCTGGGCGTGATGCTCATGCTGGTGCTCGCCGTCTTCTCCGGCGGGTTCCTCTGGGCCACCCGCGAGCGCAGGGCATGAGGGAGGGACCGAGGTGGCAGTACTGAGCACCGCCAGCGTGAGGGCTGCCGGGCCGGACGGGGCGCGGCGGCGCCGGGAGACGACCGGCAGCACGAGGACGCTGATATCCAGCGCACAACTCAACCGGCGCTCCGGCAAGATCGCCTACCGGATCGTGCTGACGCTGGTCATCGTGGTCTTCACGCTGGTCTTCATCGGGCCGCTGTATTTCCTGTTCAGCGACGGCCTGAAGTCCACCCAGGAAGCCATCGCCACCCCGCCGACGCTCTACCCGCATCACATTTACCCCAGCACTTATGTCCAGGCGTGGGACCGGGTGGACATGGCCAGGCTGCTGTGGAACACGCTGTACTACGCGTTCGGCGCGCTGGCGTTCCAGCTTGTTTTTGACGTGACCGCCGCGTACGCGCTGTCGAAACTGCGGCCCTTCCTCGGGAACGCGATTCTCTTCCTGATGCTCGCCACCTTGATGATCCCGAGCACAGTGCTGGTCATCCCGCAGTACGTAACCATGGCTGACGAGCCCCTCCTGCACTGGAACCTGATCGGGAGCCCGGAGGCAATCTGGCTGCCGTCGGTCGCCAACGCGTTCAGCATCTTCCTGCTCAAGCGGTTCTTCGACTCGATTCCGACTGACTACCTCGACGCCGCCTCGATCGACGGCGCGTCCCGCCTGAAGATCTTGTGGCGCATCGTGCTGCCGATATCGCGGCCGATTATCGGGGTCGTGTCGATCTTCGCGCTGGTCGCGGTCTGGAAGGACTTCCTCTGGCCGCTCTTGGCCGAGTACGGCTACAGCCCGACCAGGGAGTCGCTGAGCGTCGGGATCTGGCAGGCAGCCTACGGCGCCACGCCACAGAACCTCATCATTGCCGCGTCCGCGATGGCGGCGATCCCGACCATCGTGTTTTTCCTTATCTTCCAGCGCAACATCATGGCCGGGCTGACCGCAGGAGGAATCCGAGGGTAGCCGCCGCTCCGGCTCCGGCCGCATCCCCGCGCGGCTCCCATCCGCTTACCAGCGACCCCGCCGGCCGGGCTGGCCGGGCGGTCGGCCGCGTCATGCCAGATTCGCACTCAGAAAGCAGGTTCTCGTGGTCGACCTCGGATCGCACGGACTCGGATCTCGCGGGCCCGGCCGGCCAGCCGCGCCGGGGGCAGCGTGGTGGCGCAGCGCCGCTATCTACCAGCTGTACGTGCGCAGCTTCGCTGATGGCAACGGGGACGGCATCGGCGACCTGCCCGGCGTCCGCGCGCGCCTTGGCTACCTGGCCGGCCTGGGCATCGACGCGATCTGGTTCAACCCGTGGTACCCCTCGCCCATGTCGGACGCCGGGTACGACATCTCTGACTACCGCAGCATCGAGCCGGCCTTCGGCACGCTGGCGGACGCTGATGCGCTGATCGCCGAGGCGCACGGGCTCGGCATCAGGATCATCATCGACGTCGTCCCCAATCACGGCTCCGATCAGCACCCGTGGTTCACCGCGGCGCTCGCCGCGCCGCCGGGCTCGGCCGAGCGAGACCGGTTCTGGTTCCGGCCCGGCCGCGGCGCTCGCGGTGAGCTGCCGCCGAACGGCTGGCAGTCCATCTTCGGGGGGCCTGCCTGGACCAGGATCACCGAGGCGGACGGCTCACCGGGTGAGTGGTACCTGCACCTGTTCGCTCCCGAGCAGCCGGACTTCAACTGGGCCAGCCCGGCGGTACGGGCCGAGTTCGAGGACGTGCTGCGGTTCTGGTTCGACCGCGGTGCTGACGGCGTGCGGATCGACTCGGCCGCCCTTCTCACCAAGGATGCCGCGCTGCCCGAGGTCAGCCCCGACGAGCTGCCGGGCCCGGCGCACCCGTTCTCCGATCGCGACGACGTGCACGAGATCTACCGGTCCTGGCGGGCCGTGGCGGACGAGTACGCCGGCCGCGTGCTGATCGGCGAGATCTGGGTCCCGGATGCGGTCCGGCTGGCCCGGTACGTCAGCCCGGGCGAGCTGCACACCGTGTTCAACTTTCCGTACCTGAGCTGCCCCTGGGACGCCGCGCAGCTACGCGAGGTCATCGACAGCACGCTGGCGCTCAATGCCCCGGCGGGCGCGCCAGCGACCTGGGTGCTGTCCAACCATGACGTCGACCGCATCGTGTCCCGGCTCGGTCGTCCCGACACCGCTTTCAGCCTGCAGCGGCGGCCGTACTTTCACGGCCTCCCCGTCGATCTTGAGCTCGGCACGCGGCGGGCGCGTGCGGCGGCCCTGCTCACGCTGGCGCTGCCCGGCTCGGTGTACGTCTATCAGGGCGAGGAGCTCGGCCTCTGGGAAGTGCAGGACATCCCGGACGAGCGGCGGCAGGACCCGATCTGGCGGCGGACGGCCGGCGCGGACCCCGGCCGGGACGGCAGTCGCGTGCCGCTGCCGTGGTCGGGAGCGGAGCCGCCGTTCGGCTTCGAGCCGGCCGGAGCGGTCGCGGAGCCGTGGCTGCCGCAGCCCAAGGACTGGCGCGACCTGACGGTGGCGGCGCAGACCGGCGCCCCGGGCTCGATGCTCGAGCTGTACCGGGCCGCGCTGTCCATCCGCAAGTCCGAGCCCGCGCTCGGCGACGGGCCGATGAGCTGGCTGCCGTCCGCGCCCGGCGTGCTGGCCTTCGTCCGCGGCACGGGCGTCCGCGGCACGGGCGTCCGCGGCACGGGCGTCCGCTGCGTCGTCAACATCTCCGCCGGTCCCGTGGTGCTGCCGGCGCACGACGGGGTCCTGCTGGCCAGCGGCCCGCTGGACGGGGGCCAGCCGGGCGGGGGCCAGCCGGGCGGGGGAATGCTGCCGCCGGACACGACAGTCTGGCTTCGCATGCCCCGTCCGTCGCGCTGACATCGGCCGCGGCCGGCTGGACGCCATCAGACGGAAACCGGATCGCGCAGCCTGCTGAGCAGCTGGTCGCCGACACGGACCACCTCGTCCCGGTACGGAGTGTCGGACAGCACGAAATGCGTGATGCCGAGGTCCTGGTACTTCCGCAGCGCCGCGGCCACCTCGTCGTGACTGCCCACCAGCCAGGTGGTCCACGCGCCGCCGGCGCCGAACCTGCCGGGCGTGGTGTAGAGGCAGGAGTCGAGCACCTCGCCCCGCTCCGCCAGGTCGAGCAGCCGGGCCTGGCCGACGGCCCTGCGCTGGTGACCATCACTGAGGTTCTTCCCGGAGCTCGCGGCCATACTGGCCACCTTCGCCTCGGCGTCGCGCCAGGCTTCCTCGGTCGTGTCGCGGACCAGCGTGGTGATGCGCAGCCCGAACTCCAGCGGCGCGTGCGCCCGGCCGAGAGACTGGGTGAGCGCCCTGAGCCTGCCGATCCGCTCGGCGACGCCGTCCAGCGGCTCGCCCCAGAACAGCTGCACATCGGCCTCGGTAGCCGCGACCTGCTCGGCCGCGGCCGACGCGCCGCCGAAGTACAGGCGCGGGTGCCGGCCGTCCTGCGCTCCGTACGGCCGCGGGCTGAGCGTTGACCCGTCGACGGCGAAGTACCGTCCGCGGAACGTGACGCCCTCCTCGGTCCACAGCCGCCGGACGAGCTGCATGAACTCCCTGGTCCTGGCGTACCGCTCGGCCTGGTCGCCTTCGGCGTCGCCGTACGCCGCGAGGTTGTCCTGGCCGCTCACGATGTTGACCAGGACCCGGCCCCGGCTCAGCTGGTCGAGTGTCGCGGCCGCGCTGGCAAAGTGAGCCGGCTGCCAGTAGCCCGGCCGGATCGCGATCAGCGGCTTGAACCTGGTCGTGCGGGCCGCCAGCGAGGTGGCCACGGTGAACGTGTCGGGACGGCCCCAGCCGGTGCCGAGCAGTGCTCCGGCCCACCCGTGGTCCTCGGCACTTCGCGCAAGCTCGGCGGACAGGTCCAGGCTCGTCCACTGGTTCGTCTCGTCGTCGCCGCGATGGCCCGCCTCGACGGTGTTCGGGATGTACCAGAGGAATTCAGGGCTCACGGGTTGCTCCCAGTCGCTACCGGCGATGCGTGCTCAGCACGCTGCGGACACAACCAGAATAATCGATAGGAATACTCGACTTAAGGGGTCAGGCAGTCGTGCTGCCCGCGACGCCCCCGCGGGCGACGGTCCTGGCCAGGATGCCGAGGGTCGCCCGCAGCGCACCCTCGGAGATCACCGGGAAGATGCCGGCCGCGCGCCACTGCGGGTCAATCTCGGACCAGTCGTAATACGAGGTCACCACCGTGCCGCCGTCGGCGGGCTCGAGCCGGTAGCCGTACACGTGCCCGATCTGCGGGCGGATCTGGCCGAGGATCGTCCAGGCGATCTCCCGGTCGGGCTCGAACGCGCTGATCGTGACCGTCACGTCGTAGCGGCCAAGCTCGGGGAAGTCGTTCAGCGCCTCGCGGTCCATGTGCACCACGAAGCTGTCGCCGACAGCGGTGACGGGCTCGCCCTCGGCGGACTGCAGCATGCCGGAACTGTCGATGGCGACGTGACCCTGCGGGTCGCGCAGCACCGCGAAGATCGCCGCCGGGTCAGCCCCGATTGTCCGCTGAACTTCAATCCGCTCGCTCGTCATGCTCACATCCTGTCATCGCGCTGAGGACGCCTTGACTTTGAACTGCAAAGTAGCCTAGCTTTGAAACGCAAAGTTAACTCGGGAGGTAGCCGTGAAGCCTTACTACGAGACCCACGCGATCGGCCTGCTGTACCTGCTCGTGCTCTTCGGCTGGTACGGCGCGGAACTCATTGAGCTGCTGCGGCAGCGGCAGTGGCGCGCGTCGGCTGCCTGGGCCGGGCAGCGCAGCTACTGGCCGGCCTTCTGGGCTGGCGCCGCCGTCGTCGTGGCCATCTTCCTCCTCGCCCCGCATGTCGCGCCCGGCGCCGCGATCGGCTACCCGGCCGCCTGCTTTGCCACCGGGATGGCCCTGATGGCGATCGGCATCACGCTGCGGCTGTGGTCGTTCCAGGCGCTGGGCCAGTACTTCACGTTCTCGGTCCGGGTCAGTCCCGGCCAGCCGGTTGTCACCAGCGGCCCGTACCGGCTGCTGCGCCACCCCGGCTACGCCGGAGGCGTTCTGGCCACCCTCGGGATCGGCATCATCTGGGGCAACTGGATCAGCATGGCGGCAATCGTCCTGTTCACCGTGACAATGATCATCTGGCGCATCCGCACGGAAGAGCGGGCGCTGCTCAGCGCGCTAGACGACCGCTACCGGCACTATGCCGCGGCACACAAGCGGCTCATCCCGCTGATCTGGTAACCCGCCCGGCTGGCGCAAGGCCGGCCACGGCACGGGAGCGGCATGGGCAGCGACAGGAGAGAGGGAACATGGACGAGGACCAGGGCACCGGCCAGGAACTGGACACGCAGAGTGCCTCGGCGATCATGCAGGAGGCGAGCGCGCGGGCTGTGCGCGCGCTCGTTGTCAGGCGCCCGGTTCTGTTCGCAGTGTGGGGCGTTGCCTGGCTGGCCGCTGACGGCGCGATCTGGCTGTCGGTGCGGGGGCAGCGGCCCTATTCCGGGCCGACGCCGGCGGCCCTGATGGAGCTGATCGCCATCGTGGCGGCCGCCGCCATCGTCACGGTCATCCTTGTCGGCCGGGCCGCGAGCGGCATCGGGGGCCTGTCCGCACTGCACCGGCGCATCCTGCTGATGTCGTATCTCGCCGGCTTCGCCGGAGTGCTGATCCTCGAGGCAGCACTGGACCATGCCGGCGCCAGCCCCGGTGTCATCGGCGTGTACGGCGCGGCCGCGCCCACCCTGCTCGCCGGCGTGGTGATCGCGGCCAGTTCCGCGCTGCGGCAGGAGTGGTCCGTGCTCGGCCTCGGACTCTGGCTGCTGGCAGTCGGAGCCGGAGCCGGGTTCGCCGGGCCGGCCGCGGTGTGGGGAGTCACCGCGCTCGCCGGAGGCACGTCGCTGCTGCTGATAGCCGGCATCGGGCTGCGGCTGAGGCGCTCATGACCGACGGCGCGCTCGACCCGGTCATCCACGCGCCCGCGCGGCTCCGGATCGTGGTCACGCTGGCGACGCTGCCGGCGGGCGACACCCTCACGTTCACCAGGCTGCAGGACCTTATCGGGCTTACGCCCGGCAACCTCATCACGCATCTGCGCAAGCTGGAAGACGCGGGCTACGTAGCGACCTCCAAGTCGGGTGCCGGCGTCAGCGCGGTGACCGCGATCTGGCTCACCCCGGACGGGCGGACGGCGCTTGACAGCTACACCGTGACACTGCGCGGGCTGCTCGACTCCGTGAGCCCTGATCAGCGCACCTGACAGCTGAGCGTCCCCCGGGCCGGCCCCGGTTCCGCAGGCGGGCGCGCGCCGGAGGAAGCAGGCGGTACAGGCAGCCCGTTCCCGGCCTTATGGGTTGTCGTTCTCCTCAAGGAACGCGTTGACCAGGTCGTTGAACACCGCGGGCTGCTCGGCAAAGCACAGATGAGAGGCGTCCTCGATGATCTCCAGCTGCGAACCGCTGATCCGCTTCGCCATCTCGGTCAGATGACCGGGCGTGCACTCGTCGTAGCGGCCGCCGACGAGCAGCGCCGGAACCGAGATCTCGCCCAGGCGGTCCATGATGTCCCAGGTCCTCAGCGTGCCGGTGACCGTGAACTCGCTCGGCCCGTTCATCGTGTTGTAGACCTGGTAGCCGGCCTCGGCGAAGGACCGCTCCAGGCCGGCCGGCCACGGGCTGAGCCGGCAGACGTGTGCCCGGTAGAAGCCGAGGATGGCGGCCTGGTACTCCGGGCAGGCGGTGAACCCGTCCTCCTCGTGCTGGCGGATCACCTCGCGTACTTCCTCCGGCTCGGCGGCGAGCAGCTCGTCGCAGTCGGCGACCCAGCGGATCATGCTCGCCGGGCTGCCGCACAGGATCAGGCTGCGCAGCTCCGGCTGGCGGTCGAGCACGTACTGCATGGCCAGCATGCCGCCCCAGGAGCTGCCGAACAGGTGCAGCTCGCCGAGGCCGAGCGCGGCCCGGACCTGAGCGAGCTCCTCGACGAACCGGCCGACGGTCCACAGCGACACGTCGTCCGGCCGGTCGGCGTTGCCGCAGCCGAGCTGGTCGTAGAAGATCACCTGGCGGCGGTCGGCCAGTGCCTCCAGGGCCTCCAGGTAGTAATGCGTGAAGCCGGGTCCGCCGTGCAGGCAGAGCAGCGGGGTCGCACTGCCGCGTTCGCCTACTGACCGGTACCAGACCCGGCCGCCGGGAACGTCGAGGTAGCCCTCTTCTGCGGTCACGCGGCCTCCCCAGTGGCGACCGGCTGGGCGGCAGGCACGGCCGCTTCCTCATCGAAGACGCGCCGCATCTCGCCCAGGCGCGCAGGATGCCTAGCGTAAAGGTAAATCAGCGCGATGATCCCGATGACGTACCAGATGGTGATCGCGAGGCCGGCCTCGCTGAGCGGGTAGGGAAGCGGCGCCACGAACTTGAGTACCGACCCCCCGATGCCCATGGCCGTGAACCAGGCCGGCAGGAACGCCACGATGCCGAGCACCGGGATGACGCCGTGCAGCAGCCAGTTGAATTCCGGGCGGGCACGGCGCGCGTAGTACATCAGGCAGGACAGGTTGAAGATCATGTAGATCGCGATCATGATGCCGGTCAGGATCGTGGCCAGGAACACGAACGCGGTCGTGGGGCCGAAGTGCAGCCCGATCGGCAGCCCGATGGCCAGGGTGATCACCAGCTGCACGATCACGCCGACTGTGGGGGACCTGCGGCCCGGGCTGGTGCGGGACAGCGGCGCGGGGAGCACGCCGATCCGCGACATGGCGAACCAGGTCCGGGTGGCCGCAAGCGTGCCGGCGTTGCCGTTGGCGAACGTCGAGTTCCAGATGGCGATGAACACGATCACCCAGCCCACGCCCCAGGCATCGCGGCCCAGCTGGATCCACGGGCTGCCGCCGCCGAGGTTGCCGAAGCTGACGAACTTGGTAGGCCCGTAGAAGACGTCGCCGGCGTAGGTCGTCAGCACGTAGAACAGCCCGATCACCAGGCACGAGATCAGGACGGCGA
>Ga0302326_10010574_pt1 | contig 20001 bp, 23 predicted proteins | sample Palsa_T0_3_FD_202264 | JGI IMG/M metagenome (GOLD analysis project Ga0302326, IMG submission 202264) | Peat permafrost microbial communities from Stordalen Mire near Abisko, Sweden - Palsa_T0_3 | ecosystem: Environmental > Terrestrial > Soil > Palsa > Peat permafrost | place: Sweden: Abisko...
GTGACATCTCAAGGCCCGCCGGCGAGATGGCAGCGCAGCCTAAGAGCGGAAGTTCCCGTTCCGCAGCCCGTAGCGCGAGCACCGCACCGAGCGAGTTGCCCGCCACCACACAGCGTTCACCTTCGTTGTAGGTGTGAACTAGGGCGTCGACGAAGCGGTCGAGCGGTGCCAACAGCCCCTGCTCGCGAGGCAGCCGCCCCGCACGCCCGAATCCCGGCAGATCCACCGCGACCGCGCGGCGACCCAGCCGGGCCAGATGAGCCAGCACCGGCCGCCACGTGTCGGCCGAATCGCTGAAGCCGTGAAGCAACAGCACCGCGGGACCGGTACCCGGCAGCTCGAGCACTCGGGTCGTGACTCCGGCGATTTCGATCGTTCGAACGCCTAGCAGCACCTGCTCAGGGCCGGCTTTCTCAGGTCTCACGTCCTTTGCGACTCCTTCTGCGGCAAACGATATGCAGCGCCAGCGATCCGCCCTTGCGGTCTACGACCCGGATGTAGCGGCTCTGGAGCCCCGAGTCGGGCGGTGGTCAAGGCACCCGGTTTGTCGGGGTGCCGTAGGTATGGGCGCTTTAGGTGGGTTGACTGCACGCACTGTCCCGCAAGACTGACATCATATCAGTCAATATAATTCGTAATGAGACTATCGTGATGTAGGCGTTTCGGCGGTATTCAGAGAATGGGTTAACACCGTGACGCCGATCGCTAAACGCCGAACTGGCCACGCTGGTCGTGCTGCGTGCGCTGCTGGCCTTCACTTCTGAGGCGCGGCAGCGCTACGCGAATACCCACCTGCGGGGGATGTTCCCTGATCTACCAACATAATCCGGTTAGAACTTAAATGTGTCCTGGCAGCGCTGCGCGCGGCGCTTGAGCACGTTGGCCCATCTAATCGGACGGGGCATTGGGCGACTGCGTCCTAACAACTGTGTGTTTACGGCCGCCGGGTGCACACGGGGTCGTCTCGATCGCACGGGTAATAGATGCCTATCGCATGGCGGGCCGCAGTTATGCAGCCCGCCATGAATCCTTGCGCATTTTCGGGAGCGTCACCGGACTGCGCGATCCTTAGCTCCTCGTAGCAGAGTGGCGTCAGTTCGCTGGAAGGCGTGAGGTTATATTTTGAGCCCACCTTTGGCGCCATTACGTCATACCCCTTGTCGTAGGAGCTGAGATAACCGGGCGGCAACGGATAAGGAACGGCCACGGCGACTGCGCAGCCAAGCAGGGCCATCCCCGCGGCCCAAGCGAATACGGCGCAGCCGAGCAACCAGCGGATGTGGTAAGCCTTTGCCACAATTGGGCCCCTCCCTGGAGACTGGCAAGCAGCCGCTTTGTCGCACAGTAATTCGCCGAAGCGACGACGTGGCTGTTTTGGATCTATAAGGTTACGGTTCGGTTGATGGCTGCGCGATGAGAGCCGCTGAACCCGCTAAAAGCTGTTATTACGAAACACCTGTGTACTGCCACACCTGATAGGTGGGACCGTCGATCATGTGAATGCACCACATCGTATGACCATGGCTATCCTGAGTTACAGCGCGCAAAGTCGGGCACCGTTCGCCCGGTGAGGGGGGATCGGCGGGCGCGGGATCGGTTGCCGCAGTGGCCGCGAACGGCATCAGGGTTGCAATCGCGACCAGTCGGATCAGCGAAACCTTCCACATGATTAATCCCTCTCGGCGGCGCGGCCACCGGATACTGGCGGTTGATGCCGCTGAAACCATTGGTCGGCGATTTGTCGGTCGGCCTTCAAGACGCAAGTGAACAAATCGATGTCCACTGCCCCGCGGACCAAGCTGAATCTTCCCGTCGTGCTGCCGCTACGCCGGACATGTCCGTGTCTACTCACTGCACGACGTGCAACCTTGGAGTCGTGCAAAATCGCGCTGCGAAGCAGTCGAATAGAGTTTGAATCGGCAGTCCTTAACCTGGCCTCGGCCGTGCTCGCAGTGCTGTTCATCTGGACACGGAGGCCGGCAGTTGCGCTGATACGGCCGCGGGCCGTGCCTGGTAGATCGCGGCGGTAAAGAGCCTCAATCCTTCTACGGCGCATGAGGGTCTACGCAGCCAGTTAACGGATAGATACAGGTACGACCTGGTGGGGCAATTTGTGTGGCCGGACGGGTCCCAATGCGCCAGGTCTGACAGCCGTGCGTCTCGAATGCCGTGTCGGTGGGTGGTATCAGAACGTACTGCGCATCGTTTGACTCGCCCCGATCGATGACGTTAGAGACTTGCTGACTTCCGGCGGTCGACAGTCGCAACCACGAGCACGTACCAGCCCCAGTTGCACCCGAGGTCAGATAAAGCCCTGGCCGGATATCCTTGCCGATCACGTAGGTTCCATCGTGTTCCATGAACGGATCCGGGTAGGGCGGGAAAGCTGTTGCTGGAGTGGCACATCCGATGGCTGCCGTTATGGCGGCAGCGATTGGCCATGTCGCTCTCATGAGAGCAGAGTAGCCTCACGGCCCGTTGAACCGCGTATGTTCCGATGAAATTGTTTGCAGTGCAAGCGTGCCGGACGATCCGCCGCCCCCCTTCGGTACCGTCGGGGATGCCCATTTTGACGCAATCGACAAGTGTGGCTATTACCGTCATCCGCCTGACGCCCCGGGATCAGCGATTCTTCGTTTAGGCAGCGCAGATCAGACAAGCTTCAATTCGCCAGATGATCAAGACTCCCAGAAGATCAACCTGCCGTTGGCCGCAAGGCCATGAACCGCACGCTACGGCTAATCGCAGACGTGCGACCGATGAATCTGGCTACCCCAGTGCTTAGCCCTTTCCACGGAGGGCCCGTTTACCCAAGCGGTATTGCGGGCCTTAATACCGACACCGATATTCGAGAGGTCTTGCCACAACCGATAGAAACCCTCGCCCTCGAAGATGGCAAAGTGGCTGTCGCCGGCAAAATCCTGGGTTTGCGTCAAGGCTTGCGTCCGTGGAGCGAGGAATGCCTCCGCCTGATCGATGTTGGCGGCGACGGCGTCAGCCTGTGCCTGGATCTGTCCAACCGTCCAGTCGTTGCTAGCCTCCAGGAGGTTGAAGCCAAGCCTGTCGATCTGACGAAGCAGCTCCCTGTACTGGGGGTTGAACCACTGGCACATTTCTCGCTCCGCGTTAATATCGGCGTCCGTGACGTCTTTCCGACTGGCGTCATATGGGAACGGGAACTTCGGCTGCCAACTAGTCGGGCGAACAGTCACCTCTGGTAGCGGCGGATCTGGCGGGTCAGCGGGCCCGGCATAGGCGCGCCCGTTCACCAGCGGCAGTGTCGACGCAACAAGCGCTAGACATCCAGCGCGAATGGCAAAGCGCTGCATGGCGTTTAGCGCGGGCTTCCGGTGAGACGCATCCGACATCGGCACCTCCGGGAAAAATCGCGCCGTAGCGGGAAAGTGAATACCGATGACCATGCTCGAGCCATCACGATAAACACAGCAAAATCGAGATGTCAATCTATCGTTGAACCGAAGTAGTATGCGGTCTCTGGACCAGTCGGGTGATCGGCCGCCAAGCCGGTGCCAGGCCACTACTCAGCACAGCGGAGTCTTTGCGACTTTAGTAACCACCCGGCTCCAACGGAGTAAATTGTTGCGTGCACAGCTTCGCCTGGGCAGCTTCTACAAACCCTGTGATCTGCTTCGGCGTGGCGCCCGGGAATGCGTATTTAACCTGGCGGCCAGCTACTTCCGGTGTGTAGCCGTAGAACATTAACTCGCAAATTGCCTCTCCATTAGCCAGCGTGATCTCGACGTCTGCGGGTGTGTCGCCCACATTGAGGCCCTCGCCTGACACCACGGCCAGGAAGTCGGTGCTGTTGTCGGCGTATGCGGGTGCGGCAACTATCAGAGATGTCGACATGACCGCCGCCGCGAGCGCAGTCGTCCACGCCTTCTGCATGACGGCACTATAAACCCATCTCGACGCGGAGTCCCACGAATGCCGCCGGGAACAGCGCTGCCGACCTCGACCGACGTAGCAGTACTCGGCAACTGCGCAGACCGGCCACCTTCATCGAACGTGGATCGCCGATCGACACCCCGATGGGACCGGCTTGTCGTAAGATCGGGCTGTTCTCAACCAAACCTGTAACTTATGAAGTCAGGATGCCGTAATAATCCTTCTCGTGAGACGTCTCCTCATCCTGGCTTGGCAGGGTTCAGCCGACGCGGTGTCCTTCAAGCGCAGCTTGACCGCCGCTTCATGCGACGATCGTGCAGCTTGGTTCTGGCGTACCAATCAGTCACGAGATCGCAAAAGCAAGGTGAGGCAGTGACGACGACGAGCACGCAAAGTGGTCGCTTAACGGCATCCCCGCCGATCCGCTGGCGGCCACCCCAGCCGCTGGTTTCGGTCGGGATGCGCCCCGTAGACGCGCTTGGAACGTGTGGGCGAGGCGCGACGTTGGCGTGGAAGGTCATTCGATACTCCGTGACCGATACGATAACTGGGCGTTTACCGTGGGGCGAGTTAATAACCCAGGCCTGGACGCTTTACAAAGTCACGGCATTACCAGCTATCTTGATGGCCGTTCCATTCGGCGCGATGGTCGCCGTGCAGATCTCTGGCCTGATCAACCAGGTGGGGGCGAATTCGCTGGTCGGAGCGGCAAGCGGGGTAGGCATTGTTCGTCAGGGAGCACCTATCACTGCGGGGCTCCTCATGGGAGGGGCTGCCGCATCAGCAATCGCGTCCGATTTCGGTGCGAGGGCGATTCGCGACGAGCTTGATGCCTTACGCGCGATGGGAATCGACCCGATTCGTCATTTGGTAGTGCCACGTTTCCTGGCGTTAATAATACTCGCTCCAGTCTTGTGTGCGGTCATCATATCGTCGTCGGTAGTCGCATCGTTCCTTCTTTCACTCAACGTTAGCGACGTGGCGCCCGGAACATACTGGATTTCCTTCGGGGCATTTGCGAAGATGACTGACATTTGGTTTGCGATCGGCAAGGCAGTGGTGTTTGCAGCGATTACCGGGATTGTCTCGTCTCTGAGGGGAATGGAGGCTAAAGGCGGTCCACGCGGTGTCGCAGATGCGGTGAATGCAGCCGTGGTGCTCAATGTGGTTGGCATCCTTGTCGCGAATCTCGCGATTACGCAGCTCCAGACGATGTTCTTTCCTATGCGGGTGGCATGATGGGCGTTCAGACCCCTGGCAGCCAAGGTGTTCCGTCGGAGTATTTCAGCACGGCGCGAAGGTTTATGCGCTTATTCGTCGGGCCTTTAAGTGTAGCGGGACAGTGGGTGATGTTCGTCGCGCAAACCATTTACTTTCTTCCGCTTACTCTTCGCAAGTACCGCAGAGAGACCTTAGACCGGATGATCAATCTGGCTTGGGGCCGCGGTTCGCTGCTCGTAGATGGTGGCGTGATCAGCGTTCTGGTTATTCTCGGTATGGCGATCGGTGGCATGGTGGCCATTGAGGCATGGGCGGTACTCAATGTCGTTGGCTTCGGAGCGCTGTCCGGGATCATCGCTGGCATAGGCGACGTGCGAGAAATGGCACCGCTATGCGCGGGAATAGCGTTCGCGGCACAGTGCGGATGCCGTATGACGGCTGAAATCGGATCGATGCGGATCTCAGACGAAATCGACGCCGTCGAGGCCATGGGATTGCGGCCGATACCGTTCGTGGTGGGGACGCGTTTTATTGGCGGGCTGGCGTTCGTGATTCCGGGATACGTTCTTACGCTGCTGACCAGCTTCTTCGTCTCCAATGTGATGATCCTCGGAATTTATCATGCGTCGGGCGGCACATACCAGCACTACTTTGTCCAGTTCATGTCTCCTAGCGATATCTTTTATTCGACGGTGAAAGCCGCCGTCTTCTGCGCTGCGGTGATCGTAATCCATTGCTACTACGGGTACTTCGCATCGGGCGGTCCAGTCGGTGTCGGTCAAGCGTCGGGGCATGCGGTGCGAGCGAGTCTAGTGGCGGTCATGACGCTGGATTTCCTGCTGACGGTAATGCTGTGGGGACTCAAACCAACGTTTGTGTTCAAAGGTTAGTGAACAGGTGACACTCTTCAACACATCTGCGGAATCCGAGAGGCATATACTCGCCAAAGTCGGTCTCGTCCTCGTTTTGTCCGTCGTCGCGACGGCCGCGTTTCTCGTAGTAAACCCATTCGAGCGCGGTCCACGTGACACCATTTCGTTGACTATCAAAACACCGTATGTCGGCCAAGGCGTCGCCGTTGGTACCCCGGTGATCATGCACGGGGTGAAGATCGGTCAAGTGGAATCAGTATCGAGCATTTCTGGCGGCGGAGTTCGCCTGCAAACCGATTTGCAGGGGCGACCTACGCGTGGATTGACCGACGCCATGCAAATCGATTTCCGGCCGTCAAATTATTTCGGTGTCACTGGGATCAACGTAATACCCGTAAAGAGTGGGCGCCCCCTTCAGACTGGTATGCAGATCAGCATGATGCCGAGGGGCAACTTTTCCCTGCAGGCGTTACTTTATCGGCTCGGCGAACTGTCGAACGGAGTATTCAACGAGCGCTTGGTCAGTGTAATCGAGCGCGCGACACGGTACACCGACGGTCTCAATCCACTACTCGAGACGGCGCTCATCGCAGGGAATTCCGTCGCTAAGGTGCAGACGGTGAGCACGGAGCGACTTTTGCGGAACACAACCGGGATCAGTGTAGCGTTTCCGGGTACCATCGATGCCGCCATCAGCACGGGCGATAATTTCCTGCACACCTACTTTGTCGATTACGACATTGAGAAGTTCAAGAAAATCTGGAAAGACTATCCGGCGCTCGATCCAAAGTATCAAAAGCAGTTCAGTGAACACGGTCGCCTTGCCCAAGAGACATTCGGCACTGATACCTACTTTGTCAAGCATCTTATCCCGTTGTTTGACGCGGCCCGAACAGACCTTTTCTTGCGAATCGGATACCTCGAGTCATCCCATATCGACGAATTGTTCCCAGTCATCGAGAGCGTCCGAACCCTCGCAGATGCGGTGCCGAAAATTGTCAGTCCCGAAAGCTTCGCGTACACGTTCACGGAGTTGCGAAAAAGACTTGAGCGCATGTTTGCGGGATCGGGTGACCAGCGTGCGCTGCAAGTACGAATCATCTTGGACCGAGTTCCAGGTGTCGCGGCACCACTCGGCGTGATGTTCGGCGGATCGCGATGAAGCCAAAAGCTGCGCTATGGCGGTTCTTACTTGCCACTGGTGTGAGCGTCGTATGCCTGATTGTGGTCGCGAATGAGGTCAGGCAACCCGTGCAAGCGAAAACGCACACGTATAACGCGGAATTTACCGATGTTTCGGGCCTGAGCGACGGCGCCGACGTGCGTGTCCAGGGTGTACGTGTCGGAAAGGTCGAATCTATTGAATTGGAACAACCGGGTGATGAGCAGACTCTCGCGACTGTGCGTTTCACACTCGATAATCGGTTCAGCGTTACTCCTCAGTCCCGCTTGGCTGTCAAGTACCAGGCATTAACGGGTTTACGCTACGTAGACGTGCAACATCCGGCGGAGGGTGACGTGGCAGCTAATCGGGTAACCAATGTGCCGACCACGATGACGCAACCGTCTTTCGATATCACCGTGCTGTTCAATGGGTTACAGCCTGTGCTCGCAACAATAAGTCCGGACGAGATCAATACCTTCACCGAGAACGCGGTGGCATTCCTTCAAGGCGACGGAAACGGGCTTGAGCCCATGATTGACAGCATCCACAAGCTGACTGCGTTCGTCTCTGATCGGCAGGAGGTGGTGGCGACAATCGTGCGAAACCTTGGCACTTTAGCCCAGGGCGTCAGTGGGCGTTCCGAATACCTGACTCAAATTTTAAACGAAATCAACCTGCCGATTGAGCAGGCCATGACGGTGCTGGATGAATTTCGGAAGGGGCAGGTAGCCGGCGGGGATTTCACTCGAGCGGTATTGCGGCTGGTGGCCGCCTTGGGAGTTAGGCCTGGGATCGATGTCGACAAAGCATTCGACAGGGCATTCACAAATTCCTACGAGGCGATCGAGGCACTTAAACGGACCCCCGTGATCTGGGAGAACCTACCACCACCCTCCGAGGAGGGTGCACCGGTCCCGTGCGCTCACGGCCGAACCCAGCTCCCCGAAACAATGGATGTACTTCTGAATGGCCAGAGGGTGGTGCTATGCAACAAATGAAGCCGGTGCGTCGCCAGAGACTCCTGGGCGCAGCCGCACTGGCAGTCATCACAATTCTAAGCGTGATCGCGGCGTTGCTTTACACTCGTCCGCCGAATGAGCGAATCGTTTCATTTTATACAGACGACGCAGCATCGATCCACCCCGGGGACACTGTCCGCATCGCCGGCATCGTGGTCGGAAACATCAAGGATCTTGCGATCGAGCCGGATCAAGTTCGCGTCCGAGCGAATGTCAAGAAAAATGCATTTATCGGCGACCAGTCTCAGGTTCAAGTTCGAATGCTGACCATCGTCGGTGGTTACTACGTCACGATCGTCCCACTTGGCCGCGCGCCTCTTGGTACTCGCGCGATTCCTAAGGAACGTGTCACGATGCCGTACAGCCTGATACGGGCCCTCACGGACACGACAAAAATCACCCAGCACGTGACACCAAAACCTATACAGGAATCTATCGACCAGCTTCAGCATGGCCTTCGTGGCGCAAATATCCAAGCTGTACAAACAGTGCTCAACGCGGGTAACAGCATCGCCAACACACTTGACAGGCAGCGCGGCGAGCTTTCCAAGATTCTCCAGTTGTCGGATGAGTACATTGACAGGTTGGCCAATTACCGCGACGTGCTGCGGAAGTACATTCGTAGGATAGCGATACTGGAAGAATCGCTGGTTTTGTACGGGAAGGGGTTTGGCGATGCGCTATTGGGTCTTGGCACCTTGACTAGGGCGCTCGAGCCGGTAACTGATTTGTATTTCACGCACCGCGAGGATTTTCTCGAAAAGGTCCGTGGCATCATCGGCGAATTGCGGACCATCGCGTCACGGAACGGAGCGACTGTGCGTGTGCTTGGTCGGATACACGACAGGATGGAAATCGCGCTGGACAAGCAGAACAATTTTGTTCGGCCTGAACTACTGGCCACGGATATCTGCATTCCGGTGCACGGGAGTCCTTGTTGATGCCCGGTATTTGCGGCTCTCACGTCCGCGCCACCGCTGGCTCACTGATATTCGCGCTAGCCGCTGCCGTTGGCTTCACATCGTGTGACGCCCGAAAGGAGAACCACTCTGCTCAATTCTGCGCGATCATGTCGGATAGCGTCGGGCTGTACAGCCACAATCCCGTAACCCAGATGGGTTACAGGATCGGCAGCATTGATAGCGTCATACCGAGGGATACCGGCGTTGAGGTTCGATTTACCATAGATGAACAACGGCCGATGCCACTCGATGTCCGGGCGGTGACCCGGTCAACATCGATCCTCGCCGACCGTTCGCTGGAACTCGAGGGAAATTATAAGTCGGGTCCGCGCCTAGTGCCTCGCCAGTGCATTCCTCGTAGCCACACGGCTACGCCGATGAGTATTTCCCAGGTCATCGGATCCGCGACGAACTTCGTGAATGGGATCAACCCGGATGGATCGACCAATATCAAAGATGCGCTCCGTGGCTTCGATGAGGCGGTGCAGGGCAATGGCCCGGGTTTAAACAGGCTTCTCACTACGTCATCGTCGCTGTTGGATAATCCCGATCCAGCTATCGCTAATATTGGCTCGATCGTCAGGAACGTCGCCGAATTGACGACTCTGTTGAAAGCTTCGCGACCTCCGCTGAAGAAGATATTGCTGGACATGCCTGACACCGGCCCAAACTTGGTGAACGCCATTAGGGGCACAACCGGACTTACTAATCAAATCGGTAACTTGATCAGGTTGGTGGATGACCTCGAGCTCGAACTCGGCGATGATATCCAGAACGGATTAGATACTTTCGGGGATGCACTTCGACACCTGAGCCCGCACTATAAGGGGATTGCGAATATCCTCAACCCAGTTCCAAGGTTTCTCAACACGATGTCGTACTACGTCAACAACCATCAGTTCGATCTCATCGCGTGGAGTCCGCCGCTGTTTCGTATTCGGACTCCGGACGGGCTTGCCACCTGTGGAGCGATGAATGCGTCGATGCCCGGCAGCTGCGCGGATGTCAACGGTCAACCCCACGCAGTGGATATCGCACTGTTGCAGTACGTCTTGACGGAGGCGCAGCGAAGATGAGACGCAGAGCAGGGTTGGCGGTCGCGGCAGCCGCTGGCGGCATGGTGCTGTCGTCGTGTGCGTCGCTCAACGTTGACGCGGTGCCGGTACCTGGCAGCACCTATCACGACGGCTACGACATTGTTATCGAATTTGCTAACGTACTTAACCTGCCCGAACGCGCGAAGGTCGTGCTGGATGGCACCAAAGTCGGCGTGGTAACGCACGTGACTCTCACCGGTGGCCGGGTTGACGTGACATCGCGTATCGAACACGACGTTGCGGTGCCGTCGAATATCCACTCGGTTCTGCAGCAGGCGACGGTCCTTGGCGATACCTACGTCTCACTTGATCGAGCGCCAGGCACGGACTCGGCGGCACCGTTAGGGCCCGGCGGACGGATCCCGATCACGCATACCACTTCTCCACCGCAGCTAGAAGATACTATCGCCAATCTGGCGAACTTTATCGGCAGCGGATCGATCCAGCGGGCACAAAATACGGTGATAAAAATAAATAGCATCACCCCGCCTCGATCCGATATACGCCAACTTGCGTCGCGGGCTGCCGACGACCTTTCAGATCTGTCGCATAACATCGATAACGTGGACCTATGGCTGAATGGACTTTCCGAGTCGACCGACGTGATGAACCGCAAAACTCCGGCCTTTAAGTTTTGGCTATCTCCAGCCGGTGTAACGGGCTTTCGGCATAATTTTATTTTGGCCCACTATCTCGCGCCAATTCTTCCCACGCTAGGTACCATTTACTATAACGGGTATTGGCTTGTCCCGGGACTATCCGCGATCGGTGACACGCTGGAAGCATTCCAGCATTCTAAATGGGCGTTCGACGAAGAATTGCCCCGTTGGCAGCATCTGGTCACTGACTATCTCCTCCCTGAGCGGAGATATCCGGCGATCAATATCACATCAATTATCGGTCCTGACGGCCGTGAGCTATCTGGCAATGCTCGGGAAGTGCTTCGAATGATCGGAGCAACGCCGTGAGGCTGAAAACCGGAATAGGCATCGCGACGTTTATCGTCTTTCTTGCGATGCTGGTAGTTTTTGTCGGCTACCTGGGATCGTTGGGTATCCGCGTCAAACCACCCGCCGAACGTACCGCGCTCTCGCTGGATGTGTCTGATGTCAACAACATTGTCGTTGATTCCAATGTGCTGCTCCGGGGCGTGCCCGTTGGAAAGGTCACCAGCATCGAGACGTCACCCGCAACTACTACCATTTATTTCTATGTGAGCGGTCAATACCGCGTTCCCGTCGATAGTGATGTGCGGCTAGAAAACCTGTCTGCACTGGGTGAATCCTATGTCGAGTTGGAGCCCCGAAGTTCGGGTGGACCTTCTTTTCGTGATGGCCAACGCATCGCACCGAATCCGAACAATCAACCACCTTCGATATCTGAGCTTGGAACCAGCGTTGTGCGCGTCCTCAACCAGCTCGACCCCCATCAGCTCAGTCGTGTCGTGGGCGAGGCCGATACGGCACTCCCGGACCCAGGTGTTGTGCTACCCAACCTGGCTCGCGCAAGTTTGTTGCTCCGTAATATGACAGCCGGCTTCAAGGGTCAAGGCCGAGAGGTTGTCGACAATTTGCAAGTGCTGCTTCAAAACGCAGGCTTCGTCGGGCCTGCACTCGCTGCGGGAGCCCCTCCACTCTGGGACCTCGGACCGGTTATACACACCATGTGGAATGACGCGTATGCACCACTTGCGATGGCGTTGAGCCCAATGGATGTCTTCAAGTTCAGTTTGTTTCTGCAGCGGATTCAGAAATTTTTGGATGATCGTTCGGTCGATCTAAAGGTCCTCGGGCAAGCAACGTCGGCGAATGTCAAGTTGATCGGAAACGCGCTGAAGAATCTCGACAGTAGCCAAATCCTATCTAACCTGATGGCGTCGGTGCCCGAAGATGGCGCCATTGAACTGCACGTGCCGATTCCGGGAAGGTAGGCTAGTTATGGTTTTGTCTGGTACCGAGGAGGAAGTCAGCATGGCTGATAAGACGGAAGAGCCAGATGCCGCGCAGCCAGACTCGTCCGATCCCGAGGCCGCGGATGACGAAGCTACCGTAGAGCGGAAAGAGGTTGAGGCACAGCCGAAATCGGCTACCGTTGAGCCAGCCGCCGTCGACCGCAATGGGGCCGAGGACGCGAGTTCGGTCGAGGCTCAGCAGACGGCAACCAAAGCATCGGTCCGGCGGGTATCCGTATCTGTCCGCGCATTGCTGGCCGCATTGGTAATCGCTGCGGTGCTGGCTTCGGTGGGTATTCTGACCTGGTTATACGTAGATGCGAAGGCAAAGCTCGACGAACAGTCCCGTCAGGCGGCCAACAATAGCCATGCTGAGCAAATTGCTCTCGACTACGCGGTCGGTGCGGCCAAAATAAATGCGCAGGATCTCGAGCCGTGGAAAAAGAACCTTGTTAAAGGGACCACTCCAGAGCTCAAAGAGAAGCTCAGCAGCGCGTCGACGTCGATGGAGCAGATTTTAGTTCCGTTGCAGTGGAATTCGACCGCAACCCCGCTCGTCGCCAAGGTACGTTCAAACGCCAATGGCATCTACATCGTGGATACTTTTGTGGGCGTCGAGACCAAGACGACGCAAGCCCCCGATGGCCTCCAATCCACCGCGACCTACAGCATCACCATTGATAGCAATCATGATTGGCAGATAAGCGATGTTGGCGGAATCGGCTCGGTCGTCGGCCGAAAGTAACGGGGTACGGCGGCCGCTAAAATTCGTGCCGAATCCTCATAGGAGATTGATGTGTCTTCGTCAGCCACACTCGCTTCTCTGTGGTCACGCCGCGGGAAAGTGAGTCAAAGATTGGTGGCTGACGGGTACCCATGCCCCTCATCATCGTCGTCCAAGTGCCAGTTGTTGGAGCAGCGTGCGGACCGGTGCAGCCCGGATCGGGCGCCGATACGGCGCTGGGAATTTCTGAAATTCATGAAACGTGTCGCCTTGGGCACTGCAGCAATGGCGATCCTTGCGACACTCTTTGCACCCATATCGGCGGCAGATCCAACGGCACATCTCAAGTCTGAAATAGATGCTGCGCGAAGCGAATCGGGATGCGGGCCGCTGCAACTGGACCCCATTCTCAACGCTATAAGTCAGCGCGTAGCCCACGAAGCGGACGATTACGTCAGGCATGCGGCAACGACCTTGCCCACGACCGGAGAGATTGACTTACGACCCACTGGGACTGGTGGCGTGTTACGGGTTATGCGCGAATACGGCGACAACACCAACAGCGCGAGATTGCTCAATGGCTACGGAGATTACCGCACCGGCGGCACCGGCGACAACGAGGACAAGGCAATTAAGGCCGCGGTACTGCAAGGCTTGGGCTTTGAAGCGCTTTCCAATTGCACCGCATATACAAAATACGGTCTCAGCGCGATCAACGATAGTGGCCAGGAAGGCTGGCCGTCGACGGAGCCGAGACCTTTCTCCGTGGCCGCCGTCGTCCTAGCTGGAGCCTGAACGCCTCGACAAGCGGATCCTTGCCGCTTGGGGCCGTGTGGGTAAATCCGATTGCCGGACAATAAGTTGACGCAGAGCGAAGGTACTTCCCACAGGTCTCACACCTGCAACGGCGGAAGTTTATTGCGCGCGATGGGCGCGAAGAAATATCCGGCCTCTTGTTCGAGCAATTCACACGCGCCGAAGAAGAAGATCACCGCGTCGTCGGTGATGGCAAAGTTTTGATAGTGGGAAGGGTCCCGCCCGACGTTTGGCGCCAGCTTGAAACCCCGCTCTCTGAACTGCCTTTGCAGTTCCTCCGCCATCGCTGGGTAAAGCGAGTCCATCGGCTTGGTGCCGGGTGCGAACAGGTTGTCAAACGTCACCGGTCGGTTGTTGGCGTAGTCAAAAGTGAAGGATTTGTAGGTGGTCAATCCGGAGTCGTTCGTGTTTTTGTAGGTGTTGAGGACCAAGCTTTCGGTGCCGTGCCACGGCTGCCCGTAGTCCCGGGTAGTGCGTGTCGGCTGCCCTGAGCGGAAAAACGAGTAGTTGATGGCCATCACGTAAGGCAGGTATTGGGCGCCCGGGGCCTTGGCCGCGTTGATCACCTGGTCGCGCTGTTGGGTGATGTAGTCAGCGACCGGCCGGTCGTCGGGGTAGTCCGTCCCGAACTTCATTTCGATTGTGTAGGCCGGTGTGTCGACGTAAAAACGACAGATGTTGCCCGACTGGACATTACCGCCGAGTTGAGCGCATCCGGACGTGCCCGCAGCGGCCATATTTGCGAGACCGAGATTTGTGAGGCTGGCCAGGGCGCCCAACAGGGCTGAAGCCGCAAGGGCCAGGGTTCGCATCATCGTCCGCACCCAACCTTGGTTCTTTTGCGATCAGTACGTGCCGGCGTAACGCCAAGAGCTCCAAAGACGTCGATGCCAGCTACGTGCATTTGTTGCGACCTTCACCCGATCTGTCCGGAGGGATAGCGTTCGTGCTGCTTCCCGCAACATACGTTAACGCTATCGGCTGCTTCGATCAGCAGATTCCGGATCACCAGTCTGCCAAGTTGATACAGCCCGCCCCCACGCGACGACGATCACGGAGCGGGAGGCCGAACATATTGCCTATGCCATTCGACGTACCCGGAGCCCGGACGAGTGCTCGGCACGCCCGGCCCCACACGGCATACGTCACGAGCGGAAGAAGGGGCGAACACACCGTCCAAGCTAACCAACGCAGCTGATTGACAGGGAGCGAGCGGCGACATAGATTTGAAATCTCATAATGTTTGATCTTAGTATATATTTTAGTTTGAGTAGGAGGTTCGGGTGGCATCTGAACGTGAGATGCCGGGCTCAGCCAAGCTAGGCAGTCGAGCTTCATCGATTTCGCCGCTGGATTCTGAGCGGGTCGGTCATCAGCCACGCGTCGTGTTGTTCGCATTGCTCGGCACATTGATCTTGCTTTTCAGCGCCGGCCTCATGCTGGCATGCGTGAGCGGACCTAACTTCCAGCGAGTACCTGCCGGCCCCGATCGGCCGCCCCTCTATATGCACATCTCCCCTGCGGCGGGACAGATCGTTCTGCCTATTGTCGCGGTCGGCTTTATCTATCATTTCCTGGTCCGGCCGTAGATTCGCGAACTTAGGGTTACCTATTACGGCCTTATGCGTCTTGCCGGACTATCAGCCTCGATCTATGATCCGTTCTCCGTATATGCGCAGCCCTATTTGCCAACAATTCGTACTTGTTGAATTTCGGCAATCCGCTATCAGTATTTCCCGGTTGGATATCCATCAAGCGGCCCGGACGAGCGATCGCCTGGCCCTTTCCGGTCATTCCACCGTCTGCGCGATCTCTCAGGCTGAGGGAGTCGCGTTCGGCACGCTTACATTGCGTGGGCGCAGCGCATTGGGGCCGTTGGTCGCGGCGTCGGCACGCGGTGATCGGCGGACAAATGATCGATAAACCTCTGGTCGAACGGGCGACGCGGCACGCTCATGTATCTAGCGGCGCAGCAGCGGGCACAGCGAACTGTGCCGGGACCTTGAAATGATCGTCGATCACCGAAGCCAGGAGGTTTAAGCGCAGATGACGGGACCACTGCAGGGACTGCGGGTTATTGAGTTGGCCAGCATCGGCCCAGGCCCCCACGCTGCGACGATCCTGGGTGACTTGGGCGCCGACGTGGTGCGTGTCGAGCGCCCGGCCCGCAAGGATGTCGGCGGTGCCGAGGATGAACGGGATGCGACGCTGCGCAACCGCCGCTCGGTGGCGGCCAACCTCAAGACCGCTGAAGGCCGCGAGCTGGTCCTCAGCCTCATCGCCAAGGCCGACGTGCTGATTGAGGGCTACCGCCCGGGTGTCGTCGAACGGTTGGGACTCGGCCCCCAGGACTGCGCCAAGATAAACAGCCGGCTGATCTACGGCAGGATGACCGGCTGGGGTCAGAGCGGTCCCCGCAGTCAGCAGGCCGGCCACGACATCAACTACATCGCGCTCAACGGAGTGCTGCACGCGATCGGTCGGGCCGGCGAGCGGCCGGTGCCGCCGTTGAACCTGGTAGGCGACTACGGCGGGGGGTCGATGTTCCTGCTGGTGGGCATTTTGGCCGCGCTGTTCGAGCGACAGACATCGGGCCAAGGCCAGGTGGTCGACGCGGCAATGATCGACGGGTCCAGTGTGCTGATGCAGATGATGTGGGCCATGCGCGCAGCGGGCACCTGGACCGACGAACGTGGAACCAATTTGCTCGACGGCGGAACGCCCTATTACGACACGTACGAATGCGCCGATGGCCGCTACGTGGCAGTCGGTGCGATCGAGCCGCCGTTCTATGCGGCCATGCTCGAGGGACTCGGCCTCAAGCCTGCCGACCTGCCTGAACAAAATGACCGTCGCCGCTGGCCAGAACTGAGAGCCCGCCTCGCTGCGGTGTTTGCGTCCGCCGACCGCGAGCACTGGGCCAAGGTTTTCGCCGGCACCGACGCGTGCGTCACGCCGGTCCTCGGGTTCGGTGAGGTCGAGACCGAGTCGCACATCACCGAGCGCGACACCTTCTACCGTGAGAACGGCGCCTTGCAGCCCTCACCGGCGCCCCGGTTCTCCCGCAGTGTCACGCCCAGCCCCAACCCTCCGAGATCACCAGGATCGGACACCGACACGGTACTTAACGACTGGTGCGGCATCGGCAGCCAAACCATTCTCCACAGAGAAGGTGGGTGAGCTGCTGGATGGTGGCGCTGTCGCCTTTACGTGGCCGAAACCAGCGGATGGCATGCGATGATGCGCGGTGTGTTCTACCGCGCCATTCTCGCGACAGCCGCCATCTCCGTAGCCACCCTCGGTGTGGCGTCGCCGGCCCACGCGGACCCTCAAACCGCGAGCCACAGCCCGTCGTACCGGGATGGCTACACCAGCGAACATGACTTCTACTCGATTCCGAAGAATCACGAATTCCTCGCGAACGAGATGCGCAACGGCTATACAGCGGCGCTTGCCTGCCAAGTGGAGATCAGAGGAGGCTCGCCACCTGCGAGCCCGCCCGACTGGATCAGCGGCTGCGTCGACGCCTTGCACGATCTGGGCTTAAAGCCGTGAGCACTCCTTGAAGGTGCGCGCGCGGATACTGATCACCGCCACCGAGCTCGCCGACCTCATCAATTCCGGCGATCCAGTGACCATCCTTGACGTGCGCTGGCGGCTTGACGAGCCCGATGGCCGCGCGGCATATCTGCAAGGCCACATACCGGGTGCGGTGTACGTGTCACTCGACGACGAACTCAGCGACCACACCGTCATCGGGAAGGGACGACATCCGCTGCCATCGGGCCGCAGCGTCGAAGCCTCGGCACGCCGCTGGGGCATCCGCCAAGGTGTGCCCACCGTCATCTACGACGACTGGAATCGTGCGGGTTCGGCGCGAGCCTGGTGGGTGCTGAGCGCGGCCGGGCTTGACAACGTGCGCATTCTGGACGGTGGCCTGGCAGCGTGGCGGTCGGCCGGCGGCGACCTGACGACCGACACGGTTGCTCCGCCGCCGGGCGATGCGACCGCTCTGCACGACGATCTATACGCCGGCGCACTACCGACCTTGACGGCGCAGCAGGTCGACGCCGCAGACCTGACACTGTTCGACGCGCGGGCACCCGAGCGCTTCCGGGGCGACGTCGAACCGGTCGATCGGGTGGCCGGACACATTCCAGGCGCCAAAAACCTGCCCAGCGGCAGCGTGCTCAACGGCGATGGCACGTTTCTCGGCGACGGCGCCCTGCGCGAGTTGCTTGCCGAACACCGCATCGAAGGCGACGGCCGACTGGGCGCGTACTGCGGTTCCGGTGTGACGGCCGCCATCACGCTCGCCGCGCTTGCGTCGATGGGTCAGCGGGCAGCGTTGTATCCCGGGTCCTGGTCGGAATGGAGTTCGGATCCCGCCCGAGCCGTTGCGCGCGGCGACGAATAATTCCCGTTGCGCCGTAGAGGTTTGTCATACGGCGACTTCGGCAATGCGCTTACAGAGGCGAGCGGGTAGGTCGACCTATTCGTTAGCTGAGGTCTCGTCGGTTCAGCCGAGAGCCGGCGGGACCGATCCCCTCTTCGTACGGTTAGCGCCGTGTCACTCTCTTTGTTGTAGTAGCGTGCGGCCATGGACACCGACGTCTGGATTCTGGGCGGCTACCAAAGCGACTTCGCCCGAAACCTCACCAGAGAAAACCTCGACTTCGCAGACCTGACCCGCGAGATCGTCGAGGCCACCCTCGCCGCGGCCAAAATCGACGCCGGCGAGATCGGCGTCATCCACGTCGCGAACGCTTTTGGCGAAATGTTCGCAGAACAAGGCCACCTCGGCGCGATGCCGGCGACCGTATGCGACGGCCTGTGGGACACGCCGGCGTCCCGTCACGAAGCCGCGTGCGCGTCGGGAAGCGTGGCCGCCCTGGCCGCGATGGCCGACCTGCGGTCGGGCAACTACGACACCGCGCTGGTCCTCGGCGTCGAACTGGAGAAGACGGTGCCCGGCGACACCGCCGCGCGTCACCTCGGCGCCGCCGCGTGGACCGGGCACGAGGGAGCGGACGCCAAGTTCCTCTGGCCGTCGATGTTCGCCAAAGTCGCCGACGAGTACGACCGCCGCTACGGCCTGGACGACACCCATCTGCGGGCGATCGGACAGCTCAACATCGCCAATGCGCGCCGAAACCCCAACGCGCAGACCCGAGCATGGTCTGTACCCGACCCGATCGCCGACGACGACAGCAACCCGCTGATCGAGGGCCGGCTGCGCCGCTTCGACTGCAGCCAGATGACCGACGGCGGCGCCGGAGTCGTCTTGGTCACCGACAGGTACCTGCGCGATCATCCCGGCGCGCGGCCGATTGCCCGGATCGCGGGCTGGGGACATCGCACCGTCGGGTTGGGTCTGCAACAGAAACTCGACCGCGCGGCCGACGACCCGTATGTCCTGCCGCACGTGCGGGCCGCAGTGCTCGACGCGCTGCGCCGCGCACGGTCGACGCTGGATGACTTGCACGGGATCGAGGTGCATGACTGCTTCACGCCCAGCGAGTATTTGGCTATCGACCACATCGGTCTGACCGGACCGGGCGAGTCCTGGAAGGCGATCGAGAACGGCGAGATCGAGATCGGCGGGCGGCTGCCGGTCAACGCCAGCGGCGGCCTGATCGGGGGCGGCCACCCGGTCGGCGCGTCGGGAGTGCGCATGCTCGTCGACGCGGCGAAGCAAGTCAGCGGTGCGGCCGGCGACTACCAAGTCGACGGCGCAAAAACCTTCGGCACGCTGAACTTCGGCGGCAGCACCGCCACCACGGTCAGCTTCGTCGTCAGCACAACCCAAGGATCGTGACATGGACGTCGAGATCGTCGGCAAATTCCTGTCGACCCTGACCGAAGACGACGACCACCCGTACCGGACCGGTCCGTGGCGACCGCAGACCAGCGAATGGGACGCCGACGACCTGACAGCCGTGGAAGGGGAGATTCCCCGCGACCTGGACGGCGTCTACCTGCGCAACACCGAAAACCCGCTGCATCCGGCGTTGAAGACCTATCATCCGTTCGACGGTGACGGCATGCTGCAGGTGGTCGGGTTCCGCGATGGAAAAGCCTTTTACCGCAACCGATTTATCCGCACAGACGGCTTCTTGGCCGAAAACGAAGCAGGCGAGCCGCTGTGGCCCGGGCTGGCCGAACCGGTGCAACTGACCAAACGCGACGACGGCTGGGGCGCCCGCACCCGGATGAAAGACGCATCGAGCACCGATGTCATCGTCCACCGGGGCATCGCGTTGAC
>Ga0302326_10010576_pt1 | contig 20000 bp, 17 predicted proteins | sample Palsa_T0_3_FD_202264 | JGI IMG/M metagenome (GOLD analysis project Ga0302326, IMG submission 202264) | Peat permafrost microbial communities from Stordalen Mire near Abisko, Sweden - Palsa_T0_3 | ecosystem: Environmental > Terrestrial > Soil > Palsa > Peat permafrost | place: Sweden: Abisko...
ATCGAGGAAGAGAAGGTCCCGGGCAAGCCGTGGGGCATGACCGTCGTCGGCGACGAGCTGCGCGTGGTCTGCGGCGTCGGCGACGATGACGACCGTGTAATCAAACGATTCGTTCCGGGACACGGCTTTAAGAGCCACGGCGCGATCGAATGTCCCGATGCGACCGGTTCGCAGCTGAGTTACGACGGCACGTACCTCTATCTAAGCCAGTGGTACAACCGGCGTATCCTCGCGCTCGATGAAGCCGGATCCATCGTTCGGGAAATCGCGGCTCCGCATCAAATCTGCGGTCAGTGCTTCGTCGACGGCCATTTCTATCTCGTGACCACCGAGGACGAAGAAACGAACGAGTACTTCCTAACGAAGGTTTCCGCCAACGGCAATCATGCCGCCGAGGATCTCGCAAAGATTCCTTTCGCGGCGCGAGCCCTGGCGTTCGACGGCTCGCGATTCTGGACGAATCACCGCGAAGCCAATCAGATCGTTTCATTCGAGGTTTAATACGCGGTCGTAGCTCAATGGATAGAGCACCAGGCTTCGAACCTGTAGGTTGGGGGTTCGAGTCCCTCCGACCGCGATTACCAAACGCCTAGCGTCGCGCCGGAACGCCTTGGCCGCCGTCGAACGTTCCGGCTGTAGGCCCGGTGGAGGCCAAAGGGAGCAAGTCATGGGGAATTGGGGTTTTGGTCGGCACGCGTTAAGTGTCGGGCTGGCCGTCACTTTTCTCGCCGGATGCGGAGGGCAGAGCGCGGTGCCACAAAGCGCTATCCAGGCGCTGAGCCGAGCGCATCGAGCGTCTGGATCGAGCGGCGACTTAATATATGCCGTAACCGCCAACGGAATGGTCGTATTGTCCTATCCCAACTGGTCTATCGTTGCCAACCTACGACTTGACCGTCTCCGTCGCCCCATCGAAGTAGGCGCGCTTTTGGAGAAACGCGGATGAGGATTCCTGCCGGGTTCTTCTCGATCACTGCAGCCGTCGCGCTCTTGGTCGCGTGCGGCGGAGCGAAGAGTGGTTCGCTGCCGCAAGGCGTGGTACAGGCGCAGAGTCGAGCGCATCGTGCGTCGGGGTCGAGTGGTGAGTTAGTGTACGTGACCACTAAGAATGGCGTGGCCATGCTTTCTTACCCTGATGGAACCTTGGTTGGGATGATACCGTGGTACTTCGATAATGGCGAACTTTGTTCGGACCCATCTAATGGAAACGTGTACATACCCGAAGGCGGCTCAATTTACGAGTATGCGCACGGGGGCACTACACCCATCGTCACGCTCTCGCTTCCAAGTGGCATTACTGTTACAGGGGGTTGCTCTGTTGACCCAACAACAGGAGATGTTGCCCAAATCGGGTGGACGGTTATCAAGGGCAGCAGTAGGACGGTGCTCTTAGTGTTTTCCCAGTCATCAAACAGCCCAAAAGAAATTGTAAGCAGCAAACTCCCAGGTTTGGGATATCCTGCCTATGACAACTCCGGAAACCTCTTTATTGGTGCCGACGCGAAAGAGGGGGCGTTTAGAATTGGCGAGTTAAAGCCCGGAGCATCGGAGTTTACGATAATCATGATCTCGGCCCTGAATCGGGAGCCAGGAGTTACTGTGGATCTCTGCCCAAACGGGCTACGAAGGAGATCCACCCATGCGCAAGAGCCGTTTTACCGAGGCGCAGATCGTCGAGATTCTCAGGGCGTTCGATGCCGGGACGCCGGCTGAGGAGCTCGCGCGCCGCAACGGCATTCACGCCAACACCATCCGGTTATGCGCTCGAAGTACGCCGGGATGACGGCGAGCGATCTGGCGCGCTTGAAACAGCTTGAGGCCGAGAACGCGCAGATGCAGCGGATCATTGCCCGCCAAACGGTGAAGATCGATGCGATCGAGGAGTTGTTGCGAAAAAACTCCTGGGGCCTTCCCGGCGAGCCGAAGCCGTGAAGGCGCTGCAAACCCTCGGCATGAGTCAACGCGAAGCCTGTGCTAGCGTGCGCGCTCGTCGGCGTAGCTCGCGGGAGTTGCCCAGCGCCAAAGAGCGTGAGGATGCGCGCTGGTCGATGCGCTTGACCGAACTCGCGCAGAAGCACGCCGAGCACGGCTGTCGTCAGCTCTACGGGGACTCCAAAGCGCAACGGCGCTGGGATTGAGCTTCAAATGGCGCGAGGCGCGCCTTAGCGGCTCGAGCCGACGCTAACCGTCATATCTGTAACGCTGTCTTTCTTACCTTTGGTTAATCCGTAAAAAACGCCCGTTGGATTCCCGCCGTCCGGATAAGTCCATGTCGCGATCGCCTGGTTATTAGACCGCCGGACCTTCTTAAACGAGCCGAAAACGGTGCCCCCCTCAATCCAAAAATAGCCGTCCGGACTGCCCCCAACAAGAGAAACGGAACCCACAACGGTTCCTATCTTGCCGCTTATCTGCAACTGCTCTACCGTGCTGCCGTCGCTCTCGCTCCCAAGAAAGGTTAGATAGTTTCCGTCCCACACGATTTTTCGCGGTCCGGTGTCATAGTTGACGACTTTAATGAGACGAAATCGGCTCTGGGACGCTCGTATTTCGGCGATGCGGAAAGCGCCTTTTACGGTGTCTATAGTGACATAGACGTTTCCGGACCCGTCGTAGGCTGGGTAGTCGAAAACTCGCAGCTGCTTATCTGAGTAGACAAGTGGTGTTCCCTGGGCGCCGACATAAACTAGAAGGGCCCCCTTGTCGGATGGACCAAAAGCAATAGCAACGGCTAGGTTACCGGTACTGGGATCGACGGCACAACCCGCGGGCTCGCTGTATCCGCTAGGGACGGTAAGCATCGTTATTGGCGTTGTACCACCATGAGCGTACTCATAAATGTTGGCGCCTTCCGGGATAAAGACATTCCCGTTTCTTGGGTCCGAGCAAATGTTCGTACCAGGGAAATACCAAGGCAGGGTGGCCACGATTTTCCCAGCCGGGTATGACAGGATGACGACCTTTTTCGTTGTTGTCACATATATTAGGTCGCCGGATACGGTAGTAGCCCGCTGCACCTTGCCATTCGGCAGCAAGGAACCGCTCGTAAAGACAGGCGATCCTGACCCACTGCAACTCATAAGGAACGCTGCAGCGGTTATGCCAACCACGCTGTGCAGCAAAAACGGGGTACGCATTTACTCAGGTCCTCCCATTTATGAACGTTACCTTCCGATCGCCTTCATCCGATACGTTCGCTTTCTCGCATCGATGCTCCGCCTCCTGAAGATAAGCGTCAACTCGTCGCCTCGGATGCATAGAGTCCGACCGCGAGCCCTTTAAGGGGCTACAATGCGCGTGGCCCGAAGTAGCGTTTACGGTCCAAAGTAACGGTCCACCCGAGCGTAAGTTTGCCACGGCCGCTATTTTTGGCATCGGAATTCGCCAGATTACGGCGATGTTTTTTGTGCAAACCGTTTACCGAAGGAGGCTTTTTCAATGGCGACACTTTTCAATTACAACACAGACTTCGCGCCGCTCAGTTTGTATAACGTCATATGTGACGTTTACGGCATGAAGCCAGGGAGCTCAGCAGATGCGACGTCTGCATTGCAATCGGCGCTAATCGATGCATTGGAAGGTCAGCGCGCACAATGGCAATCGGGCGGACAGACGGGCGGTATTCTTTATATTCCTCCCGGCACATACACATTTAAGGGCAACATTCCTCTCGACGCCAGCACTTATCCCGACAACGGTCTCATAATTCAGGGAGTCGGCGGAACTGCTGAATTTCTTATAGACATTCCGACCACAGCTACGTCCGGAGACTTCTTGACTTTCACGGGCTTCAACAGCGGGCGCGGGATCCGCTTTAAGAATATCCGATTCACTTATTCCACCTCAGGCAAACTCGGCACGGCAATAACTTCTATAGGTTCGATGAACGTTACGTGCGACCAGGTTTACTTCTTCAATTGCCCGACGGCATTTCTTGCTGACAATGGCTCGACCCAATGCGGGCTGCAAGATTGTTCGGTTGACTATGAGAGGAGTGACGGTAGCCGAAACATGGTTGACCTTGAAGGGTCTCAATGCTTCGTCAGAGGCTGCGTGATGCGACAACCGAGCGGTGGCGCGACTGATAATGTCGGCATCTTTATCGGCTCGGTTTCCACATCGTTCGTTTCCGACTGTCACCTCTCCCACTTTGACTATGGCATCGAACTCGGCCCGAACGGTCGGGAAGCCTTATTTAACAATGTTCGGATCGACGCGGGAGTACAAGGCGTGTTTTTTAATCCGAATCCCAATGTTGGTGATATGCATTCGATTAACAATGTGCTCTTTTCCGACTGCATTTTTTACTTGTCGAGCGGCACAACCGGTCAACAGAAGCCGGGAATTCTTGTCGACACGGGAGGGATAGGAAACGCGCACGTCCAGGGCATCGTGTTTAACAACTGCATTTCCTATGGCTGGGGCGGCTCCGGTTTGCAGATTAATTCTGGTTCAGACATTATGATCACGGGCGGCCAGTACGCAGGGAACGCAAATAATCCGGCTTCGAGCGACCCCTATGCTGCCGGTATCGAAATAACAGGCGGAGTGCATATCACGATTACTGGAAGCAACTGCTCGGGCGTAAATCAAAATATTCCAAGCCAGACGCAGCCCTACGGTGCCTCAATATACACGAGCAGCGCTGATGAGGGATTCAGCCTGACTGATGTAACGATTACCGGTTGTGTAATTGTTACGAACTCAAAAAATGGCGTAATTATTGCGGGCGACGGTGGTACGGGAAATGAGCCCACGAATATATCGATCAAGGCTTGTGACCTTACTGGCAACGGCAGTGGTGCCATCACTTTCAGCCAGGGGGTTACAGTTGTTAGCGGGAGCAATGTTTCTAACGTTCAGGTGGCCGATTGCGCTGGCTATAACGACCTCGGGGCGCTGCTTACGGCACCTGCTTCAGGAACGGTATTCTACAACTACTCGTTGGGAGGCTACTACGGACCTATTGCATTTTACGTGGATGATTCGGGTTCCGGTGTCAGTCACATCGAAATCGACGGCAATAACGTACATTTGACGGAGGGCGCATTCACGCTTCAACCTCAAGAGAACGCAAAAATTGTTGGAACGGCTACTCATACGTTAGCTATAGGAAAATAATCCGCGGGTTTCTACTGTGGTCGACCGCGCGCGGCATTGTGGCCGGAGGTGGGTTTTTCAGACCAGCGGACCCACAGTTTCGCGGCTTGAAGAGAGCCGCCTACGGAGGACCACATGGGCCGCAAGCATCACACACCCGAGCAGATCGCCGCGGCGCTTCGGCAGCTTGAATCAGGCATTCCCGCCGTCGAGTTGTGCCGCCGCTTAGGCGTGCACGAGAACACGATGTCCGCCTGGAAAAAGCGATACGGTAGCCTGGGAACGCCGGAAATTCGCGAGCTGCGTCAACTACGCGAAGAGAATACGCGCCTCAATCAAACTCAACGAGCCGAACTACTTCCTCCAAAAGATAGAGTGGGTCGGCACTTATCTGACGTTCCGATATGACAACACGCAGAGCGGCGAAGTCGGCATAGGACAGATACAAATCAAAGGTTCCGTGGGCACCATCGTCAACCAAATCCCACTCATTGGGGCTAGTCAACTCCATATGGACTATTATTGGATTCAAGACGGTAACGTGTTCACCTCTTACAGCAAGGTGAAGCAAAATAACAATATCGGTATGGGTGTGTGGCCCTATCCTACCGGTGGCAGCCCATCAGCCGTCTTTTAGGGCATCACTAAAGGCCGAAAGGACGGCGTTGGCGATATAACGGTTTCCGTCGCTCCTTCGGAATCTCGCACTCGAAAGTAGGTCGGCCACGAGAACGCTACTCGTGGCGGTCGGAACTCCGACCACGATTACTACATGCCTAGCGTTGCGCCGGGAACGCCCTAGCGCATTGCTCGGGGGAATTGCGTTGATCGTCATATGTTGCCTCGATACGAGCCCGGGACGAACCGCTTCGGTCCTAACCTGAAGGGCGTGAACTCAACCTTGGCCGTGTAGATCGGGGTTCGAGTCGGTCGACCGCGAACTCTACAAGGCATATGGAGTCGCAAGAATCGCGCGCCGCCGTGCGCCGTGTAACCTGGACGGGCGCCGTGGCGCGGTCTTACGGTGAAGCGGACGAGATCAAGCGCGAGATTGAAAGCGCGATTCCGGCGCACGAACGCGCGGAAATGATTTGGAGCTGACGCTGCGGATGCAATGGGGGAACAATGCAGCAGAATATCGACTTGATCGATCTGTTGCACGCGTTGAACGCCGAGGGCGCTAAGTATCTCATGGTCGGCGCGTACGCGTTCGCTTTCCACGGTCGTGCACGAGCGACTAGCGACGTGGATCTCTTCGTAGGCGCGGACGCAGACAATGCAAAGAGGGTCTGGCGCGCGCTTATGGCGTTCAGTGCACCGCTGACAGGATTGAACATCTCAGATTTCGCTTCGCCGGGCACGTTCTTCATAATGGGACGGCCGCCGAATCAAATCGACGTCATTACAGCAATCGACGGCGTTACGTTCGAACACGCGTGGTCGAGAAGGGTGGACTCATCGTACGGAGGAGTCCCCATCTCGTACATTGGCCGAGATGACCTTATCGCGAATAAGAAAGCGTCGAATCTCCGGGAGACAAGTCGCCTTCCGACTAAAGTTCGAACGCTAAGTTCGGATCGGCGGAGAGCGTGAGCGGATCGACGAGCGCTGCGTCGCGCTGGTAGTAGGCCGCAGCCGCGATCATGGCGGCGTTGTCGGTGCAGTATTTTGGCGGCGGAATGAACGCCGTCACGCCGTTGCGCTCGGCCCACGAGCGAAAACGGCTTTGCAGCGCGGAGTTCGCCGCAACGCCGCCCGAGAGAACCACGGCGTCGTACGCGCCGCGCTCGTAGGCCGATTGCACGCGCGCCATGAGGACGTCCACCACCGCGGCTTGAAACGACGCGGCGACGTCTTCGGGCGGCGCATTGCGGCCGGCGTCGGATTCTAAGAAGTAGCGCACTGAGGTTTTCAGGCCGGAGAACGAGAGATCGAGCGAATCGCCGGAGGGACGATGGCGCGGGAACGCATGCGCGCTCGAATTTCCGCGCTTCGCGAGATCGTCGAGCGCCGGGCCGCCGGGATACGGAAGTCCGAGCAGCCGCGCCGTCTTGTCGTACGCCTCGCCGGCCGCGTCGTCGTGCGTGCGGCCGAGCACGCGCATCCGCGTCGGCGAGTCTACGGCCACGAGCTGCGAGTGGCCACCCGAGACGAGCAGCGTGAGAAACGGATACGGCGGCGACTCGGCGCGATCCAGGAACGCGGCGAAGACGTGGCCGTGCAGATGGTTGACGGCGTAGAGCGGGCGCCCGAGCGCAAACGCGTATGCTTTGGCCGCCGCGACCCCGACCACGAGGCTGCCGATGAGCCCAGGTCCCTGCGTTACCGCAATGCCGTCGATTGTTTCAAACGACGCTCCGGCCCGCTCGAGCGCGTCCTCGACCGCGGCGGAGAGGAGCGCCACGTGCCGCCGGCTCGCGATCTCGGGAACGATGCCGCCGTATTTTGCGTGAAATGCGTCTTGATTCGTGGAGACGCTCGAAAGCACGTCGCGGCCGTCGCGCACCACGGCGGCCGCCGTATCGTCGCACGAAGTCTCGATTGCCAGAAGCAGCATCGTCGTGTGAATTAGCGTTTGGGAGGAGCGCGCCTCCAAGGCAGGCAATCGCGTCGGCGTGAACGCGCGAATCTTTGGTTCCGGCGAACGTATCGCGGTCTACGAAGTCGACGACACGCAGCTGGCCATCGGCAGCACGCTCGGCGGCCCGAAAGGCGCGATTAACGTCAAAGCCTCGGGGGCGATCGAGAGGCTCTATTCGAGCGACCTCGGGTTGACGTTGCTGGCCGGTGTTTCGATCCAATTCTGGGACGGTCCGACCGGCGCCACGCGCGCGAAGACCGGCGGCCGATTCCGCTTTGAGCCCGATTGCCAAGAGTATTCGTATCGGATCGACGACGGCGTGACGGTGCGCGAGCGCATCTTCGTGCTCAGCAGCACGCCGCACGGCGATCGCGTCGATCCTTTGGCGGCGTATCTGCACGTCGAGATCGAGAACGCGTCGGACGAAACGCGCGAGTTCGATTCGTTGATCGGCGCGCTGCTCCGCGGCGATACCACGCGCGACGTTCGCGCGCGCTACGATCCGCGTTTACGCGCAGCGATCGCCTGGAACGTATCGGCGCCCAATGCGGGCCGCGCGTTCGGCCCGTCGATCGCCCCCACGAGCTTCGAGGTGACCGCCGATCACGGAAAGATGAACCGCGCGCACTTCGCCGGTCGCCTTTCGAACCGCATCCATCAGGGTCTCGCCGACCCGATCGCGCTCTTCCATCACCATCACCGAATGCCGGGCGGTTCGAAGCGCCGATTCTGGGTGACGCTCGTTGGCTCCAACGAAGGGGCGGCTGGCGCCGCCCGCGCCTATCGCGCCGTTCCAAGCTCCAAGGTTGGGTTCGCGCGCACGCGACGCTACTACGAGAGCGTCTTGGGCCGGTCCATCGTGATTACGCCCGATCCGAACGTGAATCGCGGCGTCCTGTGGGCGAAGGCCAACATGCTGCGGACGGAGCTGCTCGCTCCGACCGGCTGGTGTTTCGTCAACGATCCGATGCGCTCGAACAATAGCGTCGGCCGCGACACCGCGACGTTTTCCTTCGGCTCGGACTACGTCACGCCGGAGTTCTCTCGCGCATCGCTTCGCTGGTATCTCAAGAACGCCGAGCGCAGCGGCAAAATCGTCGAATATTACGATGTCCGAACCGGCAAGCCGAACGATTACGGACTCAACGTCAACGACGACACGCCGCTCGTCATCCTGGGGCTCGGCCATCACTACCGAGTGACCGGCAACACGGAGTTCTTGCGCGAATGCTACGGCGCCGCCAAGCGGGCTGCGGAGTATCTGCTCACCCAGCGCGACGATCGCGGTCTGATCTGGTGCACGGCGACGGGCACCTGGGAGTCGGGCATCGTCGGTTGGCGCAACATCATTGACGACTACCGTATCTCCGGCGCTTCGACGGAAGTCAATGCCGAGTGTTACGCGGCCTTCGCATCGCTCGCCTACATGGCCGAGTCGCTCGGCAAGCGCAAGGATAAGGAGCGTTTCGAGCGCGAGGCGGTCGCGCTGCGCGCGGCGATCAACCGCCATCTGATCGACCCCGAAACCGGGCTCTACTACTTGAATATCGACGTTGACGGTCAACCGCGCTCGAACGTAACGGCCGACATGCTCTTTCCGGCGTTTCTCGGCGTTGCCGACCACGACACGGCGGCACGCATCATCAGCCGCTTGAGCGTGCCGGCGTTCTGGACCGAGGCGGGCATTCGCACGGTCGCGCGCGACGATCTGGAGTACAGCCCGACGCGAAGCTGGGGTCTGCTCGGCGGGGTGTGGGTGGGCATGTCGTTCGTCTATGCGTTTGCGGCCGCGCGCTTCAATCCGGGTTTCATGGCCTATGCGCTCAGCAGCACGTTCGAACACTATTCGCGCGACCCGGGTCGCAACAACACGGTGCCGGGTCAGTTCTCGGAATGGCTTCACGGCGAGACGCTCGCCAATCAGGGCATGATGCTCTCACCTTGGTATCCGCCCCACTATGTGTGGGCGGCTATCGAGGGCGCGTGCGGGCTCGAGATCCGCACGTCGGAGGTGACGTGCAAACCATCGCTGCCGCCCCAATGGAAGTGGCTCGGCGCGCGCAACGTCCCGTTTCGCAATAAATCACTCACGTGGTTCGTGGCCCGTGCGCCCGAGCCGGTGCTCTATACCAACTTCGCGTGTGCCTCTGATTTCACGCTCAAACCCTATGCGCGCGACGTAACGCCGATGCTCCGGCTCGAAAGCGAGGTGACGGAGATCGCACTGCGGCGCGGCGACGATCTCGTGATCTTCCTCGGCAACACCGCATCGCGCACGGTCACGGCGCCGCTGCGGTTCGCCCGTCCGCTGCGGGGGCGCTATCGCGTGCGGTACTTTACGAGCCTGCTGGATGAGTGGACCCAACGCGAAGACCTCGACGCACGGCAGCTCGATAGCGGATTCGCGATCGATCTCGACGCGGCGGGATTCTGCGTGATCGAACTCACTCGCGTACGTCCGGTTCGGTAAGCGCCGAATTGGGCAAGAACAGGGAAAGAGACCTGTCGGATTAGGAGGCAATGTTGGCTGGCTTACTGTGGGCGATCATCGTGATTCTGTTCGTCTTTTGGCTGCTTGGATTTCTCGCGTTTCACATCGGGGGCGCCCTGATTCACCTCGTGCTCCTAGTCGTCGTGATTCTGATCGTCGTAAATCTGGTGACCGGACGAGGTCTCAAGGTCTGAGGTCTCAAGGTCTAATGAAGAAGACGGCAACCCGCAAGAAGGCGACCGCCAAGAAGCGGAAGTACGGCCCCGCGGCCGGCAAGAGCGTCGAGCTGGCGGTGCGCGAGATGGAAGAGGGCGAGCTTACCTCGGGGTGCTCGGGCAGGAAGGTGACGAGCCGCAAGCAGGCGATCGCCATCGGGCTGAGCGAGGCTCGCCGGGCCGGTGCGAAAGTCCCGAAGAGGAAGAAGCCCTAGGCGGGTCCCCTGACGGCCGCTTGTGAGCCGTTGGACGCCATGATACAATCGGCGTCTGTGCCCCCTGCCGGCAGCGACGGTGGGAGCCCTTACGAGACAACGTGAGATGCGTTTTCCCTGCGTAAGCGGCGGCAGCGGTGGGCCGGACGGAGTCCCTTCTTTTGAACCTCATCGACGTCAACAACTTCGACGCCATGCGCATCGGGCTGGCATCGCCCGAGCAAATTCGTGCGTGGTCTTTCGGCGAAGTCAAGAAGCCCGAGACGATTAACTACCGCACGCTCAAGCCGGAGCGCGACGGCTTGTTTTGCGAGAAGATCTTCGGCCCGACCAAAGACTGGGAATGCCACTGCGGCAAGTACAAGCGCATTCGCTTTAAAGGCATGATCTGCGACCGCTGCGGCGTCGAGATCACGCGTGCCAAGGTACGGCGCGAGCGCATGGGCCACATCGAGCTCGCCACGCCCGTCAGCCACATCTGGTATCTCAAGGGCGTGCCGAGTCGCATCGGCATTCTGCTCGATATGTCGCCGCGCCAGTTGGAGAAGGTCATCTATTTCGCGGCCTACGTCGTTATCGATCCGGGCGACACCACCCTGACCAAGCGCGAGGTTCTCTCGGAGCAGAAGTACCGCGAGGCGCGCGATAAGTTCGGCAACCGCTTCAAGGCGGGTATGGGCGCGGAGGCAATCCGCGAGCTGCTGCGCGACTTAAACCTGCGCAAGATTCAGGAAGACCTCCGCAAAGAGTTCAAAGAGACGAGCGGCCAAAAGCGCCTCAAGGCGATCAAGCGCCTCGAGGTGGTCGAAGCGTTTCTCTCCAGCGGCAACCGTCCCGAGTGGATGGTGCTCGCCGCGGTGCCGGTCATCGCGCCGGAACTGCGCCCCATGGTGCAGCTCGACGGCGGCCGCTTCGCGACGTCGGATCTCAACGATCTCTACCGGCGCGTCATCAACCGGAACAACCGCCTCAAGCGGCTGCTCGAGCTTAACGCGCCCGAGATCATCATCAAGAATGAGAAACGGATGCTGCAGGAGGCCGTCGATGCGCTCATCGACAACGGCCGCCGCGGGCGTCCGGTCACCGGGCCGAACAATCGTCCGCTGAAGTCTCTCTCCGATATTCTCAAAGGTAAGCAAGGACGCTTCCGGCAGAACCTGCTCGGCAAGCGCGTCGACTATTCGGGACGCTCCGTGATCGTCGTCGGTCCCTCGCTCAAGCTGCATCAATGCGGCCTGCCCAAAGAGATGGCGCTCGAGCTCTTCAAGCCCTTCGTCATGAAGAAGCTCGTCGATCGCGGGCTCGCGCATAACATCAAGAGCGCGAAGCGCATGGTCGAGCGCGTGCGGCCCGAGGTGTGGGACGTGCTCGAAGAGGTCATCAAGGAGCACCCGGTCCTGCTCAACCGCGCGCCCACGCTCCACCGTCTCGGCATTCAGGCGTTCGAGCCGGTGCTGGTCGAGGGCAAGGCGATCCATCTGCATCCGCTGGTCTGCACGCCGTACAACGCCGACTTCGACGGCGACCAGATGGCGGTTCACCTTCCGCTTTCGGCGGGAGCGCAAGCCGAGGCCCGGATCCTGATGCTCTCGTCGAACAACATTCTGTTGCCGGCGTACGGCAATCCGGTCTCGATTCCGACCCAAGACATGGTGCTCGGTCTCTACTACCTCACGTTCAATCGGGACGAGTATGCCGGACCGGCGAAGGCCGCGATCCACGACGACGTCGATCGCGTCGAGCGCGTCTCGAAAAAGAATGCGCCGACGCCCGATGCGGCCGGAGCGATTCCAACCTTCTTCGACGGCAAGGAAGCCGTGATGGCCTACGAGACGGAGCAGATCGGCCTCCAAGAGTGGATCCACGTCCGCTGGAAGGGCGAGCTCATCAAAACGACGGTCGGACGCGTCACGTTCAACATGGCGTTTCCGGAGCCTTGGGATCACGCGTTCGTCAACCGGATCATCGACAAGACCAGCTTGAAGAAGATCATCACCGATTGCTATCGCCGCTACGGCAACGCCGAAACGGCGCGCTTCCTCGATGCAATCAAAGATATCGGCTTCCACTACGCGACCCTGTCGGGCACGACGGTCTCGATTAGCGACGTCGTCGTCCCGGAGAACAAGTACGAGATCGTCGGCAAGGCGCAAGACGAGGTCGACGGGCTGCATCGCCTCTACGAGCAAGGCTTCATCTCGCAGGACGAGCAGTATAATAAGACGATCGACATTTGGTCGAAGGCCTCGGACGAAGTCACCGCGGCGATGCAATCCTCGCAGAATCCGCTCAACCCGGTCTTCATGATGGCGACCTCGGGTGCGCGCGGTTCGATCGCGCAGGTGAAGCAACTCGGCGGTATGCGCGGACTCATGTCCGACCCGTCGGGCCGAATTCTCGAGATTCCGGTGAAAGCATCGCTCAAAGAGGGCCTGACCGTTCTCGAGTACTTCATCTCCACGCACGGCGCTCGCAAGGGTCTCGCCGATACCGCGCTGCGGACGGCCGACTCGGGCTATCTCACGCGCCGCCTCGTTGACGTCGCGCAAGACGTGATCGTCCGCGAGGAGGATTGCGGCACGAACTCCGGCATCGTGGTGAGCGATATTCGAGTCGGTAAGGAAGTCATCGAGCCGTTGATCGACCGCATCGTCGGACGACGCGCGGCCGATGAGATTCGGCTCGATCCGAAGCGGCCCACGACCACGATCGTCGCGCGCAATCACGAAATCGACGAAGAGAAGGCGCGCGCCCTCATCGATGCCGGGATCGCCGAGGTCAAGATCCGTTCGGTGCTGACCTGCCAATCGAAATACGGCGTCTGCTCGCTCTGCTACGGTCGCGATCTCGCGGCCGGAAATCGTGCGGATATCGGCACCGCCGTCGGCATCATCGCCGCGCAATCGATCGGCGAGCCTGGCACGCAGCTCACGCTGCGGACGTTCCACACCGGCGGCGTCGCAACCGAAGACATCATCACCGGCTTACCGCGCGTCGAAGAAATCTTCGAGGCACGCAAGCCCAAGGGGCAGGCGACGATCTCCGAGGTGGCGGGCACCGTGCGGCTCGGCGACGAGCGCAACAAGCGCGTCGCGTACGTTGCCGACCAAAACGGCGAAGAGCACGAGTACGAGATCCCGCCGGGGACGCACGTGATCGTGCAGGATGGGCAGCACATCGAGCCGGGCGAGCAGTTCAACGAAGGCTCGCTCAACCCGCACGACATTCTGCGTATCAAGGGTGAGACCGCGCTGCAAAACTACCTCGTGCAGGAAGTGCAGAAGGTCTACCGTTCGCAGGGTGTCGACATCAACGACAAGCACATCGAGGTCATCGTCCGTTCGATGCTTCGTAAGGTGAAGATCGTCGAAGGCGGCGACACCATGATGCTGCCGGGTCAGCTCATCGAGGCCGCGCAGTTCCACGAGGCCAACGAGCGAATGAAGGCAGCCGGCAAGGAACTGGCGACCGCGAATCCGGTGCTGCTGGGCGTTACCAAGGCCTCGCTGGCAACGGAATCGTTCCTCTCGGCTGCGAGCTTCCAAGAGACGACGCGCGTACTTACCGATGCTGCGATCAAAGGCAAGTACGATCCGCTGCTCGGGCTCAAGGAGAACGTGATCATCGGCAAGCTCATCCCTGCCGGTACGGGCATGTCGCGATACCGAAATGTCGAGATCGTGCCCGAAGGCCAGGATATTGACGATGACGGCCGTCCGCGCCACGAGTACGAGATACCGTATCAGATGACCGCCGACGACGCGGCGCTCGCGGAAGTCATGGGAACCAACGGAGATGGGATGAGCCGCCTCGTCACTGCTTACGAACGCAATCGTGAGCCGCTTACCGTTCAATACGAAGGTGAGTACGAGGAAACGGTGAGTCCGCAAGCGGTTCCGAAGAAGACGCAGTACGACCGGCTCAAGGGCATCAACCCCGAAGACCTCTAGCGACAAAAAAGAAGGCCCCCTCGCGGGGGCCTTCTTCAATTTAGGACGCGGTGTAGGCCATGCAGTACCCGTTTGGCGAGATCGAGCCGTCCACGATCTTGCACGAGCCGCTCGCTGACGCGTCGGTGCCGGGTACGAAAAACGTACACGTGGCGCAGTGGGCGCTGCCGTTGGGTGTCGTCTGATAGTGCATCGAGCCCTGCGACGCCTTCGACCCGTCGGCGCGGGCAACTCCGGTGGCCGCGGCTAGCGCGGGCAGCACGATGAAGCTCCCCAGGAACGTTCGTCTCGATAAATCCATGCGACTACCTCCGCCCGTCACCGTACCCTCAAGACGTAAGGAAAGTGTGAAACGGCAACGAGAGCGACGATATTCGCCGCAACGCCAAGCAGCCCCGCGTTGATGCCCCACGGCGTAACGTTGGCAACGGCGAGTGGAATGGAAACGACCAGGCCAGCTGCGATCCCGGCGGCGACGCCCAGTGCGGTCGCGCGGCGCCACACGAACGACGCGACGATGCCGGGAAAGAACTGCGTGACGCCGTTGTAATACAGCAGCAGGAGTTCGACGACCGTGCGCTGTCCCACTAACCAGACGACGAGCGCGAGCAGCGCGACGACGACGACCAGCACGCGCGTCAGCGTCGTCCGTGCGGAGTCGGTCGTGGCAATCCCTAAAGCATCGCCGGCGACGTTTTTGGTGATGACGCTCGCCCCCGCGAGGAGCAGGCCCGATGCGGGAATGAGGGCGGCCAGCGCTCCGGCGGCGGCGACCAAGCCGAGCACCCAGGCCGGATAGAAGCGCTGCACCACCAGCATGAACGATTGATCGACGGCGGTGCCCTTCAGGCCCGGAGCGACCAGCGCCGCCGATAGGCCGGCGAAGATCATGAGCGTTAAGAAGGATTGATAGAAGGGAAGCAGCACGGCGTTGCGCCGGAGCGTATTGGCGCTGCGGGCGCTGTAGATTGCGCTCGCGGCCTGCGGCCCCACGCAAAAGCCCATGCCGGCGAGCAGGGCCGTCGAAATGAACCAGACTTCGCCATGAGCGGCGGTGCCGTGCGGAAGCGCCAGTATCTGCGGGTGGCTCGCAACGATGCGATCGAACATGGCGGCCGGCGAGCCGAAGAAGCGGATCGGCAGCGCGATTCCGGCGAAAACCACCGCCGCCAAGACCAGCACGTCTTTCACGACGCTCGCCCAGGCCGTTCCGCGAAGACCGGCGGTAAACACGAAGAGCGCGACCACAATGAAGACGATGCAAACGGAGATCGTCGCGTTATACGCGCCGTACCCCGCAATGTGCAGCAAGATTTGCAATCCGCTGAGCTGGAGCGCGACGTACGGCACGACCATCACGAACTGCAGCACGGCCGTCGCAATGCCGAGCGATTTGCTTCGATATTGCGTTTCGAAGAAATCTGGATACGTGAGAAGGTTGTGTTGCTTGGCAATCTTCCAGATCGGCGGCGTAATGAAGTACACAACGATGTAGCCGATGGCACCGTAGGCCAAAACGTAAAAGGCCGGCGCGCCGGACGAATAGCTCAATCCGGCGACGCCGAGAAATGTAAACGTCGTATACGTCTCGCCGGCCAGCAGCACCCAAAGAAAGAGCGTTCCAAAGCTGCGGCCGCCGACGATATACTGGGCCGGATCCATCTTGACGCGACGCACGCCGAAGAGCGCAAAGCCAATCGTACCTAAAACGACGGCCGCCACAATACCGAGCGCCACGGCGGTATTGCTCACCAGTGCCGCTCCAGGCGGCCGAGGGTCCAGAGGAACGCTGGCGTTAGCAGCACCCACGCGACAAGCCAGCACAGCAGAAACGGAACGCCGAAGAAGCGCGGCTCAACCCGATTCACGAGCGGAATCGCAAGGGTCAATGCCGCGACGGGGACGGCCGCGAGGAGCGGGCGCAGCATCGGGTCGCCTTACGGCGAACAGACGGATTCTTCATGCTCGCTCTGGCGCTCGCGGCATCGGTTCTCGTCTACGACGTCCTGGTCTCCGCGGGGCACGAAGGGCGACCGGCGAGTTGCGCGCATTTCCCCACGCACCATTGCAATCTCGGCGCCTCCGGCGAGCGGGCATGGACGCCGATCGTGGCCGATGCCGTTGCCCGAGTGCTTCGCGCGCATGGAGTTACGGTGGCCCGCGTTCCCGCCGATTTCGCCGGCACGTACCGCGTCGGCGCGGCGGCCTTCATCCACTTTGACGGCTCGGACCCGCCCTGCCGTAGCGCGGCATCCGTCGGATATCCGCCGAAGCAAGGCAACGCCGGAGCGCAGGCGTGGCGCTCTCTCTATGGCCGATTCTGGCCGTTCGGATTCGAGCCCGACGATTTTACGGATGGATTGCGCGAGTATTACGCCTATCGCCAAGTCCACGCGCGCAAGGGCAGCTTCGTTCTCGAACTGGGCGAAATTACGTGCTCCGCGCAGCATGCGTGGCTCGCGCCGCGTCTGCAGTGGGAAGGCGCGCTCATCGCATCCTTCTTGAGCAGGCTGATCGACAAAGGAAACGTACCGGTGCCGCCGCCCTACGTGCAAGAGGCAGCCACTACGCGTCCTTAGAACGAAACGCGATGGTTCGGACGCCGTCTGCGCCGGTCGATCGCCCGCGCATCGTGGAACGGCTGCTCGCCTCGTCCACCTTTCCGATCGTCCTCGTCATCGCGCCGGCAGGCTATGGAAAATCGATCGCCCTGCGACAATACCTCCGCACGCTCGATTCGCCGAACGTGTATTTTTGCGTACGCGCCGAGCACCGCACGCTGTTGGGATTCTTACGCGGCTTTACGAGCGCGCTGGCGACGCATGCACCATATGCGGCCGACGCGCTCGCCGATGCGTATGAGCGAAATGCAAACTCGGAAACGCCGGGACCGGATCTAGCGCGATGGCTGCAGGCGCATCTCGACGGGTTCTCCGGTACAGTAGCGCTCGACGATCTGCATACGGTCGCTGAAGAAGAAGACATCGCGCACTTCCTGGCCGCGCTCATCGAGCAAACGAAGGGCTCAGTGCAATGGATTCTCTCGTCGCGTACGAGCGCGGGTCTACCGACGGCAACCTGGCTGGCGTATCGAGATGCCGATCTCCCGATCGGCGAACGTGACCTGAGCTTTACGTTGGATGAGGCCCGCGCTGCAGCGCAGTTCCTCGAGTCGCCGATTGGCGATGAGGAGTTGGTCGAACTGCTGCGGCTTACGGACGGCTGGCCTGCGGCGATAAGCTTTGCATTGCGTAGCGCGACGCGCTCGTCGGAGTTCCGCAACCTTTCGGCGCTGACCCGCGATATGATTTATAAACTGCTGGCCGAGCAAGTGTATTCCCGCTTGTCGGATGCCGAGCGTGAAGTGCTGGATGTTGCGACGGCTCTTCCCACGATCGACATCAGTGTGCTCGAGAAGGCAGGCTTTGACCGGGCGCTTGGGATGCTCGAACGGCTCCGCGAGCGCACGGGATTTATTCAGGAGGAGTCGGCCGGCATCTATCACTGCCACGACCTTTTCCGCGAGTTTCTTCGCCATCAGGCGGCACTTGCCGGAAAGCAGTCGCAGCGAAACGCGTACGAACGAGCGGCTAGAGCTCTGGAGGCAAATGCCGATTACGAGCATGCGATCACGGCATACGTCGCAGCAGAATCCCGAGACGACGTGCTTCGCCTGTTGGAGCGCCACGGATTCCGCTTATTGGAGCGGGCCCGCGGAGACGTTGTAGCCGCCGCAATCGAAAGCCTAGGCGACCGGGCTCGTCAAGAAAACGCCTACGCCTTGGCGCTTCAGGGTGCGCTGCTCTCGACTTCTGGTAAGTTCGCGCGGGCTGAATCGCTGTTCCGTCGTGCCCTCGCTCGTGCAAATGGAGACCGTGACGTCAGCGCCGCGGTGAGCCTTCGCCTTGCCTCCTTGCTGGGAAATCAGGGCGCCGATATAGCGTCGATTCTGATGCCGATCTCAACTGACCAGGGTCAAAGACGAGCATACAGGGCCGAGGCATTAGCCCTGGTTGCCGCCCAAGAGGCCATGTCAAGCGACTCGTCTGGCGCGGCCGCGAAAGCTGCCGCGGCTGAAGCGCTACTCAGCGAAGCGGACGAGGCGTTCGCCAGTCCCCGAATATTACATAACCTTGGAATCGTATACCGACATTTGGGCGACGCTCGGAGGGCCATCGCTCGACTTACGCATGCCTCTGACCTGGCGATTGATCTGCATCATTATGGTCTAGCTAGCCGTACGTTCGCTGTACTGTCTAACCTTGCTTTGCATGATCAGGATGACGTCGATAGCCAGCTCGGATACGCGACCCGCGCAGCCGAGTGTGCTGTGATAGCGGGCGACACCTTTGCCCTCAGCACGGCTCTCTTGCAGATGTTGAGCGCTTATATGCGGAGATCGGAGATTGCGAGCAGTCTTGCGGTCGAGAATAGGCTGATGCGGATTGGTGCAGACGCCCGCACCCGCGACTACGTTAGTATATTTAGAGCCGTCCGATTTCTCTGGGCTGGGCAGTTTGCGGAAGCGCGTGAACTTTTCGAATCCTGTTGGTCGAAGATGTCTCCGGGTGCGGATCACATTTTCGTAGGGGCACTCTACGCAGTTTCCCTATCTGTGGATTCACGTCGGGACGCTGCTCTGCAGCAGATTGATCACATTGTAGAGGCGACTTTCTCCGTTAAGCCATTCGGGAAGTTCGATCGGCGAATCATCTTAATCAGCCAGATTATGTGCGCAGTCGCGGAGTTTCTGAATCGCCGGTTCAGCCGAGGCGAGCGGCTTCTTCGTCGCGTCGCAAAGGATGATGCGGTGGTTTTTCTTGCCGAGAGTGTTGCCACCGGGATAGCCATTGCGCTAAGGGGCCAGCGAGGCTCGACCGAAGACACCGCCGTGCAGATCGAGCGGCTGAAGACGACCGGCTATGGAGCCGTGGCCGGGGTGCTGGCGGCCGTGTTGGCCGTCGCCTCATCCAGAGCGGACAAACCGCTAGCTGTGCTCACTGAGTCCGAGCGTCGCACGTTGCGTTCCCTGGCGGATGGGCTGACCCCTAAGGAGATAGCCGCTGGGAGTGGACGAAGTGTGTATACTGTGCGCACCCATATAGCAAACGCCATCGCCAAGTTGGAATGCAATGGGCGATTGGAGGCGATTGAGATGGCTAGGCTACGCGAGCTGATCTAGGGGTGAATCGGAAGCTGACTGGAGAAATGTCGCTGATAGAGACGACGAGATTCGCAGCCAGGAGGAGACCATGCTTAGCCTGTTTGTTATGTTCATCATAAGCCTGCACTTAACAATTCCGGACCCGTTCTTGTCTCACTAGATCCCCCGGCGGTCCACTTGTAGGCCATCCAGTTGGCACTCATCCATGCCAGAATGGCGGCATGGATGAGTATTTTATCGGGGCAGGCGCGCTCTTGACGGCGGGGCCGGCGGCCTCGATCGCG
>Ga0302326_10010577_pt1 | contig 19999 bp, 10 predicted proteins | sample Palsa_T0_3_FD_202264 | JGI IMG/M metagenome (GOLD analysis project Ga0302326, IMG submission 202264) | Peat permafrost microbial communities from Stordalen Mire near Abisko, Sweden - Palsa_T0_3 | ecosystem: Environmental > Terrestrial > Soil > Palsa > Peat permafrost | place: Sweden: Abisko...
ATGCCTTCCTTCAAATGGTCGAGTGTCAGCAAGTGGTCTTTCCACTGCGTGTCGACGATATCCAGAATGATCCGCCGCTCCAGCCAGCGCATCATTTTCTCGCCGAATAATTTTTCCTTTTCGGCGTAGCGCTCCTTGACGCGCTCGACCAGGGTGTCCGCCAGTTGCGCGCTGTTCAATTTGTTTGTGTCGATTCCGGCGGCCTTCACGTCGATGCCATACTGGTTCTGCACTTCGGCGGCAAATTGCGTGACATTCCATTTTTCCGGGTGCTCCTTCGAGGGGCAAAACGTATCCACGAATTCGCGGGCAATGTCCTCCGCGACGCTCAGCGCGTAATCTTTTTGTTCTTTTCCTTCCAGGGCGGAGCGGCGAATCGAATAGATCGTCTCGCGCTGCTTGTTCATCACGTCGTCGTATTCAAGCAGGTGTTTCCGGGCCTCGAAGTTTTGCGCCTCGACGGCCATTTGCGCGTTTTCGATGCGCCGGGAAATCAGTTTGGATTCGATGGGGATTCCCTCGGTCATTCCCAGGCGGAACATCAGCGCCTTGACGCGCTCGCCGCCGAACACGCGCAACAGGTCGTCCTCGAGGGAAAGGAAAAAGCGCGAGGAGCCTGGATCGCCCTGGCGGCCGGCGCGCCCGCGAAGCTGATTGTCGATGCGCCGCGCTTCGTGCCGCTCGGTGCCGAGGATGTGCAAACCGCCGAGAGCGATCACTTCATCGTGCTCGGTGCGGCACTGGTCCACAAACTGGTCATAGATGGGCTTCCATTGCTCCGCGGGAACTTGAAAGATTTTTCCTTCTTGCTGGAACAAAACCATGTTGGGCGCCGAGATGGATTCTGCGCCGTCTCCGCCGATCACGGCGGGCGCGGCTGTATAGGGAATGGCCATACGTTCCCGCAAACAATATTCGCGAGTCATTGCTTCCGGGTTGCCGCCCAGCAAAATATCCGTTCCGCGGCCCGCCATGTTGGTGGAAACCGTGACCGCGCCTTTTCGCCCGGCTTGAGAAATCACTTTGGCTTCGCGCTCATGCTGCTTGGCATTCAAGACCTGGTGCGGGATGCCCGCCTTTTTCAGCAGATTCGCCAAATGCTCGGATTTTTCGATCGAGATCGTGCCGACCAGCACCGGCTGGCCCGATTCGTGAATCTGGCGCAGGCCGTGCGCGTAAGAGTTATCCTCTTGCAGGATGCCGTTGACCACGGCTTCGTATTTCTCCGCCGCCGTGCGGTACACCACATCCGAAAATTCCTCGCGCCGAAGCACGCGGTTGGTGGGGATCAGCGAAACATCCAGCTTATAGATCTTGTTGAACTCGGTGGCTTCGGTTTCCGCTGTTCCGGTCATGCCGGAAAGTTTCTTGTACATGCGGAAATAATTTTGGAAGGTGATCGTCGCCAGCGTCTGATTTTCGCGCTCGATCTTGACGCCTTCCTTCGCTTCCACGGCCTGGTGCAAGCCGTCCGACCAACGCCGGCCGGGCATTTCGCGCCCCGTGAATTCGTCGATGATGATAACTTCGCCATTTTTGACCACGTATTCGACGTCGCGTTTATACAGCGTGTGGGCGCGGAGTCCTTGATAGACGTGGTGAATCGTCTCCAGGTGCTGCGGGTCGTACATATTGCCAAGGCCCAGGAGCTTTTCGGTTTTGCTGACGCCTTCTTCGGTCAGAGTCGCGGTCTTGTGTTTTTCCTCGACGATGTAATCGATATCCTGAATTAATTTGGGAATGATTTTATCGATGCGGTAGTACTTATCCGTGGATTCCTCGGCGGGGCCGGAGATGATCAGCGGAGTGCGTGCTTCGTCGATCAGGATTGAGTCCACTTCGTCCACGATTCCGAAGTGATGCCCGCGCTGGACGCAGTCGGCCAGATCGAATTTCATGTTGTCGCGAAGGTAATCGAAGCCGAATTCGTTGTTCGTGCCGTAGGTGATGTCCGCGCCGTAGGCCGCGCGCCGTTCGGGGTCGCTCAAATCGTGGACGATCACGCCGACGGTCATGCCCAGCGCGCGGTAGATCGGGCTCATCCATTCCGCGTCGCGCCGCGCCAGGTAATCGTTCACCGTGACGATGTGCACGCCGCGTCCGGTCAGCGCGTTCAGCACCGCAGGAAGCGTGGCCACCAGCGTCTTGCCTTCGCCGGTTTTCATCTCGGCGATTTTGCCTTCGTTCAGGACGATGCCGCCGATCAATTGCACGTCGAAGTGGCGCATGCCGAGTCTCCGGCGCCCCGCTTCGCGCACCAGCGCAAAGGCCGGGACCAGCGCGGGCTCCAGCGCCTCCTCGCAGCGCTCCTTGAATTGCGGATCTTCCAGCGGTAAGTCGCCCAGGCGCCCCTGAACCTGGGCCCGCAGCTGCACCGTTTTCTCCAGAAGCTCGGCGTCGCTGAGTTTCTCAAACTCCGGAGCGAGCGCGTTGATGGCAATGACCTGCGGCTGGATCACCTTCAGGTCGCGCTCGTGCTTGGTGCCGATGAACCGGGCGACAATCCCATTGATCAACTGGCCGAATTGCATCCGTATCCTTCTGTATTCTTCGGAATTAGCTTCCTGCTCCAGCAGCGGGCTCCGAGGCCCTGCGGTGGATTTGCAGGAGCGCGCAGGAGGAGGGTATCCCGCAGGCACGCTCAAAAATTCATTGTACCCTGTCCAGCAATCGCGGTGCAAAGAGAGGCCATTCTAGCGACTTGCCTCACTTGATTTTAAAATTTTGAATCGGTGTCCTCGGACGGGACCCTAATGAGCGGGATTACGATCGGGCGGTGGATTCGCCGAAAGACCGCGGTGCGGGAATCGGCGAACCCATCCCCTCAAGCCATCCGAATCTTCGCGCCGCCCAATCGCGGCGCACGAAGGCGGATCTATTGCCTTCCAAACGTGTAGCCGATCGAAAGCGTGAATTCCGGCACAAAATTGCTGCTGTATTGCTGGTTCATGTTGTCCACCCAGCGGACATCAAACTGGGGCTTGAGGAATATATCCGATCTGAAATACAGCTTGACGCCCACGGCGCCGTGGACTTGAAAGTGATTGGCACTGAATAGGGCTTCGCTCTGATTCGTGCAAGTCCCCGCCGTGATGCATCCTTGCGAAGTCTGATAGAAGGCGATCCTTGCGCCGCCGACTCCCCCTTCCACGATGGGAACGATGCGCTTGCTGCCCGAGGTCGGCTGGTACACCGCGTTAAAATCGTAAAATCCGGGCCGAGCGTTCAGCCCCGCATCCGGCAGGTAGGAGGCCTGGGCAAAACGGAAGGAGTATTCGCCGTTGAACCCAAGGTGCGGCTTGATCATGAAATCGACGCCAAACACACCGAACACGCCGCCCATGGCCGGCGCGGGCTCGCAATTTCCCGTGAATTCGTCGAAGATTTGTTTCGACGGGCAGGCAGCGCTCGTGCTGGTCGCCGGACTCGTCCCCGCGCCGTCCTGGGCGGTGCCTATGCCAAAATACGGGCTCACCCCCTGCGCGCTCGCCTGATTAACGCCGGCCAGCAGGAGAAGAGCCAGAAGCGGAATAAATCGAATAGTGAACTTTAACAATGGTAATCTCCTTTTTTGAAATTCATTTGCCCGCCAGGATATGGCTTCTCGGTTGGCCCGGAGGCCCGCGCCGGACCGGTCTCGAGCGGACGGCGTGCCGGTCGACGAATCCCATTTCTCCGCCCGGAATTTCCGTTTCCGAATTTTCCGCCAGCCAGCGCGGAGACAGAATCGAAATGGCCACCCTCCGGGCGCGAACGGCGCGGCGTATTGGCCGCGCGTATCCCCGCAAAGGCATAGATGGCGGCGGACACCCGATGGTTGCGTTGAAACGCAAAGCAAGTGCCGCGATCTCCATGGGCCGGCGCCGTTCAAAACGGGCCGGAAGCCCCCTCTGGCGAGCAAGCATAGGGCGAGTTCCCTGCGTATCGATACTCGGTTTCGGAATGGGGCTGGCGAATCGATCCCTGTTCCTGCCTACAACCAGAGGTGTCGGCAATCCGTCAAGCGGCAGAATCAAGGTGCAAGCCTCCTTGACGGCACCAAGTCCGGGAACCACAATTACGCTTGGACCGCGAGCGAAGGCAACTCCCACGAAAATCTTAACAGGCCGAATTGGCACACCCCATGAGTCCTGAGATTGAAAACCTCTTGGCCCTCCCGTGGTCCCGGTGACCCCCATCCAGAGGAAGAATTCCCATGAATCGATTGTGCACTTACAGTCATTACTCAGCCGGGAATCCGTTAAACACCTTACGGACAGGCCGGTCCTTTTTCAGCCAAAATGGAGTGACGCGCAGCGATCACGTCGAAGGCGTGACCCGAGCAAAAGGCGGCCGGGCAGGAAAAAATTGCACAGTGGCAGAATGCCGAAACGGACCTGAAGAAGGGGCAGACCGACTCGCAAGTTATTGGATTGACTGGGAGTTAGCAATGCGCCGAAAGGCGTCCCCGAGTTTGGCCGTGATAGTGCCGTTTTGAACAGATTAGAAAGTAGAATCAAGGTTTAATACTAAGGACCACGTCACCCAAAGGACCATGGCCAACCTTTATATTCGATTCATTTTTATTCGATTCGTCAACGGAAGTTAGGCCGCCCGCCCCAAATTTGGCGCGGGCCATTTCCGGTACGGTTTGTCCAGGAGATTCAATGCGCACGGCCCTGAAAATGGTCCTGCCCCTGATCGTGAGCGTCGCGGTGGTTTCCGGACTATTCGCCTGGTATCAGGTGCGCACTGAAAAGCGCATCTTGCGGAATGACTTGTCGCGAAGATCGGAAATTTTGGGCGAGACGTTTCAGGAAAACGTCGAGCCCCTCTTGAACCGCGCCCAGGACAGAAACCTGCAGCGGCTGGTGGACCGATTCGTCGAGCGGGAGCACCTGCAAGGCGCCGCCGTGTATGACGCGTCGGGAAAAGCGCTGGCGATCACGCCCGCAATCACGGCAACCTTCAGAGAGTGGCCGGATGTTGCGAAGGACGCCGCAGGCAAGGATGCGGTACAGGACAAATTCGTTCGGCAAAAGCGCACGGCTAATTCGGCAAACGAGGAAATCCTGGCGCTACACATCCACGCCGTACCGCTGCACCGGGGCGACGATTTGGCAGGTGCGCTCGCGTTATTTCAGGATACGAGCTACATCGACGTGCAGCTCGCGCATACGCTGCGCGACTCCCTTGTGAATGCGGCCGTGCAAACGATCCTGATCACAGGATTGGCGCTCGTCCTGGTGCGCTGGACCTTCATGAGCCCGCTGCGGCGCACGGCGCACTGGCTGCGAACGATGAGGACTGCTGGAGCAAAAGGCGTGAAGCCCCCGCCTGAATTACCGCAGGGAGAAATTTTCGACCAATTGCATCAGGAGGTCACGCACCTGGCGCGTGACTTGAACACAGCGCGGGCCACTGCGGCAGAGGAAGCGCGGCTGCGTGATACGGGGGCTTCCGTGTGGACGGGCGAGCGCCTGCGCGTTAGCTTGCAAAACAGGCTTCACGAGACTCCGGTGTTCGTGGTGTCCAACCGCGAACCGTACATGCATGTGCGGAGCGAAAAGGATGGATCGATTGGCGTGATCGTTCCGGCGAGCGGCTTAGTGACGGCCCTCGAGCCTGTGTTGCTGGCGTGCAATGGAACCTGGGTGGCCACCGGATCGGGGAGCGCGGACCGCGAGATGGTGGATGCGAATGACAGACTGCGAGTGCCGCCGGATCGTCCGAGCTACACGCTCCGCCGCGTGTGGATGACGGACGAAGAGGACCGGGGCTTTTACGAGGGATTTTCCAACGAAGGGCTGTGGCCGCTGTGCCACATCGCGCACACGCGCCCGGTTTTCCGTCCCGAGGATTGGTTTCAGTATCAGCGCATCAACCGGCGCTTTGCGGACGTGGTGTTGCAGGAAATGGAGGGCACGGAATCGCCGATCCTGCTCGCGCAGGATTATCACTTCGCGTTGCTCCCGCGGATGGTCAAGGAAGCGCGGCCGGATGCGCGTGTGGCGATTTTCTGGCATATCCCCTGGCCGAACTCGGAAATGATCGGAATCTGCCCGTGGCAGAGGGAATTGGTGGACGGCTTGCTCGGGGCCGACTTGATCGGATTCCACATTCAGACGCATTGCAATAATTTTCTGGAGACCGTGGACCACGCCGTGGAGGCCCTGACGGAACGGGACCATTTCACCGTGAACCGGCACGGCCACGTGACGCGCGTGCGGCCGTATCCGATCAGCGTGGCGTTTCCGGAAAGCGCGCACACGCTGGAAGAAGAGGTTCGCAGCGCGGCAGCGGAGCGGGCGGTGATTTGCGAGGAGCTGGGCATCGAAGCTTCGCAGATTGCCGTGGGCGTGGACCGCGTGGACTACACCAAGGGTATTCTCGAGAGGTTCCGCGCCATCGAGCGATTCCTAGACCTGTATCCCGCCTACCAGCGCCGATTTTCGCTGATTCAAATCGGCGCGCCCAGCCGCACCGATATCGTGCGTTATAAAAGTTTCCTCGATGAAGTGGGCGCGGAAGCGGAACGGATTAACGGGAAGTTTCAAGCCGGCCGGTGGAAGCCGATCGTTTTTCTGAAAAGGCATCACTCGCACGAAGAGATCGCGCGTTACTACCGCGCCGCGTCGGTTTGCCTGGTGACTTCGCTGCACGACGGGATGAACCTGGTGGCCAAGGAATTCGTGGCCTCTCGCGCGGACGAGCAAGGCGTGCTGATCCTCAGCACCTTCGCGGGAGCGGCGCACGAGCTGACCGACGCGCTCCTGGTGAACCCGTACGACATCTCGCAATTGAGCGAAGCGATCCACCAGGCGCTCGAAATGCCAGAAGCGGAGCAGTCCACCCGCATGCAGTGGATGCGCCGTACCGTGAAGGAGCACAACATCTACCGCTGGGCCGCCAGCCTGCTCAGCGATCTGACCGAGATCCGAATCGACGCGACCGAACGCATGGAGGCGCGCCAGCCGCAATGACCCGGACGCGCCCCGCCACTCCGCATCTCTTCGCACAATGGGAAGGCATCGCCCGGCGCATTCGCGAGAATAAGCGCCTGGCGGTGTTTCTCGATTTCGACGGAACACTCGTGCACATCGCGCCCATGCCGGACGGCGTGTGCCTCGAAGAGGAGACGCGGGAGGTTCTGAAAAAACTGGCGGCGTGCCCCAACGTGACGCTCGTGGTGATTAGCGGAAGGCAGCGCGCCGAGCTGCAACGTTACATCGGGATTCGCAAAATGAATTACATGGGCCTATATGGATGGGAGCGCAACGGAAACGAGAAATCGCCCTATTCCGTTCGCTTGGCGCTGGTTCACGCCCTTCAGAGTCTGCTCGCGGAACTTCCGGCGTATCCCGGCGTGTGGATCGAACCGAAGCGCAACAGTTTTTCGATCCATCTAAAAGGCGCCAGCCCCGAGACGCAGCGACAGATGCGGCAGGTGGTGAAGAAGCTCGTAAGGCCGCTGCGCGACAGGCTGCAGGTTATGGCCAACATTCGCGATCTCGAAGTGGCGCCCCTCGCGATCGGCGACAAAGGCATGGCCGTGCGGAAATTCCTCAGCAAACCCGCTATGCGCGGGGCCCTGCCGATTTATTTCGGCGACGATTTTTCCGACGAGCCGGGCTTCGTGGCGTCCCGGGCGGGAATTCCAATATTGGTAGGCAAACGTCGGGCGACGCAGGCCAGGTTTTCCCTGCGCGGGCCGGCCGAAGTGGCGGCGGCGCTGTCCAGAATGGAGGAAGCGGTTCGTTGACAACCGCGGAAATGACCTTTTGATTTTTTCGCGGTTGCCTATCTCGCACGGATCGCAGATCGATCCGCCTGAACGATTGGGGAGTTGCTTCAGGGGCTGCAACAGCGCAGCGACTCGTTCATCCCCACCGCACGATTAAGATCAGACGCTCCGCGCGCGCCACTTCCTGACCTACAATTTCTCAAACGATTTTGCGCAGCGGCGCGTTGCCGTTGCCAATCGCGAGGATCCCGCCGACTATCTGGCTTCGCTGGATGTCCGCGGCTACTTCTTTCCTCCTTCCTTTGCCCCGCCCGCCGGGTGCGCGTCGGTTTTGGCGTTGTGCTTGTCACGGTAAATCTGGCGGCTCTCCTTATTCTGCTGATGCTCGATCTGATTGTGCTCCGCCGGGGTCAGACGGCCGCCATTGGCCGCGCGATCGCTGCGCGCCTCGTTGTGGATGGCGGTTTCGTTGTGTTCAACGCGCGAAGTTTCTCCCGGCGTGAGTTGCCCGGAATGAACTCCTTGGTTGATGCGATTCTGCTGGCGGTCCTGCCGCGCGTTCACACCCATTCCCTCTGGGTGAGCCGGAGTCCCGTGGTTGACCGCCGCATAATTGCTGGGGTCGACCCGCGCAGAGCGTTGCTGCGAGATTTGCTGAGGCGTCCGCCCGAAGTGCTGCTCTCCCATCGCGGTGCGTTCTTGGGCGGTGGGAAAGGAACGGATGCCGCCCTGGCCATTGAAACTGGCGTGGTTGATCTCTCCGGGGTGGATGAAGGTGCGATCCTCGTATACGCCGTGGAAGCCCGCGCCCACGTGCCACGCCGCGGTGTTGTAAAGGAAGTGGCCGCCTTCCCATCGCCCGCCCCAGAAACCGACGCCGCCATAACCGAAGCCATAATTAATTCCGCCGTAAAATCCAACGTGCGGGCCCCAATAGCCCACGTGCCAGCGGTAAGCGCCGCCCACGAATCCCCAGTAGCCGGGCGTCCAAAGCAGTCCTGGATTCGGAGGGGCAACCCACAAGCCCGGAGTCCAGAAGTAGCCGGTGGCACCGTAGCCCCAGTAGCCGGGCGTCCATAGAAATCCTTCGGTGGGGCAGGGCGGCTGCTCGTAGACCGGCAGCGCCGGCGGGGCCACGGTAATGGAGACGCCCACGCCGACCTGCGCATTCATCGCGGCAGGCAGGGTGAAGAGCAAGGCGAGGAACACTAGATGACGGGCCCTCAGCGACGTTCGCATATTCGAATTCCTCCATGTTCGGATTGCCTCCCACCGCGAATCAGGCGGCAGGTCGGGGACCAAGCTACCTGGGCTGAGTATCATACAAATCCAGGCATCGGTGAATAAAAAATAGTTCCCCAATGACGCAAGGCTTGCCATTTCTCCTTGCTGGGCTATTGGGGAGCGCCACTGTAGCTTCAAGAATGAAAGGAGCGTGGTTGGTTCCCGTCTTCTTCGTTTGCAACTCTGTATGCGATGTTGAGTGTGCCACTACGCAATATGCTACCGTGGTCGGGCGGGCCGCCGGGCGGATCGCAATTAAGTGCAGAATCGGCCCGTTGAAATGTTGTATTTGCCCCTGCGGAATCAAAGCGCGGAGATTCATGGCGCAGACCAACACTTCCGAAAAACGAAAGCCCGACGAACCTTCCTACGACGCGATCGTCATCGGCTCGGGCATGGGCGCGCTGGCCTTTGCCGCCCTCATGGCCAAGCTGCGGAAGTGGCGCGTCCTGGTGCTCGAGCGCCATTTTAAAATCGGCGGATTCACGCATACTTTCAGCCGCCCGGGCGGCTGGACCTGGGACGTCGGCGTTCATTATGTGGGCGACATGGGCCGAGGCATGGACGGGCGGCGTCTCTTCGATTTCATCACCGATGGCCGCGTGGATTGGGCTCCTTTGCCGGATGTGTACGATGTGTTCGTCTATCCCGGACTCACCTTGAAGGTCCCAAAGGGCCGCGCGAATTTCGAGCGTGCCCTCGTGGAACATTTCCCCTCGGAAAGGCAAGCCATCGGCAAATACTTCCGCGACATCAAGCGCGCCACGAACTGGTTCACGCGCCACATCATGGCCATGGTCACGCCGCAGCCGGTGAGCTGGATCGTGCGAGCCATCAATCGCATGACGGAACAATCGGCGCTGCAAACGACGCGGCAATATATGGAAGCCCACATTCACGATCCTCGCCTTCGCGCCGTGCTCGCTTCGCAATGGGCCGACTACGGCTTGCCTCCCGGCCGCAGCGCGTTCGTCGCCCACGCCATGATCGTGAGCCACTATCTGGAGGGGGCATGGTATCCCGCCGGCGGCGCGGGAGAAATTCCCAAGGCGGCGAGCGCCATCATTCAAGCAGCCGGGGGCGAGCTTCTGCCGAGCCACGAAGTCACAAAAATTCTTCTGGAAGGTGGCAAGGCTGTGGGAGTAGAAGTGCAAAGCAAGAAAGGGAAGGACGGAACTCGATTGGAATTTCGCGCGCCGGTTGTGGTTTCCGACGCAGGAGCGTGGAACACGTTCACACGCTTGTTACCCGGCGAGGCGATCCCGTTTCGCGCGGAACTGGAAACGCCTCCGGAGGGACTGGAAGCCGTCGAGCTTTTCCTCGGCCTGAAGAGAGATCCTCGCGAAATGGGTTTTCAGGGCGAAAATTATTGGATATTTTCCTCTTTCGATCACGATCAAATGAGCGCCAGCCGGGAGGATTTGCTGAATGGCCGCGCCCCGATGGCTTATCTCTCGTTTCCGTCCCTGAAGGATCCGCGGTCGCGCAGCCACACGGCGGAAATCGTGGCGCCGTTTTCCTATGGCTCGCTCGATGCGTTTCGCGAGGAGCCCTGGCGGCGCCGTGGGACGGATTACGAATCGGCCAAGACGCGTATGACAGAGGCCTTGCTGGATATCGTCGAGCGGCAGCATCCCGGCTTCCGGAACCTGGTGGCTTACGCCGAACTCGCCACGCCTCTCTCGTTCGAATATTTCACGGGGGCTCCCTCGGGGACGATTTACGGATATCCTGCGACGCCGGACAGATTTCGGAAGACCTGGCTTGCGCCTAAGACACCCATCCGGAATTTATATCTCACGGGCACAGATGCGGCCGTGCTCGGAGTCATGGGCGCGTTGATGGGCGGAGTGGCCGCAGCCAGCACGATCCTCGGCCCCACGGGTTTTCTAGAGATTATGCGGGCGGCGAGGGCTAAGTAGGACGGGCTTCAGCCTGTCTGGTTTTGATTTTCGTTGAGCGGAAAAAAACCAGACAGGCTGAAGCCCATCCTACGCGGACGTCTGCGCGATCGCGCTCTCTTCCTGGTAAAACGCGGAGGGCTTATTTTCGAGGAGCAGCTTGCGCAGGCGGGCGCGTTCGTCCAGATCCATGTCGGCAATTTCAAAGCCAAGACCCTGGGCGCGCGCATCGCGCATCAGGACCTGTGCGCGAATGGGACGTAGCCCCGTGCCGATTTTCATCGAGACGAGCGTGCCCGGCGGCAGATGTTTTTCGCCGACCGCGATTCCTCCGCTCAAGCTCAGCCCGCGGATTTCCAGCCGGTGGGAGGCGTCTTGCCCCACCATGGCGATGGCCACAATAGGTTGCGACAGGCGCACGCGAGGATACCGGCGGCGGCGAAAATATTTCGCGTTGGGCAGCGGGTCGAGCGGCGCGAGCGCCAGTTCGAGCGGGGTGAATCCGCTGCGCGGAATAAAATCCTTGGCCCATTCCGGATCGATCTTCGCGAGGGCTTGCACCGCGGCAAGACGCAGCTCAGCCGGATGCGTCCAGTGAAACAGGTGGCGAGCGTCCGCGATGCCTCGCAGCAGTTCCGCGGCCTCCTTCGCCTTGAGCCTTCCGAGCGACTCGACCGCTTTTAATCGCACAAACGCCCCGCCCGGCCGGCCCGCATCGCCTTCCGCCATGCGCGACAAAGTTGAAATGCAGGCCACGTCTCCGCTCAATCCGATTTCATCGATGGCCAGCGGCAGCAAAACCGGATCCAGCATGTGCAGTAGATTGACGAGCAAGCTCCCGCGCTCGGCCGCGCCGCCCATTGCCACTAGCCGCACCACCCGGTCTTGCGCTTGGCGCGGCCAATCGGCCAGTCGCTCGGGCAGCCAGCGGTCGATGGCCGCGGGATCGAGGCGGCTCAGCAGGCCCGCGGCTTCGGCGGCTTCGTTCGCGGAACCGGAGCGAAGCGCGTCGCGCAAGCTGGCCATTAATTCCTCGCCGACGGAGCCCGCCAGGTCCACCAGGCGCTGCATATCGGCGCGACTCAAGGTCCGGTTGAAACGCAAAATTAAATTTTCTGCCGCGCAGCGCGGCACGCGCTGCAGCAAAGTCTCCAAGCCTCCCATCGCGCGGTCGCCGCGCAACACGTCCTCCAGAAATTCCGGCACGCGCTTTTCAAGACCGATGCGGGGACGCAGCGCCAGCCCGAACACGGGCCTCTGATGCTCCACCGCTTCCAGCGAATCGAGCGACTGCAAGAGCGCGGGAAAAATCCGCCGCAGGCCCGCTTCCTGTGCCAGCCGCACGAACGCCGCGCTGATCAGCCCTTGCAAATTGTCGTCGCGCTCCACGCTCAATTGCGCCCCCGCCACCCGAATCGCGGGCGCCAGGGGACGCCCTCCGAGCGAGGCGTACACGTCTGCCAGATCCGCGATGCCGATCGCCGTCCGCCGCCGCGACTCGAATTCCGGGCTTTCTAGGCAGCTGGCGTAATTCTGCAAGATCGCGAGGACCGTTTGCTCATCGCCGCTCCGGAGCAATTCCTCGACGTATTGCTTGATGTTGCGCGCCGGAATGCACCAGGCCTCCGACGAAGTGAGCACCGCGCGCTTGCCCCGCTCCGGCACCGCCGACCAGAATTGCCGGTCCAGCAGCTCGGCGGTCGATTCGACGATCACACCCGCATCCGCCAGTTTTTGTTCGTGCCCGCCGAGGATTTTTCGCAGGCCCTCGATTTCCTGCGACATTTTTTCAAACATCTGGCGCACGGCGTTGACCCTCACTTCGCCGCGCTGGTATCGCTCCAGGGCGAACTTGATGGCCAGATGTTCGGCGAGGCGTAGGAGCATCGGGCCCTTCTCATTCATCGCCGGGGCTTGCGCCGCGACGGCCGCCAGCGCCTGCCGCAGCATCTCTTGCGATTGCGCCGGGAGTTTGATCAGTTCCTCCTGCAAAGGGCCAGGCTGCACGTTGCCGCCCTGGCTCGAGACGGTGTGGCCGAGACCGGTCAGCAACCTCAGAATTCCCAAGATATCTTCGTCTTTCGAGGTCCAACCCGAGGCCCCGCTTCCCGTGTCGTTCGGTCCGCGCGTGCCGCCCGATCCGATGCCGCCGGCTCCTCCTGTGCCCAGGCCGCCGGGACCGCCTCTGCGCGGCCCTCCGCTTCCGGATGCTCCCGCTCCTCGTTGCAGAGTTCCGCCGCCCGGCCTTGCGCCGGAGTATGGGCTTTGGCCGCCCGGCGCACCACCACCCGTGGCGCTCGCCGTACCTGTGCCAGCGCCGCCTGTCGCTCCCGTGCCCGCAGTGCCGCTTGCGACGCCGCTGCCCGCTGCCGCGGTGCCTGCGCCGCTTCCTGCTCCTGACAAGTTTCCTGCGCCCGGCCCCGCGCCCGCGCTGCCACCCGCGCCGGTCGCGTCTCCCGACGCCGAGCCTTCGCCGCCCGGGCCGCCGCCGTGGCCATCGCCCGATTCGCCTCGCGATCCTTCGGCTGCGGCGATCAATTGCACCAGTTTCTCCGGGTCGCGGAGCCAATCCTTCATCGAATCCGCGTCGGCGCCGAGGGATTGCGCGGTGAGCAAACCGGCGGCCAGCGCGTCGCTCCTTGACGGGTCTTCGGCCACAAAACGGATTTCGTTAATTCGAATGTTCGTCCCGGCCAGCGCCGTTTTCAATTGCTCCGCCAGCACCGAGGGTTTCGTATTGTGCGTTGGGAAAGCGCGCACTAGGCGTTCGAAATCTTCCTTCATAACGCGGGAGGTGAATTGAATGCTGGCCAGTCCGGCGGCGGAAATCATTTGCGCAAAGCTGCGTTCGGCGGGAGTGGCGTCGATGGGCACGCCGTCAAGCAGGAGCTGCGATCCGGTGGCGCTCAGCAGCAGGCCGGATTCATTGGTGACGGGAATGGAGGCGTGCAATTCGTCCCAGGCGGTATTGAATTGCTCGGCCGTGCGGGCGTGGTCGAAGCTATAGAGCCGCGCATATTTGAGCAGAATGTTGAGGCTGCGTATGAAAGCGCGCGCGGATGTTTGTCTGGTGTTGACTGGATCCATCGAGTAGGGAGCGCAGGCGGGCCTCGCCTCTCCTCTCTTACCCTAGCGCGCGCCCGCGCGAGTCACAATGGTACACGCCCGTCCTGTAGCCAAAATGGAACTGTCTGCCCCGCTGGCCTGACTTCAGATTCAACGGCCGAGGGGGCGAATTGCTTATGTTTGTGAGTCTCGGAGAGAGGCAAACCGTAGCCCGCCACGGGAATAGTGGGAAAATGCACCAAGCATAAAACGGAAGCCCAGGCAGGGGCGGCACATTTGGCACACCAGGCCGAAATCGGACCGCTGTCGAGGCCAGTGGACGTACGAGGTTTTCTCGTTCAAAATGAGAGGCTGAAAAATGCGCAGACATAGGTGCAGTATTAGATTCAGCTAACCAGGAGAAACCGATCATGCCGCCGCCCCCCATGCCCCAGCCGCCGAAATTGCCCATCCAGGGCGTGAAAAATCTCGTCGCTGTCGCCAGCGGAAAGGGCGGCGTGGGAAAAACCACGGTTGCCGTGAACCTGGCCCTGGCGCTGCATCGCCTGGGCGCATCGGTGGGCTTGCTCGACGCGGACGTGTACGGCCCCAACGTGCCGATCATGCTGGGGACCGAAGAGCAGCCCCAGGCGCTCAGCGAGCGGGAAATTCTGCCCGTCCAGGCGCAGGGCTTGAAAATGATTTCGATGGGCCTGCTCAATCCGGGCGACAAGCCCATGATCTGGCGCGGGCCGATGCTGCACAGCGTGATGCAACAATTCCTGCGCAGCGTCCTGTGGGGCGAGCTCGATTATCTGATCATCGACCTGCCGCCGGGAACGGGCGACGTGCAGCTTTCCCTGATCCAGCTGGTGCCGGTGACGGGCGCTGTGCTAGTGACGACGCCTTCGACGGTCGCGCTGGCCGATGTCCGAAAAGCCATGGAAATGTTTCGCCAGGTCAACGTGGATATTCTCGGCGTCGTCGAGAACATGAGTTTTTTCAGTTGCCCGCACTGCCAAGGCCGCATCGACGTCTTCGGCCACGGCGAAGGCCGCCGCATCGCGGAAAGCTACGGCGTGCCGTTGCTCGGCGAAATCGAAATCGACCCGCAAATCCGCATCGGCGGCGACACAGGCAAACCGGTGGCGTTGCTCGGCCCCGACGCCCCCGGCGCGAAGAGTATCTACGCGATGGCGCGCGCCGTCGCCGCGCGCCTGGAGGCGAAACCGGCCGCCGCCCGCGGATCGGTCGTCGAGATTGACTGAAATCGAGGGCTCAGGTGGCGCAGGCTTCAGCCTGTGGGTTTTGGCTATAGCTAGGACTCTCTTGCCGCAACCAACCCCCACAGGCTGAAGCCTGCGCCACATTTCTTGTCAGCCCGAAGCGCGTATGCTAGTTTCATTCGATTCATTTCGTTTCATCCAGAGTTGAGGTGCGCGCATGATTCGCAGCCATCACGGGCGGATGCCGCAAATTGCGGCGTCGGCTTACATCGATCCGCAAGCGGTGATCATCGGCGATGTTTCGATTGGCGAGCATTCCAGCGTGTGGCCGTGCGTTGTGATTCGCGGCGATGTCAACTGGATCCGTATCGGCGCCCGCACCAATATTCAAGACGGCTCGATCCTGCACGTGTTCAAGGACACGCACCCACTCGTGCTGGGCGACGCGGTGACAGTCGGCCACGGCGCCATCCTGCACGGCTGTACGGTCGAATCGCGCGTCCTGATCGGCATGGGCTCGATTTTGCTGAACGGTGCGCGCATCGGCGAGGGCTCGATCGTGGCCGCCGGCACTTTGGTGCCCGAGGGCGCAGTGGTCCCTCCCGGCAGTTTGTTCATGGGCCATCCCGGAAAATTTCGCCGCGCGCTCACGCCCGAAGATCAGGCCAGCATCCAGGGGTATGCCGACCGGTACGTCGAGTATTCGGAAAGCTATAAGGCAGAGGGTGGAAATGCTTGAAGTGGAGCAGGCTTCAGCCTGTGGGTTTTGGTGCTTGCAGTGACCAACCCCACAGGCTGAAGCCTGCTCCACTTAATTCAACACAGAGAACACCGAGGCCGGAGCACAGAGGACACAGAGAAGAATGACGAATCTTTGGGAATCACCAGTCACCAGTCACGAGTCACCAGTCACAGGATTTCTCCGTGGCTGAAAAAGCCAAATTCCAGGCCATCAAAGGCGTCCGTGACATTCTCCCGCCGGAGTCCGCGCTGTGGAACCGCGTCGAGCAAGCCGCGCGCGAAGTGTTTGGCACTTTCGGCTTTGCCGAAATTCGTCTGCCGATCCTTGAGCACGTTGAACTTTTCGCCAGGTCTATCGGGGAAGAGACTGATGTGGTGTCGAAGGAGATGTATCGATTTGAGGATTATGAGTCGCCTGATTTAGATGCTCAGCGGAAGACCCTCAGCCTTCGACATCCAAGCGTCGAAAGGCCTTTTGAAGTCCGGTTTTTCGCACACAATGTGGACGTTCTCACAACAATGATGGAGGACGGGCTAAAGACCGGGCAGATTCCGAAGACGCCGGAAAATCGAATACTTGTTTTGGAATTGAGATCGACGTTCTACGACTTCTCGAAGACATTTGCGCCTCCCGACTACAAAGGTGTACAAAACAGGCTCGATTCGTACGTGAAACATTTTCAAGAAACCGCGCTGGCTGTGATGCTTGGGGACCAACTGACCTTACGTCCCGAAGCGACGGCGTCAGTAGTGCGCGCCTACATCGAACACGGGATGCAAGTACTTCCGGGCAACGTAAAGCTGTACTACATGGGGCCGATGTTCAGGCGCGAACGGCCGCAGAAGGGGCGATACCGCCAGTTCTACCAGATTGGCGCGGAGGTGCTGGGGTCCTCCGATGCGCCGGGGATTGACGCCGAAGTGATCGAGATGCTGATGCGGCTTTTCGAGCGCCTCAAGCTGAAGGGCGCGGTGCTCAGCCTCAATTCCATCGGCGATAAAAATTGCCGGCCTGCGTACGTGGAGAAATTGCGGGCGGAATTGCAGAAGGTGCGCGAGCAGCTTGGCGCGGACTGCCAGCGGCGGATCGAGACGAACCCGCTGCGCGTGCTGGACTCAAAGCTGGAGCACGAGCAGCCCATCATCGAAAAGCTGCCGCGCATTGCGGAAAACCTCTGCGCCGATTGCCGCGCGCATTACGACGAAGTGAAGCGGCAGCTGGGGCTGCGCGGCATCGCCTACAAGGAAAATTGGCGCCTCGTGCGCGGCCTCGACTACTACATGCGCACGACATTTGAGATCACGGCGACGGGCCTTGGCTCGCAGAATGCGGTTTGTGGCGGCGGGCGCTATGATGGCCTTGTGGAATTGCTCGGCGGCCCGGCCACGACAAAAGGCATCGGATTCGCCATCGGCACCGACCGGCTGATCCTATCGCTACAGGAAGCGGGAGAGGGCGCCGCGCCGGGCGGTCCTGCCGGCAAGGCGGACGGACCTGACGTGTATCTCGCGTGGTTTGGCGCCGCGGCGCAGGTTGCGGCGATCGGCCTGGCGCGGCGATTGCGCGATGCGGGTTTCGTCGTAGAGCTACCCGCCGTCGAAATGAAATTCGGAAAATCGCTGGGCCTCGCGGACCGACTGAAGGCGCTCCACGCGGTTATTGTGGGTGATGATGAACTGGCGGCCGGTATAGTAACAGTGAAACGCCTCTCCGACGGCACGCAGCAAAAGCTAAGCGAGCAGGAATTGTTCTCGTATTTGGGCGTGGTTTAGTGGCGCAGGCTTCAGCCTGTGGGTTTTACTTCATGCAAGGCCTAAAAACCACAGGCTGAAGCCTGCTCCACTTAAGAAAATCGAAGGGAAAACGACTCGTGCTCGATTCACTCGGAACACTACAGCGCACACACTATTGCGGAGATTTGCGCGCCGCGGACGCGGACAAGGATGTGGTCCTGATGGGATGGGTCCACAAAAGGCGCGACCTTGGCACATTGCTTTTTATCGATTTACGCGACCGTTCGGGCCTGGCGCAGATTGTTTTTAATAAAGAGCAGCACCCCGCGGCCCACGAGCGCGCCGAGGAGCTGCGCTCGGAATTCGTCGTCGCCGTAATCGGCCGTGTGGTGAGGCGGCAAAAGATAAATCCCGATCTCACTTCGGGAGAAGTGGAAATCGTCGCCAGCGAGGTGCGCATCCTGAACACCGCGAAGACGCCGCCGTTCGTCGTCGAAGACGATCTCACTGCGAACGAAGAGACGCGCCTGCGCTACCGCTATCTCGATCTGCGGCGCACGCAGCCTCGGAAAAATCTCGCGCTGCGCCACCGCGTGATCCTCGAAATCCGCAAAGCCATGGACGAGATGGGCTTTTATGAAATCGAGACGCCCATGCTCACACGCTCGACGCCCGAAGGCGCGCGCGACTATCTCGTCCCTAGCCGCGTGCATCGCGGGCAATTTTACGCGCTGCCGCAATCTCCGCAGATTTTCAAACAGATTCTGATGATCGGCGGGATGGACCGCTATTTCCAAATCGTCAAATGCTTTCGCGACGAGGATCTAAGGGCCGACCGCCAGCCCGAATTCACGCAGCTCGACCTGGAAATTTCGTTTCCCACGCAGGACACCGTTTTCGGCGTGATCGAAAACGTGATGGTGCGCGCCTGCGCCGTTGCCGGCATCACCGTCAAGGGCCCGTTCCGCCGCATGGAATACAAGGAAGCCATCCGCCGCTACGGTTCGGACAAGCCCGACTTGCGCTTCGGCATGGAGCTGCACGACGTGACCGAATATTTCGCGGCGGCGCGCGAAACGCTGCACATCGAAGGCAACGTGCAGGCGTTCGCCGCGCTTGGCGCCGCCACGTTCTCGCGCAAACAGCTTGACGAAATCGCCGAGAAAGCGAAGTCGTTGGGCGCGCGCGGCGTGTACACGGTGAAAGTCACGGCCGAGGGCGTCGCTTCGCCGCTCGAAAAAAATCTTGGCGCGGAGACGCTAAAGAAAATCGCCGCCGCCGTGGAAGCCGGACCCGGCGATCTAGTCGTCGCCGTCAGCGCGAAAGAACAAATTCCCGGGACGGACGCCGCCGCTTTGATTGCCGGGCAAATGCGCCTGCTGCTCGCGGACCAACTGAAACTCATCCCGAAAGACCGCTGGGAATTTCTGTGGATCACCGGCTTCGCGCTCTTCGAATGGAATACAACGGAAAAAGCGGTGGTTAGCGCGCAGCATCCCTTCACAGGGATCGTCGACGAGGACATTCCGAAGCTCGAAGACCCTTCCGACGAAGTGCGCCTGTCCATGCGCTCGAAAGGCTATGACCTGGTCCTGAACGGCGTCGAGCTCGGCTCCGGCAGCATCCGAATCCACCAGCAGGAATTGCAAGACCGCGTGTTCAAGATGCTGGGCCTCAGCGAGGAGCAGCGCCGCAACCGCTTCGGTTTTTTCCTCGATGCATTGACGTACGGAACGCCCCCGCACGGTGGCATCGCCCTCGGCCTCGACCGCGTCACAGCCCTGCTCGCCGGCGAAAAATCGATCCGCGAAATGATCGCCTTCCCAAAGACGGCGAAGGCGCAGGACCTGATGGCCGACGCTCCCTCGAACGTTGATGCTCCCCAGGAAGACGAACTAGAACTCATGAGTGCGTATTCCAAGATGCCGAGCAAGATGTGGTCAATGGCTCGTTTTTGCGATGATCTGCTGAGAGGGATTGAGAAGGACTGTGTCAATGTGGCTCTGCCGCTCGATACCCCTTTTCAACAGGCAATGACTCTCATACTGAGAAAGGCATGGGCAGACGGTCGTGGTGCCGTTAAGTTGGCGAAAGCAGGCTATGGGCCACAGGCGGCTGGGCTTTGTCGTTCGCTCGTGGAGTCTTCGATAAACGCACAGTACATAATGCTGGAACCTGAAAAGCGCGGGGAGGCATTCGTGAAGTCAATACGCGAGCAGAATCGGATGATTGCGAAAAAGCGAATGTTGCATGCTGCTCCTCCGGAAATCCTAGACGCAATTACAGAGTTGTCCAAGCTCGAGACCGAGTCCGGATGGCCCTTGAGTATCCGGGATCGCGCGTAC
>Ga0302326_10010578_pt1 | contig 19999 bp, 12 predicted proteins | sample Palsa_T0_3_FD_202264 | JGI IMG/M metagenome (GOLD analysis project Ga0302326, IMG submission 202264) | Peat permafrost microbial communities from Stordalen Mire near Abisko, Sweden - Palsa_T0_3 | ecosystem: Environmental > Terrestrial > Soil > Palsa > Peat permafrost | place: Sweden: Abisko...
CGACTCTGTTGCAGTCGGGATTTCGGTAGTCGCAGCTGCGCAAACGCAGACAGAGCCCTGTGACGAGGTGCTGATGACTCGCGTCACCAGTGGAGATCAGAATGCCCTTGCTTGCCTGTTTCAACGTCACGGGCACATGTTGCGGAGTGTGGCGTCTCGGATTCTCAGAGACGCGGCAGAAGCAGAGGATCTGGTACAAGAATTATTTCTATTTATTCAACGGAAGTGCGCCGTTTTCGACAGTTCAAAGAGCTCAGCGCGTTCTTGGATCGTCCAGATGGCTTATCATCGCGCGATTGAGCGCCGCCGTTACTTATCGACACGCCAATTTTACGGGCACGCCGATCTTCAGGGCCGCGCCGAGCGAGTGGTCGGTAAACCGACCACTGAGACCGAATATTCCGCAGAGGCCGTCTTTGGGCGTAATGGTCTAGAAAAAGTGATTGAGTCGTTGTCGGAGGATCAGCGCGAAACTCTGCGTCTCTACTTCTTTGAAGGGCATACCCTCGCTGAGATCGGCGAAAAATTGGGACAACCGCATGGGAATGTGAGACACCATTACTATCGAGGCCTTGCCGCATTGCGAAAACAGATGGGTGAGAATAGAGTGCGGATGATCAGACGCTATGCTAGATAGCGAGCAAGATCGGGCCGACGGGGAGTGGTCGGAGATGGGACCACACGACGAGTTTCTTGAGCTTGGTGCCGTCTCAACCTCAGGTGATTTGACCGAGGAGGAACGGAAACGGCTGCGGGCGCACCTGGACGCATGCCCGGAGTGCCGACAGGCCGTGGAAGATTTCGAGGCTGCCGTTGAGATCGGAGCGCCGTTGGTTTCGGCCAAACTGGCGGCCATCGCTTCCGAGAAATCGTTACCGGGCGAACGACAGTTGAAGCGCCCTGCAATGGGCTCTCGTCAGAGGTCAGAGCGGAACGTCGATGGGACTTCCGGAACGGGAAAGGAGACAAGAGGCTTCGCCTTTGCCCAAAACGGTGGGCACGTACGCACCGCGGTCAATTGGAATTACATGTGGATGCCCTTCGCGGCCTGTGTCGTACTGATGATCTCATTGGGGATCTATTCTTACAGGATAGGAACCAACCACGAAGTTGAAATTCCTCATTCTGTCGCGAATGGCGACATTCGAATAGAGGCATTCGAACAGCGCATAAGCGATGCCGGTCACGAGCGCGAAGCGCTCAAAGCTCAAATCTCGGAGCGTGATACGGCGATTGCCGGACTACGCAGGCGTCTCGACCAACAAGCCGTATCGTTCAGTGAACTCAAGAGCGCGCAGGAAGCCTTGTTGAAGTCGACTCAGGCTGATCATGCCGAACAACAACAAGTAACCCAAGATCGCGCCGACTATGTTCAAAAGCTGGATTCGGCTCAGGCGTTGCTGCGGAAGGTGCAAGCAGAACTTGACGGAGTACGACAGCAAAGGTCCGATTATGAGATCAAGGTTGCAAGTCTCGAAGATCAGATCAAGGACTTTTCCGTTCAGCTTCGGGAACGGGAGCAAACGATTGGCAGGCAGGACGAGCTGCTGGCGCACGACCGGGACATCCGCGACTTAATAGGAGCCCGGGACTTATACATCGCTGAAGTGTATGACGTGGCGCGTGATGGGGCGACCCAAAAACCCTATGGCCGTGTTTTTTACACGAAAGGGAAGTCGTTGATTTTCTATGCCTACGATTTGAATCAGGAAGCTGGAGCGCAAAATGCGAGCGCCTTCCAGGCGTGGGGCCGTCGAGGTCCCGACAAAGAACAGGTCGTCAACTTGGGAATGTTTTACGAGGATAATGCGTCTAAGAAACGCTGGGTTCTAAGATTTGAAAACGCGCGCACGCTTGATCAAATCGACGCTGTGTTTGTGACAGTGGAACCGAACGGCGGAAGTCATAAGCCCAGCGGTGAGCCGCTTTTGTTCGCGTACTTGAAGATCGATCCGAACCATCCTTAGTGCCGGTTGTTCGCTCCTCGTCGGAATTCGCGTTTGCTCTCTCATGAATGTCAGATGGTACAACCGCGACTTCTCCTGCGTAGACCGAAAGAGTCCGTCGGAACATTTCGGTCACAGGAGAATTAACGTGCGAATACGTTCGATCATTGTCGTTCTTTGCGCGGTGTTGCTCTGCGTTCATGCAGTCACCGCACAGGCCCCGAACGGAACAATTAGCGGCATCGTACTTGACTCCTCTGGCCGAGTGATCGTCGAGGCTGAGGTCACGATCATCAACGACGCAACTCGCGTCCAATACTCCCGCAGGACTAATGGCGAAGGCATCTACATTCTCCCGAATCTTCCTCCGGGACAATATCGGCTGCAAGTCTCGAAGGTCGGATTCAAGACACTGATCAAGCCCGACATCATTCTCAACGTCCAAGACGCGCTCGCTATTAACTTTACTCTGCCGATTGGTGCCGCATCGGAAACGATTACTGTGGAAGGCGGGGCCCCGTTGGTTAATACCCAGTCCGCATCGGTCAGCACAGTGATCGATCGGAACTTCGTCGAAAGCTTGCCGCTCAATGGCCGCAGCTTCAACACCCTCCTTCAGTTGACGCCCGGAGTTGTAATTGCGCCTTCGACCTTCAATTCGCCGGGCCAATTCAGCGTCGCCGGCCAGAGAACGGATGCCAACAATTTTCTAGTGGATGGAGTTTCTGCGAATTTCGGCGTTGCGGCAGGAATTAGTGCAGGCGGAGGTTCCGGTCTGGGCCAGTCTCAGGCTTTCAGCGCTTTGGGCGCTACCAGCAGCTTAGTGTCCGTTGATGCCCTTCAAGAATTTCGCATTGAGACTTCGTCCTTCGCGCCGGAGTTTGGGCGCACACCGGGCGGACAGGTAGCTCTGACGACACGGTCTGGCACGGATAACTTCCACGGTGGGATTTTTGACTACTTTCGGAATACCGTCATGGACGCGAACGACTGGTTCGCGAACGAGGCCGGAGAGCCACGGGCGCCGGAGCAGCATAATGATTTCGGGGGATTCTTTGGTGGCCCGCTTTGGAAAGGCAAGACATTCTTCTTCGTTTCGTATGAAGGCGCCCGGCTAGTCTTGCCCGGAACAACTTCCGCTACAGTTCCGTCCGATTATGCCAGAACATACGCGACGGCGAACGCACCGGCACTGGCCCCTTACCTAAATGCGTATCCCATGCCAAACCCGAGCGATCCGGTGACGACTGGTGTATACACGGCTCAATTTACCGCGAACTATTCTACTAGGGCTACGCTCAATGCGACCAGTGCGCGATTAGACCATACTTTCAACAAAAAATTTTCGATCTTCGGGCGCTACAACTATGCTCCATCGCAAATTACCGCTCTTGTTAGTCCCAGCCTGGTGGAACCTACTACGGTCAATACTCAAACAATGACGGCCGGCGTGAACATGTTGATTAGCAACTCATTGTCGAACTCTCTTCGGGGGAACTACTCGATGCAGCGTTCGAATCTCACGGGTACTCCGAGGGCGACTGGCGGCGCTGTCTTGCTTCCCGCCAGTGCGTATATCGGATCCCTCCCAAGTTCTGAGACCGAGTATTTATGGGAAACTTTTGACACCTATTATTTTGTGGGCGGACCGGTCGGGAGGAACCGAACGAAGCAGTCGAATTTCGTCGACGGTCTCACGCTTATCGAAGGTCGCCATGAATTTAAGTTTGGGGGAGACTATAGGCGCGTACTCCTTGATGTGCATCCTCCGCAATTCCAAGTGTCGCTCGAAGCTCCCAGCGTTGAGGATTTTCTGACAGCTCCCACCCTTGGTCAGGTGACCCTGTTTGCCACGGTCCTGCGCCCCGCCCAACTTCTGGCCCAGGCATTGTCTCTTTACGCGCAGGATACATGGAAGGCACGATCACGCGTGACCCTTACCTACGGCGTGAGGTGGGAACTCAGTCCGGCACCGTCGGCTAGCGGCGGCACTCAATTAGCGGCGTGGACCAGCGTTGAGAACCCGGCTCAAATTGCATTGGCACCAGCGGGGACGCCACTATGGAAGACAACGTACGCCAACTTCGCCCCCCGATTCGGTCTCGCCTATCAGCTAACGGATAAAGGTGATTTTGTGCTGCGAGGCGGCGCAGGCGTGTTCTACGACTTGGGAACGGGAGCGGCGTCTGTAGCGGCTTCATATTTTCCCAACTCTGCCAATACGATCACTTCTGGCGTGACCGTACCTATTAGCGATATTTCTTCGTATGTGCCTCCCCTGCCAACACTCACGTCGCCGCCTCCATATTTGGGACAGGTCCATGGCTTCGCCACTAACCTACAGCTGCCACGCTCCTACCAGTGGAATGTAGCTCTAGAAAAGTCGTTTGGCGGAAAGCAAGCATTTTCTGCAACATACTTAGGCCAGGCGGGACGGTCCCTGCTCAGGCAGGAAGCTCTCTACCAACCGAACTCCGACTTCACAAGTGTTTTCTACCCGACTTTGAACGATGCAAGATCGAATTACAATGCATTGCAATTGCAATACCGGCGGCCACTTTCGTCAAACATGCAAGCACTGCTGAACTACACTTGGTCTCATTCACTCGATAACGCATCGAGCGATGTCGCAGTTGGGTTGTCAAATACCGTGATCTCGGCTGCATCTGATTATGCATCCTCCGATTTCGACGTTCGGCAAAGTTTTTCGGGAGCTCTCAGTTATTCGTTTCCTACGTTAAATACCTCGACCCTACTGCGTCTTTTTTCCAAGGACTGGTCTTCAGATTTAGTCATCGTTGCGCGCAACGGGTTTCCTTTCAATGCACTCCTTTACCTGGATTCCTCCGTGCTGGCGGATCAAGTGACGCGCGCAGATCTTGTTCCCGGACAGCCTTTTTGGGTTTCGAGCTCCGCAGCTCCCGGGGAAAAGATTCTAAATGTGAACGCATTCTCGGTTCCGACAACGGTGCGGCAGGGGAACGAAGCAAGGAACGATATCCCGGGTTTTGGTCTTGTTCAAATGGATCTTTCGATTGGAAGGAAGTTCCCTCTAACGGATCGACTTAAGCTGCAATTCCGTGCAGACGCATTCAATCTTCTCAATCACCCGAACTTCACCAATCCCGGGGCATTCGTCCAGTATGGTTCCCTTGAGCTCCAGTCAAGCGAAATGTTGAACCAAGGGCTAGGGGGATTGAACCCGTTGTTTCAGGAGGGCGGTTCGCGGTCTCTTCAGTTTTCCCTAAAACTTACATTCTAATCGAGCCCCTTTTTTACTGTGAGATTGCCGGGCGCTTTCCTTGAGGAAAACAAATGAAGACCTGGTTAAACACTGTAAGCACCGCGTGCGTCTTGGCGCTCTGTGTTCTTCCCGTGTCCGCGAGGCAAGAGAAGCAGATGGAAGAAACTCCCAGTTCTGTAAGCACGCCGTCGCGCGAAAGGGCGAATCTCCGCCCTATTACGCTTTCAGATCTCCTGACGATTCGTGATTGCGAGGGAGTGAGCATCTCTCCGAACGGAAAGTATGTTGCGTTTGTGACGAGTCAAGCTGTGTACAAAACCAATGACTATCGCAGCCGTCTATTCGTTGTGCGTACAAAACCGGGGAGCGTCCCTGTGGAACTGGGCAGCGCGGGGTTACCGCATTGGGACAGCACCAATCAATGGGCAGAAGAAGCGCCGCAATGGTCACCTGACAGCGGCTTCATTACGTATCGAATGCGCAGATACGTCAACGAACAGTGGCAAGTGTGGCGCTGGAATCGAAATGGAGGAACTCCTGTGCAGCTGACCCATGTCCCGGGCGACGTCATCGGATATCACTGGACCCTGGACGGCTCCCGTCTCATCATGACTGTCCAGAATAGTCGTGACCCAAAGGAAATCGTCCAACTCTCTGAGCACGGGGTCGTTTACGACGGTAAGGTCGACCCCTGGAAGAGCTTCCCGATTGTGAATGAGGTTCTTGCACGCCGAAGTACGCCTACGGAAACGTGGATTTATGAGTTTTCGAATTCCAGAGAGAAACTGGCGAATCAACTAGAGAAATCATCCTTTGGCGCCTGGATTAGCGATCTCGATGAACAGGTCTTTGACGAAAAACAGGAAGCCTTTCAAGGGCACCACATCACCGACGCGGAGAAATCTCCGGACGGAAAATGGGTTGCCTACAGGTACCTTGTTGACGATCCGTCGCAGGCGCAGTCTTTCGAGATAAGTCTGTTCTCTAAGCCCGCCCGGGGAGGGAGACCCGTCAAGTTAGCACCTAGCCCAGGAGGCTTCTATGTCGGCCAATATTGGTGGAGTAGGGACAGCAGCAACATATATTTCTCGGAGTTTGCACCGGACGGTCGCGCTGGAAAGTTGATGGTAATTGGGAAGGGAGGTGGGGTCCCCACACTGCTTTTCCGTGCCAATGCGCAAGAGTTCTTTGGAACCTTCTCAGTGGACAACGACGGAAGATATGCCGCCTGCGTAAATGACAACAATGAGACTCCCCCTGGCCTGGTGGTTATTGACTTGATGACCGGCCAAGTCCGACCAATCGCCGAACTAAACAAGGGATTCAGAAATATCGAAATGAGTCAGGCAACTCGTATTGATGGAACGAACCAGTACGGTGATAGTTGGTTTGCTCATGTCCTGAAGCCAATCGGATACCAGGCCGGGAAGCGCTATCCGTTGATTGTTACGACGTACCGGAGCGGAGATTATTTCTTACGGGGAGCATCCGGCAACGAAAATCCCATTCAAGTGTATGCGGCGAGTGGCTTCGTCGTCCTGAGCTTTGACGTTGGATTTAGTCGTAACATCAGGCCGGGCGATTTTAAAACCGAACTACTTACGTGGGCGTCTCCCACCGCGAGCATCGAAATGGCTGTCCGCCTACTAGTTGATCAGGGCCTTGTCGACGTTCAACGCGTCGGGATTAGCGGCTACAGTCACGGGGCAGAAATTGTAGCCTATGCATTGACGCACACCAATCTCTTTCACGCAGCAAGCGGAGCCGGCGGGTACGATCCATACTTCTATTATTTGGGTGGAGAGGTCTGGCAGAATAAGTTTGCTGAATGGGGTCTTGGCGGATGGCCGGAAGGAGTTGTAAGGGAGAAGTGGAAGGAGCTGGCGGGATCACTGCGAGCGGACAAAATCCATACTGCGCTGCTGAATCAGGTATCAGACTCGGAATACTTGGGATATCTTTCGCTTCACACGTCACTTCAGAAACTAGGCAGGCCCGTAGAGATGGTCATTTATCCTGACGAACTTCATGTCATAAACCAGCCAAAGCATCGCTATGAGATTTATGAAAGAAATCTCGATTGGTTCCGGTTTTGGTTGAAGGGGGAAGACGATGCTGACCCCAACAAGCAGGCACAGTACGCACGATGGCGCAGGCTACGCGATCAAGATCAACTCGTTCCAGACGCCATTCCTTAGCAAAGTCGGCCGAGATCACGAGCTGAAGCCCAAGAAGATATTCGTCCCCAGGCAATCAGCAGGCCGGTGAGAGCCACGATGATGGCGATGATACTAACGGCACAAATGATAAGCTAGGGTGCTAAGCGTCAATGGCACCATAGCCTCGATCGTTCTTCTTACTCGTCAGCCTGATATGCACCAACTGTCGCTTGGCTGAGGTTGTGACCGTCCATGCCTACCGGCCCCTTTGTCGGCGGATCGGTATGACGAACAGCGGAAAGAGCATCGGTCAACTGAAGGATCAATGGTTTTTCGTATTTCATCGTGTTCACCCCCTTTCTCTTTTGGCGTTCTCACTTGCACCGCTTTTGGGTGAGTTCTTCTTACTTGAGCCAATCTGTCGAGTCGCCCGGAGTGCGAGGCAGCTGAAGCATCAAGGCAAAGCTTCGTCCGTCATTGCGAGGCCTCAAAAGCGTAAAAACGGTAGGCCAGGGCGTTCGGCGCCTGTGACGCCCTAGCCAGTTGGACTGGTTACTCGTCCGCTTCATATGCGGCGATTTCTGTTTGGTCTGGATTTACACTGTCGCCGCTACCGCTCGTCTTTACGCCCTGAACGACAGAAACGGCGTCAGTCGATAGAACTATCAACGGTTTTTCGTATTTCATTTTTTTCACCTCCTTCCTTTTGTAGCGTTCACTTCTCTAACGCCTTAGGTGAAGTCCTGTTGCGAAAGCGATTCTGTCAAACTCGCCCCGCCGCGCAACTTAGAGTGACGAACGATCGATGAGGAGCCGCCTTTCAACAACCCGCGGTCTTTGAGTTCTCTCAGCCAGAACTCGACACTGAGAGTTCGCATGAGCGTGACGATCGCAACCTCTTGGCCTTCACGACCCTTTTTCACCATGTTCAAAAAATGCTGTGGCTCAACAATCCCGATTGAAGAACTGACCATGTGCTGACTCAGCTCCACCAATCGTGGCCAGTCGGCAGAGATAGCTTCCAGGGGGCTCCGCACAACAAAGGCCTTCCTTTTCCTGTCCAAGATTTCGACCGGGACGACTCCGACCAACGCGCGGCGCATCAATGATCGGCGCTGGCCGGGACGCACAATTTGCTCCCGCGGGATGCCGAAGAGGAATTCGAGTAGGTTACGGTCCAGATAGGGATAGCGTTTTTCATAGAGCGGCTTTGGGGACAAGGCCGAGCAGGCAATTTGTCTTCGCACAGCGTCCAGGGTGCGCAGATTGTCCTGAAAGCTCGGTAGGGGACCGAAAAAGCCCAGCCTGGACGGATAACCCGTTAGTGCGGTTCGCTGACGCTTGACAAAACCAGAATACAGCCAGCCCGCCGGCCGCATTTGGCTCGGCAGGCCCATCAAAGTGGGAGGAAAGAACTGCGCTGCGGCCTCCAAGAACAGATGGAACCAGGGTTTTCTCTTGTTCAACGCCCAGGCTTTAAGTTGTCCTGCGAGCTTTGCGAATCGAGCTGTTGCTAGCAAGTCCATCAGTTCCGGAGTGGGCGTTGGTACTCCGCCCGTGACCTCATCTCCACCCACACCAGAAAGAACGACGCGACTTCCTTGGGTTTCCATGTATGCCGCAAACTGTCGGCTCGATTCGGTAGGGCCCTGGCGGCCGGAAGCGGGGGTCGCCGCGAAGGTGTTGTCCCCGCATTTGATTTCGAAAGGGTCCTGCATGCTGACATCGATGTGGCAGCCGGCACGCCCGCGCTTTTGTTCGACCTTGTTGAAATAGGGTCGCTCGTTCCAATTGGGTTCGGAGTCGTTGTAGTAAGAAAGTGTATCGAGCCGCGGCGTGTCAGCCGCTCCGCGGGCGATGATAATGTCAGCCACGCACACGATGGACGAAGAATCCATTCCACCACTGAGCTCGGCGAGGATAGGTGCGTCGCAACGAAGCCGCCGCTGTATGGCTTCCGAGAAGACGGTGCTGAAGTGCTCTTCATATTCCGCGTCGGTGCGGTAACGGATTGTTTTACCTGGATTGAATCCCCAATACTTGTTGACAGTCTGCCTTCCCCGCTCCAAACGGACGAAGTGGGACGCCGAGACAGAGGCAATTCCGACATAAGGAGTGAGATGAGTCGCAGGAAAGAACGAGAACCAGCCGGCGATGTATTCTTCGTCGAGCGCGAAGGTCCTTCCCGCAAACAGCACAAGTGGATCAAGGATAGTGCTCCATGCGACTTGACGCTCATCGAGCGAATAATAGAGGTGGCGCGTGCCGATCGGATCTTTCGCAAGAATGAGCGTGCGTTCGTTGGGGCTCCAAATCGAAAGAGCCCAGTCGCCTATGAGCTTCGCAAAACAGTCGGTTCCCCACCGGTCATAGGCGGCGGCAACGATAGACACGTCCGCGGATGGAGTGGAAGGTGAGGTGGTGTTGAACCGATCAATTAATTCCGCGCGATTGTCGAGACGGCCATCCCAGGTAATTACCGCGCCTGACGGGGAGATATGGGGCTGTATTTCCAGCCTAGATTCCTTCGTTGTGTGAAAAGCGCGATAGAGAACACTGACGCCGTCCTTGTGATAAGAATTGCGGTTATCGGGGCCGTACGGCGCAAGAACCGAGTCTACCCTCGCCTGCAAATCGAGATGCGGTGGCGCGCTATCAAAACTCCATCTTCCAAATTGTACGCTCATGTTTCGAGTCCTCGATTCGGCTTCGTCATGCGCCTAGCACCTGTCTAGAACCGCATACATTTCCGGCGTGTACGGTTTGTCGTTCACTACGCGGCCATCGACCTCAACCCACGCGTGCGCTCTAAACGGCACCTGTTGGGCACCAATCACCATCTGGGCCGGTACTCCGTTGCGTTTCAGTAGACATGCGGTAGCGGCGGATCGCTGTAGACAAAGCGCCTCTTTCCAGTACCAAATGCAAGCCATGTCCACGGCTGTACATATCTCGTCGACGGCATTAGGGGATGGCGCTTTGGTGCGAATCGGGTAGTTGCGCACTTGGTCGTATAAAGCGCGGAAGTTCCCCCTCCCCAGATAGAGGTCGAAACGAATCAGTTCCAAATAAGCCTTTAGGACGGGAAATAGCATGTCGACGAGCTCCTCGCTTCATTCGGGCAGTTGCAATTGATCACAGAGAAAAACCATGCGATTGGTCAAACCTTCAATTCGGTCGCTTAATGGGAGCACTGGCGAATGGCCCCGGAACTTGTTGTAATCGAGAATAATGGGATGGGGCGAGGCGTTAGCAGCCTGCAATCGAGCCGTCATTTTTCGCGCGTGGAGTGGATTACAGTTCTTATCAGAGTCGCCGGACACGATCAGCGTCGCGGGATAGGCTACGCCGTGCTGGACGCGATGGTAGGGTGAATAACTGACGAGGACGCTCAAGTCGTCCGGGTCGTCGGCCGTGCCAAACTCCTCTCGCCAGACATGCGCGTTGTCGAACAGATGGTAACGGACCATGTCCAGGAGCGGAACCATGCAGACGACGGCTCGAAACAGATCAGGCCGCTGGGTCATTGCGGCACCAACGAGAAGGCCGGAGTTTGATCCGCCAAAGATAGCGAGCTTTTTGGGTATGGTTCGTCCAGTCTTAAGGAGCCATTCGGCCGCGCACAGAAAGTCGTCATAGGCGGTCTGGCGCTTCCGGCGCTTAGCCGCGTTGTGCCATTCGGCGCCGAATTCGGATCCGCCTCGGATACTCGGCAACGCAAACAGACATCCCCGCTCGACAAGAAAAGTGACAAAGATGCTGAACTGGGGCGTCATCGACACACCGTATCCGCCATAGGCAGTCATGATTGTTGGGTGCGTGCCGCTGTCGAGGACGTCGCGCCGGCCCATGAGAAACATGGGAATTCGTGTCCCGTCTTTCGAGGTGTACCAAACTTGGGTGTGGCTGTAGTTTGGTGAATCAAATGGAATGCTTCGCTGAGCCCACAGGGTACGTTTGTTCGAGGCCGGCGAGTATCGAAAGATGCTAATTGGCTCCGTTAAAGATTCTGCTTCAATCAGTAACTCATCGCTTTCGTGCGAGCCGCCGATCATCCGAACTGTCTCATCCTTCGGAATGACCATCTCTCCCAGGTTCTCGCCTGTGAGGCCGAAGATGGAGATGTGCGTCGCGGTCTGACGAATGTACGAAACAAAGATGCGCTCCCCCACTACGAGCCAGTCGTTAATTCGATAATCGTCCTCGGAAACGACATCAAGCCACTCTGGTTTCCCACTGTTAGGGACGCGAATCTCTACAATACGGAGATTGGGGGCATCACGATCGGTGATTGCCAAAACCCGACCGGGAATCAGCCGGGGCCTAAAGCTACAGTCTGTAGCCGCGACCACAAGTTCAGGTAACGCTTCGGAATCGAATGGCCTCAGATAGAAGTCGATGTGCGTGTTTTCCAACGTTCTATAAGCCAGGATGCCGAGACGTGTCGCATCCGAAGTGAGGCAGAGCCGAAGCTGTTCGTCATCCCCGGCGGAGAATACCTCCCGATCTTCTTCGAGTAGCGTGCCGAGCACGTGACAGTAAACGGCTTGATAGAAAGGCCGTTTCGCATTCAAGGACTCGTGAACGTAATAGAAACTCTTTCCGTCGGGTGCGAACGAAAATCCGCGCAGGTATCCGCGAGGAAGAACATCAGCGAGCGTTTTACGATTGTTGACATCCAGACATTCAAAAGTACCGGTGCGCTCTCCTCCTTCCTTCACTTCATACAGCAGCAGATGTCCATCAAGCGAGACGCGGAGAGGCTTCACCGCCGTATGCTTGCCCGTTTTTCGAGCTGACGGGTCTAATAGAAGCTGATCTTCGCCGTTTGCACCTTCGCGCATATAAATGCAAGGCTGTTCCTGGTCGGGGAGGCGTTTTCGAAAGAAATAGCGGTTGGCAACTTTTTGTAGAGAGTCATACGTTTCGACAGCCAGGAATTCACGAATGCGTTTTCGAACGCGCGCTCGCCCAGGAATGTTATCTAGGTAGGCGCGGGCGTACTGCGCCTGCCGTTCGATCCAATCGCGGGTTTGAAAGGAGTCTTGGTCCTCGAGCCAACGATAAGGGTCCGTCACCGACCGACCATAAAGGATGTCGGTGACGGGGCAACTCTCTGAAAAAGGAACAGAGGAAATCAAGCCGGGCATTGCACCCTCCCTTCGACTATCTGAACTGCTTCGCGATACATGCGTCTGGTAAGGCTGCGAAAGTAGCCGGCGACCAATGGATTGACGAAACTCTCCGGGGAGCGCCACGTGTTGATTCCAACCGCGTAAGCAAAAACGGCAACGAGGGGAGAAAGAACGGTCCCTTGTTTTAAGGCATCGGGGGACAAAAACGATCGCCAGGGGCGAACATATGCGGTGACGATGCTTGCGATTCTCTTCGTGTCATTCATTCGGTTGCGACGGAGGTGTTCACGGAGGTACTCGAAGGTGATGAGAGGGTTGGTCACGCAGCCTTCAGCCCAGTCGAGAAAAACAGAACGGTCAGAAGACACGAGGATGTTGCCGGGATTGAAATCCAAATGCCCCAAAGTATCGGGGAAACCAAGCTCGTGAAGCAACGAACATGCCTGTTTGAGGGTGTTACCAAGGCGACTAAGTTCGACTTGTGTGAGGATTGCGGGCACCCGCTTTTGTTGCGCGGCCATGAAATCGGCCATCCGGGCAAGGAAAGGATCTATATCTTCAATGAGCCGTGTAAATCTTAAATCTCTACATTGATTTTCTAAGAGATCAGCGTCCCGTCCGATGGACTGAATCTGAAACTCAGCAAGGGTGCTCGCGACTCTTTCCCAAGCGCCGGATTCAGATAAATCGCCGAGTTGCGTACCGACGGCTTCCCCTGAAAGCCATCCATTCCAGACAGAATGAACTGCAAGGATCGTGGGTACATAACCAGGGAACAGACGATCCAGAGCAAGTGAGATGGGAAGTTCGCGAAGATTAGGCTCTCCCGTAGCCTTGAACCAGATTGCACGCCCGCTCGTTTCCAGCCTTATGAGGCTGAACGTCGAGCTGGCGTTGAGTTGGCGGATGAGCCCGGTCATCCGCAGTTCCAGCGGATAAACTTGCGCTTGAGCCCACTCAAGTAGTTCTTTAAGCCAGCCGGGCTTTGCGAATGGTCCCGCGATTTGGTTTTCCGTGCACGCGATCGCCTCTCGAAACACTTCCCAGGGCGCCATGCCGTCTCCTTGGACCTTAACGTCTGCAGGAGGCGGATCTGCGTCGAATGGAAGCCAGTGATATCCAGAGGGAGCGCGCTGATGAGGTGTCAAACACTCCATGAGTGCATATCGTGTTTCTTTCTCGTTTCGATAAAAGGCGGAATGGTTGTGGATGAAAAGGCAGTACGCACGAAGGCCCATCTCAGCCTGAACGTTTGCAGTCAGCTGCTCTGCGATTCTGTGTCCTGGATATATTTCTGTATGCGCGATGCGCGGACGGTATTGATCAGATGAAGCCAGAATCTCCGCGCCTTCGCGCCTTGTGATGATCAGGCCATACCAGTCGCGGTCGCATTGGGGAGACAGTCTCATCGTTGGTTCGAGACCGATGAAACCTTGGGCGCCAGGATATGGTGCTTGTGCAGCGAGCATATGAATTCGTGAACATCCTCGCGGCTGACCTCAACGGGGACTTGGTATGCCCGACTGATCTCGTCGGCTATCCGGGGCTCATCCCATCCCGACTCGATCAATCCGAGAATCTTTGAGCCAATCAGGTTGACCGAGAATAGTTTGCCTTGCTGTATGTCGAGAAGAATTCGGCCGTCTTGAGTCTGTGTACTTCGTATTGAGGCTGTTGTATTCGGCATTGGGTATTTTCCCGACGACGTTCCCGTACGCTTCGAATCGCTCGCCTGCTGAGGAATGTCGCACCGCGTCGCGTGAGAAAACAGACAAATCAACGCCCGTTCGCTAATCCGCAGTACGTTGTTCGAACGGCTTTTGCTGCTTGGAGATGCAGCCGATGGTCTTGAAGGGGTCGATCCCATTGCGTTCGGGCTTGCATAGTTGTAGTTGAAGACGCCGAGGGTTTCTGATCACCGCATCAAGCAATCGGTTCAACAAACTCGGTTTCTACGTGGTATTTCGGCGAAGAAGAACGCGAGAGAATATTAACTGTCAATTTCAAAGCACGTTCCAAACCTGTGCCTGCCGCACGCGTTCATCGCGCCGGTGGAGCTTGCCCGGATTCAGGATCGGCTCTTCTCTTAGTATGCCGCAGCGGCTAGAACAGGCGGATCAAGTAAAAATACGGAAGTTGCAAAATTCATGATGCGGGCTGCGGCGCGGCGGGTTTCCAGAAAGAAGAAGCCCGGCGATTAGTCCTTCATGCTGAGGATGTGTTCGCTCCCGCACGTCTTGCGACCTGGATCACTCTGCCAGTATGGGCGGCATTCCCACCATGTTAGCGTGATTTCGAAGGCGTTTTCCACTTGCGCATCGAATTGCACGCAGAGAAAAGCAATGTCCGCGGTCTACTGATTGCAGCTTGGCATTATCCGCTTTGGCTCTCTTCAAGTCGTTCTCAGGCGAGGTGCCGGTAGCGCGCGCGGAGGACTATTCGTATCTCAACGCGACTATGGGGTCGACGCGCATGGCCCGCCGCGCCGGGATGTAACAGGCTGCCAGCGCGACGAGGGTCAGCAGAATCGCCACACTGGCATAGGTCAACGGATCGGCCGCGCCGACGCCGAAGAGCAATGTGGAGAGCAAGCGCCTGACTGCGAGGGCTGTCACCACACCGCCAATCATCCCGATACCAGCTAGCCTTATTCCTTCGCCGAGTACCAGGCGCAAAACGTGGCGCCGTTGCGCGCCCAAAGCCATGCGAATGCCGATTTCATGCGTTCGCTGCGTTACCAGAAGCGCCATCACGCCATAGAGTCCAACGGCGGCCAATAATAGCGCTACGCTGCCTAAGAGACTGAGCAGGCTGGCCGAGATTCTTTGCACGAAAAGGGAGGCAGCGATGCTGTCATTCAAGGAAGTGGCGTCGAACACCGGAACCGCCGGGGCGACAGCTTGGGACTCGAGCCGCAATACTGCGATCGCGCTATCCATTGAACCGAAAGTCCGAACGTAGAATACCAACCCCATTTCGGGCCGATAGATTTGGCGTATCGGGACGTAGAAGTAGGGCGTGGGGGCTTCGCTAAGCCGGTAAATCTTGCTGTCCTGAACGACGCCGACAACCCTGAACCACTTTCCCCAGCCGTGAACCTGGCGGCCAACCGCTGTTCCATCGTGGATAAAGCGGCGGACAAACTCTTGATTGACGATCATCACCGGCGGCGCGCCCATGTCGTCGTTCATATTGAAGTCGCGGCCCTCAAGAATCGGGATTTTCATCACCTCAAAATACCCGGGCGCCGCCAGGGTGCGGTAGAGCTTCATGTTCTCGCTGGGCGAAGGAAGGTAGCCTTGGATTTGTAAATCCTCCCATGACCCGGCCGCGACGCTGAGCGGAACGTAATCGGCATAACTGACCGCAGTAACGCCGGGCTGGCGTTCGAGTTGCTCGCGCAAACGGCGGCAAAAAGAATCCGCCTGCTGCGCGTCATAGCTTGCCGCGGAGAGGTCGAGTTGCGCGATGGCCACGTGTTCCGGGTTGAATCCAGGCCGTACCTCGCTCACCTGACGGAAGCTTTTCACGAACAGTCCCGCGATGATCAAAACCACAACTGCGAGGGTCATTTCAGAGGTGACAAATAATCCCCGTACACGTCCCGAATGAGCGCTGGCGCCCGCACGGCCGCCTTCCTTGAGCATTTCGTTGACGTTTCCCTTGGCCGCGTGCAGCGCCGGCGCGATACCGGCAAGCAGCGCCACTGCGAACGCCAGCGCTATCGTAAAGAGCAGCACTTGCGCATCTATAGGCGCTCGTGCCAGCGCGGGAGCGGAAGAGCTGGGGAGTAGATATCCTAGTGAACCCCCAAGCCGATCGGCGATGGCGAGTCCAGCAAGCGACCCAGCGGCGGCGATAAGAAGTGATTCCGTGAGAACCTGGCGAATCAAGCGTGAACGCGACGCTCCGAGTGCGAGCCGGATGCTAAATTCCTTTTGTCGAGTGGTAGCACGAGCCAGCAACAGATTTGCCACATTCGCGCAAACGATGAGCAGCAGGACACCACAGGCGGCCATCAAGATGCTGAGTGGGCCCAACAGGGAATCTTGAATTCCGTAATGAGATTTCCACATCGGCAGGAGGGTTGCGCTCATGCCTTGGTTGGTGTCGGCGTCGAGGTGCGCCATCTCATTTGCAACTGACTGGACCTGAGCGCGGGCCTGCTCGATGGGAACGCCCGGCGCGAGCCTGGCAAGCACGCGAAACGTGCGCCACTTCCGATCGCGCAGCGTCGCGTCGCCGGTGGAACTCAATTGCCCATACATCGTTGCCGGCACCCACATTTCCAATGACAACCCTGGCATCGAGCCGCGGAACGCTTCGGGCGCAACTCCGACGATGGTGTAAGGGAAGTGATTGATGCGCACGATTGCGCCGACCGCGCCAGGATCGGCGTGGTAATGGCTGGTCCAATACGAATAGCTGATGATTGCCAAAGCGTGCGCGTTCTGCTCGTGGTCTACCTCTGCGGTAGAAAAGAATCGGCCCAGTTTCGGCTTGACGCTCAACACATCGAAGAAATTTCCGGAAACCGCTTCACCCCAAACGCGCTCCACCGTGTCATTATTTCCAACCGCTAGCGCCATGGGCTTCGTTACGGCCATCGATTCCAAAAGGTGGCAGTTGTCGCGCAGGTCGCGGAAATCCAGATAGGAGGTGGGCACCCACTCGGCGTTGGGAGCCAGGGTCTCCAGCGCGACGACGCGTTCCGGGGCGCCAGCCCCCGGAAGAGGATTAAGCAACACGGAGCGGACCCAACTGAAAATGGTGGTGTTGGCGCCGATGCCGAACGCGAGCGTGAGTACGGCAATTGCTGTGAAGCCTGGGGACTTCGCCAGCATGCGTAATCCGAGACGCAGGTCCTGCCAGAATGTTCCCACGCGCATGCCTCCGATTTATTCGTTCCGCAGCAACAATAGGTGCAAGAGTGGGACCGATGTTAGGTCAACCTAAGCGTCTTTGAGTTAGGGAGTTGCATGGGTCACCGTGATGGTGATGCCCGCCAATCGGTTCGAGAATGGGACAACTTGGCACGGAAACGAACACCCTCGGAGGTGTCCCGCCCGATGCGACGAGACCGGCGCAGATTGATGTTGATTGAATAATGCCACTCGCGCGTCGCGTGTTGAATTCCGCGCGCTCGGCATCACCCTCAGCAAACACTGGATGAATGTTCGGTTTGCTCCATGTGCTGGGGAAAGAGAGCGATTCGGGTTGAAGTGCGATGATTCAAATGTTGGGAATGGATTCTTATCCTCCAGTTTCTCGGCCGGTAGCCCAAATCGACCCAGCGCAGGCACTCAAATGAGGCGCTCGAAAATCGGATGGCTATTTGTCGCGCGATGGCTCCCGCAATTCTGCTGTGCGTTCCCCGACAATCCGCATCGTTACGCCCGTGACCCTGCCTATGATTTCCGCTTCTGAAGGGTAGTCGAACCGTCTCACCTGTAACCGGGCTTGTGGATGCGGAACCACAAGGAGTTGCCCTCGATCAACCTCACACCAGCTGCAAACATACCCTTCTCTCAGCTCCGTAAAGTAGATCGGTCGTTCATGCTCGTTTTTCCATGCGATCGCGCTGATCTTCCTCTGCGTTGCATCAATCTGTACAAGCGAACCAGGACGAATGATGGGGAACAGTGTGAAATCTTCAAGCCCGACATACCCATACATGGACTTCCGAAGATCGAGGTGCTGCAATAGGCCGACAGGTACTTCATCCCATTTTTCGACCACCCTCGCCAGGAGATTCGTTCTTCCAAAACGAAATCCCGGCTTGAACTCGATCGGAAGAGCGACGCGTTCCAACTCTGGATCGTCGGAGTCGTCCAAAAGATGCGTCCTTGGCAAAACGATCGACGCGCTGTCTCGATTTAAGTCCCCGATCTGCAGCCCAAACTTGGACGCGACCTCAGAAAAGCGCTTGTGGTATATCGCACTGAGGGAATACAGCTTGAACATTCCCGGTGTGAATTTGTCCATCTCGATGTCGGTAATCCAATTGTGCGAAAGGTAGTATTCATGGTTCTCTTTCGCTGCGGCGATCTTTCTACTCATCTCTTGAACGTCGCGGGTGGACAACCCCAGCCGCAGGCGAACCGACCTCAACCATTTGCCAGCGACGGGAGTTGGACTGCGCACATCCATTGGCGGGCATCCTATATCGTAAGGTTAATCCATGTCCAGCTACGTCACTATGTTAGCTATATACACGGTCTTTACTTTTTGCAGAAAATAAAAGCAAATGGTCGCAATAGCGGCCATTTGCTTGTTTTTTCACTCCGAGTGCCCGAACTGTCGCTATATCCCAGCCGAACAAGTGAAAAATCCGGTTCACACTGCCGACCGCGTTCGGCAAGTCCTGTCAACCAGGGGTCTCAGCCTCTACCAGGTGTCGAAGCGCTCCGCAGAGATATTCGGTCGATCCTCGCCATATTTCATTCCACAGGGCTTTTACCACGACCTCGTCGCGGGACACTTTATTCCGAATATTTGTCGCCTCGTCGCCCTTAGCCAAATTTCCAATTATCGCCTATGCGATTGGCTCGCCGTTTTTGGGTTCAGATTAGACAGTATTCCAAGGATCCAGCTTCTGACCCCATCGCGGCGTACCGTTCTTCTCGACTCGACGACATACGACGAAGAACAGTGGGTCCCATGGTTTTTGAAAGTAGGACCAGACTGCCCCACTGCCGCTCTGAGCCCGCTCGGGCGATTCCTAAGAATGAATACTGGAGAGCGCGCTCGCGACCTACTTTCTCTCAATAAACGGCACTTTCTGTATGCCAAGGTGGGCCAAGATGACGCCTTTTCGTTTCCAGCCTTGTTCCCCGGCAGCATCGTCCGAATCGATCTTCGCCCCACATCCGACTCGATGTCGCACCCCGATCCGAGAGACAGCAAGAGCATTTTTCTCGTGGAGAACGGTATCGATCTACATTGCGGCCAGTTAAGACGCCTCGACAAACATCGAATCCTCCTTTGTTGTCCACAGTTTCCGTTCACCAGACTGGAGTTGACACTTGGGGGCCGAGTGAGGATCGTCGGCCGCGCGGACGCGGAGATACGGAGCTTATCGACCGACGGATCGTCGTCGGCCCATTCCGCGCCATCTTTGCAATCAACCGCGAGCGCCGCGCTTACTGCCGGACATCATGTGGGTGTCCATGAATTGCTTCGATTATCTCGAATGCGAGTCGGTCTGTCGTTCCGGGAGGCTTCCAGTTTGAGTATGCGATTGTCCCGCGCCTTCGGAGACGTTCACTACTTTACCGCTGCCAGTACGCTCTCCGATTATGAAAAACTCGCGTCACCGTTTAGCCACGTCCAGAAGGCAATTTCCTTGTGCGCTCTGTATTACATCAATTTCTGGGTGCTTCTCCGTGCCGGAGGGATCGCGATCGATTCTCTTGGTGCCGAGGCGATGGACGACCACATGGTGCCTCGCCCGGGATTGCGGCAAGGTACGCCCGCCGCTGGTCAGGCAGGCTCAATCCAGCATCGCCGGGAGGG
>Ga0302326_10010581_pt1 | contig 19998 bp, 15 predicted proteins | sample Palsa_T0_3_FD_202264 | JGI IMG/M metagenome (GOLD analysis project Ga0302326, IMG submission 202264) | Peat permafrost microbial communities from Stordalen Mire near Abisko, Sweden - Palsa_T0_3 | ecosystem: Environmental > Terrestrial > Soil > Palsa > Peat permafrost | place: Sweden: Abisko...
GCTGACCGCGATGCAATGAAAACAACGAGCCGGGTTCTTCTTGTCCAGCACCCATTGCGCGCGAATCACCGGCAGTCAAAGCGACTGCATCTGGGTTTCTACAGCAAAGCGTTCCCCCAAGTCTTGGGCCAATGGCCTCGGCTCCGTATCGCCCGCCCTCCGAATGCGGTAGCGCGGTAGTGGCGCGACTGATAGAACTCCTCGGTCTTGAAGCTATATGGAGATTTAAGTGCGACGGGGGAAAGTGGCCGCGCCTTAAATTTTAATCTCCCCTTAACAATTCGGTAACAATCGACACCTACGATTGCGCTCTTGTTTTGGAGGTTTCATTGTCGGGCCGGGACCCTTCCACGGTGAGTGACATTTTCCCTCAGACGTTGCGCCGTTGGCGTGATTGGCGCGGCCCGATTGCTTTTCCGGGGCGAAAGAAGCCCGCCAGCCTGATTTACGACGTGGATGACATTCCGCCCGTGGCGGTCCAGATTGCCGCTGCGTTGCAGCATCTTTTCGTGATTTCGGTGGGTTGGATCTACGTTGTTCTGGTGGTCAGCGCCATCGGAGGCACATCGGAGGAAGCGCAGAGCCTCATCCGCATGTCGATGATCGCTTCTGGAATCGCGACGATCGTCCAATCGAAGCGGCGTATTGGCAATGGATACCTGTGCCCGCTGACCTGCAGCCTCACTTATCTGTCCCCCGTCGTTTTGGCTGGAATCGCCGGCGGCTACTCTCTGATGTTCGGAATGCTTCTCACCGCCGGCACCGCTGGCATGATCGTTTCGCGCGTCGTCCATCGCTTGCGGATGCTGTTTCCCCCGGAAGTTACCGGCCTCATGGTCGCCATGTCGGGACTGCAATTGGTGGCATTGGGATGCCCCCGTTTTCTGGGCTACTCCAAAGAAAACTCTGCGGCCGACCCCCGCGCCATGCTGATCGGCTTAACGACGCTATTTGCCATGATTATCCCCACGGTTTGGACCCGAAGTAAGTTGCACCTGTTTCCCATGCTGATCGGGGTCGCAGCCGGGTTCGCCGCAGCCGGGGCCATGGGTGAGTTCCACGTCGCGCAGCTGCTGGCGCAAATGCCACCTGGATTTTTGAGTGTTCCTCATCGCGCAGCGGACGGCCTTTCAGTCAAGCTTGCGCTGCTCCCGCCTTTCCTGATCGCCGCGCTAACTGCCAGCCTGAAGACCGTTGGCGATACCACGCTCTGCCAAAAAATCAACGACACGGCGTGGAAACGAACCGACATGCAATCGGTGAGTGGAGGTGTATTCGCCAACGGATTCGGTAGCGCCATCTCCGGCCTTCTGGGCGGCATTGGACAGAACACCGCATCGAGCAGCATCGGTATTTCGCTGGCCGCGGGCACGACCAGCCGGGTGATCGCTTTTCCCCTGGGCTTGCTGGTGGTTGGACTTGCCTTCTTCCCGAAGGCGGCCGCGCTCGTCACTGCTTTGCCCAGTCCCGCCGTAGGCGCTGTGTTGATCTATTCCGCGTGCTTCATCATTTTGGGCGGCCTCCAGCTCCTCACCTCTCGCATGCTCGATGCCCGCCGCATCTTCGCCGTCGGAATCGCGTTGATCTTCGGCCTGAGCGTTGAAATCGCCCCGGATCTCTACCGCACCTTTCCGGCCTGGCTCAAGCCGATCTTCAGTTCTTCAACTTCGGTCGCGACCGTTCTGGTAGTGATCTTGAGCCTGCTGTTTCGCATTGGCCTCAGGAAAAAGCGCAGCCTGGAATTGCGAACCGGTAAGGACCACCTCGACGAGATCTCGCAGTTCATGGACGACCAGGGCTCGGCCTGGGGTATGAGGAAGGAGGTTGTAACCCGCGCCACTGATGCTGCTTACGAGGTGATCAACAACTTGGGTCTCTTGCAGCTCCGCTCCGAGGCCATCACTCTAAGCACGTCCTGGGACGAGCTTCGGCTCGATCTCGATATCGAATATGCCGGACCCCCGATTGAACTTGCGAACTCCATGCCCGCCCTGGAAGAGCTGGGCACAGAGACCGGGGCCGCACACCTCGCCGGATACCTGATCCGCCAATATGCGGATCGTGTGAAAATTCGCGAAAAAAACGGTGTCTGCCGCGTCCAGTTGCATTTCGATCACTAAAGTGCTGGCGCATCGTCCTCATGTTCTGCGCCGCCTTCCCGAGACGTGCGGCGCATTGTGAAGACAGCGGCCCGCTGTTGTTCGGGGTCAAACAGGAACGTGCGGTTCGAACGATTGCGACGGGCGGGGCTACGGCCTCAGGCTTCGCTCGTAACCTGAAATTAACACGACACTGCAAGCCGGGATGCTAGGATGTGACGATTTTCGAGCTCCCAAGGAGACAGCAGAGCTATGGCGCCAGATCCTTCGTTTCACTTTGAAGTTGAGAAGTCGAAAGACAAAGATGCACAAGGAAATCAAGTGACCACGATCAAGTGTCATGGCAAGCTGGTCAGCGACACTGCGAGTCAGCTGAAAGAAGCGGTGAAGCCCCTCATACCTCTTGGGGGCCGCATTGTCATCGACCTTGGTGATGTGGCTCATGTGGATAGCTCGGGCCTCGGAGCGCTGGTTGGCCTCAAGGCATCCGCTATCAATCAAGGCTTGTGCATCCTTGAATTCGCCAACATGACTCCGCGCGTGCTGGATCTGCTGCGCATCACTCGTTTGACGCAGATGTTCTCATCCTGAGGCGGACCCGATTGGGTGCGGGTACCTTAGGTCTTGCTAGTCGGGGAGCTCGGAATTCAGGAGGATCATGCGAAGGATTAAGACTGTTTTTGTCGCGATTCTTTTCTTCGTTCTTATTTCCGCGTCCGCGGCGCAGCAGCACCGAGCCGGTACAACGGGTCCGGAGACACCTCCTCTGCAAGGACAAGGTCGTTGGCTCTATCGAGCTCCGCTGCCTCATGCCCGTGGTGAAGTTGCGGTAGCCGAGGCTGGAGGCAAAATGTACGTACTTGGCGGATACGCCGACGGCTTTGTTGACCAGCCCCTGAATGACGAGTACGACCCCGCCACCAACACCTGGCGGGAACGTGCGCCCATGCCGCGCGGCTTGAACCATGTGGGCGCGGTGGGGCTAAATGGCAAGATTTACTGCGTCGGCGGATTTCTCGAGCAGAACCGGAATGCCGTTACCGATGTCTCGGTTTATGACCCGGCAACAGATCATTGGCAGAAGCTGGCTCCGTTGCCCTCGCCGCTTGGCTCGGTCGCACTGGCCGCACTCGACGGTAGAATCCACGCCGTTGGTGGACGGGACAAGATCAGCGTTGGCACTCATCGCCTCTACGATCCGACAACTGATCGCTGGAGTGAACTGGCTCCTTTGCCAGAGGGGCGCGATCACCTGGGACTCGCGTCGGCAGGCGGCAAGCTCTACGCCATCGGCGGCAGATTCAACACCTTCGAGTACAACACGAATCTGCTCGACATTTACGAGCCGGCGAGCAATTCCTGGAAATCCGCTAAGCCCATGCCCACGGCCCGGAGCGGAACGGCGGTTTCCGTGCTGGAGGAAAGGATATTTGTGTTCGGCGGAGAACGTTTGGGCGGCACCTTCTCGCAAGCCGAAGCCTACGATCCGGCCACGGACACATGGGCGGAGCTGATCCCGATGCCGATGTCGGTTCATGGCACGGGCGCAGCGACGATCGGGGGCACGATTTATATTCCCGCCGGTGCGACGTTAAACGGCGGTACCGCCCAGACCAATGGCAATCAGGCGTTCACGCTCAGGTAGGTTGGCGCTGACTTCGCCGATGAGCCGAGCGACTGCTGACCGTCGATCACGGACCGAACCCGTTCGTTCCGATTCAGCATGCTGCCCTTTCCAAGTGCTAGCCTTAGGGCTCGATGGACCACCACACCGTTGCAGCCGTCAGCCTTACGGGTACAAGCCTTGATGTGCTCGGTAGCCTCTACCTCGCCTACGACTTGTTGGGCGGACAGCACGGTCCGTTGCGACTGCTTACCCGGGCGGTGACGTACTCCATGGTTTTTGGAATCGGCTATGGCCTCGGCCTGGGTCTTTTTTTTGGCCTGGCCTCCGGAATTGCCACCGGCATAACTCTATCCATTGAATACAATCGGGCGGCTCGTGGGCTCGATCATTACTCGCTGCCGTGGGAAGGAGCGTTTTCCGCAATCCGCGGATTTGGCTTCGGAGCTGGCCTCTATAGGATTTTGGGGTCGCGGTTCGCAATTGCATTTGCGATTCTCATTACCATCGGCCAAGTATTGGCTTACTCTCGTGGAATGCGGCCAGCTCTAGATTATGTAGCGGCTCGGCGTCCTCGCCTTACACGTCGTCAGTTCCGGGGAACGGTGGTCCGCACCTTCGGCTACATCGCCAGCGCCCTCCTCTGTAGCGCCTTCATTCATCACGTGGATCACGCCTGGTCCTTTGCGATTCGCGTGGGTTTGGTAACAGGCATCGTCACGGGCCTTGGAGCGACCGTCAATCCTTACATCGAATACTATGCTGACAGTCTGCCAGAGAGACGCATGGGCGTTTTCGGCATCGGGCTCATCCTCTGCGGCTTCACATTGCAATCGCTTCAATATTGGCTGCTGCTGTTCGATGTTCACCTGACCTAGCCGCCTAGGAATGTATGAGTGGTCAAGGATTCCCAAAGCACTTTGACGGACGGCGTTTCTATAATCCCGATGCGCCTCAGGCCCGCGGATTTCTTGCTGTTCTTCGGTGGAAGTTGAGCAGTCGCCCGGAACCATCGCCGAAATTCATCTCGGACGTGGAGCCGTCCACCCCGCCATGGCGCGTAGAGAAGGATGAATTACGAATCACAATGGTGAATCATTCGACCGCCCTCATTCAGCAACGCGCTGCCAACATTTTGACGGACCCAATTTGGTCGGACCGAGCCAGTCCGGTGTCCTGGTTAGGTCCGAAGCGCCACCGCAAACCTGGCGTGCGGATTGATGATTTGCCCGACATCGACGTCGTGCTGATCAGCCACAATCATTATGACCATCTGGATTTAAGGACTTTGCGTCAGCTTTCCGCGCGTGGACATTCCAGGTTCATCGTTGCTGCGGGCGTCGCTCGCCTGCTTCGTTCGGAAAAAATAGAACCCGTTTACGAAATGGATTGGGGAGACTCAGTGACCGCGTCAGGCGTCAGCATCCACTGCGTCCCGGCTCTGCATTTCTCGGCTCGTGGGATCTTGGACCGCAACAAAACCTTGTGGTGCGGCTACGCAATCGAATTCCCAAAACGATTGGTTTACTTCGCGGGCGACACGGCTTTCGGAAGTCATTTTGCTCAAATTCGAGAAACGTTCGGCTCGCCACATGTTGCATTGTTGCCCATCGGAGCCTATGAGCCACGCTGGTTTATGTCGCCAGTGCACATGACTCCGGAAGACGCGGTTAGAGCCCACGAGGTTCTCGGCGCCAAAACCAGCATCGCGATCCACCACGGAACCTTCCAGCTGGCGGATGACGGCGTCGACACTCCAACCAAGGAACTGATGGCTCACAGGCGAGACGATTCGTTTCTGATTCTCAAGAACGGTCAATTTGCCGAAATTGCATGACCAGTCTCCTCGCACAGATGGCTGGGCGCGACGCCTCTTTATCGGCAAGGACGAGGACGCTCGGTCGGAAGCACGCCAGTCGGCGTCTGGCAGCTAATATAATTACATTATTGACCCGCCGTGGCTGAGGTGTGATCGTGGTCTGATTTTGAAGTGAGTCTGGCGATTCGGGGGAGGACAGTAATGGCAGTCTCGAATCCAGTGGTTCCGAACATTCATAGCGAATCCGGGAGTAACGCGGGCATTTACGAGAAGCTCAATACCCGTTGGCATGAGCGCGGGCTGCAGGTTTTCATGTTCATTGTGCTCGCGCATTGGGCGGAACACCTCTTCCAGGCTTATCAGATTTATGTCATGGGATGGCCGCGTCCCCAGGCCAATGGCCTGATTGGTTTGTGGTACCCCTGGCTGATCAAATCGGAAACGCTGCACTACGGCTACGCCTTGGTGATGCTGATCGGCTTGTGGATCTTCCGCAAAGGCTTTACCGGAGTTTCTCACACCTGGTGGATGGCGGCTTTCTGGATCCAGTTCTGGCACCACATTGAACATTTCCTGCTGATCTGGCAGGCCACGTTTCATCACAACTTCTGGGGGAAGCCGGTACCCTGCAGCGTCCTGCAGTTGGTCTTCCCTCGGGTCGAATTGCATCTTTTCTACAACTCAATCGTGTTTATCCCGATGGTCATTGCGATGTATTACCACATGTTCCCGTCCGAAGGGGAGGGGAATCGAGCTTGCACCTGCGAGTGGGGCCGCCACGAGTTGGCACAAGCCGCTTGATCAGACCGACGTGAGGGCGTCCGACCCAAGCAGGCAAGCTGTTGAATCCATCCTCCATCCCGGTCCCCGACACTCCCGATTCGCCTCCGTTTGATTTGATGCGAGTGCCGGGCCTTGGCCATTTATTCCGCTGGCGATACGCCCGTCCGCTGCTGCAGGCCCCGCTGCTCGTCCTCAGCCTGGTCATGATTCTGCACGGATTGTTCGGGCCCACCCTGGCGCCCAAGAATCTAGCCACAACCCTCAGTTGGCTTCACTTCCGCGGCGTGCTGGTGCTGGTCCTATTGTGCGCGGGGAATTTTTTCTGTCTTGCCTGCCCTTTCATGCTGGTGCGTCAAGCGGCGCGACGATTCCTCAAGCCCCGGTTCACTTGGCCCCGGCGATTGCGCAATAAGTGGCTTTCGGTTGGTCTTTTCGTCCTGATCCTCTTTACTTACGAGCTGTTCGATCTGTGGTCTTCGCCGTGGTGGACGGCCTGGCTGATCGTGGCCTACTTTCTTTCCGTGCTCGTGGTGGATGGATTTTTCAAACACGCTTCGTTTTGCAAGTTTGTTTGTCCCATCGGACAATTCAACTTTGTGGCTTCCACACTTTCGCCGTTCGAGGTGAAGGTGCGCGAGCAAGACGTTTGCACGCATTGCCATACGAAAGACTGCATTCGTGGCCGGCGTGAGCCGGTTTCGGACCTGGTGACGATCCGCGGGTGCGAGCTGGCTCTGTTTCAGCCGAGCAAGGTCGGGAACATGGATTGCACTTTTTGTCTGGACTGCGTGCATGCCTGCCCGCACGACAACATTGGCATCTTGAGTCGGCTGCCGGCGAGTGAACTGATGACGGATCCGATCCGCTCGGGGATTGGGTATTTTTCGCGACGCAAGGATCTGGCGGCGCTGGTGATCGTATTTACTTTTGGCGCGCTGTTGAATGCGTTTGGCATGGTCAGTCCGGTCTATGCGGTTGAGCGCTGGCTGGGAGAAAGGTTGGGTGTGAGCCATGAAACTCCCGTGCTTGGCCTGATCTTCGCGTTCTTCCTGATTCTGGAGCCGGGTCTGATGCTGGGGCTGGCAGCGTGGTTAACGCGGGCGTGGATCGGCAAAGCAGGGACGGGCGCGCGGCGCGCTCTGTTGCCGCTGGCCGTGCGATACAGCTATGGCCTCGTTCCTCTGGGCTTCGGAATGTGGTTGGCTCACTATTGCTTTCACTTCTTGACCGGACTCTACACGCTGATCCCCGTCACTCAAAACGCGCTAGCAAGTCTCGGCCGGCCCTTCCTCGGAGAGCCCCGGTGGGCCCTGACGGGACTGCCAGCAAACCTCGTGCAGGTGATCGAGATCGGATTCCTGGTGCTTGGATTTGCGGGTTCCCTGGTGGTCACCTACAGTCTGGCAGAGGACGACTCCCCGGGTAAGCCGCTGCGGGCGTTTCTTCCCTGGGCCGGGGTTTGCTTCGTTCTTTGGTGTGCGTCTCTGTGGTTGATGTTTCAGCCCATGGAAATGCGTGCCATGCTGATGAGTGGATAGCCGCCGTTGGTTGATTGACCATGCTGAATCGCCCTACAAGTGCGGGAGGAGTTTCGGTTGGGCTTCTGATTGCATTCTTGCTGGGGTCGCATACGCCAGCCAGCGCGCACAACGGCCCTCCGTTTCCCATTCTTGAGAACAAGAAAGTTGGGCCTTGCATGGTTGCTCTCTGGACTCATCCTGACGTTGGCAGCGGGGCTTTCTACGTGTTCGTGGAACCGGCGCCGGGGGAGACGCTTCCGGACGATCTGAAGATCAAGATAGGCGTTCAGCCCGCAACCGGCCGACTGGCCGAGACATTTTATGAGGCCGCGCGCGTGAAATCGCACGGACAGGCGCAATACAACGCCCAAGCCCAGTTCGACCGGCAGGAGTTGTGGCATGTGCGTCTTGTGATTCAGAGTTCCGAAGGCGGTGGCGAGGCAACAGCCCAGGTAGAAGTGACTCCGCCCGGGTTCGGGCGGTGGGACCTTTTGTTCTATCTCTTGCCATTTCTGATTGTGGCGTTCTTGTGGTTTCACGGCATTGTGCGCATGAAGCGCCGCAAGAACGCGCGCTTGCGGAACGGAGCCGAAATGGTGATTGCCGCGCAGGCCGCCGGCCATCGGAAACGTTCCCTTTGACGCTGCCGATTCTCTATTCCTGGAGGCTGTTTCTAATGTGCGTCGACTGGATCCCAGGTTGCAGGCGAGCCTCTGCTCTCGGCGCCAGGCGATCCGGCAATTTTCAGCGGGTGATGTCGTGCCTGCTTTTCGCAAGCCTTACGGCGTTCCTGTCCGGGTGTCACTCCGCCCCAAAGCTGCCTGGGAAAGGATCCAAGGCCTATGCCGATGTTGTTTCGGCGTTCTATGTCGGGCTCGCTGCCCTGCAAGTTGGCGATGACGTTCACGCCGAGAGCAAGCTTTCGGAGGCGACCCAACTCGCGCCCACCGAACCTGCCGGATGGGCGAACTGGGGAGTGCTTGCATTGCGCCAGCGAAACTACGACTTGGCCGGGCAAAGACTGGAACGAGCCCGCGACCTCGCCCCGCAGAATGATCAAATCTACGATCTGCTCGGAATCCTTGAAGCTGATCGCGGCCATTCCGCGGAAGCGATTGCTGACTTGCGGAAAGCGGTGGACCTCAATCCGAAGAACCTGCGCGCCGCTTATGCACTTGCGGAAGAAATCGAACGCCGGGGGGATTCGAACGGCGAAGCCGAATTTCAGCAGGTGATCCAGAAGATTCTGGCGGCGCAGCCGGACAATCTCGCCGCCTTGCTCGAGTTGAGCCGCGTAGCCGCGAAGCGCGGCGACGCCGCCACACTCAAATCCGCAGTAGCCGAGATCAGCGCCCGCTCCTCCGCATGGCCGTCCGAAGTGCAGCAGGAACTTGCAGCCGTGCAGGCTGCGGCGGCTGGAACGGATTTACGGGCGGCCGCCACGCAAACCACTTTTCTGCGCAACCTGCTCATGCGCGTTCCCGAATACCGCCAGAGTCTCTCCGTCATCAAGGCGCCCGCAGGCGAACAGGCGCGGCCCTTCACCCACTTTGTGCGAATGGAATCGCCTGTCTTCAAGCCCGCCCCTGCAGACACGGCGATCCAATTCCCCATGCCGCCAGTGGCGGAAAGCCAGGGTCGCTGGAATTGGATTGGAGCCATCCAACTGGGCAGCGCCGGCGTGCCCGTCATTGCCGGGGGCAATGGCCGCGAAGTGCATTTGTCGACCGGTGCAACGCTTCCCTTTCCCGGTGGACCGTCGAGCGTTCCGCCGTTGCCTGAAGGAGTTTTGCAGGTCGACTTCAACTACGATTTCAAAACCGATCTCGTCCTCGCGGGCGCAGGGGGAGTGCGCCTGTTTCGGCAAGACAGTCCGAGCCTGTTTACCGACGTAACGACACAGACCAAGTTGCCGAAGTCCGTGACGAACGCCCGTTATACGGGCGCGTGGGCGGTTGACATTGAAGCGGACGGCGATCTCGATATCGTTCTGGGCTCAAAGGATTCGATTCCGACTGTCTTGAGAAACAATGGAGATGGCACATTCTTAGCCATCCATCCTTTTGCCGGAATCCTGGGGGTGGTCGGATTTGCCTGGGCTGATCTCGACGGAGACGGCAATCCCGACGCCGCCATCCTCGACGGCGCCGGCCGCCTGCACGTCTTCATGAATGAACGGCAAGGGCAGTTCCGCGAGCGACCCCTTCCCGCTCGGCTGCCGCTCGTCAAAGCGATTGCAGTCGCCGATGCGAACAACGATGGAGTTCTCGATCTCCTGGCGGTGCAGGCCGACGGGGCCATCCTTCGGATCTCCGACAAGAATGACAGACAAAGCTGGGACACGGCAGAGATCGCCAGAGTCCCGGACGCTGCCAACAATCTTGCGGGAGAGGTGCGACTTCACGTCGCTGACCTCGACAACAATGGCGCCGTGGATCTGTTTCTGGCTCCGACAAGGCAGGCGTCCGGTGCAGCTGGCGCGCTGATCTGGCTTGGCGATGACCAGGGTAACTTCGTGCAACTGGACCATCCCGCAGGACCAGCCTTGGTGTTTGACGCCGCGGACTTGAATGGGGATGGCAAACTCGATCTCGTGGGCCTGTCCGCCGATGGAGCGCCCGTCCGGGCGATGAATCAGGGATCGAAGAACTATCACTGGCAGATCGTTCGGCCGCACGCGGTACAAGCCGTCGGCGACCAGCGCATCAATCCATTCGGCGTCGGCGGCGAGATTGAAATACGTTCCGGCTTGCTGGTGCAAAAGCAACCGATCACCGGTCCGCAACTTCATTTCGGATTGGGAGAACAGACCGAGGCGGACATCGTGCAAGTGGTCTGGCCGAACGGAACGGTGCGCGCCGAATTTGGCGTGAAAGCGGACACGGACATCGTGACCGAGCAGCGCCTGAAGGCTTCCTGTCCGTTCCTCTTCGCTTACAACGGGAAGCAAATGGAGTTTGTGAAGGACGCGGTTCCCTGGGGTTCGGCGATCGGCCTGCGCATCAATACTCTTGGTTCGGCCGAAATCGCGGCGACCGGAGAATGGTACAAAATTGGCCGCGACCAACTCGTGCCCCACGACGGCTACTACGACCTGCGGATCACGGCGGAGTTGTGGGAGGTTTATTACTACGATTATCTGGCTCTCATGGCCGTCGACCATCCGGTGGGCACGGAGATTTTTGTCGATGAGCGTTTCGTAATTCCGCCCCTGAAGCTGGGCCTCACGGCCGTTCTTGCGCCACACGAAATTGCCCGCGCTATCGACGACACAGGCCAGGACGTTACCGACATCGTCCGTACGCTCGACGGAAAAGCCCTTGCCAGCTTTGGGCGCGGCCAGTATCAGGGCATAACCCGAGATCATTATCTTGAAGTGGACCTCGGCGAGGACGCCCCGAAAAGCGGCCCGCTCTTTCTCATCGCACAGGGATCGATCCACGACACAGAGTCGTCGGTGAATGTGGCCGTCACTCAAGGCAGCCGCTGGCGTGCTCATGGGTTGAGCCTGGAAGTTCCTGATGGCCACGGTGGCTGGGTTACGGCCGAGGACAATCTGGGCTTTCCAGCCGGCCGGAAGAAAACAATTCTTTTCAATCTGACGAGCGTCTTTCGGCCCGGCACCGAGCGCCGCGTGCGAATACGCACCAATCTGGAAATCTACTGGGACGCCATTCATTGGGCGCAGGGTGCGCCAGACACTCCGCTGAAAACTGTGACTCTAAGTCCGAGCGTGGCCGATCTGCATTATCGCGGATATTCCGTCATGCATATGCCGGGAGCCGCGCGCGCGCCGGAAGTGCCCGATTACAACCAGATTGAAGGGACCAAGCAGCGTTGGCGCGATCTGATCGGCTATTACACCCGCTACGGCGACGTGCGCGAACTTGTAGACAGAATCGACGACCGTTACGTAATTGTGAATTCAGGAGATGAACTCTCGCTGCGTTTTGCCGAGCAACCGCCTCCGCCGGCGGGCTGGGTACGGGACTTCGTAATTGTCGGTGACGGCTGGATCAAGGACGGCGACTACAATTCAACCTTCTCCAAGACCGTGTTGCCTTTGCCTTATCACGCGAAGCATGAGTACACGACCAGACCCGGACGCCTGGAAGATGAGTGGGTCTACCGGCAGCATCCCGACGACTGGAAAAACTATCACACGCGCTATGTCACTCCTGATGTCTTCAAGAACGCATTGCGGGACGAAACCGGCAAATGACAGGCAACCGGATCGCAAGGGCCATTCTCGTTCTCTTCTTTATAGGGCTATTGGCGACTCCATTCGTGATGAAACGGATTTCTTCTGGGCGGGATGCAGACAGGTCGAAGACCGACGCGAAAACCGCATTGGCGCGTCACGGGTTCTATCTTGAAGAGGTCTCTCAAGCGGCCGGCATCAATTTTGTCCATCAATCTCCGAAGCTCGATCCGAAATTGGATCCCATCATGCCGGAAGTTGCTTCGATGGGAGCCTCGGTGTCGATCGTCGATTTCGACCGTGACGGCTGGCCCGACATCTACGTTACGAACAGCGCAATCGGGAGCAAGAATGCTCTCTATCGCAACCTGCATGACGGAACGTTCAAAGATGTGGCCGGCGAATTGGGCATAGCCGACGTGAACCAGCAGGGCACTGGGGTTTCGACGGGTGCGGTTTGGGGAGACTACGACAATGATGGGTATGAAGATTTGCTCCTGATCAAATGGGGACGACCGGAGCTGTTTCACAATGATCAGGGCCACGGCTTCACCCGCGTAACCGAGCAAGCCGGATTGCCCCCCTGGATCAATGCCAACACAGCCCTCTGGTTCGATTACGACGGCGACGGACTCCTGGACCTTTTCGTCGGCGGCTACTATTCAGAAGACATTGATCTGTGGCACCTGACGACGACGCGGATCATGCCCGAGAGCTTTGAGTATGCCAAAAACGGCGGACGGAAGTATTTGTTTCGCAATCTCGGGAACGGCAAGTTCGAAGAAGTCAGCGGGCAGCTTGGCATCAACAGCCGGCGCTGGGCCTTGGCCGCCGCCGCCGCAGATCTGCGCGGAACCGGCCATCCTGATTTGTTTGTGGCGAACGATTATGGAGTGTCGGAGCTCTACTTCAACGACGGCAAGCGGTTTCATGAGGTCGGCGAACAGACGGGCGTCGGCTTCGCCCCCAAGAGCGGCATGAATGCGGCGTTTGGCGACATCCTCAATCAAGGCAGATATGCCATTTACGTTTCCAATATTTCCGAAGACGGGATTCTCATCCAGGGGAACAACCTGTGGGTGCCGAAGAAAGGCACCGCGGGCGATACCATGAAGTATCAGAACCTGGCGCGCGATTTTGGCGTGGAACTTGGCGGATGGAGTTTTGGCGCGCAGTTTGGCGACTTGAATAATGATGGAACGCTCGACCTGTATCTCACGAATGGCTACATTTCTCTCGCCCGCAATCGGAGCTACTGGTACGACTTCTCCAAGGTGGCAGGCGGGAACCGTTCCATCATCGGCGATGCCAGGAACTGGCCGGCGTTTGAAGGACGCAGCTTGTCAGGCTATCAAAGCAAGCGACTCTGGCTGAACGATGGCGCTGGCAAGTTTGTCGATGTTGCCCAAGCCGTCGGCGCGACCGATACGTACGACGGACGCTCCGTGGCGCTCGTCGATTTGTGGAATCGGGGTGCGCTCGACGTCGTTGTTGCCAACCAGAACGGGCCGTTGCTGCTCTACAAGAACACGGTCGCGCCGGAGAACGAGTGGATCGAATTCGAATTGGAAGGAGCCGGCTCCAATCACGGCGGGAGTAACCGCAGCGCAATCGGCGCCCAGGTGACGCTCGTTTGGAATGGTCAGCAGCAGGTGCAGGAAGTTTCTGGCGGCAGCGGTTTCGCCGCGGAGAACGACCGGCGACTGCATTTCGGCCTGGGCAAGAACCCGCACATTGAGAAGGCCATCCTTCGCTGGCCATCAGGCAAGGTTCAGACCATCGACCAACCTGCCGCGAATCAATTGCACAAGGTGAAGGAGCCCGCATGAGCCAGCAGGCGAGCGCACCGGTTCTGCCCTCTCAGGCGCCAGCTCAGAAGACGCCTTGGTTCGGCCTTGACAACCGCTACCTTGCACCCGCTTTGATTACGTGCATTCTGTTGGCCGGTCACTTGTCGTTCGGCATTCTCGAAAGCTATCAGAAGACGCTCCTGGCCATCCTTACAAGCATCGGTCTCGAACTGGTGCTCGGGCGGATTTTCTTTCAGCAATGGATACATCCGGCGAGCGCTTATATCACGGGCATCAGCGTCGGCATTCTGGTGCGGTCGCCGGCCTTCTGGCCGTACGCGCTTTGCAGCGCAATCTCCATCACGTCCAAATATGTGGTGCGGGTGAGGGGCCGTCACATCTGGAACCCGTCCAACTTCGGCATTTCCGTGATGCTGTTTCTGGCTGCGGAGACAGTGGCCACGCTGAGCATTCAGTGGGGCAACTATCTGTTGCCCATGCTGGTCATCTGGGCGCTGGGCTCGGTGATCATCTGGCGCCTGCGGCGATTTCACATTACCGGCATTTATGTCGCGTCGTACATCGCCTTGGCATTGATTCGAAGTTGGATGACCGGGAGTCCGTGGCAATCGGAGATTGCGCCGATTACGGGCCCCATGTACCAACTGTTCATTTTCTTCATGATTACCGATCCAAAAACCACGGTTCGTTCCAAGCGAGGCCAATGTCTGGTCGTGTTCCTGGTGGCGCTGCTCGAAATGGTCTTGCGCTTATACCAGGTTGTATACGCACCTTTTTATGCCCTCTTCGTGGTGGGTCCGACCGCCATGCTCATCGAGATTTGGCTGGAATCCCGCCGTGCGCAAGCGACGACACCAACGGTCGCTCAGTGACGGTTCGTAAACGGGGTCGCCAATCTCAAAGGCCACTGCGAAGTGCCGTCTATTCCCTGCCGCTGGTGGCTGTGTTCATGTTGGCAAGTTGCAAGCCAAAGGCACCGAGCGAGCCCAAAGCTGTTCCTGACACACCGGCGCAGGTGGTCGTACCATCAACGTCTGAGCGTGAATCCCATGCAGTCGACTCGACCTCCAAGCCTTCTCGCCCCTCCGGTCCTATCCAGTTCACGGACGCGACCGCTCAGGCGGGCATTCACTTCAAACACAACAGTGGTGCTTTCGGGAAAAAATATCTTCCGGAAACGATGGGCAGCGGCGTGTGCTTTCTCGATTACGACAATGACGGATGGCAGGACATCCTGCTGGTCAATTCCATGGACTGGCCGGGACATAAGTCCGGCAAATCCTTTCCCGCGCTCTATCACAATAATAGAGACGGAACGTTTACCGATGTAACGCGGCAGGCGGGCCTCGCGGTTGAAATGTACGGGCTCGGTTGTGCCGTCGGCGACTATGACAATGACGGCTACGTCGATATTTACATTACCACCGTTGGTTCCAATCATCTTTTCCACAATCTGGGCAACGGCAAGTTTGCTGACGTGACTGCCAAGGCCGGAGTGGGCGATCCGGGATTCTCCGCGAGCGCGGTGTGGTTCGACTACGACAACGACGGGAAGCTGGATCTTTTCGTCGCCCACTACGTCGACTGGTCCCTGGAGAGCGATCAATATTGCTCACTCGACAACAAGAGCAAGTCTTACTGCACTCCGCAGAGGTACAAGGGCCAAAGCTCGACGCTCTTCCACAACCAGGGCGACGGAACGTTTGAGAACGTCACGCGGCGCTCCGGTCTCTACGATCCCACGAGCAAATCGCTCGGAGTCGCGCTGTTGGATTACGACAACGATGGCTGGTTGGATCTTTTCGTTTCGAACGACACCGAACCCAACAAGCTCTACCGCAACAATCACAACGGAACCTTCACGGATGTGGCAGTCGCCGCCGGCGTGGCTTATAGCGAAGCGGGCACGGTGCGCGCCGGGATGGGGACGGATGCAGCCGACTACGACAATTCCGGTCGGCAAAGCCTGGTGATCGGCAACTTTACCAACGAGGGGATGGCGCTTTACCACAACGAGGGCTCGGGCTTGTTCACGGATGAAGCTCCGGCTACGGGTATTGGCAGAATCTCGACCAAGTCGCTCACTTTCGGCACTTTCTTTTTTGACTACGATCTGGATGGACTGCCCGACATTCTCGCCGTCAACGGCCACGTCTCCGACGACATCAGCGTGGTGCAGCCACAAGTCAAGTATGCCGAAGCGCCGCACCTTTTCCACAACCTGGGCAAGAGCAAGTTTGAAGAAGTAACCACAAAACTCGGTTCCGCGCTGCAACGTCCGATCGTCGGCCGCGGCGGAGCCTATGGAGATTTCGACAACGACGGTGATTTGGATCTATTGATTACTGCGAACAATGGGCCAGCGCGGTTGCTGCGCAACGACAACGGCAACCAGAACGACATGCTGCGTGTGAAAACCGTGGGCACGCGATCGAACCGCGATGGCATAGGCGCAAAGGTCACGGTCAAGACCAACACGGGAATGCGCCTGTTTGCCATGGTGAAGACCGGTTCGAGCTATCTGTCCCAAAGCGAGCTGCCGCTAACCTTCGGCTTGGGCAAACCGGCAGCGGGCAAAACAGTGAGCATCGAGATTGTCTGGCCCAGCGGCCTAAAGGACACAATCCCAGACCTCAAGCCCGATCAGTTCATCACCGTGAAAGAAGGCAAAGGTATTAGCTCGGCCGAGCCCATTGTTTTTTCCAAGACCGGCTCTCCCCAGTCCTCGACACCCGCTCGCTTCCGAGAAGCGACCAGCCAACTCTGGCGCGCGAATCACTTTTTCAGTCGGGCGAGAATCTCCTTTTGATTCCCGATGATGGTGTTGAGAGCACCCTGGTTCTTGAGAATAGCCGACTGGTTTTTCAGAATGCTCGCCTGATTCTTTTTGATGGTGGTCTGATTTGCCCGGAGCGCAGCCTGATTGGCGATGATGGTCTTCTGATTCTGAAGTATCGTCTTCTGATTAGCGATCACGTTGCTTTCTGACATGGTGTATGCGGCCTCCTGCCGCTCGAATCCGCTGCAAGTACCTTTCGAAACCTTGTGCGCGCACCTCTCGCCGATCGTGCCCAATCGGCACTCGACCAGCACCTAGGCTCCCTGACGATCCGTCGTCAAACCGGACAAGAGTGCGGCGATACTTGGTTGCGGGTCAATAGCGCGAAAACACTATTCGCGGCGACGCCGTCTTGCGCTTTGGTCATTTGCCCGTTCTCGTCGTATTCTCGGCAGGTGCAACGCGCACACAATCCGCGGCGCTCGCCAACGGCCGGACTTCTTCTCGGGCTGATTTTCACCATGGCAGCGGTGGTGGCTTACTCGTCCTACATTGTTTTGCAAGTCAGGGGCCTGCGGCGGTTGCAGAGCGAACTGGCTGATCGCAGTCGCAAGAACTCCTTGCAACTGCTGCGCGTCGAGAACGATCTGAACTCGCTTGCCCTGGCGATGCGGGACATGCTGGACGCCGGCGAACGCTATCCCCTTACCGCGTGGTTGGCGCAGTTTGAGAGAATTCACTCCGACTTGGACGATGCCTTGCGCCGGGAGGAGCAAGTCGCGCTTATGCAACACTCGGCCGAGCAGCGCGAATATCTGCGCGCCGCTCTCAACCAATTCTGGGAAGCAACCGACCGCACCTTTACGCTGGCCAAGAGTGGGCACGAAGACCAGGCGCGCGCCGACATCCGCGATTCCTTGCAGGCGCGGCTGGCCGCCCTTAGCACGTCCGTCGCCAGGCTGCTGGTGCAGAACAACGAGTACGAAGAGCAGGCTGGGGCACGCATGGAAGAAATCTACAACCGGGTCGAGCGTCAGGTGTATGTTTTTCTGGCTGCGACCCTGGCCGCCATCCTGCTCACCAGCCTCTACGTGATGCACGCCAACCGGCAGTTGTTCACGCAGCTCGCCTCAGTTTCGGAGCAACGCAGCGATCTGGCGCAGAAACTGATCGCCACCCAGGAATCGACTTTGCATTACATCTCCCGCGAACTGCACGATGAGTTCGGCCAGGTGCTGACCGCAGTTGGCGCCATGCTCGGCCGCGCGGAAAAGCATACCTCGGAGGACTCACCCCTGCGCGCGGATCTTCGCGAAGTTCGGGACATTGCCCAGAACACTCTGAACTCGATACGCACGCTCTCTCAGGCACTCCATCCCGTGATGCTGGAGGAGGCGGGCCTCGAAAGTACTCTCGACTGGTATCTGCCCACAATGGAAAAACAGACTGGCATTTCCGTATCCTACGAAAAGTCGGGGAAAGCCTTTCCGGTGCGGGGAAGCAAGGCGATTCACATCTATCGCATCGTGCAGGAAGCTTTGAATAATATTGCCCGCCACTCCGAGGTTCAGCAAGCATGGGTACGTTTCCGTTTCCTGGAGGATGCGCTAGAGCTGGAAGTTGAAGATCACGGTGTAGGATTTTCGAAACACGACCGGCGACAGGGCATTGGATTAGTGGCCATGCGGGAACGTGCCGAGCTATTGAACGGTAGTATTGAATTCGTGCAGCCGCCGGAGAGTGGCACGCTGGTACGGTTGCGCGTCCCACGAGAGGCGGACGAATCCGATGCCTGAAAAAAACTCGGTGGTCATCTCCGTGCTCCTGGTGGACGATCATAATCTCGTCCGGCGCGGCTTCCGGCGAATTCTCGAAGACGAACCCGATATGGTCGTCGTCGGCGAGGCCAGCAATGGTGCGGAAGGGGTAGAACTGGCAAGGAAACTCAAGCCACAAGTCATCGTGATGGATTGCGCGCTTCCGCAGATGAGCGGACTTGTGGCTGCGCGCCAGATACTGCAAGAGTCCCCGTCGGCCGCGGTGCTGATGCTCAGCATGCACTCCGAGGAAACCTGGGTCCGGCAGGCGATGGACGCAGGGGCGCGTGGATACCTCCTCAAGAGCGCGACGGATCTGGAATTACCCGCGGCAGTGCGGAAAGTTGCGGCGGGAGAAATGGTGCTGGATCCCGCCGTGTCGCGGCCAGGAACACTGAAAGGGGAACACAACGCAGCGCTCACCCGGCGCGAGCTCGAAGTTCTCCAACTCATTGTGGAAGGAAAGTCGAACCGCCAAATCGCCGATCAGCTGGGACTCAGTGCGAACACGGTTGGGGTCCATCGTGCCAATATCATGAATGCTCTCGGTATCCATAAAACCGCCGAGCTGGTGGTTTATGCGATTCAAAATGGACTGGTCAACATTCCATGAACCGCAGGGATTTTTTCCTGCGCGTCGCAGGACTTGCGGCCTCCGGCGTTTTCTCTGAATCGTTACGCGCGGCCGATGCTCGATCCTCATCAAGCTCGCCGTTCCGTTTGACCGATGTAACCGCCGCGGCTGGCATTCATTTTCAGCATAATAGCGGCGCGTTCGGCGGCAAGTTCCTCCCGGAGACCCTGGGTGCGGGTTGCGCGTTTCTCGACTACGACGGCGATGGCTGGCAGGACATTCTTCTCGTGAATGGCGCGAACTGGCCCGGGCATCGAGGGCAGCGAAGCCCGCTCCAACTCTACAGGAACAATCGCGATGGCACCTTCAGTGACATCACTCATAGCGCAGGACTCGACGCAACCGAGATGTACGGCATGGGTGTGGCGGTCGGGGACTACAACAACGACGGATTTCCCGACATCCTTATTACATGCGTTGGGCAAAACCGTCTGTTCCGGAACAATGGCAAGGGCAGGTTCGTCGATGCAACTCACAGCAGCGGATTGGGCGAGCGTGAGGGTTTCAGTACTTCAGCCCTGTGGTTCGATTACGACCGCGACGGATTTCTCGATCTTTTCGTCTGCAATTACGTTCAGTGGTCGCCGGAACACGACGTTTTTTGCAGCCTTGACGGTAAGCACAAGTCCTACTGCACTCCTGAAGCTTATCGCGGCCAGACTTGCTGGCTCTTTCGTAATCGGGGCAACGGAACCTTCGAGGATGTTACCGCAACCAGCGGAATCTTCGACAGCAGTTCGAAATCGCTGGGCGTCGCCTTGCTCGACTACGACCAGGACGGTTGGCCCGACATCATCGTCGCGAACGACACTCAGCCAAACAAGCTCTATCGCAACAACCGCAATGGCACGTTCAAAGAAGTGGGTGTCGAGGCCGGCGTTGCCTTCAGCCCTGACGGAAAGGCGCGCGCC
>Ga0302326_10010584_pt1 | contig 19995 bp, 12 predicted proteins | sample Palsa_T0_3_FD_202264 | JGI IMG/M metagenome (GOLD analysis project Ga0302326, IMG submission 202264) | Peat permafrost microbial communities from Stordalen Mire near Abisko, Sweden - Palsa_T0_3 | ecosystem: Environmental > Terrestrial > Soil > Palsa > Peat permafrost | place: Sweden: Abisko...
TAGATTTCGCCGTCGATGCGGTTGCCGGTGAGCATGAGGGAGCCGGAGTTGCCATTGTAGAGGTTGTCGTCGTCCAGCAGGAGCAGGGCGGCTGCGGTGAGGCCCTGCATTTCGTTGCCATCCATCCGCCACCGCGCCTGCGAAGCGCCAATGGACGCGTAGGCCTGCCAGGAAAGCTGCGCCAGTTGGTCGAAGAAAAGTGCCGAGTCGCTTTCGTTGCCGGCGCCGAGGAATGGCGCGCCGGAGGAGACGGAATTCACTGAAAGTGCGTCGATTTTGGCGTTGGCGTCAGTGCCCTGGCTGGTGCCGGTGAACTGGATGACGATCTGGCCGTTGTTGGAGGGGATGTTGGTGAAGGTCTTGTCGTCGGCGTAATTGGGACTGCCGCTGTCGGCGACGATGTCGAAGTTGGTGAGCGCGGGTTGGCCATTGATGGAAACGTCAAAAATGCGGACGCCAGCGTTGGTATAGAAGATCTCGGCGAACTTGAGAGTGACGGAGTAGAAGCCTGCGTTGAGGCCGGTGAAGGTGTAACTGAAGGAGGGGCCCGCGCGTTCGCTCTGGTAGAGGGTGGGGTCCGTGGTTCCGTTGACCGTGGGCGGGGGACTGGGAAGGTAGGTCCAGTCGTTGCCGGCAATGGTGACACTCGACACCGAGCCGTCGGGGAGCCAGATATTGCCGTTGGAATCGGTATAACCTTTGGCGTTATCGCCGGTGTACAGGAAGACGGAAGTTGCGGCGGCGACGGTAACGGGGGTGGTGGTATCGCCTTGCGGGAGCGGGAGCGAGAGTGCAACGGTGGCGCCGATGAGACAAAGGCTCTGTGGATCCAGGAGCAGGGCCTGAGTCTGGGAAGGGACCAGAAGCCAGAAGCCGGCTCGGCAGGCGATCTGATTTCCGCAAGCGGTGAGACCGGCGGTTTCCCCAAGGAGCAGCCCGGCTGTGGTGAGGCGGACGAAGGTGTTACCGCGGAGGACGGCCTGGTCCAGTGTGGCGGGAACGACGGCGCCGCCCTGGGAGGCGAGTGAAGGCGGGATGGCGTTGCCGAAGGTGTAAATGTTCTGGAGAACGCCGCCGATGTTTTGCAGGCCGACCTCGCCGGCGATGTTGCCGAAGGAAGTCGGTTTGAGGCTGAGGGAGGGTGAGCCGGCGAAGACGGAGGAGACGCCGGACGGAGCGCTCTCTACACCGGATTGGGTCCCCGATTCGGCGGCGGGTCGCGCGATTTCGGCCTTGGTTTTGGCTTCCTGTTTTGCCGCGGTCGCGAGTTTGGAGGCGGCGAAGTCGGAAGCGGCGAATCCTTCGCCGGTGGTGGGGTTTTCTATCTGAACCGGGCCAGTGAAGGAGACCGAGGACGCCATTGCAATTCCGGTGAAGAAGGCGGAGGGGAATTCGGCGAGATCGGCGTTGCCGGGGACGAACTCGCAGTCTTCCACCGTGAGCGTCTCGTTCTCGCCGTTGAGGAAAAGGCCCGCGGCGAATATGGCGGAGCTCTTGTTGAGACCCTCGATCTCTCCGCTGCTGAGGCGGAAATCGCAGTTCTCGATCTTGATTTCGGACGCGTTGACGATGCGGACGCCGATGGAGACGAAGAGGCTTTGGACCAGGGAGGAGACGGTAGAACTGAGCGAGGCGAGGGGCAGGCCGGCGAAGGAAGTGCCGGACCAGAGCGATGGGGGTACGTAGAAAGTGAGGGCGGAGAGGGTGATGGCGTTCGAGCCATCGAGGACGATAAGGCCGTCGTCGAACTGGCCGAAGTTGTCTTGAGCGGCCTGGATGAGGACGGCGCCGGGCTGGCAGGCCTGGATGGTGATGTTGGAGTGGGCGGAGGTGAGGCGCAGCGGCGCGGAGAGAACGTACGTGCCGGCTTCCAGGCAGATGGTGGTGGGTGTTGTCACGTTTTGGTAGTTGTTCAGGATGCTTTGGAGCGTGATGTTTCCGGTGAGATCGGAGGGGGACACGTTGAGGGTGCAGCAACAACTGCCGCCGGACGCGGAGGGCGGCCACTCGACGCGGCAATAGGATGCGGTGGAAGGGAAGGTGACGATTGCGAGCTTGGCGTAGTGGTGGTTGATTCCCAGGGGTGGCGCTTCGGTGATGGTTTCGACGGAGCCGTCCGCGGCGCGGGCGGTGAAAAGCCAGTAGTCGGCAACGCGGAAGGCGGTGGGGTTGGCGGCGGTGGGCTCGGGGCTGAGGTCGAAGGACACGGTGACCCCGTTTTCCAGGACCAGCAGGGTGCCAGTGGGCGGAACCGGAATGAGGCCGGAGGAGCCGGCGGAGCCGAGGTCGATCCAAAGGGTGGTGTTGCCGAGCGTGTCGGTCTGGAAGACTTGGCCGGACTGATCCCAGCGTGTGATGCGAGTGTGGAGTTTGGGATCAGTCTGGCCTCCGGTGAGTGGGAAGTGGCTGGAGACGGTTGCGTTGAGGGTGATCGTGTTGGTGGCGGCGGTGACGCCGGCGATCTGGTAGATTTCGCCGGGCTGGCCGTTCAGCTCGTAGGCATCATCGGTAATTTCGATCCAGTCGTTGACGGCGAAGCCCAGGACTTGGTCGCGGCCAAGGCTGGCGACGGTGATCTGGCTTACCGAGCCGGAGGAAGTGGTGACGGTGGCGACAGCCGAGACGCTAGTCTGTACGGAGGCGTTGTCGCGAGACCACTTGAAGGTGGGCGTGTTGCCAGGCAGCGGGAAAGTGTATCCGCCCGCGGAGGGCGCGGACAGCGTGCCGGGCTGATGGATTTCGACGCGGTAGAGTTGGTTTTCCTGGCCGGTGAAGCCGGTGTTGGGAGCGAGGCAGCAGGGGCCGGAGCCGGCGTTGGGGACCAGGCCGCTGGTGAGGCGGCCCGCCGGGGGCTGGTTGAGCGCGTCGAAGCCGGGAATGTCTGTCGAGCAGTCCGGTGTACTGGCAAGACTTGAGAGATCGAGAAGCTTCACCTGCCAGATGGTCTGCAGGCGGCCGGTGGTATCGATGTTGACGGCTTGGTCGATGAGGGCGGAATCTTCGAGATAGGTGACATCGCGCTGCCAGACGTCGAGGTAGGCGAGGTATGGGCCTGGATCGGCGGAGGTGGGCAGCGTGGCGCCGGGAAGGTGCGGCTGGCTGGTGTAGCTGGTGGATGCGGTGGTGGTGGAGAATGCCGGCGCGCCGGACATCTCGGCGAGCGATGGGTCCCACATTGCCTGGCTCTCGGGGCCGTGGTTTTCGGCGAGCAGGCCGTCGACATAGTAGCGGCCGGCGCCGATGGTGAGAGTGTAGTTGCCGCTCGAATCCGTGCCTGGGGTGACCTGGAAGGCGTTAGGCGTGGAGGCGGGGTACACGGCTTGGCCGACGGTATCGAGCATGCCTGCCTGAATGCGGCGGGAGTACTCGCTCTGCCACTCGTTCCAGTCGGAGTCAAGCTGGACGCGACCCTGCTGCATGACGACGCCCAGAAAGTTCTTGCGGGGACGGAATGTGGAGCGGCTGATGTCGAAGCTCATGACGATTTCCTTTCAGCTTTGGTAAAAAATGCCGTATTCCAGGCCAACGGGGACGTATTCGGCGAGGCGAGTGAGGAGATCGGCTTGCCGCAAGGGTGCAAGTAGCGAATGGAAGGCGCCCATCTCGCCGGAGTCGTCCGCCCCCTGGCGGATGGACGGATCGGTGGTGGGCAGCAGTTTGGCGTATGCCGGGTCGCCGTAACGCAGGGAGTAAAACATCGGCGCAAGCGTGCCGGGGGCCTGCTCGACACACTGAAACTGGCGCGGCAGGATGGCGCCGGCGGGGACGTAGCTGAAGCGCACGCACCCTTGCTGGCGGCGTGCGGCCCATAGCGGAGCGGACCAGAGCGGTGGCGTGCCGGAGACGTCTGCCTCGGTCAGCGAGGCGAGGATTATCGAGTCGCTGACCAGACTGAGCAGCGAGGCGTAGACCTTGCCGATAACGGTGCAGCCATTCATGGTGAGCGCGCCGGAGGCGGTAGGCTCTTGAGTGGCGGAATCGATGGAGGCTACGATCGCGACGGCTGTGGGGTCGGTTGCGTCAAGGATCGTATCGGTGAGCGAAGCACTGGAGTCGGTATTGAGCCAGAGCGGGCCGAGGATGGACTGCGCGATTGTGACGTTTACTCCGGCGGCGGCAACCAGGACGGCGGGACCGGCGTAAGTGAGCTGCCCGGCGGAGCTTGCCAGGGGCTCGCCGTCGGATTGGAGAGCCCAGCCGGGAACAAAGGTGCAGTGCGCGATGGCGAGGTTCGCCAGGGAATTGGTGGCCGAGGGTACATCGAGCAGCGCGGCGGGCGGCGTGGAAGCGGCTTCTGGCGGCGCATAGCCGATGAGGAAGCCGTTGATGTCAAATTCTCCTCCGGCGCCGCCGGTGACCGAGATTTCACCGCCGAGGATCAGCGTGGGCCGCGACTCGTCGGCCGCGCGCAGTTCGATGTGACCGTTGGCGCGAACGCTGACGGTGAGGCCTGCGGGCTCTGCGTAGATGCCGCTGTCGCTTACTTCGACAACGCCGTCGCCGGCCAGGGCGGCGAGAGCATCCTGAATGGCGGCGTAGTCGCCGGGGACGCGGACGATGGTCTGCTCCGGCGAGGCGGTGAAGGTGGACGCGCGCGGATACTCCCCGCCGCCAATGGGGGCGTTGAAGCCGTAGCAGAAGTAGGCGGAGAGCTGGGCCGCACTGCCGGCGGGCGGTTCCACGATGGCGATGCGGCCGAGCCACGGATCGACGGCAATGGTGTCTGCGCCGGCGGCAAGTTTGGAAGGATCCGACAGAACGGACAGGTTCGCCCAGGAGCCGTCGTTGCCGGAAAGATCGGCGACGAGGATGCGCGAGGCATCCTGCAGCGATCCGTCGCGGTAGATGGCGAGGCTCAGGCCGGGGCCGTAATAATAGACGGGCGCGGCGCTCTTTTTCGGATTCGTGACGGCGCGAATGTCGTGGCAGAGGAGATGGCTGGTGAGGCGGTCCGGAACGTTTGAGGGTCCGGCGAGCGTCGTGGTCTCTTCCGCGAGCTCCGTCGCCAGGTGGAAGAGCGGCATATCCGCGCCGAGGGTGCTGAAGCGGAAGCACTGCGCGCTGCCGGAGACGGCTGTGGCCGGAACATTGGTGAGCGTATAGGCGTTGAGCGACCAGAGAAAGATGCCGATGTTCGGCACGTTGTAGCGGCCCAGCCCGTTCGCGAACTGCCCTTCAAGGCGGCGCACATCGACTTTATGGGCCGTCTGGTCGAAGCCGGTGTTCATGAACTCACGCGGCTGCCAGCGGCGCAGATCGGGAGCATAGTAATTCTGAGGGCGGATGTGGTTGCGGATGCACTGCGTGGTGGCGAGAACCTGAAAGAACTCGACGGCATGCGCGCCCCAGCCCGTGGCGTCGCGGGCCAGCTGCTCCAGGACGGGCACGGTTCCTTTGCGGCGGCGGAAGCCGATGGTGGATGCAACTTCGGCGCGGGGGCTATCGACGGCGGTGGCGATGCCGTTAATCTGCTGATAGCCGATGAGGTCGCCGATATAGGGCACCACCCAGGGCGAGCAGGTTTCAATGAAGAGGTCGTCGTAAAGCTGCGCGATGTTTTCTTCCAGGATGGCAATCTGCTCTTCGACGACGGAGAGCAGCGCCTGGAGCGGCCCCATCTCGTAGCCGGCGTTAGCGGCGAGTTGCTCATCGCGGAGGCGATAAAGAGCGGGCAGCAGGTTGAAGAGCGCCGAACGCGGCGTGACGGCGGGCGTGCTCATGACATCACCCCCAGAGTGACTTCTGTAGGATCGGAACTGAGGACAAGAATCTCAGCGGGGAGCGGCAGGCCCTGCGAGCTGGGCACCGGCACATAGGGGCAGATGCGGCTGGCGGTGTCGGAATGGGGCCGGGGAACATTGGGAACCTGCTGCGACATCCAGGCGTTCCAGTTGGAGACGGTGAAGCCGCCGGAGAGATTGGCCAGGTCGCCGGCAGTGCTGCTCTGAAGCGGCGTGAGTCCGGTGACGTTGACGGCAATCACGCCGGAGACGCCCTGGATGACCGCGGCAATCTCATCGGCGGAGACGCCTTCGCCGAAGGTGCGATTGGCAAAGCTGAATGCAGTGGTGACGGTTTGCCGGATCTGCGCCTGAACCGTGGGCCGGTCATAGGAAGGGTCGTACTTGACCTCCGCGGAGAAGCCGAAGAGCGTTTCCATGAAGGATGTCGCGGTGACGGGGACTAGCGGGTTGCTGTAGCTCTGCAGCGCCGTGACCAGCTTGGTGAGCGTGGGATTGCCGGGCGGCAGGTCCGTACCGCCGTCGGCGGCGACGGTGATGAAAACGCCGCGGGCCGAGCCACTGGGAATCCAGATGGCGTAAGCCTCGGCGATGCCGGCGAAAGTGGCGGCGAAGTTCTGGTGGTCCGCGATGGAGACGGCACGGCCCAGGGTGAGGACGGTTTGGGGGGCGTTCGTGCGTACATCGTCGATGGACTCCGGATCGGCGCCTCCGGTGGCGGCCTGCGGATTAATGACGCCGCTGACGCCGAGAGGACGCTGCAGGAGAGTCGTGATGGCGCCGGGTGCCACGTTTCCTGCAGAGCCGGAGCCGATGCGGTAAGTGCCGATGATGTTGTTCTGTCCGGTGGGCAGTGTGGCGCCCTCCACGCCGTCGCCGAAAATCACGTCGGAGGTTCCGTCGAACTGGTTCTCGATGACATAGACCTGTGCGGTGGGCGGCTGGTCGTAGAGCGTGGGTTCCTCCGTCCATGCCACCCCGTTGGAACGGACGGTGAGGGTGCTCCGGCTGCCGTTGGGCGTGCTGGCCTGCACGTAGGTGAGCGGCGATTGCCTGAGCGTGAAGCTCCGATTTGGCGTGGTGGCGCTGCCGTTGCCCATGATCTCTGTGACGGTAGCGCCGGCAGTGGCCGGCGCGACATTGCCGTTCACGGTGGTGGTGGCGCGGCAGTAGCAATTGAGCAGCGGGTTGGTGAGCTGGAACTCGGTGTGCGGCACCGAGCCGTTCGCAGCGGTCGTCGCGGGCGGCATCACGCCGACAGTCTGCGTGACGAGGGCGCACTCGGAGATTTCAAGGTCGTTCTGAGAGGGCGCGGCGAGCGAGAAGTAGCTGAGATAGAGCGGTACGGAGGAACTGCTGCCCTGGAGCGTGCCGGTGCGTCCGCTGGCATCCATGACCTTGAGGGTGAGGGCGAAATTGGACGTGGACCAGGATGGAATGGAGCCGTCGGGGCTGAAGGGCAGCGCAGGCGGGGCGATGAGCGTGTAGGTGTCGCCGGGGTTGACCGGGACGGTCTTTGAGCCTTCCTGGTCGGGGACAAAGACGATATTGGCAACGCCGTGGTTCAGAGCGATCTTTTGCGCGGTGCCGGAGACGGCGATGACGGTGGCGCCGATGAGATCGGGCCGAAGAGCCTGAATGTCGACGAGCGTGCCATAGAGCGGATGGTCGAGCGGCTGGAGAGCCGGCGTAAGCTGGTCCGTCTGCGCGAATGCCATGGCGGTGCGCGCGCTGTAGTTGCCCAGGTCGTTGGTAGTGTCCGGCGTAATGCGCGTGATCTTGGCGCTCATCGCGAAGTCGCTGCGCGAGACAGCCGCGACGCTACTGGCGTGGTAAAGATCGACGGAGGTGGTGACGGTAGTGGTGGGTCCGACCTCGAAGGCTCCCGCGGAGGCGCCGCTTTCGGCGCCGCTCAAGACACCGGAGGGCTTCTGGAAGAAGGCACGGAAGCCGCTGCCGGCCTCGCTCACGGATGTGAACGCGCTGGACGAGGCGGCGGGAGTACTGGTGGTGATGGTCTGCTGAACCAGCACCACCCAGGAGCCGGTGGCGATCTTGGAGTAAGACGAGTCGAGGTCGATGGTGGTGGAGGGGCTGATGCCGGTCCAGTCGCCGTTGGTGGGAACGGGGAAGTTAGGCAGGTTTTTAGTGGAGACCATGTAAGGCTCGATGGCGTTGTATCCGAAGAGCGCAGCGCGCTGGCGGAAAGCGAAGAGCAGCGGCACCGGGGAGACGAGTGAAGTTGCGGATGGCAGCGGCGTGGCCCAGGCGATCCAGGTGCGATTGTTCGCCGTGTCCGGGGCAACGGTGGTGAGGAATTGCACGGACCAGTCGCTACCGGTGTTGTTTGCGGAGCGCCCACTGCCGAGCATGAGGATCAGGTCGCCGGCATTAAGCTGGTTTGCGGTTCCGGCGAGGTACATACCGGTGGCGGAACTGGCTGCCCAGGGCAGGGCGGCGAGGATGGGCAGCGCGTTCCAATCGGGCTTGGCGGGGATTGCCGCGGAAGTCTCGAAGGTCTGCGGCTTCTGGCCCTGTACGGGCACGCTCTGCACTTGCGTACTGATGGGGATGGTGATGGGCGGCGTGGTGAGATCCGGCGGTGTGCCGGGGGACGTGGAGGGATTGGCCGGTGTGCCAGGGGTGGCCTTGAGCGTAAAGGCAAGATAGACAGACGAGGCGATGCCGGGCGCGGGCTGGTAGCCGATGATTCGCGAGAGTTCCGTGAGCGACTGCAACTGCTGTGCGGTGCGGAGGTAGCTCTCGTTGGCCAGGCGCTCCTGGTAGAACGCGAGGATGTCGAGCATGACAGCGGAGGCGTCCAGGAAGGCGAGGGTGAAGTCGTCATTGTCACGGGTTTTGAGCAGGGAGAGCGCGGGGTAGGTGGCGGAGGAAAGGCGCGCCAGCATGGACTCGTTGAACTGTGCCCAGGTGCCGGTGCGGTAGACAATGGCGGGCTGGCCCGGCAGGTTGGCGATCTGCTGGGGAGTCTGGATGCTGGTGCCGGAGCAGCAGCCGCAGGTGCAGCCGGCGGAGCAGGTACAGCTGACGTCAGTACCCATGGGGACCGCGCTCCTTTCGTTCGAGATGGAGGCTCATTTGCCGCCCTCCATGTTGAGCGTGAGTTGCCCGTGATCGGGGAAGCTGGGGTTGTTTTCAAGGCGGGCAATCTGCAAGGGACCGAGGGGGATTTCGCCGGTGGAGAGGTAAGTGGTGTCGTTGACGCCCTGAATCTGGAATGTGGTGGCGGTGAGGGCAACGACGCCGGGCACGGAGCGGGCGGCCTGGTATATGGGGCTTAGATAAACGGCCTGACCAAAGGTGAAGTTGGCGGAGTTGAAGAAGCCACCCGTGCCGCTGCCGAGGACCTGCATGAGCGCCTGCTGCACCTTGAGATTGAAGTAGCTGGGGTCGACGCAGATGGTGAGCACGATCTCGAGCGAGACATACTGGGGCGAATCGAGTCGGACGTCTTCGCCGGCGAGGCGAAAGGCATTCACGGTGGCCGTGACGCTTTTTTGTTGTACCGCGGTGAGCGCTCCGCCGGTTTGCGCGCCGCTTGTCTGCAACGACGGCTGAGGTTCGGCGGCGATGAAAACGGTGTACCAGCTTCCAGTCCAGCGCTGCGAGGCCACGGCATTGGCCACAAGGGAGTTCGATTCGGCGGCGGTGACGTAATCCGGCATGGTGATGGCGCGCTGCTGAGTGAGAAAGGCCTGCGGGGCGCGGCGCTGAATCTGAGCGTTGCTCTCGGGATCGGCGCCGCCGCTTGCGGGCATCGGGTTGGTGCAGCCGGTGATGCGGCCGTCGCCTGCGGCAAAGTTCGTGAGGCTTTCCGCGCCTACGTTGCCCGCTGTGCCGTTGCCGGCGCGATATGTCGCGGTGAAGATGGCGCCGCTGGGCGGGGTTTTGCCGTTGGTGCCGTCGCCGAAGCGCAGAGTGGCGGTGTTGTCGGCTTCCACTTCTACGACGAAGTTGGTGTCGTCGGCGCCGCTCGCCAGCAGATTCTGAAGCGGAGTCCACGTGGAGGTGACGTTATTGTACGTGCCGGTTAGTTCGATGGCGGGGATGGCGCTGGAGGCGTCGAGACTCATCAGATCGGAGGCGGAGAGAGAGGTGTCGATAGACTGCGCGAAACTCTGCACGGTGACCAGCGCGGATTCGGAGTCGATCTCATGGGCGGCGGTGGCGGGCGAGAGATTGGTGAACTGCTCGATTGCAACGGGAAGCGTGACGCCGATGGCGATGGCGGGGTTGTAGACGATTTCGAGATCGAAGTATGCGGGATTGGCGTTGGGGCCTGCCTCAGCGGCCAAGAGCGCAGGCCAGGCGGGCGGGTTATAAGGCAGCACCGTGAGATACGTTACGGGCGTGGCGCTGGTGTCATTGAGATTGACTGAACCGGCGGTCGAGAGCATGATGGGCGCGGCGGGGAATCCGGCGGGGGTAGGCGCGCCGGTGGGTTGCGCGAGGCGGATGAGCTGCGTTTGGGCGTTGACCGTGGTGACGGCGTAAGCGGGGTCGGCGGAATCGAGAGAAAGGTCGGTGAAGGATTCCACCGGAATGAACTTGTCGAATCCGGCCGCGCCGCCGGGCGGGTTGTAGACGACGGAGAGGTCAATATTGCCAGGCGCGCCGGAGTTAGGCGCGACCATGACGCCGAAGAAGGCGGGCCATGAGGCGTAGTTGGTGGCCTCCAGGGTGACTGCGACGAAACCGCTGGCATCGGGCAAAGGAATGCTGGCGCCGGTGAGCGGTACGGGGGCGGTGGTCCCGGGATTTCCTCCGCCGGAGAGCGCGACAACGGCGACCGGAATGGCCTGCGTGAGCGGGGTGTTCGGAACCTGCGGATTGTAGCGCGGGGGAACGGGCGTGGCAGGCTGCGGCGAGCAGCGGTCCGAGGTGTTGGGATAGTAGATCGTGGGCGCGGGGACCTGGCCCAGGCTTGCGTTGGTGAAGGTGAGGCCGTGATCGGCCAGCACGATGTTGCCGAGAGCGATGCTGACGTCGCTGACGGAATGGGAGTCGGAGTCTTCGTCGAGATAGGTGGAGGAGATGCAGACGGGAAATGGCAGCGCGTCATCCTGCGCCCACTGGATCTCGGTGATGGGCTGCGCCGTTTGCCCCGGGCCGGTGATGGGATTGCCGCTGGTGTCCAGGAGCGGATCGACGATGGGATTGCCGCTGGAGTCTTTGGCAAGGACGGCGGTAAGGCGCACGGCGCAGCGATGGCGGATATCGGCGTCGGCGGGATTGCCGGTGAGCGGGCCTTTGACTTCCTCGAATATCAGCACGTCGCCGGGCTGGAGGTTGAGGAATGTGCCTTGGAGCGTGGCTTCGGTGGCGTTCTGTGGGAGGCAGCAGTTGCTGTTGCCCCAGGTGTAGAAGTTCATCTGCGCGTTTTCGGCAAAGACGATCGCGTCTGCCAATGGCTCGAAGACCTGCACGCCCGCAATGAGCGCGGCCTGCTCGTTGCCGGCTCCGACGGCGAGTGAGGAAGGCATTCCAGGCACGGTCGTGTAGAAGCGAGTGAGGGTGCGGTCGAGAAAGACGGGCGTGTCAGGGTCGGCGTTGGTTGTGACCTGCACCCAGGCGCGCGCGTTGCAGCCGTCGTGGACGTGGTAATCCACCAGAAGAGCGTGGCGTCGCAGTGAGACGCGGCGGCGGGCGGTCTCGATGTAGGCCTCGGTGGCCACGGCGTCCTGGTAGTAGCTGAGGCGGTCGCCGGCGTAGGCGACAAGCTCGGCGAGGGCGATGCCGAGGTCGGCCTCGCTGGTGGCGCCCCAATCGGGCAGAAGCTGGTTGAGGCGATCCAGCATGATGGTGCGGAAGCTGCCGTAGTCCTTGGCCAGATAGTTGATGGGCGGCGGCGTGGGCATATTGGGTGCGCAAGGGGGAGTCTGGGGCTGGCAGTCGAAATCGGGACCGCACTCGACTTTAAACGAGAAGCTGACCTGGGTGAGCTGCGGATCGAAGCCGGTGAGAGCGGCGCTGAGTTCGAATGTGTCCTGAGGCGCGGTGGCGGCGTCATTGACCAGGCTGAGCGTGTAAGTGGAGAAGTCGCCGGCTTCGCTGGTTCCGACGATGATGACGTTGGGCGCGTCGGGCAGGCCGGTGAAGTAAGCCACGGCTGCGGCGGTGAGGATGGAGGGCAGCGCGGATGTGGTGGCTACCCAGACGGCCGTGATGCCGGTGATGCTTTCGCCGCCGGTGATCAGGATGTTGTCGGTGGTGAGCGTTGTGGGCGCAGGGTTGAGGCAGTGCAGCACCAGCGTCTGCTGGCGCGGTAGACCGAGCGGCGGAGCCTCGCCGTCCAGGACTTCGAGATAGTCGAGGCCGTTGATAACGGGGTTGCCCTGCACATAGTTCTTGCGGACCGTGTTGTTGCAGGAAGCGTAAATCATGGCTTAACTCCCGGCCGGGCCTCCGTAGACGAAAGTCTGCACCTCAGATGTGGTGGCTACCCAGACGGCCGCGATGCCGGTGATGCTTTCGCCGCCGGTGAACAGGATGTTGTCGGTGGTGAGCGTTGTGGGCGCAGGGTTGAGGCAGTGCAGCACCAGCGTCTGCTGGCGCGGTAGACCGAGCGGCGGAGCCTCGCCGTCCAGGACTTCGAGATAGTCGAGGCCGTTGAGAATGGGGTTGCCCTGCACATAGTTTTTGCGGACCGTGTTGTTGCAGCAGGCGTAGATCATGGCTTAACTCCCGGTCGGGCCTCCGTAGACGAAAGTCTGCACCTGAGTGACGTCGGTGGAAAGCAGCACATAGCTCACCGTGACGGTCAGCGTGGCGTCCTGCGCGGAGGCGGTGACGGACCGCACCTTGAGATAGCTGCCGAGCCACTTTTGCAGCGCGCCCTGAACGGCGAATTGCGTGGCGGCGGCCATCTCCATGCTGTTGGGCGCGAATGGCAGCTGCAAGAGGCCGCTGCCGAAATCCGGCAGGTTGACGCGTTCGCCCGGCGAGGTGAAGAGCACCTGCTCCACAAGCTGCGAGACGTAGTCGGCCATTGCGGCCTCCGCGGTGCGGCCCCGTCCAGCGAATTGGTAAGGAAAGGCGATATTCATGGCGGCCTCTTTTACGTTGCTATCACGCGCGTCTGCGCGACCGTGGGCAGGAGCGGCGTGCCGGTGGGCACGCATACAGCCATGCCGGTCATGATGAGGAGCGGCTGACCGAGCGAGGTGACTCGCACCGCGCCCATTACCCACTGCGCGGTGACACAGGGGCCGTTGCCCGCGGGGGGCGGCGGCATGGCGCATCCGGCCACCACCCACGGCGCAGCCATTGTCGCCGCGGGCATTCCACTGACCAGCATTCTTGGGTCGGGCGCGGTGGGCATGGCCTGCCCCCCATGGGAGCAGAGCACCGTGGCTCCTTGATGCAGAACAGGCGCGGGCATCAGATCACCGTCAAAGCGCCGATGTTGACGTCGGTGCTGGGGCCAATGAGCGTGATGGTCGCTCCCTGGCCGTTGCTGATGTAAATCCCCGTGTCATTGACGACGAGCATGGCGCCGGAGGTGGATTTGAGAATGATTCCGCCGGTGACGGGCGTGGGCGCCGAATCGCTGAGGAGAATCATGTTCTGGCCGGTAGTCTGGATGACGATGTTCTGCCCCGGCGGGATGGCGGGCGGCACGGTGGCGAAGACGGGCACCTCGGCGGCGGTGCCCCAGAAGCCGCCAGTCCAAACAGGGTAATCGGGGTCGCCCTGCTCGAAGTCGATCCAGACCTGGGAGCCGATGGGCGGAACGATGAATAAGCCGGCCTGGATGCCGGCCGCAGGCACGCAGGGCATGGCCCAGGTGGAGGGAAGCTCCCCGCCCAGAGCCGGAACCTGCACCATGACACGGCCGGTCTGCAAAGGATCGATGTTGTCGATCACCAGGCCGCGATATTTGCCGTAGTAGCGCTTCTTTTGTGCGGAATTAGGGCTCATGCGTGTTTCCTCATACATGGACCGACGAGACGGTGGAGACAAGGCCGTTGCGGGTGAGCGTGACGCTCTGTTTGTACTCGCCGCGCTTGATCTTGTGGGTGACACTCTTGCTCCCCGCCCAGAGCCGGAACCTGCACCATTACACGGCCGGTCTGCAGAGGATCGAGGTTGTCGATCACCAGACCGCGATATTTGCCGTAGTAGCGCTTCTTTTGTGCGGAATTAGGGCTCAATGCGTGTTTCCTCATACACTGACCGACGAGACGGTGGAGACAAGGCCGTTGCGGGTGAGCGTAAAGCTCTGCTTGTACTCGCCGCGCTTGATCTTGTGGGTGACGCTCTTGACGTAATAGAGGCCGTCAAAAGCGGTCCCTGCGCCGCGCACACCCACCAGCTGGCGCGCCTTGAGGATGCCGCCGTAGCGGGTCACGTCGAGCGAGCCCTCGCAGGTGACGCCTTCAGCGTTGGCGGCGGCTTGCGCCAGCCCCTGCATGATGGCCTGCGGAATCGGCAGCTTGGGCACGTCGTCGCTCCAGGGCTTGAGATCGGGCGGAAGCAGGTTGGTGGGCAATCCCTGAATCGCGCCAAGCGGTGGATTGAGCGGAGTAATGGGCGGAATCGGGATGGGAATGGTGATGCCCGTTTCCTGATTGTAGATGTAGAGCACCGGCATCTTGTTCTTCTCCTGATCGAAGTTGAAGTTCATGCTCTCCACGTTGGTGTAGGCGTCCATGTCGATGCTGAGCGCCGGCTGCACCGGGCCGACTTTGATCTGCGGCCCCCAGTAGGCTTTGCTGACGCCGGGCGTGGGGCCGGGATCGATGTAGAAGACGTAGCCCACGTCATGCGCCAGCGCGCGGACGTACTGGTAGTCGGTGCCCTGGTGCACGGGAATCTGCTCGATGGGGAGTGGCACGTCGATCATAATGCTGGGAATGACGAGAGGGATCACCCCGAACATGGAGTACTTGGCGCAGCAGATGGCGACCCGCGCCTCCGGTGGGCAGGCGGGATAAGGGAAGCCGCTCCAGTCGGACTGATCCATCAATGCAGTGAGGTCCTTGCCGGTGATGGTGAGGGTGGAGTTCGATCCCTTGTCGCCCGGTGCAAGCTGGTTGTTGGTGATGACGCCGTCAATGAGCACGCTGGCCACGCCGTTGACGGTGGCGACGAGGACCACACGCATGAAGAGCAGCGGCACGGCGCCCGAGAGAATGAAGAGCGTTTGCAGCGGCGACTGCTTGGTGATGCTGAAGGTGAGCTGAAAGCCGCTCTGTCCCACGTCGTCAATGTGCACTTCGGCCGCGGCCAGCGATTCGATGACGTCGCTCGAGACCGGCGAGGGCACGAAGGGTCCCATCATGAGCGAAAGCTGAACGCTGGAGAGCGTGGCGCTAGACACTCGGGCCTCCGGGCACGCCCTGCGGCATGGTGATCGCAATAGTGGTTCCCTGCGTGGCGACCAGATCGCCCGGACGCATGGCCCCGTTGGCGTCGCAGATGAGCCAGAAGAGCAGCGGATCGCCGAGATACTTGGCGGCAATGAGGTCCAGCCGGTCGCCCTGGGCTACGGTGTGGTTCGCCACCGTGGCGTAGTTCGGCGCGCCGGGCTGGGGAACGATGCGGCGGGCAAGATAGCTGACGCTCTGGCCGTCGGGTGTGGTGAAAGTCAGCGTGGAGAAGCCGTAGTAACGGCTATCCGTGGGAAAGGTCACGGGTGGAACAAGGCCGAGTTGCAGGAACGCGGTGAGTGGGGAGCTCATGAAATGCCTCCGAGTCCGAGTACGCTGAGCGCGGCCGAACCCGCCAGGGAGGCAAGCTGTTGCTTGTTGCCGAGGTAGGTGAGGAAAATGTGGCCGCCGGGATGGTCGAGGCCGAGGTCGTCCACGTTGAGGACGCGCAGGCCGAGGCTGATCTTGGCGCGGATGGGATTGAGCGAGGTGTCGAAAGCCTCTTCCGTGATGGAAAAATCCGTGAGGCGCACGGGGACGACGCGGCTCGGACTCCAGACGAAGAGCGTGAGCGGCTGCTCCAGGGGGATGATTTCGAGCGTGCCGGAGCTGGCCAGGTTGTTGTCCGCGTTCAGCGTTTCGACTGTGGGATTGACGAGCATCTCGAGCTGCGCGAGTTGCGGCTGCAGGCCGTACTGCACGGCGAGCGGATATTGATTTGGAAATTCGAGCTGGTCGGTGGCGTCGAGTTCGGCTTCTACCTTGATGGTTTCGATGGCGGGGCCGCGTAGGCGCAGAGCATCGACGCGCACGCCGTCCTGGCCGCCGGCGACGGCCTGAATCTGCAGCGTGCGGGAGAGCGTGTCGGGATTGTACTGGAGCGCAATGACGCTCTGGATCGCCGCGGTGTCGGGGTCCATGGTGACGATGCCGCCTTTGACTAATCGCGGCGATATGGGCGATGTGGGCGTCATTTAAACTTCTTCCTCCGTGAAGCAGGCTGCATTCATCCGCCGAACTGACTGCGAATCTCTCTGAGGCGGCCGCCGTACTGGTCGCTCTTTAGCGCTTCGTCCATGCCGCTGGCGCCCACGTCTGGGCCGTGATCGGTGAAGTGGTTATTGACGACCGTGGCGGCGGCGCGCCAAATCTCTTCGTCGTGCTTGAATGCGTTGATTTCGCCCTCTGATGGGGAATCTGCGAGCATGCGGTTGCCGCGGGCGATGAGTTCCTGCGCCTTTTGCTTAAAGTTGGAGACGACTTTCTGGGCTTCGGCCACCGGAGAGGGGCCGGACCAGCCGGGCAACGGCTGAAAGTTTTCGCCTGTCTGCCGAGGCGCCAGCGTGGGTAGCAATGGCGTCTGTTCCTGCGGTGAAGACGGAGGCGGAGCGGCGGGATGTTTTGCTGCGTCTCGACGCAGTTTTTCCTTTGCGGCGGCATTTTCCCGTTCGCGTCGGCGCTTCTCCGGATCGTCGAGGAGCTGGGAGACGGTCTGCAGGTTGTGCACCTCCGTCTCCGAGCTGTAGATAGTTGTCAGGCCTGGCTTTTCCTGCTCAGACTGGGAATTGCCCTTATTTTCATTGCTGACTTCGACCTGGGCGAGGGTGACGCCGCTGTAATTGTCCCAGGTGGCGATATTGCCCATGGCTTCAGGCGGGCTTGCCGACCCTACCCTGCGCATGATGTCGAAAGTGATGCTTGCATAGACCTTGCCTTTCGTTTGAAGTTCACGAATCGTCTGTTCCTTCTGCTTGAGCCTGGCTGCAATGGCAGGAGAGAGCCTGCGGATGTCCCGGTCAAGGAAGGCTTGCTCGATCTTGCCCTTGATCCAGTTGAGAATCAGGCCAATCGCTAGGCCAATGGCGAGTTCGATTATGATGCCCACCGCTATTCCGGCCACCGAAATCTCCGCCGCGCCGCCGGCGGCGCCCACCTCCTCAATCGGAACCGAACCTGGAGTTTCCGGCACGCCGACTTTCGGTATCTCGCCGGCGGACTCGGCTCCGGCCTGAAGCTCACCCGCGGCTCCTTCGCTCGTCGGGCTTTTGACTGCGCCCGGCGCAACGGATTCACCGGCGACTGTTGGGGATCCCTGCCCTTCGCTCGCCAGAGGTGTCGCGCCCGCGCCAGTTGCGGCCGTTCCAGATCCAGTACCGCTGGCGCCCACTGGGCTTGTGGCGGGCGTGGCGCCGTTTTTGAGGACCATGATGGCGTTGCTATCGAGGTTCTTGATTTCGAAAGTGACGTCGGGAAATTTCTGGCTCAGTTTCTTCAAAACTCCAGCGGCGACTTCAGGATTGGAGGCCCCCTGAGCGCAGGTCGAACAAGGCTCCTGCTCGATCAGCATCGATACCCGGCGACCCTTCAGCAAATCGCGAGGGATGTCCTTGAGCGCCGCTTCGAGTTCATCCGCAATGGCTTGTTCCGCGTGTCCATGGGTGTGCGGCAGCGTGGCCGGATCGGTCGCCGGAGGGAAGTTCGATCCGGGATTCACCTGGCCGCCGGCACGGGGGGACCGTCCGAGGAAGGCACGATCCTCCAGACCGGGGATGTCTGTTCGAGCCGACCCTATAGTGCCGCCCTCCGGTTCCACGTTCGGATCAACGGCGCTTGACGACCGCCGCGTGATTCCGCTGGCGGCGCGCTCCTGCTGGATGTCTTTTTCGAGGGCGTTGCGGATCGCGGGGTTAGAAAAAGGACCGTGACCTTCGGCGTCCGCGGGCTGGATGTTCCGCTGCGACAGCACCGACTGAGCCATGGGGTCCTTGAATTGCTGCAACCTGCTGGTTGGCATCTCACGGTAGCGCAGCCGCAACGCCTCGGCGGCTCCGGGATCGGCGGCAGCCTTTCGTCGCAATTGCTCGATAGTGAGCTTGGCATACGGATCGTCAACGCGCTGGAGGGTTGGCTGCGAAATGAGATCGAGAGCGGGCTTCTCGTCGTCACCCAAGGCAGCGGACCCGGTAGTGTCGCGGGCGGCAGCCTCCGCTTTTGCCTCGAAAGCGTCCCCCGAAACGCCAAGCCTTAATGCGTCGTGTGAAGGGGTGCCCGGCGACAACCGGCTCTGCTGTATGGTGTGGGCCAACTCATGTGCCAGCAGCTTGCGGCCTTCGCTGCTGGAGGGCGAGTAGCGGCCGGAGGCGAAGACCACGTCGTTGCCTACGGTGTAAGCGAGCGCGTTTACGGCCCCAGCCGATGCGGCCGCCTGCGAGTCCGAGTGAATCCGGACCTTGCTGAAGTCGTGCCCGAAGCGCGGCTCAAAGAAGCTGCGGGTGGCGCGATCGAGCGGAGTGCCGCTTGAGCGCAGCACCCCATGCACGCTGGCGGGCGCGGAGTCCATCTCTGCCGCGCCGGATGCTTTGCGCTGCAGGCCCTCCTTGGCATTGCACTCTTCGCACGTGCCGCCCGTGCCGGCGTCGCCGCCGCAGGAGCACTTGCGCTGCATCATCGGCGCGCTGGGGTCGGCTTTGCGCTGGACCGGGACCTCTTCCTTTTTCTCCTGCTGGTCCTTGCCGGCGGAGGCTTCGGGCACTTTGTCGAGCGGCTTCAGCTCGAGCTGTTTGTCCAGCAACTGCAGAGTTTTGGGGCGCCACGGCACGCCAAGGCCGGGAGCCTGCAGCCCGGGGGCCGGCTGCTGTGCCGAGGGCTGCTGCAAAGGAGCAAGCGGCGCCCCCTGCGTTCCGGGCAGAGGCGCGGGTGAGCGGCGAGAAGAGCCGAAGTCTTCCATGCCGAAGCCTGGTGTGGCAATACCCCTGCCCTCCTTTAACAACTCTCCAACGTCGTCGGAGGCGCCCTTGTCCTTAGGCTTGAACATATCCATGCTCGCCTGCAGGGCCTGCTTCTCCCGCGCGATGCGCTCCGATGTGTCGTCTTTTTTCTTCTTGTCGCTACCGCCTCCGCCGAACGTTCCGCTGAAGCCGATGGTCGCCTTGGTTGGCTTATCTACCGGGCCTTCCCAAGTAAGGTTCAGCTTGATTCCTTTCAGCTTGGGGCTGATGAAATCCAGCGGGATGGCGGGCACCTGCATGGGCAGCGCCTTGTGCTCGGCGGCAAGCGCAGCCACCGCGCCCGTTGCCGCCGTTCCGATAATCACGATGCCGGGCAGTGTGGTCGCAAGGTCCTTGGCGCTTTTCACCAGCGGATCGCTTTCGACTGCCTGAAGCAGTTTCTTGCCCGCATCGGTCTTCATAAAGGCCTCGGCGGCCTTCTTTGCGGCGTCGCCGTAGTTGTTGGGCTTGGGCGCTTGCTGCTGCTGGTTGGAGCCGTCGGGCGTGTCGCGCTGGACTGTTCCAGTGCCTCCTCCCATGCCAACCTTTGCGATCGACCAGGAAGGAACGCGGCCTCCGGACATCACCGTGTCGGCGATGCGATCGGCCTCCTGCTCAAAGGTATCGCCGAGCTTATTGATCCGGAGGCTGGAGGAGGCGAACTGCGGCTCGGCGGACGCCGTGGCAGGTTTGCGCGCCAGCATTCTCTGCGTCATGGCTTCAGGCTCCTTCCCACGGCGCGGGCAATCTGTGAGCCGAGTACGCGGCTTCCCGATGGACCGGGTTGGAACGAAAGATTGCCCAGGCGCAGCACCGGACGGCGATGCGACTTCCATGCCGCGCGCGCCTGCGGATCGGCCAGCGTGCGCTCAAGCTCGCCGCGGAGGCCTTCGGTCACCGCATTGCGCTCCGCCGGGTCGAAACCGCGGAATGCCAGGTGGTCAATGACGATGCGGATGCGGCTCATACCCACCCCCGCGTCTCGGCTTCCGCGAGCGGACGGCCGTTCTTTTCGGCTTCCTGGTGCGCGGCCTCCAGAATGTGAGCCATGGCTACGGGCCGGTTGGCCTCGGCGGCCAGGAAGGCGGCGTTGAG
>Ga0302326_10010585_pt1 | contig 19993 bp, 12 predicted proteins | sample Palsa_T0_3_FD_202264 | JGI IMG/M metagenome (GOLD analysis project Ga0302326, IMG submission 202264) | Peat permafrost microbial communities from Stordalen Mire near Abisko, Sweden - Palsa_T0_3 | ecosystem: Environmental > Terrestrial > Soil > Palsa > Peat permafrost | place: Sweden: Abisko...
CACCCTGAATACAAGCACCGACACGCTTGCCGGAACGTTCACTCTGCCCACAAACGTCAGCGCCGCCTACCTCGACGTGTGGTCGCAAGGCCAGTCGGGCGACGAATTCTGGTACACCTGCGTTCCCAACGACGTTGCCACGGAGTTGGAAAGCTGCAGCAACACGGGATTCCGCGAAACCGAAATCACCATCGACGGCCAGCCTGCTGGCGTGGCTCCGGTCTTTCCGTGGATCTTCACCGGTGGCATCGATCCTTTTCTGTGGTTCCCGCTGCCTGGGGTGCAAACTCTGGACCTTGTTCCCTATCGCGTAAACCTAACTCCGTTCGCCGGCTTGCTCAGCAACGGCCAGCCGCACACCGTATCCATCAGCGTATTCAACGCCAACGGATACTTCGAAGACACGGCCAATCTGCTGGTCTATACCGATTCCAATGTCACGCAAGTGACCGGCGCAATCGTCAGCGACACATTGGCTGCTCCTTCACCCACGGTGACGGAAAACCTGAAGACCACGCCGAACGGTTACGTATTCGGAAGCGTGGGAGTAGCTTCCGCACGCAGCTACGTTATTTCCGGAAATGCGGTTACCTCTGCAGGCAATGTTCTGACCACGGTTTCGCAGACGGTAGATTTCACCAACACACAAAACTTCGCCATCACCGACACTAAGTACCAGCAGGATATCTCGCAAAGTCTGATGATGGTTTCGACGGCGACGCAGAAAGTCGGCAGCCAGACCATCGGCACCACCCATCAAACCTATCACTGGCCCCTGGTCGTCGATATCTCTGTAGTCGTGAATTCGGATGGCTCGGAAGATCAGACCACGAAGGTCACGCAGGAAGACCAGGCCGACACTAACACCACCGGACAGTCTTCCTTTACCAGTGCGCTTCTCAACTACGGCGCGCACATCGACACGCTAGAGTTCGATTCCAGTGGCAACTTCGTCGGCAACACCGGGATGTCGAGCGGACAGAAATACTCGTACACCGATAGCAACGGCAACAGCTACAAGTGCGCCGTGGCGGCCGCGAATAACGTGCTAACTAACTTCAGCGGAGGCTGCGCGCAATAATCGGTTGGAAAAGGCTGAAACAGATAAAGACTGCAAGTTTCCGGGTAGTGGGCGAAGAAGTGGCCCACTACCTTTTTTCATAGCCGCTTGCCGGGCTGAAGTGTCTGTGAAAAACTGGAGTGCAGTCCCTGAGCTGTTGATTATGGCCGAACCACGAACACTCTTCGAAAAGATTTGGGATGCCCATCTGGTGGCAGAGCCGGAGGGGCGGTCGCCAATCCTTTACATCGATTTGCATCTGGTACATGAGGTGACTTCGCCGCAGGCATTTGATGGGCTGCGCGCGGCGGGAAGGAATGTTCGGCAGACTGCGCGAACGGTTGCCACGGTCGATCACAACATTCCGACGGAGCCGCGCGGGACACCGATTACCGATGCGATTGCAGCCAGGCAGATTGAGGCGCTGCAAAAAAACTGCAAGGAATTTGGCGTGCGGCTGTTCGATATGGACTCGCCCGATCAGGGGATCGTGCATGTGATTGGGCCGGAGTTGGGGCTGACGCGACCGGGGATGACGATCGTCTGCGGGGACAGCCATACCAGTACGCATGGAGCGTTTGGAGCGCTGGCTTTTGGGATTGGGACTTCGGAAGTGGAGCATGTTCTGGCGACACAGTGTTTAGCGCAGCAGAAGCCCAAGACCATGAAGATCGACGTGCGAGGGCAGTTGGCGCAAGGAGTGGGCGCGAAGGATTTGGCGCTGGGAATCATTGGGCAGATTGGAACCGACGGCGCTACGGGGCATGTGATTGAATATGCGGGCGAGGCAGTGCGCGGGCTTTCGATGGAAGGGCGGATGACGCTGTGCAATATGAGCATCGAGGCGGGAGCGCGCGCGGGGATGATTGCACCGGACGAGACGACTTTCGCGTATGTGAAGGGAAGGCGGTTTGCGCCGCAGGGTCGCGAGTGGGAAAGTGCGGTCGAGCAGTGGAGGAGCTTGCCGACCGACGATGGCGCGCGGTTTGACAAGATGGTGCAGATTGACGCGGTGGGGCTCTCGCCGTTTGTAACGTGGGGGACGAATCCGGGGATGGTGGCGCCGGTGACGGGGCGCGTGCCGGAGATGGGGAGTCTGAGCGGGCCCGATCGCAGCGCGACCGAACTGGCTCTGCAGTATATGGGGCTTGAGCCTGGGAAGCGTATTGAAGAGATCGGCATTGACCGTGTTTTTATCGGATCGTGTACGAACTCGCGCATTGAGGATTTGCGGGCGGCGGCGCAGGTGGCGCGGGGACACCGGGTGAGTCCGAAGGTGCGGGCCATGGTGGTGCCGGGATCGCAGGCCATCAAGCGCGCGGCCGAGCAGGAGGGACTGCATCGGATTTTTCTGGATGCGGGATTTGAGTGGCGCGAGTCGGGATGCTCGATGTGCCTGGGGATGAATCCCGATATTCTGCAGCCGGGCGAGCGCTGCGCTTCGACCAGCAATCGCAATTTCGAAGGACGGCAGGGGCGAGGCGGGCGCACGCATTTGGTGAGTCCGATGATGGCGGCAGCGGCCGCGATTGCGGGGCATTTCACCGATGTGCGGAATTGGAAGTTTGAGTAAGGCAGTGATCAGTGGTCAGTGTTCAGTGTTCAGGGGCCAGTAAGAGCCGTCGGCAACGACAAGCTCGGACTGAAGGCGGCTTATAGGGATACAGAATGAAACCATTTACCGTACATCGTGGCCTGGTGGCGCCGCTGGAGCGGGTTAACGTCGATACCGATCAGATTATTCCCAAGCAGTTCTTGAAGCGGATCGAGCGCACGGGCTTTGGCCAGTTTGTGTTTTATGACTGGAGATTTGGCACGGATGGGAAGAAGAATCCTGATTTTGTTTTGCATCAGCCGCGTTATGAAGGTGCGAGCATTTTAGTTGCGGGGAAGAATTTTGGCTGTGGTTCTTCGCGCGAACATGCGGTGTGGGCTTTGGTGGACTTTGGTTTTCGCGCTGTGATTTCTTCTTCGTTCGCGGATATCTTCGCCAACAACAGCACGAAGAACGGATTTCTAACGGCGCGACTCGCGGACCACGAAGTCGCGGAGCTGATGCGCCGCGCAACTGAAGTCGAGGGATATCAACTGACCGTTGATTTGGAACAATGCGAAGTTCGCGACGATCTGGGGTTTCGCACCAAGTTTGCCCTCGACGAATTTGTGCGCCACTGTCTACTGAACGGACTTGACGACATTGGACTAACGTTACAGCATGAAGCTGAGATCCGCGCGTACGAGGCGCGACATCCACAAACCACAACACTTCAGTAAGGACCTTTCTAACAGTGCTGCATTCAGCGCGCTCTGGCGAGCAAATACGAGTAAAGATTTGTAAAACTTTCGCCTCACTCTTGACCCTTCGAGGGTGTTAAGTGGATGCTGGATAGGTAGAATTCATAGAGGTGTTTGCGCTTCAGTCCCAACTGGAGCCGCTGTGGCGGGAGCCGCTTCGTCTGCCGAACAATTCCACGCTCCGGACAAGAGTCTCCGCAACCGAGTGCAAATGTACACGTCTAATAACCTGGGCTACCGGAGCCGGAATTGTGCAAAAGACCCTCACTGGACTACTTCATTGAAAAAAACGTTCTCAGCTTTGTCTCCGCATAATGTTTTTTCGCAGGTACGCCGGGCGCGTCTGGCTCTTGCGTGCACTTTAGTCGTAAGTGCATTTCTATCCGCGTGTAGCGGCGATCCTAAACAACAGGCGCAGGCAGTTGCGCCGCGGGCTGTGTCGGTTGCGGTATCGCCCGTGGTGCGGCAGGACGTGCCGGTTTATCTTGCGGGTCTGGGCTCGGTCACGGCTTTTAATACGGCGAACATCAAGAGCCGCGTCGATGGCCAGATCATGCAGGTGAACTTTAAGGAAGGGCAGAACGTGAAGGAAGGCGATCTGCTGATTGTGATCGACCCTCGTCCTTACGAGGTGCAGTTGGAGCAGATGCAGGCACAGAAATTCCGCGATCAGGCGCAGTTGCGCGATGCAAGGCTCAATCTGGATCGTTACACCACGTTGATTCCTTCGGGCAGTATTGCGCAGCAGCAAGTGGATACGCAGAAGGCGCTGGTTGATCAGCTGGATGGCACGGTGCGCAACGATCAGGCACAAATCGATAACGCCAAGTTGCAGCTTGTGTACTGCCACATCACGGCGCCGTTCAACGGCCGGGTGGGTCTGCGGCAGGTGGATCCGGGGAACATTGTTCACGCCGCGGATACGAACCCGATGCTGATCCTCACGCAGTTGCAGCCCATCGCCGTGATCTTTACGTTGCCGGAAGATTTATTGCCCAGCGTGGCCAAGCACATGCAGAACTCCACGCTCGAGGTCGAAGCGCTAAACCGCGACGATGAAACGAAATTAGCGACGGGGAAGCTGTTGACGATCGACAATCAGATCGATCAGACGACCGGTACAGCCAAACTGAAAGCCGTTTTCGATAACAAAGACAACCAGCTTTGGCCCAACCAGTTTGTGAATACGAATTTGCTGTTGGAAACGCGCAAGAACAGCACGGTGCTGCCTACGGCGGCCATTCTGCGCGGGCCTCAGGGTGCATTCGTCTATCTGGTGAAACCGGACAAGACCGTGGAAGCTCGTGTCGTGAATATTTCCCTGACGCAGGGGAATACGACAGTGGTGAGCAGCGGCCTCAATCCGGGCGACACGGTGGTGACCGATGGCCAGGACAAACTACAGACCGGCAGCAAGATTGAGCCGCGGAATCCGACGCCAGCCAACAGTTCCACCGGCAGCAATCCGGGTGTTTCTGGAAGTCCAAACTCTGGAACCCCAAACTCTGGAACCCCAGCTTCATGAGTCCTTCACGATTATTTATTCTTCGACCGGTCGCGACCACGCTGCTCATGGTGGGTGTGCTGCTGGTGGGTTGGGTTGCGTTCATGCAGTTGCCTGTCTCGGCGCTGCCTGAGGTCGATTACCCGACAATTCAAGTAGTTACGTTTTATCCGGGAGCGGACCCGGAAGTGATGGCGTCGTCTGTCACTTCGCCCTTGGAGCGGCAATTCGGGCAAGTGCCGGGCCTGAGCCAGATGACGTCTACCAGTTCGTTTGGCAGTTCGGTCATCACGCTGCAATTTGGGCTCGACCAGAACATCGACGTGGAAGAACAGCAGGTGCAGGCGGCCATCAACGCGGCGCAGACATTCCTGCCCACCGATCTCCCGAATCCTCCGATCTACAACAAGGTGAATCCGGCGGACGCACCGATTCTGACTTTGGCTATGACGTCGGATTCATTGCCACTTTCGAAAGTCGAGGATCTTGCCGACACTGCATTGGCGCAGAAAATTTCTCAACTGCCGGGCGTGGGGCTGGTGTCGATCAGCGGCGGACAAAAGCCTGCGGTGCGCGTGCAGGCCAATCCGACCGAGCTGGCGTCGTACGGCTTGAGCCTCGAGGATGTTCGCAGCGCGCTGGCGGCGGCGAATGTGGATCAGGCGAAAGGCGTGATCGACGGCTCGCGTCAGTCGTACACCATTGGCGCCAACGATCAGTTGATCACCAGTGCGCAGTACAAACCCATAGTCGTTGCCTATCGTAACGGAGCGCCGGTGCGGTTGAGCGACGTGGCTAACGTGATCGATGGCACGGAGAATGAACGGCTAGCGGCCTGGATGAATCTGACGCCCGCGGTCATCGTGAATATTCAGCGGCAGCCGGGCGCGAACATTATCAGCGTCGTCGACAAGATCAAGAAATTGCTGCCGCAGCTGAGCGCGTCCTTGCCTTCGGCGGTGAAGATACAGATTCTTACCGACCGCACCAATACGATTCGCGCGTCGGTTAAGGATGTTGAGTTCGAACTGATGTTGACCATCGTGCTGGTGGTCATCGTTATTTTCTTTTTCCTGCGGAATCTGCGGGCGACTTTCATTCCCAGCGTGGCGGTGCCGCTCTCGATTGTAGGAACGTTTGGCGTGATGTATCTGCTGGGCTACAGCCTCAACAATCTGACCCTCATGGCGCTGACTATCTCCACCGGCTTTGTGGTGGATGATGCCATCGTCATGATCGAAAACATCGATCGCTATCTGGAAGCCGGCGATTCGCCGATGGATGCGGCGCTTAAGGGATCGGGACAAATTGGCTTCACGATTATTTCGCTTACGGTATCGCTGATTGCGGTGCTGATTCCGTTGTTGTTCATGGGCGACATTGTCGGACGCTTGTTCCGCGAGTTCGCGGTCACGTTGTCAGTCACGATTCTGGTTTCCGCCGCGGTTTCTCTCAGCTTGACGCCGATGATGTGTGCGAAGCTGCTCAAGCACCGCAAAGAAGGCGAGAAGGGACGCTTCTACGAGGTCACCGAAGATTTTTACAACCGGGTGATTGCGTTCTACGGACGGACGGTGAAGTGGGTGCTGAAGCACCAGACCGCGACCCTGTTTGTAACCTTTGGAACGCTGGTTCTGACACTCGTAATGTACGTAATTGTGCCCAAGGGATTTTTTCCGGTGCAGGATACGGGCGTGATCCTGGGAGTTTCGGAGGCGCCGGACAGCGTCTCATTCGATGCCATGTCAAAGCGGCAGCAGGAACTGGCGAAGATCATCCTAAAAGATAAAGATGTCGAAAGTTTGTCTTCGTTCATCGGAGTAGATGGAACCAATACAACTCCGAACAGCGGCCGTATTCAGATCAATTTGAAGCCGCGCGATGAGCGCAGCGACGATGCTTCCGCGATCATCCGGCGGCTGCAACCCGAGTTGGCGCACGTGGAAGGCATTACGCTTTACATGCAGCCGGTGCAGGATTTGACCGTGGAAGACCGTGTTAGCCGCACGCAGTTCCAGTATTCGGTGGAAGATGCGGACGCGCGGGAACTCGCGGTGTGGACGCCGAAGCTGGTCGACAAGCTGAAAGCTTTGCCTGCGCTGCGCGACGTGGCCACGGACCAGCTCAGTAACGGATTGCGAGCGAACATTATGATCGACCGCGACACGGCGTCGCGGCTGGGGATTTTGCCGCAGGCGATCGATAACACGCTTTACGACGCCTACGGGCAGAGGCTGGTTTCGACGATTTTCACGCAGTTGAATCAGTACCACGTGGTGCTCGAGGTGCTGCCCAGCTTCGCGCAGACCCCAGACATGCTGAAGGACATTTACATACGGCCCACCAGCTTGCTGCCGAATACTGGCGCGCCCACGGCGAATGCGGCGAGCGTTACAACCAGCGGCCCGCCCGTCCCGATGACGGCTTTCACGCATATTCAATCGACCAATACTTCATTGGCGGTGAACCATCAGGGGCAATTTCCGGTAGTGACGCTTTCGTTCAATCTGGCGCCGGGAGCGTCATTGGGAGACGCGACCAAGCAGATCCAGCAGGCGGAAACGGAGATTCAGTTGCCGCCCAGTATTCATACTGCGTTTCAGGGTACGGCGGCGGCGTTTCAGAATTCGTTGGCCAGTGAACCGTTTCTCATTCTGGCGGCTGTCATCACGGTGTATATCGTTCTCGGCGTTTTGTATGAGAGCTATATTCATCCCATCACGATTCTTTCAACGTTGCCTTCGGCCGGCGTGGGCGCGATCCTCGCGCTGCAATTGACGGGCAACGATCTTACGGTGGTGGCGCTGATAGGCATCATCCTGCTGATCGGGATCGTGAAAAAGAACGCCATTATGATGATCGACTTTGCGCTCGAGGCGGAACGGGTTGAACATAAGCCGCCTGAGGAAGCGATTTATCAGGCCTGTTTGCTGCGCTTTCGCCCGATCATGATGACGACGATGGCTGCGCTGTTGGGCGGATTACCGCTGGCTTTGGGTTCGGGGACGGGAGCGGAGTTGCGGCGGCCTTTGGGCATCACCATTGTCGGCGGATTGTTGCTCAGCCAGTTGCTGACTCTGTACACGACACCTGTCGTTTATTTGTGGTTTGACCGGATGGCGAAGAGATTTGCGAAGTACAAGATTGGCAATCCGATTCCGCATGAGGCTGCGGCGGGGGATGCCGCGGGGGATTGAGTTCCCACTTTTGTCATGAGTATTTCTGCTCCATTTATTCGGCGTCCGATTGGCACTTCGCTGCTGGCGGCGGCGTTGCTGCTGTCTGGGATTCTTGCGTTTAATTTTCTGCCGGTGGCTTCGCTCCCGCGCGTAGATTTTCCGGTGATTCAGGTTCAGGCGCAGTTGCCCGGTGCGGATCCGCAAACCATGGCATCGTCAGTGGCGACTCCACTGGAAAGGCAGTTTGGACGGATCTCCGGCGTGAATCAGATGACCTCGACGAGCCAGCTGGGCTCGACCAGCATCGTTTTGCAATTCGATCTGGACCGCAACATCGACGCGGCTGGGCGCGACGTGGAAGCCGCGATCAATGCGGCGCGCAGCCAGCTTCCCCCGAATCTGCCGAGCAATCCGACGTACCGCAAAGCGAATCCCGCGGATGCGCCGATTCTGATTCTGGCTCTGACTTCCGACACCGAGACCGTGCCGCAGCTCTATGACGCGGCGGATTCGATTTTGTCGCAGAAGCTGGCGCAGGTAAACGGCGTGGGCCAGGTCTTTGTCGGAGGCTCGGCGCAGCCTGCGGTGCGCGCGGAGGTGAATCCGACGCTGTTGAATAAGTTGGGCGTGGGACTGGACACCGTGCGTAATGCGCTGAATGCGGCCAACGCGAACCAGGCGAAAGGTCAAACCGCGGACGCCACGCGCTTCTATTCTTTCAGCGACAACGACCAGCTTTTTACCGCGGATCAATACCGGCCTTTAATCGTCTCTTATAACAACGGCGCACCGGTGCGCCTTGGAGATGTGGCGACAGTAGAAGATTCGGTTTCAGACGTAAGAAACATTGGCCTGGCCAACGGCAAGCCGAGCGTTCTGATCATCGTTTTCCGCCAGCCGGGAGCCAACATTATCGCGACGGTCGACCGGGTGCGGTCGTTGATGCCGTATTTGCAGTCGTCAATTTCACCGGCGATCCAGTTGACGATCGCCATGGATCGCACGGTAACGGTGCGCGCCTCGGTCAAGGATATTGAATTCACGCTGATGGTGTCGATCATGCTGGTGATCCTGGTGGTGTTTGCGTTTCTGCGCACAGTGCGTGCCACCATTATTCCCAGCATCGCCGTGCCGCTGTCGCTGGTGGGCACGTTCGCCGTGATGTATGTGTTGGGCTATAGCCTCAACAATTTGTCGCTGATGGCGCTGGCCATCTCCACGGGATTTGTGGTCGACGATGCCATCGTGGTGCTGGAAAACATCACTCGCTATGTGGAACACGGCATGGAGCCGGTGAAGGCGGCGTTCAAAGGAGCGGCCGAAATTGGCTTCACGGTCATCTCCATGAGCGTGTCGCTGGTCGCGGTTTTCATCCCGCTACTTCTAATGGGAGGGATTGTTGGCCGGCTGTTTCGCGAGTTCGCCGTGACGTTGAGTATCGCTATCGGGCTTTCGCTATTGGTTTCGCTCACTACTACGCCCACGATGTGCGCCAAGTTCCTGCGTCCAGCGAAGAGCGATTCGCACAACCGCATCTACCGGGCCAGCGAATGGGCGTTCGATTCGATGTTGAAAACCTATCGCCGCACGCTGGGTATTGCTTTGAAGCACAGCTTCGTCACTCTGTGCGTGACGATCCTGGTCGCGTGTCTCAGCGTGTTTCTCTACATCAAGGTTCCCAAAGGATTTTTCCCACAGCAGGATACGGGGCGAATTATGGGTTCTGTGCAGGCGGCACAGGACATTTCTTTCCGGGCGATGCGCGACAAGATGGGGAGCTACCTCAATATCGTGATGAAAGATCCGGCGGTGAACACGGTGGTGGGCTTTGCCGGTGGAAACACGGTGTCCAACCAGGGACGTTTTTTCATCATGCTGAAGAACCTGGAGGACCGCGGCGCTTGCAAGCATGAGCATTTCTGGCAGCGTTGTCCGAATGTCACAGCCGACGACGTTATCAACCGGTTGCGCGGCCGGCTGGCAGTCGTGCCGGGGGCGACACTCTATTTGCAATCGGCGCAGGATTTGACCATTGGTGGGCGACAGAGCAACGCGCAGTATCAATACACGCTGCAAGGCGAGAATTTGACCGAACTGAATACCTGGGCGCCGCGGTTGTTGCAGAAGATGCGCCAGTTGACGGAACTGAAAGACGTGAACACCGATCAGCAGGATCAAGGATTGGCGGCGCAGTTGGTGATCGATCGGGACACGGCCAGCCGATTGGGAGTAGCGGCACAGGATATCGATAATGCGCTCTACGACGCCTTTGGACAGCGCCAAGTTTCGACCATGTACCGGCCGCTCAATCAGTATCACGTGGTGATGGAAGTGGCACCGGAGTTTCAGCAGACCACGGAAGGTTTGCAGAATATTTATGTGCGATCGTCCAGCGGAACGCCGGTGCCGTTGGCAGCGTTTACGCGGTTTGCGCCTTCGAATACCGCTCTGGCCGTGAATCACCAGAGCCAGTTCCCATCGGTCACTATCTCCTTTAATCTGGCCCCGCTGATATCTCTGGGGCAAGCCACACTGGCGATTGAAGCCGCGGAGCGAGATATCGGCTTCCCGGGCACGATTGACGCCAGCTTTCAGGGAACGGCGGCAGCCTTCCAGAGTTCGCTATCGAGCGAGCCATGGCTGATTCTCACGGCGTTAATCACGGTTTATATCGTGTTGGGCATGTTGTATGAGAGCTACATTCATCCCATCACGATTCTTTCCACACTGCCATCGGCGGGCGTAGGGGCGCTGCTGGCGCTGCTTTTGACGCACAACGAACTTAACGTTATCGGGACCATCGGCATCATTCTGCTCATTGGCTTGGTGAAAAAGAACGCCATCATGATGATCGACGTAGCGCTGGAAGTGGAGCGCACGCAGGGAAAGAAGCCGGCGGATGCGATTTACGACGCTTGCCTATTGCGCTTTCGCCCAATCATGATGACGACCATGGCGGCCTTGCTCGGAGGATTGCCGCTGGCGCTGGGCACGGGGACGGGATCGGAGTTGCACCGTCCGCTGGGAATTACGATAGTCGGCGGGCTGATTGTAAGCCAGGCATTGACGCTTTTCACCACGCCTGTGGTTTACATTTATCTTGATCGCGTGCGATTCGCCTTGCGCGGAACAAGAAGAGAGATGGCGGGGACACCGCGGCCCATGCCGGCGGATTAGAAACGCGGATAGCCCCTTCGACTTCGCTCAGAGCAGGCTAGGGCAGCCGTCCCCACAAATACCCGATAGTCTCTCAGGATACAACCTGCATTGCTCTCGAGGGCATCGCACGGATTATCTTGACGGGCCTCCGTCGAGACGTAATCTGCACGCCAAATCGACCCGTTGTCCCGTATGATATGAAAATCTGTCATTTTGGATCGGTAAGGCGAGACTGCGCGGGGCGTTGTGCGCGCACGAGTTTTCTTTCTGGGTTCGCAAATTTCTTTCGGGAGTAACGGATGCTGAAGAAGGCGGCAGGATTGTTGTTGCTTTGTGGGTGTATGGCGGTTTGGATGTCGTGCTCCGGTACGGTGAGTCATTACGTTTACGCGGCGCTGCCGTCGTCGAACCAGGTCGGTATCTATCGGGAAGACCCCTATTCGGGCGTGTTGACGCAGATCTCGCAGAGCCCGTATGCCGCGGGAAACGGCGCGGAGTCGGTTGTAGTACATCCTTCCAACCTGATTATGTACGTCTCCAACGCCGTGGATAACACGATTTCGCTTTTCGATCTCGCAAGCAATGGAACGGTTTCGGAGGTGACGCCGCGAACCACGTCGGGCAGCACTCCGGCAATTCTGGCCATGGATCCGGGCGGGAACTATCTCTATGAAGGGGACTGGGGATCGAACAGCATCACAGTTTACTCGATCAATACAAACGGGTGCACAGCGGGCAAAGTGCAGTCATCCTGCGGAACATTATCCCAGACCTCGACATTTCCCATTGGGGTTCGCCCCCTGAATCTGAAATTGAATTCGGCGGGCAGCATTCTCTACGTAACCGGTGGTGCACAGCCCACGGGTTTCATCCTGGCGTTCGCCGTGGCCGGCGGAGCGCTGCAATCTGTGGTTGGCACTTTTTCCAGCGGTGGGGCCAGCCCTTATGGTCTGACGATTGATCCCAGCGGAAAGTACCTTTACGTTAGCAACGGCGCGCCGGATAATTCGATTGCCGAATTTACGATTGGAACCGGCGGGACACTGACTCCGATTGCAGGATCTCCTGTGGGACAAAGCGATGGCACAAATCCCTTGTCGGTTTTGGTCGATAAGTCGGACACGTATTTGTACGTGGCCAACGAGGGGTCGAACAACGTATCCGCGTATACTCTCGCGTCGGATGGGTCGATCAGCCCTCTCTCCACTCCCACCTTCAGCACGGGAACGCAGCCCAGTTTCCTGGCCATGGATCCGAACGGCAAGTATTTGCTGGTTGCGAATCAATCGAACGGGATCGAGGTGTTCAGCTTGAGCACCGGCGACCTCGATGTTGTGATGACCCTGAACTCCGGCAGCAATCCGAGTTCGCTGGCCATTACACAATAGCGGCCGACCAGCGGGAGACAATTCGGGACTCGCTCGGCGAGAATAGAATCTCTCTGCAAGGGACCGCGGCAGCGGTTAAAATGGCAAGCGCTCGACGAACGTGGGTGGGACGGCTCGTCCATCGGCCGGCACCCGGTTAGGACACTCATGAGAATTGCAAGCGCTGCAAGCGCGTTTCCCAAACACTACTATACCCAGGCAGTCTTAATGGAGAAGCTGCAAGAGTACTGGGGCGACCGCCTGAAGAATCCGCAACTGCTGGGACGCCTGCATCGCAATGTGACCGTGGAAGGCCGCCATCTGGCAATGCCCGCCGAGGATTATTACAACCTCCAGACCTGGGGCCAGGCTAACGACGTGTGGATCAAAGTGGCGAAGGAACTGGGCGAGCAGTCCTTGTGCCGTGCCATGCAATACGCGGGAATCGAGTCGAAGCAATTGGGAGCGCTCTTCTTTGTTTCCGTTACCGGAATTTCCAGCCCATCGATTGATGCTCTGCTCATCAACAAGATGGGGCTGCCACAGAACATCCGGCGGGTTCCGATATTTGGATTGGGCTGTGTGGCCGGAGCTGCGGGGATTGCCCGTTGCGCCGATTATGTGCGTGCTTATCCCGGTCAGGCTGCGGCGTTGGTGTCGGTAGAGCTTTGCTCGCTGACTTTGCAGCGTCAGGATTTGTCGGTGGCCAATCTAATCTCGTCCGGCTTGTTCGCCGATGGCTCCGCAGCGGCGATTGTGGTTGGCGATGAAGTGGATGTTCCCGGCCCTGAGATTCTGGCGACGCGCTCGATTTTCTATCCGGGAACGGAAGAGATGATGGGATGGAAAGTCTCGGAGACCGGCTTCAAGATTACGCTCTCGCCGCAAGTTCCAGTCTTGATCCGCGAGAATCTGGGCCATGACATGGATGCCTTCCTCGGCGATCATGGCTACACGCGCAGCGACATCAAGAGTTGGGTGTTGCACACCGGAGGACCGAAAGTTCTGGAAGCCACTGCGGAAGCTCTTAATCTGCACAACGGACAACTCGATGCCTCCTGGGACTGTCTAAAGAAGGTGGGGAATCTGTCGTCCTCATCGGTTTTGGTGGTGCTTGAGGATGTGATGAAGCACCGGCGGCCGGAACCGGGATCGATTGGAATATTGGCTGCAATGGGACCGGGATTTTGTTCCGAGATTCTGCTTTTGCGCTGGTGAGATGCGAGGCCGTTGTTGGGTAGATGAGATTGGGAGAATCGACTGACGTTTTCATAGTTGGCGGCGGACCTGCCGGATTGGCGACTGCGATTGCAGCTTGCCAGCAGGGGTTTCGGGTGACAGTCGCCGAGGGCGCACGTCCGCCGATCGACAAAGCATGCGGCGAAAATCTAATGCCCGATGCGATCCCTCCGCTGGAGCGCCTGGGAGTCAGGTTCCGTGAAGACGAATGCCATCCGCTTGGCGGAGTCCGCTTTCACGCTTCTGGTCTAACCGCTGAGGCAAATTTTCCTTCGCGCTGCGCTCTTGGCGTGCGCAGAACTACCTTGCACCGATTGATGACGGAGCGGGCTGCCGCGATGGGAGTTGAAATGCTCTGGGGCACGCCGGTCGCGGACATTTCAAGCGATGGCGTGTGCCTTGGCGACGGCCGCACGGTCGAAGCGAAATGGATCGTTGGAGCTGACGGCGCAAACTCGCGAGTACGGCGCTGGGTTGGGTTGGAAGCTTCGCGCCGGACCAGCACCCGCTACGGCTTTCGCCGGCACTACCGCGTTGCGCCCTGGACGGATCGGATAGAAATCTACTGGGCCCGGCATGCGCAGGGTTATGTCGCGCGCGTAACCCAGGATCAGGTCTGCGTAGGCTTAATGTCGCGCGATCCTCATTTACGAGCGGACGACGCTTTGCGTTATTTTCCCGCGCTGGAAGCTCGTTTGCGTGGCGCGGAGATTGTTTCCAAAGAGCGTGGCGCTCTTTCTCTCACGCGGAGGTTGCGAAGAGTATACCGGGGCAACATCGCCCTAGTGGGGGACGCTTCCGGCACCGTGGATGTGATCACCGGCGAGGGACTGGGCCTTGCGTTCAGTCAGGCAATTGTCTTGGCAGATTGTTTGCGATCAGGCCAGTTGAGCCGTTACCAGCGGGAACATCGGCGGCTTTCGCTGCGGCCCTCGCTGATGGCCCAGTTCATGCTGTTAATGGATGGACGGCCATGGCTGCAAGCGCGCGCCATGAAGGTCTTCAAAAAACGGCCCGAGATTTTTCCGCGTCTGGTGGCGCTGCATGTGGGAGAAGTTTCGCCGCTCCTGGCGTTGGATGGGCTCACCTTAGGATGGGGATTGTTAACCACATAAAGCCAACCACACAACATGAACCTCATCCGCTCTCGGGCCGAGAATTTCCGGTTCCACATTCGAGCCTTCGTTGCGCTATCGCTGGTTGCCATCGGCATTGGCGCAAGTGCGACGGCGCAAGAAATCACGCTTCAGGTTGATCCTTCCAAAAGCAGCGTCAAATTTACATTGGGCGATGTGCTCCACACGGTTCGTGGAACATTCACAGCTAAGCGCGGCATGCTGCGCTTCGATCCAGGGATGGGGAAGGTCTCGGGAGAGATCGTCGTCAATGCCGAGAGCGGCGAGAGCGGAAACGGAATGCGGGACCGGAAAATGCACAAAGAAATTCTAGAGAGTGATCGCTATCCGGAAATTTCCTTTCGACCCACAGCCGTGGAAGGAGCAGCAGCATCGGGAAAGTTTTCCGCCAAGATTCACGGTGTGTTCAGCATTCATGGAGTGGATCGCGAAATCACGGTTCCCGCCGAAGTGGACATCGAAGCGGATCACTGGAGCGCGAACGTACACTTCACTGTCCCTTACGAAAAGTGGGGCATGAAGAATCCGAGCACGCTATTCCTTAAGGTCAGCGATTCGGTGGAGATCGATTTGGCGGTCGTCGGAAGCGTGGTGCGGTGAGGATAACTCAATAGCCGTTCTGCGGCGCTATTCCTTTTCCTTCGGTGCATTCGTAGCAGCGCCCTGCCGCCAGGTTTCTATATTCTTCGTTGCGCCCGCTGGGCCAATCGATGACCATGCGCTCGATATGGTCGTGCTTGCCTAAGCCGAAAGTCAACGGCAATTCGGATTGCGATAAATAGCTTGATCCACCTTTCACCATTCGCGATTGCTTGAGGTCGCCGGCGACCACCGAAACAATTGCTCCGATCGCGTCTCGGTTCGACTTCGTACCCACCAGACGAAACCGTATGCTGTGGTTCCCCCCGAGCTGGTCGTTGCGATATAGATAGGCTGGCCCGTTATTGGTAGTGAGCAGCAGATCAAGATCGCCGTCGCGGTCGAAATCCGCATAGGCAAGGCCCCGCCCGACTTTAGGCTGATCGAAGCCTCCGCCAAGCTCGGAAGCCACGTCGTGAAAATTGGGCTTGGTTGGATTGGCGGCGCCGTTACTTAGAAAAAGCTGAGGCGGTTGCGCATATCCGACGTTGCCGCGAATGTTGCGCACGGTTTCGTCGATGTGTCCGTTGGCAACGGCGAAGTCCAGCCAGCCATCGAGATTGGCGTCGAGAAAAACACATCCAAACCCGAGACTGTTGCGCGAAGCCGCGCCCACGCCCGTCTGCGCGGCAATGTCTTCGAATCCCTTGTCGGTATGGCGATAGAGGCCAATCATCTCGTTGTCGAAGTTGGTGATCGCCAAGCCGGGATAACCGGAATTCTCAAAATCGGCCGCATCGACTCCCATGCCAGCGCGCGCTTTGCCTTCATCGCTGAGGGCGATGCCAGCCTCGATGCCTGCCTCTTTGAACGTGCCGTTACGCTGATTGCGATAGAGTTTGTTGGGCTGCGTGTCATTGGCCACCAAAAGATCGGGCCAGCCGTCGCGGTCATCGTCAAGCAATGCTACCCCGAGCGATTTAGAACTGCTGTCGAAAATTCCGCTGGCCGCGGTGACGTCTTCAAAAGTTCCGTTACCACGATTGCGGAACAACCAGCAAGTTTCGCCGCGATAGGCTTCGGGCGTGCAATACGATTTGTGTTTGCCGTCGAGACTGCAAAACACATCATGTTCTGGTGACCACTTCACGTAGTTGCACACGAACAGATCGAGCAGACCGTCGCGATCATAATCGAACCAGAGCGCCGAAGTGCTGAAACTCGAGTGCTTGCCCAGGCCGCTGGTTTGCGTCACATCGACGAACGTGCCCTTACCAGTATTGCGGAAGAGACGATTCTGCCCGACACAAGTAATGAAGATGTCGGGGAATCCGTCGTTGTTGTAGTCGCCCACCGCGACACCCATACCGTAAAGCTCGACATCCAATCCCGCACGCGCGGTCACATCGGTAAAGGTTCCGTTGCCATTGTTGCGGTAAAGATGCAAGGTGGTGCGCCGCTTCTTGTGGCCGGGCCAGTCCATGCCGTTGATGAGGAGGATGTCCTGCCAGCCGTCACGATCGTAATCGAGGAAGGCACAGCCAGAGCCCAGAGTCTCGGGCAGAAATTTTCCGCCATAGGCTCCGCTGTTGTGCTGGAAATGAATACCCGATTGGGCGGTGACCTCGGCAAAGCGAAAGCCGAGGGAAGAATTTTGCCCGCTCTGGGCCCAGGCACGAAGCAACTGCGGTTGCGCTATCGACGCCAAGGCTGCCGCTCCCGACAACGCGCCGGCCTGCAGAAAAGAGCGCCGATTCACGGAATGTTCACCAGCCCGGAGCGAATCGCATAGACCACCAATTCTGCTGTCTTGTGAATTCCCAACGCATTCATGATGTTGGCGCGATGCACGGCAACGGTGTTCGCGCTCAGATCAAGAACGGCAGCAATCTCCTTGTTCGATTTGCCGTCGACGATCATTTGCAGCACTTCCAGTTCGCGCTGCGTGAGTCCGCTGCTGCGTTCGCCTTTTAACACGGCCGGCTGCTCAACTTGCGGATCGAATACCGTTTTTCCCGCGGCGATATTGCGAATGGCAGGCGCGAGGTCCAGATCCAGCGCGCTCTTCAGCATGTAACCTTTTGCCCCAGCGTCGATGGCCTGGCGCACCCAGGTATTTTCGCTGTGCATGCTGAGCATGAGCACGGCAGTATCATGCGATTCCCCAATAATTTTCCGCGTGGCATCCAAACCGTTGAGTCGCGGCAGTGCGCAGTCCATCACGATGACGCGAGGATGCAACTGCCGAGCCAAATTTACGGCTTCTTCGCCGTCGCTCGCCTCGCCCACAACTTCAATATCGGTTTCGTCTTCCAACAGCCGCCGGAAGCCACGGCGCACCAGGCTGTGATCATCCACCAGCAATACTGTGATTTTGTTTGTCATGATCCTGTCTGTGATGGTCTTGTTGGCCATCTTCTTTTACCGGACCATCTTTTCTCAGATCGTCCGGACCGTTCTCGGATTGCGCCTGAGCCTCAGCGCTGTCTCTGGGAACCTCCAAGTGCACCAGTGTTCCACCCTGAGCGGGACGCAAGAATTGGATCTGCCCGTTCATCAACTCGGAACGTTCGCGCATCGCGACCAGGCCTATGCCCCGTCCGGAACGGCGCTCCGTCAATCCCGCACCGTGGTCTTCAACCTCCAATTCAATCGTGGAAAGTGAATATCGCAATCGGACCCAGGCCTGCTTCGCACCTGAATGCCGCGCAACATTATTTATCGCTTCCTGAAGCACCCGATAAATGTGTACGCTCGCGCCTGCATCTACCCGGAATGGCTCGCCGTGCTTTTCATAGCATATGGTAATGCCTGTTTGCCGTTCTATCGTAGGAATGTACCAATCGAGAGTCTTCTCCAGCCCGACTTCGTCGAGCATTACCGGATGCAGCGCTTGGGACAAGCTGCGCACGCGATCCAGCGTGGACTGGGTCACCTCGCGAGCTTCGCGCAGATCGGCACGCAAGCTGGACTCTTCAGGGATGCGGTTTCCGGCGCGGCCCAGCATCAATCCGATCGCAGTTAGAATTTGTCCGAATTCATCGTGAAGTTCGCGGGAGACATAACGCAAAGTCGATTCCTGCGCGGAGATTAACTTCTGTGCCAGCTCGCCCCGGCGCTCCGACAGTTCGCTCATGCGGGCGAACAGGAGCCGGTTCCAGCGGATCAGCGAAAGACTCGTCAGCAGGATTGCCAGCAGCGTTGCGCCCAGGAACACGTAGACTTGACGCTGTACACGATCGTAAATTTGCACAATGCGCTGACCTGCCTGCTCTTCGTTCTCGCTATTTTGCACGAGGAGGCGGGCCACCGCTGTGCTCAATGCGGCCTGCCGCGCCTGCAACGAAAGCTGAATCTGCTGTCTTGCTTCCGCTTGTCTTCCAGAGAGCGCCAGGGCGAAGACGCGATCGACCGCTTCCCAGAACTGGGTGAGTTGGCTGGCAAGGAACGCGCTCTGCTCGGGAGTACGGCCAGCCACGGCCAAGCCAGACTCCAGGCGCATGGCATCGTCGAGATCGGCGCGGATGCGTTGAAACTGCGCCGACCATGCGGTGAGCGGATAAGGCTCGTCATTGCTAACCATGTCACGCATCGCCACGGCCAGCAAATTCAGATCGTTTTGAATGCGCAGCAACTGCAAAGAATCTTTGCGATTGCGATCGACCTGCTCGGTTTGCAGCCGACGCAATCCGATTACTTGCCAGGAAATATAAGCTGAGTACACCAACACTGCCGAAAGGGTGATAATAAGTCCCAACAGGAGACCCAGGGTCGGCGAGCGCTTGGACGCAGACGGATCGGACACGCCCCGAGCATACACCGCCGCGACTTGAACGTGCCACCGAAAGGCCGGACCCGGCGGCCCAGAGCGAGCATCCTGCGGGTGCGAGAATTTAGGGTTAAGCAATTAAAGAAGCGTATCGAGCGCTTCCGGAGTCAAACAGTAGATTGAGTTCACCACCCAAAGCAGCTCAAAAAGTTCCTAAGGCGCAAAGACTCCGCGCAGTGCTGCCGGAAGTCTGGAAGCTGATGCGCCCACGCCGTAACTTGCTGGCGCTGGGCTTCGTGCTGATGATCATTAATCGGGTCGCGGGGCTCGTGCTGCCCTATTCGACTAAGTTTCTGATCGACACCGTAATCAACAAGCATCACATCGAGCAGCTTCGGCCGCTGGTTTTGGTAGTCCTGGCGGCGACGCTCATACAGGGTGCGACGTCCTTTTCCCTTACGCAACTCTTGTCGAAAGCTGCGCAGCGCCTCATCGCCGATCTGCGGCAGCAGGTGCAGGTCCACATCTCGCGCCTTCCGGTCGCTTTCTATGACGCCAACAAAACGGGCAATCTGGTTTCGCGCATCATGAGCGACGTCGAAGGTGTGCGCAATCTACTGGGCACGGGGCTAGTGGATTTTGCCGGAGGAGTTGTAACAGCCGGCATCGCGTTGGTTTTGCTATTCCGCACCAGTGCGCAGATGAC
>Ga0302326_10010587_pt1 | contig 19992 bp, 16 predicted proteins | sample Palsa_T0_3_FD_202264 | JGI IMG/M metagenome (GOLD analysis project Ga0302326, IMG submission 202264) | Peat permafrost microbial communities from Stordalen Mire near Abisko, Sweden - Palsa_T0_3 | ecosystem: Environmental > Terrestrial > Soil > Palsa > Peat permafrost | place: Sweden: Abisko...
GGCCATCGTGGGACCAATCCTACGAGCCCGAGGGTGAGATACCGGCGATCTCCTCTCGGAGGCCGCCGTCCGTCATGTTTCGCCGAGCACGTAGCCGTCCCGCTCGGCGCAGGCAGGGCAGAGCGTCCTGTACCACGGCGAGGGGGCGGGTGTGCGGTGCAGCCGGCCAGCCTCGCCGCAGAGCTCGCAGGTGAGGCCCGCCCGTCCCTCGGCGGCCTCGACGAGCTGCTCGGCGAGCTCTGCACGCCGCTCCAGGTCGGCGACGCGCTGCTGTCCCTCGGGCGTCTGCCGGTAGGCCTCCAGTCGCTCGCACCAGGCTTCGTGTGCTTGTTCCCATTGCGCCAATTCAGCGTCGCTGCGCCCTCGGCCGGGGATTGGCGGTTCGGGGTCATCGGGGTCGTGGACATCCTCGTCGGATTCCCAGTAGTAGCGCAGGCCACCGTACTTCTCCTTCACCTGATGAAGTTCGTATTTGGGGAACAGCCCGCGCAGTTGCTCGTCGAGCTCGACGAGCAGGGGGTACCAGCCGCGGTCGCAGCGGATCCAGCGTCCCCAGCCGTCGGGGATGCGGAGGAGCATCCCGCGCAGCGCCTCCGCGTGCTCGCCGGCGTCCTCGGGTACGTGCAGAGCGTTGAGGATCTGCTGGTGGTCGATGCCGCGTCCTACCTGTCTCATCGCGTTCCACGCGGCCTGGAAGCCCTCGGCGTCGTCGGTCGCCGATGCCACCTGCCTTACCGTGTCCGCGAGCGTGTCCCAGCGCGCCTGCACATCGCGCGGCAGGGTTGCGGGGCCTGTTGCGGCGTCATCTACGGGGTCGCCCTCGTTCATGGGATGCAGACAATACGCTACAGAGAGGCGGGCAATGTCGTCTCCGCGCCGCCGAGGTCCGGAGCTGTGAGGTGCGGGTCATACCGCAAAGCGAGCTCGACTCATACATCGATGACCTGATGAGCTTCGAAGGCCATCAGGCCGGTTCGAGTTCACCGCGTGCGAGCTGCGCCAGACCCTCTTTGAGCGCGGGGCGTTGGCGTGCCTGACGGTCATCGAGATAGTCGACGAGTGCCTGCAGCCACTCGCGGTCGACTCCGCGCTCGCGTAGCTCCTGGAGTGCCCGGCTTACGCTGCGCAGACTTTCGGGTTCGATCTCCACTGGGCTCGAGCCCTCGATCGCGGTAAGCGCACCACGGGCTATCCACGCGCGCACCGTTGGCACAGACACGCCGAGCCGCCGCGCGGCCTGAGCGACGGGCACGCCAGCGAGATCCCGCCCCTCGCGCGTAACCACTCCGAGGCGAGCCCCCAGCGGCGCTAGGAGTGCCGCGAGCGTGGTTGCCGTGGGGTTTGTCTGGCCGCGCTCGATGCGGGAGATCTCGCCTTGGTTGATGCCGGAGACGGCGGCGAGTTGCTTCTGGGTGAGCTTGTGCTGCTTGCGTAGCTCCCGCACCTCGCGGGCCATCGCATAGTGAGCGTTGAAGGCATCCCAGCGCGCGAGCGCCTCCGGGCCGCCGGCCTTTGCCTCCTGCTCTACCTCGTGGATGTAGTCATCGAACTTTGTGGCCATGGGTACTCCTGCGCTTGAATGACGCGATTTAGAATATGTACCTTACCATATATTAAGTCATGACCGTCGCTTTTCGACGAGAGGCGGGCTGACTCGCAAGCAGGCCGCTCAGCTACGCAAGGAGATCGAAGATGACCGCGGGCATCGTGTGTGAGGCAGATTCTCCTACACGCGCGATTAACCGCGAATCAGGATGTGTTGGGTGGGAAAGGGGAGAGGGAGAGGAGATAAGCAAAAAAATGGAGTCACCCAGCCGCCAGCAGTACCCCCGCTGTGTCTGTCTCGTAGGAGGCAATTGTGTTTTTGCCTCGCGCTCGTGCGCTGAGGAGCTTGGGTGGGCGCTGGTGTGGGTGGACGTCGATCGCAAACTCGATCTCGAATGTCTGCGCCAGCCGCGCGAGGGTGTCGATGGTGGGGTTGTGTTCGCCGGCCTCCAGGCGCGCGACTTGTGGCTGGGTCATTCCCAGCTGCTTAGCTAACCCTCGTTGGGAGAGGCTGTGTTCGATGCGGTAGGCGAGCACCTTCAGCGCGACGGCCCGTGCGATCGCGGTTCGGTCCCACTCGCGCTTGAAGTCAGGGTCGTGTAGCTCCTCGGCCAGTATCTGCTTGCTTGTCTTGAGGTCGGTGAGTTTCACGCTGTTCCTTTCCGTCTCACCGGCATGATAGCAAGCTTGTTATCAGGCGTGTGATCCGGGGTTGCCGGCGAGACCGGTGTACTTCCGGTTCTTGGCGGGTTTCGAGTCATGCAGACAACAGTATGCAGAGCTTGGGACGTTTCTCTCGATCGTCCGCCTCCATCCAACCCCGGTCCGTCCCGGCCACCCACCGCGATATCAAACCCAACAAAAACCAATCGATCCCAAAAAACAAATGCAGCTCACAAACAAACGTGATTCTATTTCCAAGTTAGCTATATCCCCACCTGCTTCACTGAATCCCCACCGAGCCTCCAGCAACTCGTCCCGGTACTTCCCCGTGCTCAGGAGCGCCCGCAGCCGGCGACCCTCGGCCAGCGGCCGGACCTTCGCGATCGCCTGGCTGGGCGTGCGCGACTCGGTCGCGTAGACCTGCTGGTACTCGGCCGAGGCGACCCCCTTGGAGGGGTTGGTCGCGAACACGAGATACCCGCGGTTGCGTGATGTAGCCGGGCTGGTCGTAAGAGCTTGCTGGTGTCAACATAATCGGATGTCCATAGCCTTCTTCCCGTACGGAGAACCTGAGCTAGAGGCATACGGCATCCGGCTGCTGAACCGGGTGTCGGCATTGCTGCGCGCCGCTGATCTAGATGCGCCTTCGCTCCCGTTCGTTCCCGTCGGACCTGACTTTGACTATGAAGCGTGCCCGCAGCTCTTCCGTGGCAGGCGAGGTGCGGTCCGCTACACGTCGTCTGGGACACAAACCTGCTGATCGACTACTTTGAGCATGGGCGCGCCCTTTGGGAGGATGAGTTGCCTGATGGCCTGGGCGACTACGGGGATGAACTTGAGGCACTCCAACTCATATTTGCCGTATGGGTGATCAGGGATCTCCGCTTCCACATCGTTCCGCGTGTCTTGGTTGACGCGAAGCGAAAGCTCGGGAAGCGGCGGCTCGGGGAACGCATCAAGGCATTGGAAAAGTTCGCAGCCGCGCTAAGCCTCGTTGAGTCGGGAGAACCAGAGACAGACGCTCCGAGCCGTGACGGGCTTCTCGTGCTGCCGAAAGCGAGCTGAACCGTGCCCTGGCGCGAGTGCCCTTCGAGGACCGCGCCCTCGTACGAGACGCCGTCGAACTCGGTGCGCATGTCTTCCTCACCAGAGACCGAGGGGTACTCGCCTGCAGGGAGGGTCTACTGCCGTTTGGTCTGATCATCGCGACACCAGGAGATCTCCTCGAGGATTTGGCCGCATACGGCGCTTTGCACTGCCTCCTTGTGCCTGAGTGCGCATATTGGCCGCTCCCCGATCAAGCACGAGTAACTCACCTGATCAATGCCCTGCCGGAGAGCCTGGGACAGAGGCAGCCAGCGCAGTAAGGGTGCCCTAGAAGAGGCTAGTCAGACTCCGCCTGCGGAAAGACTGCGTAGAAGTGAGCGAGCGACTGGAGGTCGGGACTTGGTATCTGGCCGTCCGGGATTCGGGCAAGCTCTCCCGAAGAGTCCAGCGCGCTTAGGAGTTGATTCGGGCACATGATCGCCAAGCTGAATCGCGCCATGTCGTGGGCGCGGCGCAGAATGTCGCGGCCGTCGGTCGTTAGGAAGACATGGGCTCCTGCGTCGGCGGCAGCACGAACGAGAACGCCGTCCATCCCCGCGGGCAGTGCGTTATCAAAGGATGAAGGCCACACGTCCGGAATGACCAGGTCGAGGCCGCCTTTGACAGTTTCGCCGTCGACGTGGGACGAGCGAGAGAAGCCCCCGCGCTCCCAGAAGTCTTGGGCGAATGCATCCAAGATGCTCTTGCGGGACCGTGCGCGATCGACCGTCAGTCGCCCGTCTTTCATCTGCTCGGGGGGAAGAAAGAACCGCACATCTCGCCAGAACCACAGCAAGAACAAGTCGTGGAGTGCTCGTACCGGGTCATCCCACAGCTGAGGGCAGAAGCCCTGACCGTCGAATCCGAATGAGCCGCCGATCTCATCGTGATTCTGGGCAAGGTGGATCAGCAGATTGGTGTCGAGACAGACGATCAAAGGTCCCCACCCCGTGCGCCCGAAGAAGACGCTGGGAGTGGCTCCGTAGTCGAACTGGGCGTGCGACATGCCTCCCTGAGGCACTGCAAACTTATTCATAGCGGGGAGAGAATAAATGACGCAAGTCGCCCGTCCAGAGGTCCTATCACCGATCTCAGAGCTGAAGGGTCGAGTCCGAGGACAGGGACGGTATTTCTCTCAGTCGACAAGTGTTTGGTCAAGCGCACGCGCGATGCGCTCCGCGATGTGCCTAGGGACGTTTCGGTACCAGAGCGTCCCTTCGATCGCGCCCGGAGCTAGTCCGCTACAGAGCGCCGCGGTACGCGCATGGAGCGTCGGGAGCGGCGCGCCCAGCGGAACAACGAGAGTCCCGTTCACGGCGTCCTCTCGATAGTCGAGCCGATTCTCCCCCCAACGGCTCAGCGCGGCCCAAGCCCCGATCGCCCAGTCGACCTCGTAGATCTCTTCTGGCCTGACGACCAATCGGTAGACGGGTCGCCCGTAGGCGTCGTAGCAGTACAGACCAGGATCTCGGTCGGACTCGACATCCACCCATTTCAGAGTGACAAGGTCTAGCTGGACCACACCGTATCCGCGCGCGGCCGGCATGGCGTCGGCGAGCGCGAGATAGGAGTCAAGCTCGGGAAGGAGGTTGCTTAGCCGCTCGCTCACGCTGTACTCGTAGGCGATGGAGAGCGTCAGGGCTAGTGCTTCGATGTCTGTCTCGTCCTCGCAGGCAATGAGCATTGCGGTGGGAGCAAGGCGCTGCTTGAGGGGCGACAGGTAAAGGTGGGGACTGTCACTTGCATCGCTCAGGCGATCCATCAGCGCTCGTGTACGGGCGCCCGTTAGTAAGGCGTGGGCACCAGCGGCCGGGAGGATCGTTAGCACGGGGGGCGCAGCTGCCCAACGGGCGTCTTTCCAGTCGATCTCTAGGTGTCCGAGGGTCGAGAGCATCCGCGCAGAAAAGCCAGGCGAAGGGCGCCGGAATGCGTCGTGGTCGGCATTGAGGATCCACTCTTGCGCACCGCGAAACTGCTTCCAGGAGCCTGTGCCTCGCTCGCTGACCCATTCGAGAAGCAGGTCGTTGTTCACGTCTCAAGCACCAGCTCGGCGGCGCCCATGTACGCGTCCCACAGCTCGTTGGCATGTGGCTCCTCCGGGGGATGCCATTCCAGCACCGTCATAGCCCAGGCCCTCATCGGCTCAGTCCGTTCCTCTGGGATGGCGCCAGGGGGCTCCTGCGCCCGAAGCCTGACTCGTTGCTTGGGCGCGATTTGCCACTCCGTTAGCACCCAGACGGCTTGAAAGCTGGGCGTGTACTCAAAGACCCTGTAGTCGAGCTCCGCGATATCCATCCAAGTCGGCTTGCGGGGTGCCGGCGGGACCCAGGTGATCTCGCCGGGCGCGGAACCTAAGAGGATGCAACCCTGAGACCTCACCGGCAGCACGATCGGTCGATAAGCTTCGGCCCCGTTGGCCCCGTTGGCCGTGGCGCCGTCCGTTTGCTGGGACCAGGCGGTGATCCGCGCCCCGACGATCGTGATGTCCTCGCCTCCGTCCTCGATCGATGTCGTACTTAGCGTCCGCGCCGTGACTCCGTCGGCATCGCGGCGAACTGCATGCCCAAGCTGCTCATCAAAGACTGGGCTCACGCGCCCGACGGTGCGCTGGGTCAAGAAGCCGCCGTGAATCGGACCCACCGAGACCTTATGCGCGCCCTCGGATAAGCCGAGGGCGCGGAGCGCCAACATGGGACCCGCTACCGCGTGGGCATCACCGTCGATGAGGACCTCAAGCTGCGACCCGTAGCCGGCCTCTGGGAGCCAAAGGTCAGGCTCACCACCGGTGAGGTAGATGCTCGTCCCGCGAGGTAGCGGCAGCCCTCCCTGTAGCGACAGACGGTTCTGAAAGCGGGGCCTGAGGACGCCCATGTCATCACGTGGCTCCGAGGCCGCGGTGTCGACAACAACATCGCGCATCAGACGCCAGCCCGAGGGGACGACTCCCTCGCGGCTAACCCAAGACCATTCCGCGTCCGAGTCGGACTGCCGTGCGTTCTGACGCAAGAAGGCCTCGACGCGACCGGCGATCTTGTCGCGCACCAGCAACCATGCAGGCTCTCCCGGCCGCAACTGGTCGACGGACGCCCAGCAGCCCAGCTCGGGCCGCTTGTGCAGCACGTGAATCTGGCCTGCTGATAAGCGCAGGACGCGACCCTCGGACTCGAGCCTGATCCCGTTCTCGAGCGTCGAGCCGCTCAAGGGCATCGGAACCCGATACCAGCCTGGGTCGCCCTCGCTGTCCGAGTCCGTGTCGAGGAGATCTATCTGTCGAGGACCATGGTGCAGGTTGAGCTCAAGCGGAAAGCCCACAGGCCGCTCTGCCACGAGGCCAAGCTCCGGTCGCGGGAAGCCCCATCGGAGCGTGATCAGGATCGCGGCTTCAGCACGTCCTTGATCGTCACGGCTGACTCCTTGCCATCCGTCGGCGACCCTCAGCAGAATCCCGATGAGCTGGCGCGGTCGCTCGCCTTCGCCGAGCATCATCTGAGCACCTAACGTCAGCTCGGCACCGCCGCCTGAGGTCCAAAGTCGAAAGTACGCAAGAAGCTCCTCCTCGCCAATTTCCTCACCCGGTTGCAAGCCCAGCCATCTGAGGAAGCGCGTGAGCTTGTCCCGGTCAGAGGATGAGAAGAGAGTCTGCGAGTCGGCGTATCCAATGCGGGTGAGGTGGGTGGAGGCGACAATCGTGCTGAGACCGAGCTCGCCACCGTGCTTGTGGTCGAGCCACCAGCGGAGCATCTCCCACATTTCGGGAACGCTCTCCCCGTAAGCATGGATGACGTCTTGCTCGTCGACATCAAGGTCGAGTAGCTCGATGAACGGGAGGTAGTAGTTGTTACCGGCGCGGTCGTCGCCGCGAGCCATTCGCGTCGCAGCAAGCACCGCTATGGCGAGCAGCGGGAGGCATGGAGGTGGGCCTGTACCGCCCGAGAGCTTCCAAATCCTGGTGGATCGCTCGATATCACTAAAAAGCCGTCTGTGAGTCCCAAGGCGCAGCGCGGGGCGAATTGCGCTCACGAGACTAAGGCGCGCCTCTTGCGGGTCCCCCCCAAAGACTTCTCCAAGGGTGGCGTCGTCTACGAGGAACATCACGTGTGACCGGGCGTACTCGGCTCGGAAGAACCAGTTGGAGAGCGCGGCCGCCCACTCGTCGTGGGTCCTTGGCGGAGCTGAGGTGTTGCGATCGTTCATTTCGCCGGCGCCCAGATCGCGAGCGACCCCCAGGCTGGCAATGCAAACTCCTCGGAGCGTGGAATCCTGTGCAGCTTGACCAGCGCGATCTCATCCCCGGCTTGGATCCCTGCTGCGAGTGGATGATCCGTCAGCGAGACGTTGCGAACCACGATGGTCTCTGACTCGAGCGAGCCGACCTGGACGTTCAGCACAAGCGAGACGCCGCCGATCGCAGTGCGAACCGCGCTGCGCACCACGCCAGCGGCAGTGGCGAGTGGCTCCTCGCAGCTCGCATCGCATGCCTCCCAGAACGCCGCGCAGCTCGTGGTCGAAGGACAGTACCGGCACGCCTCCGGCCCAGGAGCGGCGGGTTGCGTGGCGGGGACTACCGAGTTGAAGCTCTCGATCGCCCCGAGGGCCTGCTCGCCGAGCTCGGTCGCTACGTTCGGGTCGATTCGCACTTCGACCACCGGCCCGTTCAGTGGGACCAAGAATCCCTGGGTCGGCCATCGCCCCGTGTTTGCCTGCTCGAGGAGCGCATATAGCTGGAGCTGGCGGACGTAGATAGCACGCGGCGTAAAGCCGTCCCCATCCATGACCGATCCGGTCTTGTAGTCGACTACCCAGGTCTCGGCGAAGTCTCGCACGATGAGATCTGGTCGACCTTGCAGCTTGCCATCTGCGGTCGTCAGCGGCGCCTCACTTATCATCTCGGCATCACTCCCGGCGGTCGCGAGCAGGTCATGGAGTCGCCTGGCAGCCTTCCTTAGCCGTGCGCGCTTCATGACGTAGCCGGGCCAGCTCTGCGGCGATCCCGAGAGCGAATCCTCGTGTGGCGCTGCGTGGATCTCGTCGGCCATGCGCTCAGCGACACTTAGCCACGAGGGGTCGACCGACTCTGCCCATCGCTCCTGTCGGATGGCCCCGGTGGCCACGAGCTCCTCCAGCACGGCATGGCATAGGTCACCTAGCGCCTGAGCTGGGGTGCGCATCGCAGGAACGCCGTGGGCTTGCTGCCTGAAGGCGCCTCGCAGGCGGCAGAGCCGTATCGCCTCAAAGCTGGTAGGCGAAAGCGATGCAAGTCGCTTTGAGGAAGGCGGCGGGAGGTCAATCACGATCCTCAGCCGTGGCCTAGGTCAGAGCGAGGTAACGGCTGGCGATGCGTCCCGGCGTCCGGAGCATCGTGAAGGTGTCCTCCAGCATGATGCCGCTGCCTAGCGCACCGAAGCCCTGGTCCTCGGCATCAGCGATCGCTTCCCCCAACCTCTCGGTTGTTGACTCCTCGACTTGGTGGCTCTCGAGTGGGTGCGTGATGATGATGAGCCGCCCGCCGAGCTCGATCGCGCTCACGCCGCCGTCGAGCTGAAGCGGCGTGCCACCGAAGCTGTCGGCATAGCTCGCAGCCATGTGACGCTCCCGGATCGCCGTGCGCTCGGTGTCCAAGCCCTCGCCGGCGAGCAGCCGAAGCATGTCGTCAGCTAGTCGCCAGTCAAGTAGAGGGTGGTAGGCCATGTTGTAGTAGTCGCGCAGGCAGTCGTAGCAGGAGCTGTCGCAGTTCTCCGTGTGCTCCGGCTTCTCGAGCCCGATCAGGAACTCGCCCGCCTCGGTCATGACTGATCCGAAGTTCTGCGAGCGTCCGATGTGTGTCGCGTACCCGGCCCCATTCTCAAGCGTGTCGGCGAGGAAGATCCAGGCACGCACCTCCTCGTCGGCTACCGGCTGATACCACAGCCCGACGCTTAGCTCTCTGTTCTGGACATCGAGCCAGCGCACCGCTGCCTCTCGCAGCAGGAATCCGAGCGAGTACCAGGCCGCTCGTAGCCCGACGCGCCGCGTTGGGTTCAGCGCCATGCCGGCGGGAACGTCCTCAATGCCGATCAACACGAGGTCGGTCACGTAGGAGGCGCCTAGAGCGACCTTCAGCGCGCCGTCGCGGTCTAGTGCCGGCATATCCGGCTTGGTCGCCATCGTCCCGTTCTCGGCCACGTCCACAGAGAGGAGGCCCGGCCAATTGGTTGCATTGGCGAAGCGCCATCCCCGTCCGTTGTTGTCGTTTACGACATAAACCCGTCCAGTCCCGCGAATGAGCATGGCGTTGGCCTGCGACTCCGTCAACATCTCCGGCGCCGGCACGATGCGTGAAGACCCCGTTGTTGGGGTGAAGTCAAAGCTCCCTTGAAAGTCGGATGGCTTGAAGTCGGTCCGAAAGCCGTGGGGTTGGCGAAGGTCTATGAGCCCGTAGCCATCGACGGTGCCACACGATGGGCAGGCCGGCTCGCCTCCGTCACGCAACCCTGGCAAGTTGGCATCGCCCGAGAGGAACAGACATTGCCGGCAATACGCGATCTCCTCCGGGTCACCAAGTGGATTGGGATCGGAGCTGACCATACCCCCGGACGGTTGCCAGTCGGCCACGCCGACGACTGTATGGACCGCCTTGTCCTTAACTAGCTGCGAGCCCGGTGCGAATTGGCTGACGGCCAGCGCGAGCGGCCGATCGATCACCCCCTTTGGAGGCCATGGGTAGGCGCTGGTCGGACGTGCGTGGTAGAGGTAGCGCACCCGTGTCGGGAAGCCGTACATCGGCAGCATCCCGTGCTCGGCTAGCTGCTGGCTGAGATCTCGCTCGGGCAGGTCATCCTTTATGAGAGCTGAGATCTTCTCGACAAGGGCAGTACCGGCGTGATCAAGAAGATCCTCTCGACTCGAATGGAGTCCGCTCTTCGTAAGAAGCGCATCTAGGACGTCGGCGGCCTCATCGCGGGAGTCTTCAAGCCATCCAAGGACGCGGTCTCGATTGTGAGCAGCCCAGTCTCCGACAATTCCGAATTGCCCATGTACGTTCACTCCTAGCTCTACCTCGTCCTCATCTTGCGTCCCCGCGAACGCTCTGCGCAATAGCTCCTTGTTCAGCATCCGCTCCAGGATCTGGCGTCGGTCTAGGTCGAGGTAGGGAGCGGGAGGGGGATCTCCGGTGATTCGCTCGGGGTGATGGAAGTAATAGTCATCATGGGTACGATTGGACCGGCACATCGTTAGTGATACCGCGAGTGCGTCACGGCGTCGACCAGCCCGACCCACGCGTTGTTGGTAGTTGAAGCGCATTGGTGGCATGTTGGACATCATCACCGCCTGCAAAGTCCCGATGTCGACCCCAGCTTCCATCGTGGTTGTAACGCTTAGGAGGTCGATGGTGTCGGTGATGGCGCGCTCCCCGTCGAGGAATATGTCCTGAAAGCAGGCCTGCCTTTTGGCGGCGGCGATGCGATCTGTCTGCCCGGTGAGCTCCTCGCAGTGCAGCCTGAATGGCTCGCCGGACTCCGTCGCTAGGAACGCGTAGTAGTCATCGTCAACAGAGCGACGGGGCGCTTCGTCAAGGCCCGGGCGCTGGCAGTATGTGCATGCGCCCGCCGCCCCGTGCAGATGCTGGCGCCCGCAGCTGCGGCAGATCCAGGCTCGCTCCCCAGCGGGCACGAGGTAGAGCTGGTCGATTCCGAGGAGGTATTCGGTCATGACCGGCGGCGCTAGGGCAGCCTCGACCGCGCCGCCAAGCGCCTCGGCCTCCAAGCCGTGGACTCCGGCAACAGCGTCCCAGTAGCGCCGTAGCGCACCAGGAGCCGTCCGGGTCCCCCAGCGCATTCGTGGGAAGCGCCTCATTTGACCGAGGATGCGAAGGCTGCCGAGTACGGCCTCGGTGAACCTAGCGTCCTCGATGCCACTTGGTGCGCGCAGAGTGCGAATCGGATCCAGTCCTACGTAGCCGAGCCCTATGGACTCAAGATCACGACCGGCTCCGCCGTATATCGCCTGGACGCACTCATCGCCGAGTGACTGTTGGATGTCGTCTTGTAGGCTCGACGCGCCAGCGTCGAGATCTAGGCCTGACCTCGCCCGCGGCGGATCGTGCCAGTCATAGACTTTCGTCCACGGTGAGCGAGGCTCCTGACGCGGGTAGCCTTGGAGCGACCAATCGGGCCCTCCCGGGTTGGTCCCGTTCCTCAACAGTCCGGCGCTGACCTGTCCGATCACGGTTGACAAGGGGCTGCGAGCGGAGGACAACCGCTTTTGCGCTTCGACTGCGCGTGCGTGGCGCTCGTCATCGTCATTGAGTAGGCCGCGGTGAAGGTCTGAGATCAGTCCGGCCTCCTCCGGTCGCTCCTCGAGCAGTCGGCGGCGAGCAGCTACTGTCTCTGGCGAACGATCTCCCTCCCGCTCGAAGGCCTCGAGAAGGGCCGCGTCGTTAGAGCGAAGCGACTGCTCAGTCATCGCACCGACCAGGAGCTGTCTGACCAGGTCTTGATAGTGAGATCGCTCAAGGCCTGCCGAGAGCTTGGCGGCGTCTTGGCGGCTATCGGAGAACAGCACGATCTTTCGTGGCTCGCGAAGTCGCCTCAGCAGGCTGTCCACGAGCACTTGGCTCACCTTCTCAAAGCCCGTTCCCATCGTCCGAATCGGCGAGCGCCAGCGACTTCGGTCCTCGATCGGACGCGAGGTCCACTCCCAATCGTCTCCGCAGCTCGGACAGCGAGTAGGGAATGGCGGAACTAGGAGCAAGGGCTCGGGGCTAGCCGACTCAACATGGAATGAGAAGCCGGAGCGTTCATGCGGGGTGTTGCGCAGGAGCCCGGTCCGGGGACCGTAGTTACTCGGACGAAAGCCCAGCGTGAATCGTTCGTGGTCGCGCTTCCAGCTTTTACAATCGGGCGCCAAGCGCTCCCCTGCAGGCCAGTAGACGACGTAATTGGCCGCGCTTCGCTCCAGTCGCGCCTGCTCAGGCAACCGCTCAACCTCTGCGAGATCGGCGAAGAGGAACCATGCCATGCCATCCTCTGTTGCCTGCGCGTGCCCGCCGAGAAATGCCTCGCCGCAGGTCTGACAGTAAAGGAACTCCAATACTCGACCGCCACACTCACAGCGGTACTGCGGCTGAGAGTAGAGCTTGCCGACCGCGCTCGGCTCATCGTCGGGGCCTCGACCCGCGAAGCTGCATTTCGGATCCGAGCATGCCCACAGGCCGGGAATGCTGCGGAAAAACAAGTGCGCTCGAAGTCGGGGCGCATCCTCGCTCTCGGCCGCCACGACCGTGCGCAGAAGTCCGTTCAAGGCAGTTGCAGAAACCGCTGGGTCGGCGTCGCCGAAAAGCCTCGTCGCTATCTCAGTGAGGCCGTGCGCCTGAGGCTTCTCGCCCTCGCTGCACACACGGACGAGCGCGCTGCTTGCTTCCGTGCTCGTTAGGAGCGTCGTGGCGGATTCGGGTGACAGGTCCTGCACCTGTCCGACGTCGACGAATCTCGAGATGCTCGCCGACAGATCAAGCGGTCCGTCCGGCAGCGGTCTATACCTGCCCTCCACAATCTCGAAGGAATCGCCATCGGTCGCAAAGAATCCCTCGAGGAACTTCCTGTCGCGTCCAGCCTCAAGCGACGCGCTGGCAGCAATGAAGCGCACCTGGCTGGGACGCTCAATCAACCCTAGGCGGTGGAGCACGGTACGTAGTAGGTATGAGACCTCTGTGCCTTCAGTGCCTCGGTACATGTGAAGCTCGTCCACGACCATCGAGAAGATGTGACTTGGGTCGGACTCGATCCATCGACGAGTGTTCTCAAAGAAGGCCCGGTCGCGCTCCCGCTGGAGCATGACGTTGAGCATCACGTAGTTCGTGATGAGCACGTCAGGCGGGTCTCGCTGCATGTCCCATCGGGATCGCATCTCAGCGCCATCCAGTCCCGGGACGTAGAACTGCTTGCCCTCGGAGCCATCCTGCTCGTCTAGTTCGACGGCGCGCCGATGACGGGCCTCGGTGGTCCGCAGGTACTCCCGCAGGTTGGGTAGCTGGGTGGGCGAGTTCTCATTGCCCGAGACCGGGGTCTGCCCGGTGTAGCGGCCGAAGTAGAGACGGTGGCCACCGCGGTTCTCATCGAGCCAGCGCCGCGCCGCGGGACTATCTAGGGCGCGGCGAAGGCGCACGAGCTGATCCTCGACCAGGGCATTCATCGGGTAGAGGATGAGCGCCCTGACTGCCGGTTCGTGCCCCGTCTCCCCACCTCGCTGTGGGGTCCACTTACCCCTGCCGGCCCACCACCTATCGTCCTGCACGGCAGCGCTGCCAGCCCATGACCGAGAGTCCTTGAGCAACTCGCTGACCACGCCCAACAAGAAGGCCTCCGTCTTGCCCGAGCCCGTCCCGGCTGTGATAACCAGGTTCCTGCCTCCGGCGACCGCCTTCAGCGACTGCTCTTGGTGCAGGTAGAGTTCGGGTATCTCCTCGGGCACTAGGCCGGCACGGGCGAACGCGGCAAGCTCGGCCGGCGCACCGGCCTCCACGCAAGAGGCGTCCAGGCTTCGTCCGCTTGACTCGAAGTCCCGAAGAGGCTCCAGCCACGGCTCACGCCAGCTCACGCCGTCCTGATCCAGGAGCGAGCGCCGCTCGAGGTCGAGTCTGGGGTCAGCCAGCGCAAAAGGCGTCTCGTAGTAACGAAAGAAGTACTCGCGGAGTGTTTGGAAGACACTTGCGGCGTCCAGCGGGCTCATTCGTTGGCACGATAGCCGCCTTTGCGCGTTCGCGTTGGGTCGTGGGATCTGACCTCTAATCGGAACTTAGATGCAACGAGGAGGGGGGCTTGCCGCACCGACTGGCTGGCAACGTGCGGACGTGCTTCCCAGTGCCGTAGAGCATTTAGCCTACGCCGTCCCGGCGAGCTGCTAGACATGGCGTGCGATTGTCGCCCACGACGCGAGGTCGACACCCTCACTTGCTGTAGTTTCGGGCGATGCCGACATCCGGTAGTGGCTCCTGCTCGCACTCTCGCGTCCTCATGCTGGCGAGGGCTGGTATCTCCGCCTCGAATGGATGCGCAGCATGAAGCTCTTGTCCCTGTTCACGGGGGCTGGAGGGCTCGACCTGGGGCTTGAGCGAGCCGGCTTTGAGATCGCCGGCTGCGTCGAGGCTGACAGCGATTGCCAGTGGACCCTGGAAGCCAACCGTCGTAGCTGGCAGCTGCTTTCCCCAGGAGACATTCACGAGCATCGACCGGCCGAGATCCTAGACGCGTTCGACGTAGCCGCCGGAGAGGTGACGTTACTGGCCGGTGGACCGCCATGCCAGCCCTTCTCCAAGTCGGGGCAGTGGAGGAACGGAGCTCCACGTCGGATGAATGATCCGCGTGCCCAGACGTTGCGCGCCTACCTCGACGTTCTCGACGCAGCGCTTCCTGAAGCCATGTTGCTCGAGAACGTAAAGGGCCTTGCGGCAACCCGCAAGCACGTTACGCACAAGCACGAGGGCCTCGACGTCCTACGCAGTGCTCTGAAGCGCATCAACCGCCGTCATGGCACGCACTACGATCCGGTCCCACTCGTCATCGATGCTGCCGACTACGGCGTGCCGCAGCACCGTCAGCGCGTCTTCATATACGCGGCGCGCGATGGCTCGGAGCTCGCGGCGCCTTTAGCTACCCGCGGTCAAGTCGCGCGAGCCGTAAACTGTAGCGCTGCCGTCGAGCGCTTTGCGACGACTTGGGATGCAATTGGAGATCTCGATGACCCGGACTTCGACCCTTCACTGCTGCCGCTAGGCGCGTGGGCCGAACTCCTTCCATCTATCCCGGAGGGCTCCAATTACTTGCACCACACCTCGCGCGGTGAGGGTGAGCCTATCTTCGGCTGGCGACGACGCTATTGGAGCTTTCTCCTTAAGCTCGCCAAGGCACGTCCCTCTTGGACACTCCAGGCACAGGCCGGACCAGCAACTGGCCCCTTTCACTGGCGAAACCGGCGATTGACCATGCGCGAGATCGCGCGGGTGCAGTGCTTCCCTGACGATTGGATTATCAAGGGTTCCTCGACATCAGCTCGCCGTCAGCTTGGTAATGCCGTCCCGCCTCCGGTCGGTGAGCTACTCGGCCTCGAGATCCGTCGTCAACTCCTTGGTCAGCGTCCTCGCAGCAAGCCGTCGCTTGTCCCAGCCGTGCGCCACGATTGTCCGAAGCCCGAGCCGACGGCCGATGTGCCGGAGCGGTTCCTCGAGCTATGTGGCATGCACAAGGACCATCCAGGTCCGGGGCTTGGACCTGGAGCACAGCTTCGTGCACGAGGGCTCGCCGGCCAGAGCTCATAGTGTCTGCAGTCCCCTACCCGTTGCCATTGGACGCGAGCGTGTCCAAGCGCATGTCGCGCAATCCTCGCCGCGATACCAGGCCAGAGCGCGAGGTGCGCTCGCAATTACACGCGCGGGGCCTGCGCTTTCGCGTCGACTTCCCCCTAGATGTTGGTGACGTCAGGGTAAGGCCAGATGTCGTGTTCACGCTCTGGCGGATAGCCATCTTTATTGACGGTTGCTTCTGGCATGGCTGTCCTGAGCACGGCAACACACCCAATCGCAACCGCGACTATTGGATCCCAAAGCTCCGGCGCAACGTGGAACGTGACAAGACGGTTGACAGTGCTCTTTTCTTATCGGGTTGGGTTGTGATCCGAGCCTGGGAGCATGAGCCTGTACAAGGCGTGGTCGCACAAGTCGTCGCTGCAATAAATACTCAGCGTTGTGCAGACAATAGGCACGGTTCTACTCCTATGCCAGCTCCTCGACACCGACGATGAGGACGGCGTCCACAATGGCCACTAGCCCATCTGACAGCAGGCTCGCTTCGTCAGGCGTTCGCGGCCTGAGCGTACCGGCGGTCAGCCCGTTCCCCCGCCATATCCACAAACAAGCAAAGCGCGTTCAACAGTCGCATCTGCTCCGCACTTTTGCGCCGTATGTTCAGCAACGCCGGGTTACAAACCAGCAGGGCCAAACACCGCGCCCGCGAGACGGCCACGATCAGCCGGTTCCTGATGAAAAGGAACTCAAGGTTCCGGGGATCTCCTCCCCACTCGAGGTCGCCATCGAGAAGAAGCAGACCGCTGCCTCCTGGCCCCGGAACTTGTCGACGGTGCCCACCTTGACCCTGTGCTGCGGGGCGGGCAGGCCGGATGCGAGACATCGCCACCAGTCCTTGTAACGCTAGCCAACACCCAGCCGCCACTTTCGCCCGGTCAGCCGAAGACCCATTGCGGCTCCTCCTCCCCCACGGCCAGCTCTCCCGCTGTCCAGGCCAGCGCCGTGATCAGCCACTTCGCGATCTCCATTGGCTCGACCTCCACGTTCGCCTCGAGCGCGGTTAGGTACCTTTGGAGCGCGAGCGTGAGCCACGATGCGACGGCGTACTCCAGGCCGTTGCGCTCATCGCGCATCTCCTCCCACGACTCCACCGCCTCGCTCACGGCGCTGCGCAGCACCCACTCCCGATCGGCGAGCGCCGGCTTGCCCGTCAGCGCAGCGAGCGCCTCGAGCGCACCGATCGTCGAGAGCCCACAGAGCGTCGTGAAGTGCGCATGTTTGATGCGATCCTGAAGCGGCCCCGCACCATCGGCGATCGTCTCTCGGCGGGACAGCGCAGTGGCGCCCGAACTCACCGCCTCGACCAACCAGTCCCCAACGGTGACATGTACCTGCCCATAGATCACGTCGTCGCCCTCAAATGGCGCCGACCTCGGCTCATCACTCGCCCGGGCGTGCTCGCGCTCCGCGTAGAAAGCTTCGAGCACGACCGTCACGCGGCGCGTGCGCGCGTCCAGCAGAGCACCGGGGTCGTCCTCGCTCACGACCTGAAACCTACTACCGCCTGCGTGTGGGTCCCCTGGGGCAGATCACCGGCTGCGCGTTCGATGCGGCACCCACCTCGATGACGCTGCATACCTGCCGCGCGTGCTTCTTTTCCAACTTTTGCAGCTGCGCTTCGCCGATCGTCTCTCTTGCGGGCGGGATATGGACCACTACGGGGATTTCGAGGGCGAGGATGTCCTCCTCGACGCCGATGCCTTCGCTGCGCCCCCCGAGAACGGAGATCGTCCGCACCGGAAGCCCGCTCGGCGCGATAAACAATTCCAGCTCCACACTCGTTTCACTGAGCTTCTTGGCGGCTTCTTCGCCCTGCTGCTTGGCTTCTTCACGCTGCTTGGGCGAGGCCACAGGCGACAGGAGCTGCCCCAGCGAACGGCTACTTTTTGTGACTCCTTCAAGCTGCTTGGGAGAAAGCAGCCTCCCCAAGGAGACAGACGCGGTGAACTCCATGACCTGCTGAGCGTCGACCGTCTCCGGACCGACTTCCTGGATGCTCTGCGCCTCGCCCAACTCTTCGATCAGCTTCGAGAACAGCCCGACCGAGCTGCCCTCCGAGCCACCCGCAAACGTGGGTGCAAGCGAATCGAAGACCGCGGAGAGCTTCGCGCTATCGCTGCCGGACTTCGGCGCGGGCTTTGCCCTGCTGCGAACCCAAGGACGGCCGCCATCGTAGCTCGCCACCGAAGGCTTATACGTGTAGACGGCCTTGCCGATCGTACGCTCCGTGGAGGTGCTGGCGCCGAGCGTATGCCCGGCAGAGAGCTTCAGCCCTTCGCTGCGGCTCGTAGAGATCGACTCGGGCGGCGAGCGCCTGACCGCGACGGTCACCGAGGTCGCGAAGCTGTCTAATCCCGTGGCTCCGGTACCGAGCTCAGCGCCGCCCACCGCGGGCCCGAGCTCACCGATCGCAAAGCGAAGAGACACGCGCGCGGTGTTGAACCGGATCTGCGCCATCTTCTGCTCCAGCGCCTGGAGGCTGGGCGGTATGACCGCCGGCGTCTGGGCCATCGCCGACGCCGACACGAGGAACGCAACACACACCACCAAGACCGCGAAGACGGTGCCATTCCTCGGTCTGGACATCGACCCAAACCTCTCCCCCACGATCTCGAGCACCACCGAAGCCTTCCTATCAACTGCTGGGCTGAGGGTCAGCCGTCGAGCGCGACGGAACAGACTCACGGGACGTGCAACTGTAGGGTGCTCGCCGTGCGCTGGCTCGTGGACGGTATGAACGTGATCGGCACGCGACCGGATGGATGGTGGAAGGATCGCCACCGTGCGATGGTCAACCTCGTAGACCTGCTCGAGCGCTGGGCCGCCGCCGAGGGCGAGGACGTGACGGTCGTCTTCGAGCAGCCGCCCTCGCCACCGATCCGCTCGACCGTGATCGAGGTGGCACATGCTCCCCGCCCGCGCCGCGACGCGGCCGACGATGAGATCGTGCGCCTGCTGGCAGCCGACTCCCAGCCGGGCACCGTGCGTGTGGTGACCTCCGATCTGTGGCTATCGGATCGCGTGCACGCGGCAGGCGCCACAGTACAGCCGGCAGCACCGTTTCGGGCGATAATCGAAGAGGGTTGAGCATCGGGACCTGCACGAGCTCAAGGCGCTCCCGGCCGTAAACCGCTTATCTCAGCCAACAGCTGCCAGCTCACTGACCGTCGGTCACCACACGCCCGGTGGCGTAGCAAGAACCACCACTCCCTCGTTACGGCTTGTGCTCTCCGTGGCCGTAGCGGACGAGCGAGAAGCGTAGGCTCGGACGACGAGCGTCGGGCTGGTCGCGATTGGAGTGCAGCTGCTCTCCGAGCATGACGATCGGCAGGGCGACCCCGCAGAAGACGACCAGTAATGCAAACGCGAGGTCGGTGAAGAGCGCATCGGAGAAGCCCACAATGCCCTTGACGAGCCCAAGCAAGAGCATGCACGCGATCACGGCGGCGTACGCGACCGCAAAGCGGCGGACGTGAGGGTGCCGGTGCAGGTGAGTCGAGCTGGTATTGGCCAGTCCTCACCATAGAATGCTAGCCGATCACGAATCCTTGCAGGACTTGCAAGACTTGCGTCGCGTGCGCTACACTCTCCCGATGGCCGCCACCCAGACACCTGCGCGAGCTGAGGTCGTTCGCACGCTTCCCACTTACCAGGAGGCCGCGGAGCTGATCGAGATCCATCCTTCGGGGATCACCCGGGCGGTAACGAAGCTAGGCATCGAGCCACAACTCTGGGGTGGCGTCGAGAAGCACCTGGCGGTCGTCGATGTGCTGAGGATCGCCGCGCAGGCTCGTCGCGCATCGGTCGAAGAGGTCGCCGGCCAGCTGCTGGAGCGCGCGTCCAGCGATCCCGCCCGCGAGGAAGCGATTCGCGCTGAGATCGACCGCTACTTCGCCGAGATCCACAAGCCGGCGCAGCCCGCGCCACAGGACTCGTTCCTGGCCGAACTGCGCGAGGCGCTGCCCGAGAAGTACGCCAAGCAGGCCGAGCGCATCTACCGCCGCTACGTCGAGAGCTCGTAGTAAGCGCGGTCGAGCCGGCGCGTCCAGCCGAGGCCCCCACGCCTCCGAGCCTGCCCGCGACCCAGCGGAGGCCGCCATCCGGCCGGGCCGTGGATCCCGTCAGGCGCGATGGCAGCTGCTTACGTTGCGACCATCTGCGGCTCGCAAGCATCACGGGCGGCGTGGAACTCCGTCACCCACTCGCGCGGCACGAACGTAGGCCGGTCGCTACGACGCCCCAGAAGTTCGGCGATCGCGATCAGCCGGACCGCCAGCAAGAGGGCGAGCCCATGCCCGGCCGGAGGCCGCGCGAGGAGATCGGAGCCGTCGGGAAACACCAGCGCGATCGGACGCCGTTCC